>ERZ761609.1949-NODE-1949-length-16574-cov-12.901205_pt1 | contig 16574 bp, 11 predicted proteins | sample MGYA00511163_ERZ761609 | MGnify/ENA primary metagenome ERZ761609 (study PRJEB28899, sample SAMN02445070) | bioreactor sludge metagenome | biome: EBPR sludge | place: Australia: Brisbane, Thorneside Wastewater Treatment Plant | collected 2011-12-16 ... | reverse complement strand
AGGCCCCCGTGGTGCAGGGACGCACCGTGCTCGTCACCGGTGCCGGCGGCAGCATCGGCAGCGAGCTGTGCCGGCAGCTGGCACGGCTGGCGCCGGCGCAGCTGGTGCTGGTGGAGCTGAGCGAGTTCAACCTCTACACCATCGAGCAGGAACTGGCGGCCACCCACCCGGCGCTGCCGCTGGTGCCGCTGATCGGCGACGTCAAGGACCTGGCGCAGATGCGCGCGATCTTCGCGCAGTGGCGGCCGCAGCTGGTGTTCCATGCCGCGGCCTACAAGCATGTGCCGCTGATGGAGAACCACAACGCCGCCGCGGCGCTGCGCAACAACACGCTGGGCACCTACCACGCCGCGCTGGCGGCGGCCGAGGCGGGCGCGGAGCGCTTCGTGCTGATCAGCACCGACAAGGCGGTCAACCCGACCAACGTGATGGGTGCCACCAAGCGCGCCGCCGAGATGGTGATCAGCCAGCTCGCGACTCAGCACCCCGGCACGCGCTTCATGGCCGTGCGCTTCGGCAACGTGCTGGGCAGCAGCGGCAGCGTGATCCCCAAGTTCAAGGAGCAGATCGCCGCCGGCGGCCCGGTGACGGTGACGCACCCGGAGATCATCCGCTACTTCATGACCATCCCCGAGGCCGTGCGCCTGGTGCTGCAGGCCGCGGCCATCGGCGAGAGCGGGCAGGTGCTGGTGCTGGACATGGGCGAGCCGGTGAAGATCGTCGACCTGGCGAAGGAACTGATCCGGCTGGCGGGGCACTCGCCGGAGGAGATCGGGATCGAGTTCACGGGGCTCAGGCCGGGGGAGAAACTGTACGAGGAGTTGCTGGCGGACAGCGAGGAGACGGTGGCGACGGGGGTGGAGAGGGTGAGGGTGGCCAGGTTGGGTGCGGGTAGCGCGCTCGCCGACGAACTGCTGGCGTACCTGGCCACGCCAGCCGTACTGGCAGGGACGCTGGACGATGCGACCGCGCGCGAGCGACTGCATGCGTTCGTGGCCGAGTACCAGACGTGTGCGTCGGACAGCTAGCCGCCGCGTCGCCTGGAAGGTCTTAGGTCGCGGGTCAGTCTCAGTGTTCTGGGCCGCGCATGGAAGCCTGCAGGTTGATTGGCAACCCCTACATGAGAGGCGAAGTCATGGCTCGAACCCGAGCCGAGGCGAGAAGGGCGGTGCAACGCACATTTGCAGGATGACTTTGCTTACAAATCCGGCATGGTCATTGCGTCGCGTATCTCTGCCAGGCAGCCGAGAGCGTACAGAATCTGTTGGTTAGGCAACAAGCCCTCCGTTTGCCTGCCAGGCAAGCCCATGTCTATGAAGTCCGGCCCATACCGATTTGTCAGCCTTCTCGTACTGCTTGCGGCTGTACTCTTGTCTGCGTGCGGTGGCGGTGACGACGAGGCTGCGCCCGTGGCATACGCAGCCAGCCTGCGCGGCCTGGAAGACGAACCGATCGAGGCCACGCTTCGTGCTTCGCACGTCGACGGTAAGCCGCTGACCTATCGCATCGTCCGGTCGCCCGTTCATGGCCAAGCTATTGTTTCGGACCCTGGTGTGGGGCGCGTGATCTACACGCCCGCGCCGGACTATGCCGGAATCGACGAATTCTGGTTTGTCGCCGAAACGGCACGTGGGACGATGTCCGTGCCGGTGTTGGTGCAGGTTGTCGTCGAGCCCGTAAACGACCCGCCTACGATCGAAGTTGCTGCTCAGGCGCTGAACTCTGCCTACACCTACCTCACCACCGTCCCGGTGGCAATTGCCGACGTGGACTCCAAGTCCGTGAGTGCGGAGGTCACTGTCACGCCGGCCGACGTCGTGCGCGTAGCGCTATCTGACGATCGGAGCGCCATTGAGGTCGAACCCCTGCGCCGCGGCTCAGCGACGATCACGATTGAAGCTGACGATGGTGAGCGTCGCGTGGAGGCGAGTCTCACCTTCCATGTCACTGACGTGCGCCGCGAACACACCTTCGCTGTGGTGCGTCCCGATGCCAACGCCATCACGATCAGCAACCGTGGCATGAGTGAAGCGGTCTTCCGGCTCGAGCACAACAGTTTCCCGTCTTTCGCGACGCTTGAGGAGGTTGCGGCATTCGTTTCAAGTATGCCCGCAACGTACCCAGACGAGCCGTTTGCGTCGAAGCTGTGGAGGTTTGTGAGGGACAGCGTGATTCACGAGTACCCCTTGTCGCAGGAGCAGTGGATATATGACCCGCTCGTGACGCTCAACTCGCTCGGATGGGGTCTCTGCAGCAATGTTGCATCGCTCTACGCAAGGATTGCCCGTGCGGCAGGTTACGAGGCTCGCGTCTGGGGACTGGGTGGGCATGTCGTACCAGAGATCCGGGTCGGCGACGACTGGCAGATGTTCGATCCCGATCTGGGCGTCTTCTACTATGACCGACAAGGCCGTGTCGCAAGTGTCGAGGCGTTAGGTAGCGATCCATCCCTCATCACGGTGCCTGAGGCACCTATTCACAGCCTTGCGAGCTACCCGGAGCCATATAACGACTTTGTTCGGAGCATTTACGAAAGGCGAGACGACAACGTAGTTGAACCCTGGTACGACGGACCGGATGCGCCACTCCACGGAACCGTGGTCCTTCCAGCGGGCGCAGCGCTGACCTATCCAGGCCACTGGAGTGGCCAGCCCACAGGTTTTGACTCTGGACAATCCTTCCCCATCAATTACTTCCGGCACGCAGTGATCGACCTGCCAGCGAACTTCCGGGGCCAGTTCACACTTCCATGGATGCTCCACGCCATCGAAGGCCATGGGCAGGTTCGCATTGAGGGGCGTGAGTTCGAGCTTGGGAGCGACGAGTTGCGGGATTGGCTCGTATCCCCGGGTCGGATCTTGCGCGCAGTCGAGGTGATCGAATCCTCTAGTGCGCTGCGGCTGGTTTTCTATGTCAACGCTGCCCGATTCGTCATGACACCAGAGACCCGAGTCGCCGCCACTGGACTCGACGTGTGGGCGCTCGACATCACGACGGTCGAACTCGAGCCCGAGTTTCGCGTTCAGCCTGACGCGCAGGCCATCACGCCGAAGCCGCGGTCCCGGCTCGAGATCTAGATGATCGTGCTTTTTCTGCCCCCTTCCGCCGACGCTTCTCTGAGCACTTGCAGCATTCGCAGCGCGAGTTGGTCCCGATCGTATTTCTTGGCGCTCACCATCGCCTGACGACCGAGGAGGAGGCGCAGTTCTTCATCGCGCTGGAGGCGCAGCAGGCCGGCGACGAGCTGATCGACGTTCTCGGGCGGGAAGACCAAGCCGACGCCTTCGCGTTCCACGATGGCGGCAGACTCGCCGGCAACGCCGTGCAACACGGGGATGCCCATGCCCATGCACTCGAAGAGCTTCGACGGGATTACGGTCGTGAACAGTTCGGTCTGTCGAAGGTGAATGATCGACACATCGAGGAGTGACCAGTATCGCGCGACCATCTCCTTGGGCACCGTGTCAATGAAGCGCACGTTGCGAAGTGACATTGATGCGGCGAGGCGCTTCAGCTCAGCCTTCCGCGCGCCATCGCCGAGCAGTAGCAGCCTGATGTAGGATCCCTCTGGGCGCTCCTGAAGCACCTTCATTGCGGACAGCAGTGTCTCCAGCGAGTGCGCCATGCCGTGTGTGCCGATGTAGCCGGCCACGAAGCAGCCTTCCAGCCCGAGTTTCTTCGTCAGATCGCGATCGCGCGGCCTCGGGGAAAAGCGAGACATGTCGACGCCATTCGTGACGACATCGATCTTGCTGCCATCGATCCCGCGCCGGATCAACGTCTCCCTGAACGCATTCGTGACCACAACCACCCTGGATGCTCGTCGGTAGAGGAACATCTCCAAGCGTTCCAGCCACCGTATCACGCGAGACGGCTTCATTGCGCCGACGGCCTTGATGGACTCCGGCCAGAGATCGCGCAGTTCGAAGACGAATGGCACGCGCTTGAGCGCGCCGACACCCCATGCGGCCACCGCCGTGAAGAACTGCGGCGAGGTACCGATCACGATGTCCACTCGTCGAACAAAGAGCCCGGCAACAAAGGCCGATAGCATGAAGCTCAGATAGTCCATCACTCGGCGCGCGAAGCCCTCGTTGGCGGTGATGTAACTCCAAACTCGGACGACTCGAATGCCGTCGACGCTCTCTTCTTGCCAGAGGCGATTTCGATAGCCGTCAAAGACCTGTCCCGTCGGAAAATTCGGCGCACAGGTCACGACCGTGACCTGTGCCCCGGCGTTCACCCACCGGCGACAGTGCTCATGAGTCCTGCTTGCCGGAGCATTGACCTCCGGGGGGAAGTTGTCGCTCAGAAAGAGAATGTGCATCAGTCGTTCCAGGAAATCGTGACGTGCGCGCGCTGCGCCACCAATCGAACCGCGAGCGTTGACGCCGCGGCGACCTCGCCGAACGCGACTGCGTGCATCCAGGGCTCGACATACGGCTCGCCTTGATCGACTCGCACCTGGGCTATTTCACGGCCTTCATGCGAGACGGCCCAGACTGACCCCTCGCACTTGGCGATGGAGAGTTCTGGTGCCAGGTGGAACCGGGCTACTGCGGGGAGCGCAGTGCCGGGCATCAGGCGGTCTTCGATCTGCAACTCACCGGTCCTCCAATGCCAAGACCGGTGGTGCACCGGTCGCCCCGACAAGCTCCGGTATCCGTCGTGGGATGCGCTCAGGTTGGACTCCGTCAGCGTGACGCTGCGCGGCCGCGCTCTTCGGCCGACGCGAAATCCGGCCCAGACCTCCGACGAGTCGGCCGAGGCGATCTGGACCGTGTTGTGGGCGGCCGTACCGCGTTCGAGCTGCCTTCGTGGGCCCTCGCCGTACACCGAGGTTCCCCGGTTTACAACGATGCGACGTCCGTCGATCGAGAGTTCGAAGCACAACGTATCGGCATGTGCATGGCCGGGCAGATAGTCGGGACCGATGGGCGCTACGTCGATGAACCCGGTTGCTGCACCCCAGTCGATTCGGACATACCCGCTTGGCTGGAGTGTTCGAACTCCTGCGGTCGGCAATTCAGGGGTGACGACGCCAAGTGCGCGAGCGTATCGCTGCAGCTCACCCAAGGGCGGCGCGATGCCGTCGGCCGTGTCATTGAAGCGAACGAGCGAACCGTCAGGATGCCGCATGCAGGCGGCCCAGTCCAGCATCGACGGCAGGATGCTTCTCAGGTGCACGATGAGTTCGGTACAGGCGGGGTCGGTCAGCTTCACCGCATGGGTCATGTTCACGACATCGAGAACGTCCTCCAGGGCCAGAAGGTGATACATCGGCGACCGCTCGAACTGACCGCCATCAGGTAGCACTTGCTCGGCAATCTCTTCACGGAGTATTCGAATGCCGAGCGCCCGCCACTTATCGGCCTCGGGCCCGTCGAAGTAGCAGCCGGCGAAAACCAGCGCCTTTGCGTTGACGAACAGGTGATTGCCCAGCAGATGGCGCTCAAGCCTCTTGACGAGCCACCGCGTTTGAAGCGCAAGGCTGTCAAGCCAGCTGCTGCGCGGCTCCTGGCCGCCAAGAAACCACTTGATCCAATTCACGATCCTCAAGCTGGTGGGATACGGGGCCCAAGCCGTTCCTCGGCCTATCGGGTTGTCGCCGATCCAACGCTGCACGAGATCGACATGCCAGGCATTGCGGGCTGCGGCATCGAACGCGTTGAGGTCATCGAAGTAGTGAAGGTTGTATCGCCAGAGCAGCGGAAGTCGGGCGCTGTCCCATCCCACAACATCAAGCTCGTGCTCCTCGGAGAGAAAGCGCAGGCGACTCTGTGCGGTCATCGTGGGTGGTCGACCCGCTGGCGAGACCCACTTCGTCGTTGAAGGGCGTCGGGCCGGTGCAAGGCCTGCGGGGGGAGGGACGACAGGCAGGCGGAACAGTGCACGGTGCAGAATCTGCCTGGCGCGAAGCCAGCGCAATGTACGCAGCAGGCGGCCGAGGTCGTGTTTCATCACTTGCCCGAGGGTCTACGAAGGACTGCCGCGGCGGTAGCGCCGGCAACCGGACTCATCGCTTCTGTAGCGCTATCACGAGCAGGATCCGGACTGGCTCCAGCAGACGAGTTGAATTGACAATGCGTTCGTAGAGCCAGCCCAGAAGATAGGTTGGCGCTGTCATGCGCAGATACTCGGGACGCCCCTCGATGCGTTCGAGCGATGTCGGCTCGAAGCCCGTTGCCGTAGCCAGCCGCCGGACAACCGGAACACTGTTGGCTCGATACCTGGTCGGAAAGGTGTCGACTTCCGCTCGACCACGGATGCGATTCACGAACCGATGGAAGCTGTGCGGAGTCAGTCGTGCAATCAGAGGCATGTAGTGCCAGGCGTTGGGCGTCTTTGCCAGAAAGCACCCGCCCGGCTTGAGAACCCTGTGGACTTCCCGGAAGACAGCCTCCGGATCAGGCAGGTGTTCAAGGACATTGTCGGCAAAGACGAGATCGAAGGTTTCATCGGGGTACGGTATCGACTCGCCCGTTCCAATGCGCGCGTCGTCGAGGTAGGGATTCTCGATGACTCGGGCGTCGGGATCGACGCCGCAGACGCGCTGCACGCGACCGCGTAGGTTCATCTCGCCGACTATGCCGGCGCCTGCCCCCAAGTCGAGGACGACGGTGTCAGGGCCGATGTGGCGCAGGATGCGCTCGCGGAACAAGCGATCGTCCCAGTGACCGTCCACGCCAGGGTAGAGAGTTCTGTCCAGAAACCGCGTGAGTCGACTCATGGTGAGTTTGTATGGATGGCAGTAGCCGGGGTGGCGGTGTCGTGGTCTGTCAAGACGGCGGTGCCGCCGGTCTCGCGCTGGCGCGCGAGCCAGAAGCCAAGATAGAGCAGCTGCCAGATCCTGTAGGTGTGGTTCCTCGTGCCTGCAAAGTGTTCGCTCAGCCAGCGACGGACAAGGGACGTATCCACAACGCCAACCAATGGGCCATAGCACAAGAGATCGATGCACCGCTCCGGGCCCAGTCGCGATATCCGACCATCCAGCGGCGGATTGAAGCCGACCTTAGCCCGGTCGACCAGGGATCGTGGTATACGTCGATAGAGGTACTCTCGGAGCGGTTGCTTGCCTTGCCTGCCTCTGATCAGGTTGAAGTCTTCCGTGCAGAGGCTGAGGCTCTCGAGCTTCGGGGTTAGCAGCGGAACCCGGACTTCGATGCTCTCGGCCATACTCGCGCGGTCGGTGACCGTCAGGTTGTGGGCCAAAAAGCCAAACCGATCGAGATACATAGCCTGGCGCAGCAGAGGCATGCCAGCAACGGGTCGAGCGAGTTCCTCCAACTTCTTGAAGAACCCGTCCGTGCAGTCGGGCCTGCCAAGCAGGGCGGCGACTTCGCCCGACGAAAAGTAGCCAACAAGGCTTGTGTATGCCCGCAAGAAGTCCGGTCCGGCCGCGAACCAGGCGAGGCGGTCGGCCCGCTTGCTCCAGGCAGGCAGTCTGTTCAACAACCTTGCGGCGCCTCCCAACGGCCAACGCATTGCATGCAGCAGGGGCCACCGGCGTGCCGCATGGTGTCGAGGGTACCCAGCAAAGAGCTCGTCGCCACCCATGCCGCTGAGCATGACCTTGAAGCCAAGCTCGCGCGCGTGACGGGAGATCGCGCGCGTCGCAGCGAACGTGTAGTCGGAGATAGGCTCTTCGGTGCCCGCGGCGACGGCTCGGAACTCGGCTTCGATGTCGTCCGCTGAAATCTCCGTTTCGACATGTCGAACCGTTCGAAGATCCAGCCCGAGCGACGTCGCCACGTCCCGTGCGTGACGCGCGTCGCCCGAGTCGGCGTCGCCGTAGTCGACGAAGATCGGCTCGATGCCCTTCGGTGCAGCAGCTGCGAGCACCGAGGAGTCAATACCTCCACTAAAGAAGACGCCCACTGGAACATCGGCCTCGACCTCGAGGCCGAGTTGCAGGTCAATGATCGCGTCGAACTCTTCGGTCGAGCACGACAAGCCGAGGGACGCAAGTGGGTCGTAAAAGCGCCGGGATCGGACTTCGGCGGTGATCGGATCGAAAGTGAGAAGAGTGCCTGGAGCGACCTTTTCGACACGCTCTAGGCCGGTCGCAGTCTCGTAGAGGAACCCGTTGAGCAGAAACTCCGGCAGCATTGCGGCGTTGGCCAGTGCGGGCAACCGGGCCGCCGTGAGCAGGGACCGAATCTCCGAGGCAAAGGCCATGCCTCCCGCCTGCAGTCTGGCGAAGTACAGCGGCTTGATACCGAACGGATCCCGGGCCAGCAACATCCGGCCTGTCTGGATCTCCAGCGCCGCGAACGCAAACATGCCATTCAGCCGGGAAAGAAACGCGTCACCGTGAAGCTCGATGCCCGCGAGCAGCACCTCCGTGTCGGACCGCGTGCGGAAGCGCACCCCCTCGGATTGCAGCGACAGTCGCAACGATGCGTGGTTGTAGATCTCTCCGTTGAACACGATGACCCATCGACCGCTCGCGCTGACGAAGGGCTGATTGGCCGCTTCGCTGAGATCCAGGATGCTGAGGCGACGGTGACCGAGGGCAATGTGCCGTCCGCGGACCGTGAAGTGCCGCTCGGCGGCCGCATCCGGCCCTCGATGCCTCATGACGTCGAGCGCACGACGCAGAGAGCCCGTATCGGCGTCAGAGACGCGGCCAACGATTCCGCACATGGTCAGACCCGTCTCGCGTTGTTCACGACGCGTGTCGACCGCATCTCATTGCAGATTCGGACGAAGCGTCCGAACACCGTGACAGCATCGAAGTCACGTGCCCGTCGCAGCAGGGCTTCCGATCGTGCGCGAAGCAGCGCTGGATGATCGGCGATGCGCTGGATCTCCGATGCCAGTTGCTCAACGGAGCCTGCATCGACGAATATAGCCTCGTCCTCGGTGAACATCTCTGGCAGGGCTTGCCACCGAGACACGACGATCGGCAGGCCAACCATCGCAGACTCGACCAGCGTACCCGGGTACCCCTCTCCCGGATATCGGCTGGGAAAGAGTAGCAGGTCGTAGTCGATCATGGTTGGCTGCACGTTTGCCGGCGCCAGAGCCGATCGGTAGCGGATGCCAGGTCCAGTCAACTCGGCTTCGTCGACGTCCACCAGTGGACCGTAAATGTCCAATGTTGCCCGGGCAACGCGGTTCACAGCCTCCACTGCGGTCAGAACTCCCTTGGCCCGTCTCACGTGGCCGACAAAGACGCATCTCAGCGGCCTTGTCGGGTCCACTGCAAAGTGGAGTTGGCACCGCAGACTCGTTGACTCGCGGGCAGTGGGAAACCAGTGCACGTTCGGTGAGATGCGTGAGAAGCATTCGACCATCGACTTTGTCTGCATCAATACAGCATCGCTGCGCAGAATGGTGTGCTGCAACCACCATCTGAGTGCCGCTGGCAACGCAAAGAACGTACGAGCGAACTCACCGCCGAACTGCCGGTAGATCACGGGCTTGCCTGCAAAGCGGCACAGCAGCCATAGCAGTGGTCCGGCCGTGATAGCCGCGCGGTCACTGAAGTGCAATGACACGACATCCACTTCGCGCCTGTCTCGCCACAATTGTCGGGCGGTGCGCACTAGTGCCCGCGCCATGCCGGACTGGCGTGGACTGGAGTCCACCACGATGCAACTCTCGGTGCTTGTGGCGAGGAAGTCGCAGAGCTGGCGCAACGAGACTGTCGTCCCGCCAACGGGCGGTGGCATAGAACCGACCACCATCACACGCAGCGCCGTGCTCCTCTTCATGGCTTGGACGCCAACGGTAGCAGTCAACGGACTTGGGCCCTATGAAAGAGGTGCTGCCCGGCGTCAACGCCGGTCTTGACTATCCGCGCCGGTACGCCGACTGCGACTGCGTGTGCCGGAACGTCTCGGAGCACGACGGCATTGGCACCGATGATTGCACCGTCTCCAATCGTCAGCGGGCCGAGGATCTTCGCGCCCGCACCGATGTAGACGTCGCGCCCGATGCATGCAACGCCGGCCTCCCGTGCATTGCCGCCTATGGTCACACCCTGATCAATCTGAGTGCCCTCCCCGATCTTTGCGTCGTCGTGGATCACGATGCCGAGTCCTCCGTAGCCCAGGCTGACACCGGCGCCAATCTCAGCCCGATGCGGCACCCAGCACGCGAACAGGGCGCGTGAGACGTAGTCGAGCAAGCGCGGCACGATCGGTATGCGGTGCGTGTACGCCCAGCGCCCCGCACGGTAGAGGTGTATGGCGCTGATCACTGAACCAACTCCCGACGCTTGAGTCCGCCCAGTCGAACCATACGTCCAATGTTGATCAAGGACAGAAGCACAGCAAGGCCGGCAAGTGCGACGATGGCGGTTCTCAACTGCGAAGCAAGATCCATCCGCATGGAGAAGGTGAAGATGTACGCGGCAATTGGAACTCCGATCGGCGCTCCGCGCCATCGCACAAGGGACAGCCCTGCGATAAACGCCCCGGTCGTCGATCCCGCGATGGCAATCATCAGGACGCCTCCGTTCAGGAAAGCTTCGATCACGGCATTGAACGCAAAGCTGGCGCCGATCTCCGCGAAGAATGGAAAGTAGGTCGAGACAAACCACTCCGTCGGGCTCAGAGGCCTGTCGGTCACGATCGAGCGCGGAAGGATCTGGGTGAACGCATCGAGGTAGCCCGGAAAGTCTCGGGGCGTTGAGTCCAGTGTCTCCAGAGCTCCGCCAATGATGGCCATGCCGCCGAACTCGTTGGCCGCCGGGCTGAGTGCTGGCAGAAGATCGCCGCCCGACAACACCGATGCCCATTCACCTGGCGGCGTGTTGCGCACGAGACCGTAAACGATGAGAAGTGCGACGCCGGCAGCGACCGCGGTCGACTGGCGCCATGTGAAGCGGCGTGGCCGCATCACCGTAGCCACTGCGATGACCGCAATCAACGGCAACCGCCTGTCGCCCAGTAGCACAAGGTCGGCCGCAACATAGGCGGCCAGGGCGGCCAGCAGTCGCCAGCGCAATGCGGAGAGCCGAGTTCTGCCGAGCGCCTCGGCATTCACGATCAGCGCGGCCGTCGCTGCCAGGCTGAGGGTCACCACGCCGCGGACCAGCGACAGTAGGACATACTCGTCCGCATACAGCTCGGCCCGGGTCAAGGTGCCGATGGCTAGGCCATAGCGCTGAACGGTCATCGCAACCGAGACCGTGCACAGCGCTATGCAGACATTGACGGCGACCTGCGCGTCCTGTGCCGCCGCCCACAGGGAAGGCTGGCGAAGGCGCGCCGTGGCGGGCCGGCAAGTTGCGGTGACCACGACATGACCGATAGCGGCGCAGAGTAGAAATCCGACACCGGCATCGGTCAGTTGCCCCATGCGGCCGACATCGAGGTCCAGCCGATTGCCAAACGCAACGATCTCGATCGCAGCGGCGAGCACATACACCGATGAGGCCAGCACGTAGATGCTGATCGGGTGCATCGTGCCGACAGTGCGGGTGCAGGCAAGCCAGATCGACGCCAGAGTTATCAGCCACAGCAGCAGCCTGACTTCCAGCGGCCCGCCAAACGCGGCGAGGCCAACACCGACCAAGAACGCTGCCACGGCCACGTTCCAAGTGACAAGCTGGTGCTCCGGACTCACTGGGCGCGACTCCAGCGGCGGAAATGCGCGGCAGCCCCAAGGAGGACAGCCGCTCCCGCAAGGGCTGCAAGCACGGCCTGGCCAGCCCAGGCGGCGACAACCGCGGCCGCGTAGGCAATGCCCATTGCGATGAGGGCGCGTCGATCTGCGCTCTCGCACTCGCGAAGTACCTTAACCGCGATCACGAGGTCCACGCTCCGCGCAAGCAGGAAGGCGGTGGCGACGAGCGTCAGGCTGCCGTAGTACGCGGCGAGCGTCGCCGCCACGATCAAGGCGGCGGCCGACCACGCATATAGCCTGCGCTGCGTGTTGAAGTCTCCACGTGCGTTGAGGTAAGCAATGGCGGCGTACCCGACGGTGCTGACAATGACGCCGAGCGCGAATAGACCGAGTAGATCGCCGACCTCCGAGAAGGCGGTACCGAGGAGCAGCACCGCAAGCTGGTCACGAAAGAGTATCAGCGGCAACGTTGACGAGGCGGCTGCGACACCGATGAAGTTCATCGCGACAAGCCAAATCCTTTGGCGTTGTCCGGGCTCGTTGGATTGCCGGGCCGCCCATGGCAGGACGACTTGCATGGCTGCACGTACCAGCCCACCCGCACGCAGCGCCAATTCGCTCGGTCCAGAGTAGGCTCCGGCCGGGCCGGCACCCATAAGTGCCGCGATCACTCCACGATCGGCCACGTTGATCGTGACCGCACTGACGTTGAAGGCGATGTTGTTGGCGACAGATCTCAGCAACTCGGAGAGCGGCAGGGAGGCAGCGCCGGTTACGTACCTGCCGTTCAGCCCCAGCCGGATGAAACGCCAGCGGAGTGCGACTGCTAGTGCCAGCGTCGCAACGAGCATTACGGCGGCGAACCAGCTGAGCTCGGCTTGTAGCAACGCGAGGGCGCAGAAGAGGGCATAGACGAGAATCCAGTTGCAGCCCCTGGCAATGCCGGTGAATACGGTGTCGGATTCGGCGTCCAAGAAGGACCAGTACTGCACGACGACGAAGAAAGCCGCCACAGTGAAGGCGAACGCGATCCAGAAGATGGCGCCAATCTGATCCAGGTGAATCAACCACGCAGCCATCGCCACGCAAAAGAGCGCAACGCCGGCCATGGCAGTGTTCACCCGGTAGGCGGCCTTGAACAGCGCTGACGGATCGCCGACCCTGGCCGCCACCCTGAAGATTACGACGGGTCTGAGGCCTTCGAATATCGCGATCGCATTCACCGCTGTCAGGAGCAGTAAGACACGACCGAACTGGTCTACCGGCAACTCGCGCGCCATGATCCCCGTGGCCAGAAGTCCAGCAACCGCAGCCATCACCGACACTGCAACATTTATGGATGCACTGGCGGCCAGTCGGCGCAGTCCGTGGCGCTCGTCGTTGGCGGTCATTCTTGGCGCCCGCAACTCAGCCGGCGGACGAAACGGCAAGACGTTCTCGCCAAAGCGCGCACTGGAGGGCCTTCCACAGCAGTTGCGCATGATCACGCCGCCCGAGGACGTGTTCGTTGAAGGTCGCGCGAACGGCTGACTTGTCGAACCAGTCGCCTGCCGCCGAGCAGATGAGGTCCTCCGCGAACCCGCGCAACGGACCTCGCAGCCAGGCGGCGATCGGTACCCCGAAGCCCATCTTTCGGCCGGAGAGAATCTCTGGCGGCACGATGTCACGCAGCGCCGCGCGAAGCAGTCGCTTGCGTTGTCCGACCCCGACCTTGTAGCTCGCCGGAAGCGCCGCGACGAAGTCGACGAGGTCGAAATCGAGGAATGGCACCCGGACCTCGATGCTCATCGCCATCGTTGATCTGTCGACCTTCTCGAGAAAGATATCGGGAAGCAGGATCTGAAGGTCCGTCAACAACATCTGCTGGAGTTCATCCATGCCAGCGACTGCTTCTGCAACCTGCCGATAGCGCAGGAACGGGTCTTGGCGCTCGACTGTCGCGCGCAGGTCCGGGTGCAGGATGCGTGTCGGAGGATTGAGCGGACCCTCGACGCTGAGCAACAGGGCCATGCGATCGGCAACATCGGCCTGTTCGAGCGCTCGGAAGAATCGATGCGCCCCGAAGGTGCGGCGTCCGTAGAGGCCACGCGCCCGATCCAGGATCCAAGCCGCCGCGCGCGCAAGGGGGCGGGTAACACTCGCAGCCCGGAGGTACTCATATCGCCTGTACCCACCGAAGAGTTCGTCGCCGCCGTCGCCTTGCAGAATCACCTTGGTTTCGCCCGCGGTGGCTTGGCAGAGTTGGTACAGCGGCAGATTTGCGGGGTCGGCGAAGGGCTGATCATGCGCTGCTGCCGTAGCCCGGATGGTTTGTTCGATCGCGCTCCCCGAGACGTGCAACTCATGGTGGTCGGTACCGAAGCGGGCGGCGACCGATCGCGCCTTCGGGAGTTCCTGGCCATCGCCGATGTAGTCGAACCCTACGGAGTAGGTTCGCAGCCGTCCCTCGTAGTGCCTGGATGCGAGCGCCACAATCGCCGTCGAGTCGACGCCTCCGCTGAGGAAGACGCCTACCGGAACGTCGCTGACCAGCTGTCGGGCTACGGCCGCATCCAGCAGTTCGTGCGTACGCTCCACGGCAGCATCTTGGGACACGGCCGTCGCAGCCTGCGGTGAAGGTATGGTCCAGTACGGGCGGGGCGCGCCGACCTCGCCTGTTTCCATGTCGAGTTCAAGCCAGTGTGCGGGAGAAAGACGTTCGATGCCCCGATACATGGTCGGGGAACCAAGCGTGTTCCCGAAGTAGAGGAACTCGTGCATTCGCGACAAGTCAGGCCCTGTGTCAATCAGCCGGCTGGCGACGATTCCCTTGATCTCCGACGCGAAGACGAAGCGCGTGCCCTTCCTCGCGTAGAAGAGCGGCTTGATGCCTAGCCTGTCCCTCGCCAGTACCAGTCGACGGCGGATCCGGTCCACGATCGCAACCGCGAACATGCCGTTCAGGCGCAAGAATGCTTCGGTGCCCCAGCGCTCGAACGCTGCGAGCACCACCTCGGTGTCGGAGTTACTGCTGAACGTACGCCCCGGTCGAAGCGTCTCTCGCAATTCGCGGAAGTTGTAGACCTCTCCGTTGAAAACGATGCTGTAACGTCCATCCGGGCTGCTCATGGGCTGCCGCCCTGCATCGCTGAGGTCAATGATGCTCAGCCGGTCATGGCCGAGTGAACATTCCAAGTCCCTGAGTTCGAGGGTGCCTTGTGCGTCGGGGCCTCTATGGCGCATAGCGACGACCATGCGCTCAATTGCCCCGGTCAGCACTCCAGGAGCGCTTTCCGGCGCATAGGCCCCGCTGATGCCGCACATGCAGTGGTGAGGCTATCGGGATCGCGCCGCCGACTTCACGCGGCGACCAACGGCAATCGCGATAGGAATCAGTACCAAAGTCAATCCGCCGGCCAGGGCGCCGATCAGGACGTGTCGCGGCCGGCTGTGGCGCTCTGGCGGCGACGCAACATCGACAACCTGCACCAGTGGCCCCTCGCGGCTCTCGTCGACGCGTGCCAGCTCGTACTGGCGGAGAAAGAGTTCCATCAGCGCTTCCTGGTACTTGAACTCCCTGTACCGACTGATGTATTCACCGTCCGGGAGCGGTGACGCGGAGGACTCGATACGAGCAAGCTGCTGCTTCAGCGCCTGCAACTGCGCCATCGCACGCTGCACCTCCGGCGCCTGATCCGAAAGCGCGTTGCGCAGACCCTGGAGCCTTACCTCGGTTGCTGTCTTCTCCGCACGCAGGCGGGCATAGGACTCCGCTATCGCCCGCGGTTCGGCACGAATCGCCGCTTCCCCAAATCCGGACTTCTGCAGTTCGGCCTGAGCGGCGGCAAGGTTCGACTTGGCGTCTTGCAGCTGTCGCTCGAAGAAGGCACGACGCTGCTGGGCTTCCGTGATCGCGAACTCCGAGGTGAGCCGCCTGAGCTGATCCACGTAAGCGTTTGCGATGTCCGCGGCTCGGCGAGGATCGTCATCGTCCACCTCAACCACGATCAGACCGTCGCGGCGTCCTACGCTGATTCGCGTACGCTTGGCAAGCTGCCTGAGGACATCCTCGCGCCAGCGCTTCTCGTAGACGCCACCAAGTTCGAACTGGTCGATGATGGCGTCCGTCGCGTTGCGGCTCTGAAGCAGTGCCACATACTGGTCCACCGGGCTCTTGACTCCGGCAGTGGCCCCAGCGATGCCCGCCAGAGCTCCCAGGTTCTGAAGCGCCAGACTTGCTGCGCTTTGCTGTTGCTGAGGCGGAATCAGAACCGTGCGGGCGGTGTAAATGCGGGTGAACAGGAAGCTGGATGCCCAGGCCAAGAGGCTGACCGTCAGCGCAAGGGCCAGCATAAGGGGGAGTCGCCTGACCAGGTCTGCTATGGCATCAGTGCCGTTGTCGCGCAGTGTCGGGGCCGTACGATCTTGTGCGATCTCTGTCATCGAGGCCACCGGCTAGCGGAAGACGTTGACCAGGCCGGCCAGGCCGATTCCGAACTGGTACAGGATCTGCGTCCAGTCCTTCGCCGCCTGGACGAATGTCGTGCGGTCCATCTCCTCAGGTACGAACACCGTGTCGCCCGGTTCCGCCGGAATCGCACCGATACCGGCGCGTCGGCCAAACCAGGAACTATCGTCCTGTTGTCGTGCGCTGATGACCACGCCATTGGCTCGGACCACAAAGATGCTGTTTTCGTCGGCACCCTTCGTTGGTCCGCCGGCCAGACGCAGGTAGTCGTCGAGCGATCGACCCTCCCCATGCAGATAGCTCCCTGCATTGAAGACGCTGCCGAAAACGCCTACGGTGGTCGGGCGCGGCGGGACGTACAGGCGATCGCCATCCTCCAGCACCAGCGCGGGCAGTCCACTTCCGTCGGCCGGCATCTGAAGCACCACGCGACCGGTCGGTTGCAGTGCCCGCAGGCGCTCGATCAGTCTTGCCGCCGCCGCCGACTGCGCGTCGCGCACGGCCGCCTCATCGCTGGTCGAAGTCCGCTGAGCGGCGGCCGCGCGCGCAA
>ERZ761609.1946-NODE-1946-length-16584-cov-8.305161_pt1 | contig 16584 bp, 15 predicted proteins | sample MGYA00511163_ERZ761609 | MGnify/ENA primary metagenome ERZ761609 (study PRJEB28899, sample SAMN02445070) | bioreactor sludge metagenome | biome: EBPR sludge | place: Australia: Brisbane, Thorneside Wastewater Treatment Plant | collected 2011-12-16 ... | reverse complement strand
AAAGAAGGGGCCGTAATGGCCGTAATCAGCGGGCCACCAATCCTGGCTGTCGGTCATCAGCGCGCGCAGGTCGGCGATCACAGCGTCGAGATCGAGGGAGTCGAATTCTTTCGCATAGTCAAAGCTTTGTCCCATCGGGTCGGACTTCGGCGAGTTCTGGTGCAGGATGTCGACATTGACCTGATTGGGCCACCAATCGCGGTTCAACCTGCCGCGCGAATGCGGCACGGGGCATTTGGATTCGTTTCCGTCGGCCATGAGAGGGTCCTCCTGGCGCCTCGATACGCCTTTCGCGGGTATCGACCCAATCGATTTTTCAAGATCGATCTATAGAGAAAGCCTCTACGACCAGTGGCGACCCCGGAGAGATCACCCTGGCGCCGCGATTTCAGAAACTTACGCGGAAAACTGCCAAACCTGCGTCTCTGATTTTTCAGAGGCTTAGCGACGCTGTGCCAACCCGCAATCGCAAGCGGAGGCGTGGTTTGCGAATGTCCGATCCGCGAGGCGCGGTGTCTGATGTGGACGCGGTGCGAGCCGTACGTAAGGATGTGTCTCGGCGGCTGGGGATGGCCCAATGTTGCCCTTCGACTGCGCACCCGGATTTCTTGGTTATGCCGTCGAACTCAGGCGTCGCTCCACGACGAGGCATTTCGACGATAGCGCGTCTGCGACGTTGAACGATCTCAAATGGCGCGTCCAACGCGCAGCCCGGTGATCGGTCGAAGTCAAATTGGTTTCCGTTGCTCCCAAATGCTTGCGCGACGACGTGAGCCAATATATACAGACGTCTGATGATAAACGATGCCCTTGTCTAGCGGAGTAGACGTTCATGGCCGGCGTTAGCAGGGGCCTTGCGTGGGACGCACGAACGCCCCTGTCTTATCCGGGTTGGCGTGCGGTTCTCGCTAGCTTCCTGGTGTTGTTCTTTGCCTTCGGAGCGCCGACCGCCACCATGCCGTTGGTCTACGGCGAAGTGATGCGCGAGTTTGGTTGGACGCGCACTGAAGCGACGCTGGTCTACACCTACAAGGACATTACATCCGCGATCATGGCATTGCTTTTTGTAGGGCCGGCTCTGGCGCGGTTTGGGCTGAAGCGTGTCATGGTCGCGTCGCTGATTGCGACCGGCGCCGGCATGGCGGTCTTCTTCCTGATCGACTCGTTATGGCTCTACTACCTCTCCGGTTTCATAAAGGGTCTGGGGCAAACCACGGTGTTGATCTGTGCAAAGATCATGGTCGCGCGCTGGTTCATGCGAAATGTTGGTTTGGCTGTCGGCGTCGCCGTGATCGGTACAAGTGTCGGCGGCGTTGTGTTTCCTGTCTTGTGCGCGTGGATGATTGAGGAGTGGGGCTGGCGGATTGCGTTCGGCACCCTCAGCCTGGGCGTATTCGTGGTCGCAATACCAGCGTTTTTGCTGCTTGCGAACGACAATCCGAGCAATGAAGATATCCTGCCCGAATTGAGCATGGACAAGGCGCGTCCGGCCAACACCGCGCAGCTGGAAGGCGCGCATACGACTGATGACTTCGCGGGCATTCTGCGCACGCCAATGTTTTGGTGTATTACTATTGGCATTGTGCTGATCGCGGGCGTCGATCAGGGTCTCTATCAGCACACGATGCTTTATCTGACCGAGCATGCGGGACTGACGACACGAGTCGCCGCAGCGGCGCTTTCGGTGACATTTGCGCTCAGCATTATTTCCAAATTCATCGCCGGCCGTTTCTTTGATCGCTTCTCGATTAAGGGCATTGCACTCTGGTATGTGCTGGTTGCGCTGGTGGTTTTGCTCGCATTCCCGGTGCAGGGCTTGGTGACGGCGGTAGTCTTCACTTGTGCGCGGGGTATCGCTCATGGCGGCTTGATTTCGGAAAGTCCGGTTATTGCCAAGCACTGCTACGGGCCGCGCTTCATGGACAAAGTGATGCCGATCCTCTCGGGCTGCTGGACAATTGGATCGGCAGTGGGGCCGGTGGGGTTGGCTCTACTCTATGACAACACCGGTGGTTACGTGTGGGGATTTGTATTGTTCGTTGCGATCGCGCTGACGGCGGCTGCAACGCTGGCCCTGTTTGTTAGGCCGCTCTACCGCGACCGGCTGCGCATGTTGCAGGCGATGCCGGACACGGCGCATGCACGTGCTGATGTTGAGGGTCTTAAGGGGGAGAGAGCTTGATTATCGACTGCCATGGTCATGTCAGCGCTCCGGCGCAATTGTGGGCTTACAAAGCGAATGTGCTTGCTCATCGCGGCGCGCACGGTCGGGGCGCGGTGCGCGTGACGGACGACGAAATCCGAGCGGCGGTGTACAAAAAGGAGATGGCGCCCTGCGGCCATATGGAGATGCTTGAGCGGCACGGCACCGACGTACAGCTCATCTCGCCGCGACCATTTCAAATGATGTCGTCCTTTGATCCGGCGCGTGCTGTCCATTGGTTCACCGAAGAAACCAATACGATCATTCATCGCCAGGCGCAGCTCTTCGCGGGCAAATTCTTCGGCGTGTGCGGGTTGCCACAGGTGGCGGGCGAGCCGATCGAGAACGTGCTTCCCGAGCTTGATCGGTGCGTGTCGCTTGGGTTCAAAGGCTGTCTGCTGAACCCGGATCCGTACGAAAACACCCGCACCGATCATCCTGGGTTGGGTGATCGATATTGGTATCCTCTTTATGAGAAGCTCTGCGAACTAGATATGCCGGCGCATATCCACGCCACAGGATCGCGCACCGACCGGGTGCCGTACTCACTGCATTTCATCAACGAAGAGACTGTCGCGGTCTTTAATTTGATTGCCTCAGACGTTTTTAAGGACTTTCCGAGCCTTAAGATCGTTGTGAGTCATGGCGGCGGCGCGGCGCCATTTCAATTTGGGCGATTCATCGCCGGCGGAATCAGCCGGGGCTATGACTTCCGCGCGGGTATGCGCAATCTGTATTTTGACACAGTGCTCTACACTGAGGGTGCGCTGAAGCTCTTGATTGAGACGGTGGGGGCGGACCGCTGCCTATTTGGTTCGGAGTGTCCAGGCGTTGGTTCGCAAGTGGATCCCGTCGGTGGCGGCGAGCATACGATGGATCACATCGCCCCATTGATTGCGGGCTTCAGTTGGCTGAGCTCTGCCGAGAAGAAGATGATCTTCGAGGACAACGCCCGCAGCGTCTTTAGGTTGGAAGTCTGACGATGGCGGAAATCGTGCTTGGCATGTGGACGACTCACGGGCCGACGTTGTCGACGACGCCCGAGCAGTGGCTGTTGCGCTTGCCTGCCGATCACGCCCGCAGGAATCACCCTTTCCGGGGAAGAACATACGATTTTGAAAGCTTGGTCGCACTGCGCGCCAACGAGCGCCTCGTCGAGCAATGCACACTTGAGGAGCGCACCCGTCGTCATGCGGCGTGTCAGGCGGCGGTTGCAGAGATGGCCGAAAGGTTCGCAGCGGCGCGTGCGGACGTGGCAGTGGTTTTCGGCAATGATCAAAACGAGCTCTTCCTCGACGAGCTTATGCCCGCATTGACCGTGTTCGACGGGCCGGTGATCTGGAACGAGCCTGCGAGCGCTGAGCAAGCGAAGAAGATGGCGCCGGGCATTCACGAAGCGGAGGCGGGACACAATCCGCCGGTGCGGACGGAATATCCTGGCCACCCTGAATTGGCGCGCGCCATCATCACCCAATCAATGAATGACGGATTCGACGTAGCGCGCTCCAATAAGCTTCCGGAGCATCCAAATCATTGGTCGAGCGGCATCGGCCACGCATTCGGTTTTGTTTACCGGCAAATCATGCGCGACAAGGTGATCCCGAACGTTCCGCTTATCGCCAACACGTTCTTCCCACCGAACCAGCCCAGCGCACGCCGCTGCTTTGCATTCGGCCAATCGGTAGGACGCGCCGTAAGAGCATGGCCGTCGGATCTGCGCGTGGCGGTCATCGGTTCAGGCGGCATGTCGCACTTCGTGATCGACGAGGATTTCGACCGTTTGATATTCGATGCGCTTGCGCGTCGAGACGGTGAAGCTCTTAGCTCAATCGGTGAAGAATGGTTTCAATCGGGCACATCGGAATTGAAGAATTGGGTGGCGGCGGCCGGGACGCTGTTTGAGACGGGCCTTCAAGGCGGCGTGATCGACTATCAAGCTTGCTACCGTTCCGAGGCTGGCACCGGCACGGCCAATGGCTTTGTCTGCTGGAGTTAGCGTCCGCCGCCTGCGCGCCGCCTGCGCGGCGCCGGTCTGGCTTCTTCGGGCGCATTGGACGCGAGCGTGACGATCGGCGCTCGCGTCTCCTCATTGAAGGTGTCGACGAATTGGCCGAGCAGTTCGAGGAAGTGCTTTGCTTCTTGCTTGGAAAATGCCGACAGGGCGCGCTCCTGCGCGCGTTCGGCCGGTTTGGCCAGTCGTTCCAGCATCTGTCGGCCGTCTGCGGTCAGTGCGAGCACGCTGCGGCGGCGGTCGTTCGGGTCATTTTCGCGCACCAAGAGGCCGGCCGCTTCGAGTTTGCTCACTACCAACGCCGCTGTGGATCGGTCGATGCCCACCAGCTTGGCCAAGCCGATCTGATCAATGTTTTCGGCTGCGCTCAGCACAACGAGCGCGCCGTACTGCGTGGTGGTGATGCCCAGTTCGGCAGCTTCCTCAAGAAATATGGACACAGCGATCTGGTGCGCCCGCCGAATGAGAAACCCGGGACGACGATAGAGTGATGCAATCGCACGGTGGGTGGATTTCTGATCCGTACTCTTTCCCGACACGGTCGTCCCTCGATTGCTTACGCGAATATTGCGGGGTGCGCGGCGATTGTCCAGTCGTCTGTGTTCTCCGTGGATTTGAGTAAAAAGGAAGACGTCTGTCTTGTAGATCGGCAGACGTCGTGCTATCTGCGTGGCGGCATGGTTGCCTCACGCGCCTCGCGCGGCGAAGGACGGCCTAAATTTCGCGTCGAAACGACGCCGGGGGAGGGTGTGCAATGTTGGAAAAGAAGGCTCTTTTATTTGGCGCCGCGCTGACCGCGCTGTGCGCAACCAATGCTTATGCGCAAACCGAGCAGTCGCGCACCGTCGGTGATGACGAAATCGTGGTCACCGCCGAACGTCGCGAGTCCACGGCCCAGCGCACTGCGTTATCCATTACCGCGGTCGGCGCTGAAGAGTTGGAAGAGCGAGGCGTAACCAGCCCGCAGGATCTCACCAGCGTTGTGCCCGGCATCAAAGTCGGTAACGGCACAATCAATTTGAATTTCAGCATGCGCGGCGTCGGCTCAAGCAATTCTGGCCCGCTGGGCTTGGGCGGCGTCGCCGCCTATGTCGACGGCGTCTACATGAATCGCCCGCTCACCGGCGGGATGATTTTCGATCTCAATCGCGTGGAAGTGTTGGCGGGGCCCCAAGGCACCCTCTACGGCAGGGGCGCCACCGGCGGTGCGATCAACTTCATTCACAACCGCCCAACGCAAGAATGGGGTGCGAGCGCGGCCGTGACCTTTGGCAATTATGATGCGTTGCGGACAGAACTCGTCGTCAACGCACCGCTGGCGGACTGGCTGTCGTTGCGCGCAGCATATCAGGCGTCAGAGCACGAGGGCTATTTCTCCAACGGCTATCAGAATCAGGACAGTTACGCGTCCAACATTCAGCTACTCGCTACTCCAACCGAAAATCTGAGTATCCTCTTCTCGTTCATCGAGGATCAATCGGACGAAACTGGCGCAGGGCAGGTGCGAGCGGGCTCCTTCACGGGCGATCCCTATGACGCCAACACCAATGCGCTCGGCAGCATCGACCAGCACCGCGAGCACTATATGCTTCAGGCGGACTACGATGCAGGTCCGGTTACGGTGACTTATCTTGGCGCACTGTCGAGCGCGCCGATCCGTCAGCGTCGCTGGGTGAACAACGGCAACACGACGTCGATCGAAGTGAATGACCGCTGGAACCAGCAGGAATTGCGTCTGACTTCCAATGGCGACAGCAGATTCGACTGGACCGCAGGCGTCTTCTACCTCTTCGTGGACCAAGATTATCACAGCTTCAACCATGCAACGTCGGGGGAGCAGTTCACTCCGGTAATCGAGAACGAGTCGGTCGCGGTCTATGGCCAGGGCACATACAGTCTGACCGAGGCGTTGCGTCTGACGGTGGGCGCGCGTTGGAGCCACGACGAATCCGTGCTTGAGGGCAGTCTATTTCAGCCCACGCCGACGCCCGTCACCGTCGGCCCCTTCGCCACCGAAGCGGAGTTCGAGGCGACCAATTGGAAAGTAGGCTTTGAATGGGATGTGGCGGCCGCGTCGCTGCTCTATTTCAATGTTGGAGACGGATATCGTCCTGGCGGACTAAACCAGACGCCGCCGCCGAACGCCTACCAACCCGAAACCGTGATGCACTACGAACTCGGGTCTAAGAACCGATTCTTTGGCGGACGCATGCAGCTGAACGGGGCATTGTTTTACGACATCTATGATGATTACTTTCAGGGTGCAGTGTCTCCGATCCCGGGCTTCCCGACGGTCCGCTCGTTCCAGGTGACGAACGCCGGTGAAGCGACCATTCAGGGCGCGACGGTCGATTTCATTGCGATGATCACGGACAACGACACCATAGGTTTGTCGATGAACTATCTTGACGCAAGCTTCGATGAATTCATCGTGGGCGCGGTCAACTACGCTGGCGATCCGCTGCCGAACTCGCCGGAATGGACGATTACGGCCAGCTATCAGCATGAATGGTCCTTGCCCAGTGGGGCGACCATATCCGGCCGCATAGACCATTATTACAGTGACGAGTTCAATCTGACCTACAACCGAGTGCCAAACGTCACGCAGGATGCGTTTGGCCGCACCGATGCGCGCCTCTCTTATGAGAACCCAACAGGGCGTTTTACGTTGGCGATGTGGGGCAAGAATTTGGAAGACGAAACGGTGCTGAACTATGCGGGCGTAGCCGGCCCCAACGTCTACCAATCGTTTGATCCCCCGCGTACTTACGGCGTGACACTTGGCGTACGCTATTAGTACGAGCGATGCAGGCGCGGTCAGGCTCTATAGCTTCTTCCGAAGTTCGGCGGCCTACCGCGTTCGCATCGCATTACGCCTTAAGGGGCTGGGCTTCGAAACCATTCCGGTGAATCTCCGCGCCGGCGAGCAGCGCAGCGCAGACTATCTTGCGGTGAATCCCCAGGGACTGACGCCCGCACTTGAAATCAATGGCGCCGTGATTGGCCAGTCGCTGGCAATCTTGGACTATCTCGACTCGGTAGTGCCGGCGCCGAGGCTCATTCCGCTTCATCCTCTTGAGCGCGCTCGCGTGTTGGCGTTTGCGCAGACTGTTGCATGCGACGTGCACCCGCTCAGCAATCTACGCGTTCTGAATTGGTTGCGCGAACGCGTTTCGAACGAAGAGATTGCCGCCTGGAACAGCCGATGGATCGCAGAAGGGCTTGCCGCGCTTGAAACAATGGCCGCTCGCTATGCCGGCGACTATTGCTTTGGCGCTGCGCTGACTGTGGCCGATGTTTGCCTGGTTCCGCAAATCGCGAATGCGCGGCGGTTTTCAGTGGATTTGACGCCGTATCCGCGCCTGGTGGACATTGACGCGCGGCTTCGGCTTGATCCTGCGTTCATAGAGGCGGCGCCAGAAAACCAGCCTGATTTCGTGGCGGGTTGATTCTTGACGTCCGGCGAAGAATGCTGCAATTAAGCAGACGACTGATTAAATATCGACGCGGGCATGGAGGCAGTATTTGCTGAGCGCGGAACTCAATCAGAAGCTCACTCAGATTGGGCCTGGAACGCCGATGGGCGAATTATTGCGCCGTTATTGGATGCCATTCGCCGGAATCGCTGAGTTTGACGATCAGCCCGTGCGCGCTGTGCGCTTGATGGGTGAGGACCTCGTCGCGTTTCGCGATCTCTCTGGCGCGTTTGGCCTCATTGACCGGCGCTGCCAGCACCGCCGTGCGGATCTCTCGTACGGTTTTGTGGAGCAGCATGGACTGCGCTGCAATTATCATGGCTGGCAATTTGGCGCTGATGGCGCTTGCCTCGCGCAGCCATTTGAAGAGGAAGCGGCGCCGGAAGCGGCCGCGCGTCGCAAGACCAAGAAGATCAAGAATTATCCAGTGCGCGCGCTGGCTGGCATGTTATGGGCCTACATGGGGCCGTTGCCTGCGCCTGAACTGCCGGAGTGGGAGCCGTTCACTTGGCCGAACGGTTTCCGCCAGATATGCATGGCCGACATCCCGTGCAATTGGTTTCAGTGCCAGGAAAATTCATGCGACCCGGTGCACTTCGAGTGGATGCACTTGAATTGGAGTCAAAGGCTGCGTGGCGAATCCGGGCCTTATTCGGCCAAGCATCTCAAGGTCGACTTTGAGGAGTTCGAGCACGGGTTTGCCTATAGGCGGCTGAAGGAGGGGATGCGCGAGGACGACGATCTTTGGACCATCGGCCGTGTTGCGCTGTGGCCCAACGGTTTTTTCCTGGGCGATCATTTCGAGTGGCGGGTGCCGATCGACGACGAGAACACGCTCTCCATTTCATGGATGTATCAGCGGGTGCCGCGCGAAAGCGAACCTTACGTACAGGAGCGCATCCCGGCATGGCGCAGCGCGATCGTGGATCCAAATACGGGGCGTTGGATCGATAGCCACATTATCAATCAGGATTTCGTGGCGTGGGTCGGCCAGGGGGTTATCGCAGATCGGAGCGCCGAGGAGCTTGGCGCAAGCGACCGGGGCATCGTCATGATGCGACGCCGGTATCTTACTGAGATGGACGCTTTGGAGCGCGGCGTCGATCCCAAAGGCGTCATACGCGATCCAGCGCACGCCAAGTGCGTTTTGTTGCCGGTTGCCGGCCGCGAGCATGTGGTCGAGGGCATGAGCTTGGCCGAACTTAAGGCCCATCCCGTATGGGCGCGCCACCTGCGCGGCTTCCCCTGGCAGGCTGGGCAGCCAACGTCGGTTTGGCGTGAGTACGTGCAGGCCATGGGTGTTGCTGAGGCGTGACGCAGATACTGGAGTTGCGCGTAAAGGCTATGCGCGCGCTTGGGGGCGACGCACTGGGCGTCGAACTGCAAGCCGATGAGCAGGCGCTGTTGCCCGCCTTTAACGCTGGCGCACACATCGAGTTGCAGCTCGGGAACGGGTTGCGTCGTTGTTATTCGTTGCTCAATGCGCAGGACGAGAGACGCCGTTACGTTGTTGGAGTGAGCCGTGCGCCCGCAAGCCGCGGCGGATCGCGCTTTATTCACGAGGAGCTGCGCGTCGGCCATAGAGTCCTTGCCTCAGCGCCCCGAAATAACTTTCCGCTGACTGAGGATGCCCTGGCCACGGTGCTGATTGCAGGTGGCGTTGGCGTCACGCCGATCTGGTGCATGGTCCAGCGCTTGGAGGCGCTGCAGAGGCCATGGCGGCTCTATTATGCCGCGCGAACTCGCGCCCAAGCGCCATTGCTGGATCGTTTGGAAAAACTCGCAAAGAGCAGTGCTTGCGGCGCGCTGACGGTGAATTTTGACCACGAAGCGGATGGTCGGCCATGGCGGATCGACGAGCTGATCGCGCAGCAGAACCGCGCCGCCCACCTTTATTGTTGCGGCCCCGCGCCGATGCTTGCGGCTTTCGAAACGGCGACGCGCGACTGGCCTGCGAAGCAGGTTCACTTGGAGCGCTTCACGGCGGCAGGACTGGCCGACAAAAGCGCGGCGTTCAGCGTCAGGCTGGTTCGCTCGGGCCGCACGGTCAATGTGGCCGAGGGGCAGAGCATTCTCGATGCCGTCCTGGCCGCTGGTGTTGATGCGCCGTACTCGTGCCTGGAGGGGGTCTGTGGAACCTGCGAGACGCGGGTGTTGGCCGGCGCGCCAGAGCACCATTGTGCGGTTCTAAGCGCGGCCGAGCGCGCGGAAGGTCGCTCGATGATGATCTGCTGCTCCAGATCGCGGGGCGGCGCCCTCGAACTTGATCTCTGAGTCAGGCGGTTTCATCCGGCATGAAGCCAGCGATACGTTTGTACTGGTCAGACAGCGCGCGCAGTTCGTCCGGAGAAATGTGCTGGCTCAGGTCAGAAAAGGGGCGGTCGCCCGTAAGTTCTTCCACGCGCATATTGATGACATCGGGTGGGCTGGAGCGATTGGTGCGCACTACCGCTGCTGTCGCCGGCGCGCGCACACGCGCGTATTTTTCAAGCGCGTCGCGCATATCGGCGGCGTCGGCCAGCGCGTCCGCCAGAGTCCGCGCGTCAATCAGCCCTTGCGCGGAGCCGTTCGAGCCGCGCGGATACATGGGGTGCGCCGCGTCGCCTGCAAAGGTGACACGGCCGAATGTCCATCGCTCAATCGGGTCCTTGTCGACCATCGGATATTCAAGCACTGAACTTGCAGTGCGGATCAACTCGCCAACGTCAAGCCAGTCAAAACGCCAATTATCGTAGATCGGAAGGAAATCCTCCAGGCGACCCGGCTTGTTCCAATCATTCTTTTGACGCCGATCGGATTCAATCTCGGCAATCCAGTTGATGAGTTGGCGGCCCTCTTCATCAATCTGGTCGATGATGGGATAGATCACGATCTTTCCGGTGCGGATCGAGCCGATGCGCAAATAGGTTCGCCCGTCGAGGATCGGCCTGCGCACGGTCACGCCGCGCCAAGTGTTGATTCCGGTGAAGACAACATCGTCGTTTGGATAGAATTGGCGCCGAACGGCTGAATTCACGCCGTCGCATGCGATGGCGATGGCGGCGCGGACTGTCTGCGCGCCGCCGTCCCCAGCGCGGAAGGTCAGATCGACGCCGGTGTCGTCCTGATGCAACGAGATGAAGGTTCGGTCGGTGATGACGCGGTCTGCGCCCAGCCGCTCCAATGCGGTGCGGTAGAGCAAGCCATGGAGCTTTCCTCGGTGAAGTCCGATCTCGGGATGTGCGTAACCGGCGTGCCTGCCGCGCGGCTCGCTGAAGATGTGCTGACCGAACCGGTTGTAGAATTTGCTCTCGCTGTTCTCGATGCCGATCGACTCGATCACTGGGCCTAGACCAAGGGCGGTGAGTTCGCGCATGGCGTGGGGGAGCAATGTAATGCCGACGCCGAGTTCTCGAATATCGGGCGCCGCCTCGTAGACGCGGCAAGCCAGCCCGCGTTGATGCAGACTAAGCGCGAGGGCGAGGCCTACAATGCCGCCGCCCACGATGGCAATTTCAGTCTCCTGGGACGCCACGGGAACTCCTCGCTATTCGCTGATGGTGATGTGAAGGTCGCGCAGGCCCGCTATGCTGGCGCCGAGCTTATCGCCGGGCCGGACAGCGCCGACGCCCTCGGGCGTCCCGGTAAAGATCAGATCGCCGGGCTCAAGCGTCACATAGCTGGAAAGATCGGCGATGATCTCCGGGACGCTCCAGATGAGCAGCGAAATGTCGCTTGATTGCTTCGTCGCACCGTTGACTTCAAGACGGATAGCTCCGCTGCGCAATGGGCCGGTCAGCGCCTTCGGCGTGAAGGCCCCGCAAGGCGCGGACTGATCGAAGCTCTTGCCCATGTCCCAAGGGCGTCCGGCCTTTCGCGCTGCGATCTGGAGGTCGCGACGGGTCATGTCGAGACCGACAGCATAGCCGAGCACGAGTTCCTCGGCCGCTTCCGGCGCGCACTTCACTCCACGTGCGCCGATGGCGACAACCAATTCGACTTCGTACTGGTAGTCCTCGGTGCGCGGCGGGTAGGCGATCGTGGCGCCATCCGGGATCAGTGCGTCAGCGGGCTTAAGAAAAAAGAATGGCGCCTCACGGTCGGGATCGACGCCCATCTCGAGGGCATGGGCCCGGTAATTTCGGCCGACGCAATAGATGCGACGGACCGGAAAACGGCCGCCGTCGTCAAGAGCGGCGAATGTCTGTTGCAAAATGAAAGTCATTGAAGCCGCTACTCGCTGATCTTATCGCGCCATAAGCCAAGGGCCCGCTGCACTGGCATGTCCGAGAAACTGAACAGCACGCTTTCGCTCTTGGCCTCGTGTGAGACTTCCACCCACGATGGCGCGACAAAGGTGTCGTGCCGACGCCAATTGTAGGCCTGACCACCGACGTGCGACCGTCCTTCGCCCTCCGCAACCACGAACAAGGTCGATTCTGTGGTTTGGTAGGGCTTGGTCGCAAAAGCCCCCGGGATGAGCTGAAGATAGGCGGCCATTGTGGGCAAAACGTCGCCGCCATTGGCTGGATTCACATATCTCAGTCTGTGCCCATGGTGCGGATCTGGGCGTTCGGCTGCGGCAAGCGCGGCCAACGCGGCGCGCGTGCGTGCGTAGGGATAGTGGAGCAGCGGCGCCTGGTGTGGTTCCGCGCGCCATGAGGCCGGCGCCATGTTGGCGCCAAAGCGTGCAAGCGTATCGCCGGCTGCCTTGGTGACTGGTTGGATTTCCTGGTCTGACGGTTCGGCGAACCCGGCGTTCAGGAAGTTGACGAGTGGGATGTCCAATCCATCCAACCACACAATCGGAGCGTCGCTATCGTTGCCGTGATCGTGCCATGTCCAGCGCGGCGTCAGGACAAGGTCGCCCGGGGCCATGCGCAATTGCTCGCCGGACACGGTCGTGAACGCACCTTTCCCTTCGATGACAAACCGAAGCGCGGATTGGCTGTGCCGGTGGGCGCGTGCAATTTCACCGGGGAGAACCAATTGGTATCCGGCATAGAGCGAGCCGGTGGTCGCCGATTGGCCAGGCAGGCCCGGGTTCTCAAGCACAAGCACGCGCCGTTCCGCCTGGCCGGTGCTGATGCGCGCGCCCGCTTCAAACAGCAGGGGCCTGATGTCCTCGACATAACGCCAATGCGCGGGATGTGCAGCCGGGCGCGGCTCGGGCGGCACCAAATTGTGCAGATTTTCCCAAAGTGGCGATAATCCGGCGCGCGCCAGTTCGATCGTGAACTCCGCCGGCTCTTGACGGGTCGTGGTGTGCGTAGGCACGGCGGCATCCTCATGGTGAGCAGACGTCTGTATATATCTGGCAAATTAGACTTACGTCTGTCAATACGCCGATAACCCGCTTGCAGCATGTGGCGCGGCAAAGTAAGCAGACGTCTGCTAGATGAGGTTTGGATGACCGACATATCGTCGCGGATCAGCGAGCGGCTTGCCCGGCTGGACGCGTGCGCCGTTTCCGATGCGCTGGATCAGTTGGGATTGCAGCCCTCGGTTACGGGGCTGCGACCGCTTTCGACGTCGCGCCGCATAAGCGGACGCGTGATCACCGTCCGCTTGGTTGCGGGCAAGCCTCCCGAGGGCCAGCCAGCCCGCCATCTCTGTGCGGGGGCCATCGATCAGGCGCAGGCCGGCGATATCATCGTTGTCGAACACACCAGCGGCGCCGAGTGCGCGGGCTGGGGCGGCATCCTTTCCAACGCTGCGCGGATTAAGGGACTAGGCGGTGTTGTTGTCGACGGGCTTGCGCGTGATGTAGACGAGGCGCGCCAGATCGGCTTCGCCGTATATGCGCGTGGCGCCACAGCGCGGACGGCGCGCGGGCGAGTGTACGAGGTCGCCACAGCAGCCCCTCTCGATATTGGCGGCGTCACGGTCTGCAACGGAGACTATGTCGTCGCGGATGCAAGCGGCGCCGCATTTGTCCCCGCCGCCAGTATCAGCGCTGTGCTGACGAGCGCCGAGGCGATCGCCGCCAAGGAAGGGGCCCTGACGAAGGCTGTGCTCAGTGGCGGCAAGGTGAGCGAGATCATGGGCGGGGTCTATGAGCACATGTTGGAGCGACGAGACAGCGATGAATGACGCTAATGTGCAGCGGGCGATCAGGCTCGATACCGCCACCCTGAGCGACGCGCTCGACAAACTTGGCATCGCCGGTCAGTGCCTCGGCATAAAGCCGCTGGATCACGCATTCCGCTTGGCCGGACGCGCTTTCACCCTGGCCTATGCGCCAGTGGGAAGTCCAGGTGGAAGCGTGGGTGATTTTATCGACGATATTGAACCCGGAAACGTTGTGGTCATCGACAATGGCGGTCGTCCTGACGCCACCGTTTGGGGCGACATTCTAACTTTCACCGCCACGCAGCGCGGGGTCGCTGGCACGGTCATCGACGGTGCGTGCCGAGATACGCACCTCGCACTGAAGCTGAGTTATCCACTCTACAGCCGCTCTTATTCGATGCGCACTGGCAAGGATCGGGTGCAGTTGGAGGCGACACAGGTCATCGTCACCGTTGGCGACGTGCGCGTGGCGCCCGGCGACCTCATTCGAGGCGATTCCGACGGGGTGGTGGCGATTCCGCGTGCGCGTGAAGATGAAGTGCTTGCGGTCGCCGAGGAGATTCACGAGGCGGAGGAACGCATCCGCGCGGCAGTCGCTGGCGGCATGCGTTTGGACGAAGCTCGCAAGCAACAACAGTATCACACATTGCAGAGGCGTGGCTGATGTTCTCTGCCGCCGATCTTGAGCTCGCCCGGCGCCTGGGAGCTGCGACGCTGCATGAAGCGGCGGGGCGCATCGGCGCGTTGCCCTCGGCAATCAAGCCGGTGCACCCTTCGATGCGATTGAGCGGCCGCGCGTACACCGTGCACATACCAGCACTGGACAATCTTTGGATTCATCGCGCGCTCTACCGGGCAGCGCCCGGCGAGGTGCTTGTGGTCTGCTGCAGTGGCGGCGTGGAGGCGGGGTATTGGGGCGACATCCTCAACGAGGCCGCGATAGCGCGCGGGCTTGGCGGATTGGTGATTGACGGAGGTGTCCGCGATAGCGCTGGCTTGGCTGAAGCATCGTTTCCCGTGTTCTCAAATGGCGTTTGCCTTCGCGGCACGATCAAGGGTTTCGACGCCCCGGCCTGGGTGCAACAACCGATCCGCATAGGCGAGGTCGTGGTGCAGCCCGGCGACTTGGTCGTTGGCGATCGTGACGGCGTTGTTGTTTTGCCTAGTGCACATGCGCAGGCTGCGCTCGCAGCGGGCGTCCGGCGAGAGAGTGACGAGCGCGAGAAGATTGCGCGCATTAGTGCGGGTGAGACCACCCTAGACCTTTATGAGCTTGGCTAAGCGCTGACGACGATTTCGGGCCTGCGATCATGTAAAATCCAGAACGGGCCCGGCGCTGCGACGCCTTCGGGTGGGCCGTCCGCGCGGCGGGTTGCGCCGACGCTGACGGATCGCAAATCCTTCGCCGGCCTTGTCTTGCCGGTCGATGTGATCGCGGTGTTAGGCGACGATCTGAGCGGCTTGGTTGAGCATGGGCATCGCCATCGATGCGAACACGGCGCAGGCGGCGATCAGGGCGTAGAACTTGGTCATTTGGTTTGCTCCTCGGTTCGAAGCCTCATCGCTTCGATGAAGAGAACTTACTGCGGCGCTTATCCTGTCGCCGTGGCGGAGGACCCACCTTAACTCGTGACCAATGACATTCTTCGGCGATGGTGCGCCTAACGTGCGGAGAATAACGAACGACCGGAGAGGAGTGACCAAGCCAGTCTCGAAAAATTGCGATGGGCGCTGCGCGCGCGCGCTTAGTTGCGATCAGCCGCGCGCCCATCGGCACCATCAAAATAGTCAGGATGACGGTCGCGCGCGGGGCGTTCGAATGCCTGGCGCGCTTGCCTAAGTCTGCGCGCGACCTCCGTTTCGCTTCTGCAGACATCGCCATTAAAATGATAGCGGATGAAGGGCACCCGCGTGAGGTCACTATCAGCGAAAATGCCGCCGCCGTTGGCCAGGAGTGAGTCGCAGATCGAAAGTGCACGCGCGGGCGCGAATTGGATCGATAGCGACCAGAGTTTGACCGTTCCGTCGCTCGATGCGCTGACAAGGTGTTCGCCATCGGGCGAGAAATCGAGGTCCGCGATCTCTCCCGCGTGCGGCAAAGGCGCCGCGATCGGGCGTCCGGTGCGCCCGTCCCAGAGTCTTATGAAGCCGTCCGAACCGCCTGTGGCGAGGATGCGATCGTCGGGACTAAAGGCGATCGACAATATCGTAGCGCTGTGCGCGATGCCATCACCCGAGACGGCACCGGTCGCCGCAGAATAGACGCCTGCCTCACCCTCGATTGTAGCCGCTGCGAAGAGATCGCCGCGATGATTGAATGTTGCATCCGAGATGGCGGCCGGCATGCGCACAGTATCAAACGGGGGACGTCCGTCGGACGTGGATGTTATGGACACCGCCCCGTCCTGGGATCCGCTCAGCAATAACGAACCATCGGGCGAGAACTCGACTTGGGTCACGACGTTCTCGTGTCGGATACGCATTTCCCAGACACCGCCGTCGCCAAGCGACTTGACCTCCGCTATGCCGCGCCCGTGATTAACACCTGACATCACGATGCTGCTGCCGTCGGGCGCGAAGAGAATGCGTGAGAGGGTGTCCTCGCCAAAAAACTCCATTAGCGGGCTCTCATCCGACGTTCTCCAGATCGCGCAATAATTGCCGGCGCACGATGCGAACTGTGTGCCGTCGGGAGAGAATGCAAAGTCGCTCAGTGAACCGGCTTCCGAAAGGTCGATCTCCCGGACAATTCTTCTCGTTTCGATGTCCCAAAGGCGGATGTGCTCATCCCAGGCCACAGTCGCTAGAATTTCACCATCAAAAAAAAAGCGAACAAGCGAAAC
>ERZ761609.1943-NODE-1943-length-16608-cov-10.777805_pt1 | contig 16608 bp, 14 predicted proteins | sample MGYA00511163_ERZ761609 | MGnify/ENA primary metagenome ERZ761609 (study PRJEB28899, sample SAMN02445070) | bioreactor sludge metagenome | biome: EBPR sludge | place: Australia: Brisbane, Thorneside Wastewater Treatment Plant | collected 2011-12-16 ... | reverse complement strand
AGTCATTGAAAATGACTCTTTGGTGCAACTCAAAAATTTCTCATCTCGTTGATAAAAGTGAGAAATTTTTGAAACGAACCAAGTCGCGGCGAGTTCCTCGCCTTGCGACTTGGTATCAGTGGTGGTCGTTGCCATCAACGGCTTGATCAGCCTGCCACAAGCGGCATGGCGGCGCGCAGCATTTGAGCCCTCGGCCAGAGCTGATACGAGTGCCCCCACGAGCCTTAGATCATGCTGCGATTGGAGCATGCTGCGAAAAAGTGTGGGCGGTTTTTCGCTTTTTGCATGCTCTGACCGGTCGGGTCCGCCCCGGGCCGTTGGTATGACGGTGCTCGAGCGGGAAATTCCTGCGGCCCGCGCTGCCGGTCCGGCTTCATCTCGGCGCCCGCCCTCAGTCAGGTTCAGTGCTTGCCGCTGATCACTTCCAGCGCCCGAACCGCAAAACGGCGGGCGAGCGGGCCGATTGATCGAGCGTCTGTGCCCGCTGCGGTGCCCTGGCGGGCCCGGTCCGCGATTCCGACAAAGATGACCGCAAAGCGAAACAGGGCAAACGCCAGGTGAAACGGTTGCAGCTCGGCAACGGATGGGTTGGCGCGGGCATAGCAGCTGACGAACTGTTCCTGCGTCGGCAGCCCACAGGCTGCCAGATCAAGGCCGAGAATGCCGCCATATTCCTCGGGGGCGGTGTGCCAGGCCATGGCACAGAACCCGACATCGGCCAGCGGATGGCCCAGGGTCGCCAGTTCCCAGTCGAGTATGGCGACCACGCGCGGCTCGGTGGGATGGAAGATGACATTGCCCATGCGATAATCGCCATGGGCAATGCTGACAGCGCCATCGTCCGCCGGCAGATGATCCGCCAGCCACGCCGCAAGCGCGTCCAGTTCCGGGATGGGCTGGCTCGAACTCTCATGCCACTGCCGGGACCAGCGCGCCAGTTGCCGTTCAAAGTAGTTGCCGGGCCGGCCGAAGTCGCCGAGGCCAACCTCATCCGGGCGCAGGGCATGGAGGTGTGCCAAGGCCTTGGCCAGCCCCATCCACAGCGCATTCCGTTCGCCTGGGGCAGCCTCTGGCAGCGCGCCACTGGCGAAGATCCGGCCTTCGACGCGCTCCATCAGGTAGAATGGCGTGCCGACAATATCCGGCGCTTCGTGAAAGAGGATCGGCCTGGGCACGGGCACGCCGGTCGGATTGAGAGCGGTGAGCACCCGATATTCCCGGTCGATCGCATGAGCGCCGCGCAGCAAGGGCCCGTCAGGCTGCTTGCGCAGCACGAACCTGTGCTCGCCATGATCGACGAAATAGGTCGGGTTCGATTGTCCACCCGCAATCCGCTCCAGCCGAAAGCTGGGTGTTTCGCCGAAGCGCGACATCAGAAAGGCCCGCAGCGGCGTATCGTCAAAGTCCGTGGCAGCATTCATGTCGGTTCCTGCCACATGTCACTGCCCGACCGGCCAGCGCCAGAAATCCTGGCCCTCGCTGGCAAGGTTGCGTTCGAGCACCATCTTGTGCACCTCGTCGGCCCCGTCGACCAGCCGGGCCTGCCGGGCGTAGCGGTAGATCCATTCCAGCGGGGTATCCTTGCTGTAGCCACGCGCTCCGTTGATCTGGAGTGCGGTATCCGCCGCCTTGTGCAGCAGGTTGGCGACGTGAACCTTGGCCATCGAGATTTCCTTGCGGGCATAGCCGCCGCGATCGAGTTCCCAGGCCGCCTTCATCACCAGCAGGCGGCCGATCTCGATCTGCATGGCAAGATCTCCCAGCATCATCCGGACGCTTTCGCGTTTTGCCAGTCGTTCGCCGAAGGCAAAACGCTCGGCGGCGTAGGTCCGGGCAATGTCGACGCAGCGCCGGGCAAGACCCAGCCACCGCATGCAATGGGTCAGGCGCGCCGGGCCCAGACGGATCTGCGTCAGTTTCAATCCGTCCCCCTCGTTCATCAGCAGATCGCTGACCGGAATCTCAAGGCCGTCGAACACCAGTTCGCAATGCCCTCCGTGCTCCTCCGGGCCCATGATCGGGATCCGGCGGTCGATCCGCCAGCCCGGCGTATCCCGATCGAACAGGAACGCTGAAAGCCCCCGGCGCGGATCCTCGGAGGTCCGTGCCAACAGGATGAAATGCTGTGCCTCGCCGGCACCGGTAATGAACCACTTGCGACCGCGGATCACATAACGGTCGCCCCGTCTGGTCGCGGTCGTCAGCATCATCGATGGGTCGGAGCCGCCACCGGGATGAGGCTCGGTCATCGCAAAGGCAGAGCGAACCTTGCCCGCAACGATTGGCGCCAGCCAGCGCTCCTGCTGGGCCGGGGTCGCCACCTGTTCCAGAACCATCATGTTGCCGTCATCCGGGGCCCCAGAGTTGAAGCTGACCGGGCCGAAGATCGATCGGTTCATGGCTTCGTAACAAACGGCCATTCCCACCTTGCCGAGCCCCTGCCCTCCCGTTTCCGGTTTCAGCTGAAGGCACCACAATCCTTCGGTGCGCGCCCTCTGCCGCAGCGCCTCGAGCAGGTCGAGACGGATATTGTCGTGCGCATCATAGCTCGATCGATCTGCTTCGAGGGGAAGGATTTTGTCCTCGACGAACCGGGCAATGCGGCTGCGGAAGTCCTCGATGCGGGGCGAGATGGTGAAATCCATGGTGAAATCCTAAAGCGAGGCAACCAGATGGCCGCCATCGACCACGATATCTGTGCCGGTCATGAAGGCTCCGGCGTCGGAGGCAAGCAGGAGCAGCGGCCCGTCGAGATCGGAGAGCTGGCCCAGCCTGCGTTGTGGTATGCGGCCGATCAGCGCCTGCCCGGCGGAAGAGGCAAAGAATGCGCGATTGAGATCGGTGGCGATATAGCCGGGGCAGAGGGCATTGACGCGGATCCGATGGCGCGCCCATTCGAGCGCGAGGCTGCGCGTGAGCTGAATGACACCTGCCTTTGCGGCTGCATAAGCGGCGAGATTGCCGGCAACGCGATGACCGAGAATCGAGGCAATATTGACGATCGAACCCGGGCGGTTCTCGGCGACCATGCGATTGGCCGCGGCCTGAGCGACGCGGAAAACACCGGTCAGGTCGGTCTCGAGGACATGGCGCCAATCCTCGATCGAGACGGTCAGCGCCTTGCCGTCATGGGTCACGCCCGCGTTGTTGATGACGATGTCGAAGGCTCGCTGGCCGCAGACCTCCTCGACCGTCTGCGGGTCCGTCACATCGAGCCGGGCGGTCACCACGCGGCCACCTGCCTGCCTGATGGCGCCGGCAGCCTCGGCCAGCATCACCTCGCGGCGGGCGGCCAGTGTCACCTCGGCACCTGCGCGCGCCAGAACGGCGGAGAAATGGCGCCCCAGACCGGATGAGGCACCGGTCACCAGCGCAGATTTCCCGACAAGAAGCGTTGAATCAAACATGACCTGGTCCATTCCCTCGATGCTATCAGCATATCATGATCATCAAGGCAGGGTCAGCGCGTATCACGGTTTGTCTGCCGGCCGGGATGAATGCCGCTCGGTGGCAGCGGGGTTTTTGGCGGTTGCCATGCCGACGGATTGATCGACCGGATCGCCCTGCGGGAAACCCCGCCTCTTGGCCCAGCCAGCCCCCCATCATCAGAAAAGAGTTGCGCCGGACAGAAAAATTCGTATTGAGAACCTCTCTCCGGCTGTGGTCTGCCTCACAAGGGGCATGGCGGGTTTTGCCAAAGGCATGGCCGGTATCAGTTTTTGTTCCGGCTCGGCCGGAGAGTGGTGCCAAGATGAAGATCCGAAACTCTCTCAAGTCGCTGATGAAGCGGCATCGTGACAACCAGTTGGTGCGTCGCCGCGGCCGTGTCTACATCATCAACAAGACCCAGAAGCGCTTCAAGGCGCGTCAGGGCTGACATCCGCGCCGCCTGAGGCGCCCGGAGATTGAATTCGCCGCGCCGTGGAGCTATCCTCGCAAGAGAGGATGGAGCCATGGCGCGGTTGTTTTTTGCAATCATTCTGACCGTCGCGCTGCAAGGCATCGCTTCGGCGCAGCAGGGGCGGCCGGCGCCGTCGTCTGATCTACCGCCGGGTGCCAAGGTCCTGCCGCCGCCGGTGACTTTGGATGCGCTTTACAAGCAGTTGCGCACCGCCCGGGATCCGAATGAAGCCCGCCCCATCGCCAAGCAGATTGAACAGCGCTGGATGCGATCGGGCAGCGATACCACCAATCTGCTGATGGATCGGGTGCTCGAGGTCATGTCGGCGAAAGCCTACGATACCGGGCTTGAGCTGCTTGATCATATCCTGCAGCTGCAACCAAACTGGGCCGAGGCCTATGCCAAGCGCGCAACGCTGCTGTTCCTGATGGATGATTACGATGGGGCGATGCGGGATCTCCGGGCGGTTCTGGCGCGCGAGCCGCGCCATTTCAGCGCGCTCGCCGGGCTTGGAATGATCTGGCAGAGGCTCGGCAAGCCGAAGGCCGCCTATGCAGCCTATCAGAAGGTGCTCGAAGTCTATCCGCATCTGGTGGAAGTGCGGGAGATCGTTGACCGGATGCGGCCGGAGGTCGAGGGGCGGGAACTGTAACCCCGCGCCTGCCCATCACGTCAAAAGTCAGTAACAATGATTCTTGGCCATCAGCTGTCCGAACTGACGAAGGCAATCCTGAGCATGTTGGTCGAGCCCGGAGTCCCGAATGGAACGCCCGCGACCATGATGATGCGCTGGCCAAGCTGGGCCAGTCCGGAATTGCGCGCTGCAGTCGTGCCGATGCGCACCATGTCGGCCGTATGGGTGGGATCGGCCCCGATGACCGGATTGATCCCCCAGACAAGCTGCATGCGTCGGGCGGTGCGTTCTGATGTGGTCAGCATGATGATCGGCGTGTAGGGCCGCTCGCGCGCGATACGCAGGGCAGTGGCGCCGGAGGCCGTCCAGGCGACGATGGCCTTCAGGTCGAGCGTTTCGGCCACGGTGCGGGCCGCGGCGGCGATGGCGTCGGCGCCGGTGGGCTCGGGATCGGCACGCTGACCGTCGATGATGATCTTGTAGTTGGAATCACGCTCGACCTGCTCGGCGATGCGGCTCATCGTCGAGACCGCCTCGAGCGGGAACTTGCCCGAGGCGCTTTCTGCCGACAGCATGACCGCATCAGCCCCTTCGAACACTGCCGTGGCAACGTCCGACACTTCGGCTCGCGTCGGTGCGGGGCTGGTGATCATCGATTCCAGCATCTGTGTCGCCACGACCACCGGCTTGCCATATCGGCGGGCGACGCGAGTGATGCGCTTCTGCAGGCCGGGCACGACCTCAAGCGGCATTTCAACGCCGAGATCGCCGCGCGCGACCATCAGGGCATCGGCAATTTCCATGATTTCGTCGAGCCGCTCGATGGCCTGGGGCTTTTCGATCTTGGCCATGACCAGCGCCCGGCCTCGCGCCACCTTGCGCACCTCGGCAACATCCTCGGGACGCTGCACGAAGGACAGGGCGATCCAGTCGACATTGGCGGACAGCGCGGCGTCGAGATCAGCGCGGTCCTTGTCGGTCAGCGCTCCGACCGGCAGCATCGTATCGGGAAGGCTGACGCCCTTGCGGTCGGAGATCGGGCCGCCAACCTCGACGACCGTTTCGAAAAATCCAGGACCAGTCTCCGTCACCCTGAGGCACAGCTTGCCATCGTCGATCAGCAGGCGATGGCCAGCGACAACCGACTGCAGGATTTCCGGATGCGGCAGCTGCACACGCGATGCATCGCCCGGTGTGGCATCGGCATCAAGCCGGAAGCGGGCGCCATTCTTCAGTTCGGCCGGCCCGGCGGCGAAGCGGCCGACGCGAAGCTTGGGGCCCTGCAGATCGGCCAGAATGCCGATCGGCCGCCCCACCCATTTCTCGATGGTCCGGATCTGCGCAACGCGCTGGCGCAACACCTCGTGGCTGGAATGGCTCATGTTGATGCGGAACACATCGGCCCCGGCATTGGCGAGGGCAGCAACGGTGGCATCCTCCATCGAGGCCGGGCCGAGCGTGGCGATGAGCTTGGTGCGACGGTTGCGGATCACCGCGAAGGTCCTTTCGATCGAATTGTTCGCGCGCTACTGGGCACGCCCGCCAACCTGGCCGCCATCGCCTAATTCAATGGTCCAGTCGGCCTGTTCCCCCGTGTCGACCTCGAGAAAGCCGGCGCGTTCGTATCCTCGTGCATAACAATCCTGCGGGCCGCGAATGGAAAACTCCTGGTCGCGAATGCAGAGGTAATTGGGGCCGCTCCACTCGCCGCCGCGATCATAATCCTGCCCGAAGATATAATAATAGCGCGAATTGAGCTTGCCTTTCAGGATGGTTTCACAGGCGCCAGGCCGCAGATTGAACCAGCCTTCGGTCACCCAGGTTGTCTGATCCTGGAAGCCGATGGCCACACCGGTGCGGTGGGCAGTGGTGTTGCAGATCCTGAGATCCGCCGTGACCGGGCCAGCCGGCAGCGCCAGCGCGCCAGCCAACAGGATCGCACGGGGCCAAACCCGGCGATTATGGGTCCACGAGGATGACACGCAGGTCGTTGGCATTGGTAAGGGTCGGGCCGGTAGTGATCAATCCCCCGGCGTGGGTAAAAAACCGGGTCGAATCGTTATCGGCCAGCAGCGCTCCGGCGTCCAGCCCCCGCGCACGGGCTGCCGCAAGGGTTTGGCCATCGACGATGGCTCCGGCCGGGTCGGTAGCCTGCCCGCCACCGCCATCCGTGCCATCGGTGTCGCCGGCAAGCGCGACCATACCCGGCAAGCCGTCCAGTGCCATCGCCAGAGCCATGGCATATTCCTGGTTGGGGCCGCCACGGCCCTTGCCGCGAATGGTGACGGTAAGTTCGCCGCCTGAAAGGATGGCGACGCGGCGGCCCGTCGCATGGGCCTCCACAGCCATGGCAGCATGGGCGGCGGCAACCGTGCGCGCTTCGCCCGCAACATCGGCCCCAAGGTCGATCACCTCGTAGCCGGCGGCTGCAGCGACTTCACGGGCGGCGGCCAGCGCTTCGCAGGGGCGGAAGATGATTTCCGACCGGGTGCGCTGGAAAGCGGGATGGTCCTTGCCGGGACAGGCCAACGCCGGATCTGTGAGCACTGCGGCGACCGCCGGCGAGATGGCAATTCGATAACGCTCAAGGATGGCCAGGGCCTCGGCCTGGGTGGTCTCGTCAGGTACGGTCGGCCCGGAGCCAATGACGCCAAGATCATCGCCGGGCACGTCGGATATCGCCAGGGTATACACCTCGGCCGGCGCCAGCCGCGCCGCCAACCGTCCACCCTTGACCCGTGAAAGGTGCTTGCGAACGCAGTTGATTGCATCGATCGGCGCACCGGAGCGGAGCAACGCCGCAGTGATGACCTGCTTGTCGGTCAACGACAGGGCGCCAGCCGGAGCCACGAGATTGGCTGAGGCGCCGCCACTCATCAGCACCACTGCCGTATCATCGGGGCCCGCCCGATCCGCCAGTGTCAACATCCGTTCGGTGCCGGCGAGGCCGAAGAGATCCGGAACCGGGTGGCCTGCCTGGATAATCGGAACCAGACTGGTCTTGCAGGCGTAGCCATGGCGGGTGATGCCCAGGCCGAGGATGCGGGCGCGATCCACGCCAAGTTGGTTCAGGTAATGATCCTCGGCCGCCTGCACCATGCTCGCACCGGCCTTGCCCGCCCCCAGCAGCAGCAGGCGCCCCCGTTCCTTGGGTTTGGGAAGATAGCGCGCAACGTAAGATCTGGGCTGTGCGCGTTGCACAGCGGCATCAAAAATCCTGCGCGCGGTATCGTGGGCCTGCGAACGATTCATTGCAATCCGACCCGACCGCTATCGTCGGTCGCTGCACGTTGCAGCACCGGGCGCGCTATCCATATCCCGAACAAAACAAACCCCCCGCCGATCCACTGCCAGGCTCCCAGATGCTCGGAAAATGCGAGCCAGCCCAGCAATGCCGCTGCAATTGCCTCAAGAAATACGACCAGTGAAGAAAACGCAACCGGCAATTGACCAAGTGCATAGGCCAGCAATCCCTGCCCGGCGACCTGGGAGATCAGGGCGAGCAGCACCAGCGTCAGCCAGCCGGCTGGTGAACCGGGCAGAAACCGTTCACCGGCCAGCAAAGCCGCGCATAGCAGCACGATCGCCGTGACAGCCGTGGACAGCAGCATGACCCGTGCCGGGCCGGAAAACCGGCGCGAGTGGGTGATGAACACGATGTAAAGGCCGAAGAACAGCGATGTGGCAAAGCCGGCCGCATCCCCCCACAATCGTTCGGGCGCATAGTCGAAACTGTCCCGGACCAGCAAGGAGCCTCCGATCAGGCAGGCTGCAAGCCCGATGACCTCCGCGCGCCTCAGGGCATGCCCCAGCACCAGGAAAGCGACGAGGAACACCCAGACCGGTGCCAGGGTTGCCAACAGGGTCGCGTTAGCAATGGTGGTGTTGAGGATCGCCAGGTGCCAGAAGATCAGATCGCCGGCAAAGGCGATGCCAGAGGCGATGACTGCGACCGCAAAGCGCCAGCTCTCGGCCGGCCGTGGCTCGGCAGCGTGACGGTGCCAGAGCCAGAGAAGTGGCAGCGCCAGCGCAACGCGCCAGAATGCGCTGGCGAACGGCCCGACATCGGCGAGCCGCACGAACACCGGGGAACAGCCCATCGCAACGGCGCCCACGACGAGGGCGAAGAAAGCCAGAGGGCGCGGGACATTCTGCGGCATGGGGAATCCGTCAACGCTGCTTCCAGGGTCAGAAGTCTTTCTAGGGTTCTGTCCGACCAGATTGAACCGTTGCGATGACCAGTTTCGGGTCAAAGACAAGGAAAATGCATCTAGATCACGCTGCATTTTGATGGAATCATCAAAATGCGGATCACGTGATCGGTATCAATAGGTTAGAGCATGTATTCTGCAATTGACCGGCATCCACGTAATCGCGACATGCTCTAGCTAGCCCGCCACCATCGTCCGGTATCGGTAAAGCTCGGCAAAGCCGAGCGACCGGTAGAGCGCCAGCGCTCCCCTATTGGTTTCCTCGACCTGAAGATAGGCCTGCTGCGCTCCCTCGGCATGAGCCCAGCCCATCAGCGTCTGCACCAGAATGCGGCCAAGACCACGCCCGCGCACCGCCGGATCGATCACCAGCGAGCCGATCTCGGCCATGCCGCTCTCGACCACGCTCATGCCGAACCCGACCGGGCGCCCGCCTTCGACCAGCGTAGCAAAAGCCGCGGGCAGTTGCACCCGGCCGACGATTTCCATCAGCGCCGCGTCGGCATTGCGCTTGGATCCCTCCTGCAAGGCCGAGACGCCGCGCACCCATTCGGTGCTTGCCGACCCTTCCAGCCGCACGCCACCGGTCGTCACCGGCCCCGGCGTCAACGGGGCAATCATGCCCCACGAGGCATCGCGCTGGCGATAGCCGCGCGCGGCCAGCACTGCATCGACGCTCTGATCCGCCAACGGCGTTACACGCACCGTCGGTTGCAGCCCCGCAGCCCGGTAAGTCGCTTCGATAACCGCCAGCAGCGGCGCATCGAGCCGGGCTCCCGGCAGCATCGGCGAGGCGGAATTGGCACGGGCCGAATAGCCTCCTGCCAGCCGCACCACCCAGCCATCCATCATCAGTTTGTCGATCGCCGGCCAGGCATTGACGATGCGGCGCTCGCAGGCCGCGACCAGCGCCAGATCACCGGAAAACACCATGTCAGAACCGGTTCTTGCGCTCGCGCAACTCGCGGAACACCGCCGCCGCCGGTTGACCCGCCAGCCCCAGGCGCGCCGCCATCGCCGGATCGGTTGCCCTGAGGAACGGATTGGCCGCCCGTTCGCGCCCGACCGTGGTTGGCGAGGTCCAGCCACCGCGCGCCCGCACCGCCTCCGCCTCGGCGACGGCCGCTTGCAACACCGCATTTCCGGGATCAACAGACAGCGCAAACCTGCCGTTCGAAACCGTATATTCATGACCGAAATAGAGGGCCGTCGCGTCAGGAAGCCCGCCGAGCCGAGCCAGCGCCTGCCACATCCGGTCATAATCGTTGTCGAACACCCGGCCACAGCCGAGCGCAAACAGCACATCGCCGACAAAGGCCACCTTGTCGGAGGCAAAGTGATAGATCACATGGTCGGGCGAATGGCCCGGCGCATCCCATACCTCGGCGCTGAGCCCGCCGACATCGACCCGGTCTCCCTCGCGCACGTAGCGTTCCGCCCCAGGCACGACATCGGCAGCACCGGCCGGCGCAATGACCTTCGCACCCGTCTCGGCAACGATCTCAGCGATACCGGCGATATGATCGTGGTGGCGATGGGTGACAAGGATATGGCTGAGCCGCCAGCCTTCAGCCGCAAGCGCAGCACGCACCGCTCCGGCCTCGGGAACGTCGATGGCAGCGGTTGCGCCACTCTTCGGATCGTGGATCAAAACGCCGAAATTATCGGAAAGGCAGGGAAACTGGACAATCTGCACGCCACACTCCTCAGTGTCAGGACACACCCCGGCAACCATGCCGACGGCGACGCCTTGCCGGCGCGCCCAGTGATACATACACTTGGACGCTGATCCAATGGCTCTCGATGTCATCGACCTCCGGCAGTTCTACAGCTCGCGTTTGGGCGCGATCGCGCTCGGCTCGATTCTCGGCGCTGTCCGTGCCCGCTGGAGCAACCCTGCCGGCCTGTCGATCCTCGGACTGGGCTATCCCCTGCCCTACCTTGACGCCTTTCGTGAGCAGGCCGAGCGCTGCATCGCGCTGATGCCGGGGCGGCAGGGAGTGACCGCCTGGCCCACCGGCATGCTCTCGAGTGTCGGCCTGGTCGATCCGCTCGACCTTCCCTTGCGCGAATCGGTCATCGATCGGCTGCTCGTCATTCATGCGCTTGAGGTCAGCGAGGATGCCCATGCGCTGATGGATGAATGCTGGCGCATCCTCGCCCCCGGCGGCCATCTCATCGTCGTCGCGCCCAATCGTTCCGGAAGCTGGGCGCGGCGCGATTCGACCCCGTTCGGCCACGGCCAGCCCTACAGCCGCGGCCAGCTGACCCAGTTGATGCGTCAGTCATTGTTCACGCCGATCCACTGGACCGAGGCTTTGCATATTCCGCCGCTGCGCGGCAGTCTCAGCCTCAGCTTCGCTCCGGCCATCGAGCGCTTCGGCAACACGCTCAACCTGCCCTTTGCCGGCGTTCACATCATCGAGGCAAGCAAGCAGCTCTATCGCCCGGTGCCGGCACGGCGTGCGGCGCGCATCGGCGCCCGGCTGGATCCTGTCCTTGTGCCGAGCGTCGGGCGCAATGCTGGAAATTGAAGCACCGGATTACGCGTAGGCGCCGTGGCAATGCTTGAATTTCTTGCCCGATCCGCACGGGCAGGGTTCGTTGCGACCCACCTTGCCCCAGGTTTCCGGCCGCGCAGGATCGATCTCTTCGGTGCGGGCCTTGGTTGATTGCGGCAGCATTGCCGGCGCCTCACCCGCCATCTCATCCTCCCCGGTCTGCGGATTGATGTGGTGGCCCTGCATTGGCGGCAGCTGCGGATCGGCCGGCAATTCCTCGAATTGCACCTCGACACGCATCATCTGTGCGGTGACGTGCTCGCGCAGCCGTGTCACCAACCCATCGAACAGATCGAATGCTTCGGACTTGTATTCGTTGAGCGGATCGCGCTGGGCATAGCCACGCCAGCCGATCACCTGCCGCAGATGGTCAAGCGTGACCAGATGCTCGCGCCAGAGATGATCAAGCGTCTGCAGAACCACCTGTTTCTCGATGTAGCGCATCGCCTCGGGCGAATTGCGCGCCACCCGCTCGGCATAGGACTCGTCCGCCGCCTTGAAGAGGCGCTCGCGGATTTCCTGATCGGCGATACCTTCCTCCTTGGCCCATTCGTCCACCGGCAGGTCGAGATTGAGATAGGTGGCGACGCCCTTCTTCAGCTCTGCCACATCCCATTGCTCGGGATAGGCATCTTCCGGAATGCCGCGGGCAATCATGTCGTCGATGACGCCGTGGCGCATCTCCCTGATCTGGTCGGCCATATCCTCCTGAGCCATCATCTCGCGACGCTGCTCGAACACCACCTTGCGCTGGTCGTTCATCACGTCGTCGTATTTGAGGATGTTCTTGCGGATGTCGAAGTTGCGCGCCTCGACCTTTTTCTGGGCGGTCTCCAACGCCTTGTTGACCCAGGGATGGGCGATGGCCTCGCCCGGCTGCAAGCCAAGCTTCTGCAACATCGAATCCATGCGATCGGAGCCGAAGATGCGCATCAGGTCATCCTCAAGGCTGAGGAAGAAGCGCGAATGGCCGGGATCACCCTGACGGCCGGAGCGGCCGCGCAGCTGGTTGTCGATACGCCGGCTCTCGTGCCGTTCGGTGCCGATCACATAAAGACCGCCGGCCGCCAGAGCCTTTCCCTTGAGAATGGCGACTTCCTGACGAATGGCCTCGGCCCTGGCGGCATAGTCGGCCGATCCCTCGTCGAGGCCGGTGATCTCCTGCTTGATGCGCATGTCGAGATTGCCGCCGAGCTGGATGTCGGTGCCGCGGCCCGCCATGTTGGTGGCGATCGTCACCGCTCCGGGCACACCTGCCTGGGCGACGATATAGGCCTCCTGCTCATGGAAGCGGGCGTTGAGCACGGCAAAGATCTTCTCCGCCTTGCCACCATGGGCCGCCCGGTAGAGCGGGGCGAAGGCATTGGCATCGCCCAGGTCGATCTGCCGGAATCCGTCCTTGGTCAGGTAGTGCGCCAGTTCTTCCGACTTCTCGATCGAGGTGGTGCCGACCAGCACCGGTTGTCCGCGCTGCTGGCATTCCTCGATCAGTTTGACGATCGCGGCATATTTCTCCGCCGCCGTCCGATAGACCTCGTCGTCATCGTCCTTGCGCTTGACCGGGACGTTGGTCGGAATCTCGACCACTTCGAGATTGTAGATCTGCTGGAATTCCTCGGCTTCCGTCGCCGCTGTTCCGGTCATGCCGGCCAGCTTTTCATAAAGGCGGAAATAGTTCTGGAAGGTGATCGAGGCCAGCGTCTGGTTTTCGGGCTGGACCTGCACCCGTTCCTTGGCTTCGAGCGCCTGATGCAGCCCTTCCGAGTAGCGCCGCCCCGGCATCATGCGACCGGTGAACTCGTCGATGATCACCACCTCGCCATTGTGGACGATGTAGTCCTTGTCGCGGGTAAACAACCGGTGGGCGCGCAGCGCCTGGTTGACATGGTGAACGAGGGTCGCATTGCCGGCGTCATAAAGCGTGCCGTCCTTGAGCAGCCCCGCTTCCAGCAGCAGCTGCTCCATCGTCTCGTTGCCGGCTTCGGTCAGATTGACGGTGCGCTGCTTTTCATCAAGCTCGTAATGCTCCTTGGTCAGACGCGGGATGATCGCATCGATCGCCGCATAGAGTTCGGAACGATCGTCGAGCGGCCCGGAGATGATCAGCGGAGTGCGGGCCTCATCGACCAGAATTGAGTCGACTTCATCGACGATGGCAAAGTTGTGCCCGCGCTGGACCATCTGCGCCATGTCATACTTCATGTTGTCGCGCAGATAATCGAACCCGTATTCGTTGTTGGTGCCGTAGGTGATGTCACAGGCATAGGCGGCATGGCGCTCGGCATCGTCGAGGCCATGGACGATGACGCCGACGCTCATGCCGAGAAAGCGGTAGATGCGGCCCATCCATTCGGAGTCGCGCCGGGCGAGATAGTCGTTGACGGTGACGACGTGCACGCCCTTGCCCGAGAGCGCGTTGAGATAGACGGCAAGCGTGGCCACCAGCGTCTTGCCTTCGCCGGTGCGCATCTCGGCGATGGCGCCCTCGTGCAGCACCAGACCGCCGATCAGCTGCACATCGAAATGCCGCTGCTTGAGCGTGCGCTTGGCCGCCTCGCGCACGGTGGCGAAGGCCGGAACGATCAGATCGTCGAGCGTTTTTTCGCCGGCAGCCACCTGCCGCTTGAATTCGGCCGTGCGCGCCGCCAGCGCCTCGTCGGTCAGCGCCTCCAGCTCCGGCTCCAGCGCATTGACCGCCGCGACAACCGGCCGGTAGCGCTTGAGCCGCCGGTCGTTGGAGGAACCGAAGATTTTCTTGAGAATGGCGCCGAACATCGAAAAGTCCTGGGCTGGCACCAGTGGCCCGGTGCCGGTCTCGCCGCACGGGGGCGGCTGGGTTGCTCGCGCAGAAGCATCCGTAAGCGGTGATTCGCGCAACAGGGAACGCGCCGCCGGCCATCGACCGGGGCGCGCATCGCACATAGGGATTAGCCCCCGTCAAGTCAATCAAGCGGCCGCCATTTCCCTTGGCAAAGGGCAGCGCGGGTGCCTATTGGCCGCATCCCGCCCCGGTATCGCTGCCGGCGCAGCGCCCTGCCCCGACAAATCCGCAAAGGAGCGCATTCAGCATTGCGCCAACCGGACCCGAGGCAGTATCAGGAATCATCCGATTGAGCGGAGTCGACATGTCCCCCCTGCTGAAATACCCACTCGCTGCCTTCATCCTGACCTTTGGCGCCACTGTCGCGCTGGCCCAGGGGGCCAAGCCGCCAGCCAGCATCGATGGCGTTCCCATCACCGAGCAGGACCTCAAGCTTGCCCAGGACGACATCGGCGGCTCGATGCAGGGCATGAACGACGACCAGAAGAAGCGTTATCTTGTTGACTACATGCTGGATCTGAAACTGCTCGCCCGCGCAGCCGAGAAGGAGAAGCTGGCGGAAACGCCGGATTTTGCCCGCAAGCTTGCCTATCTGCGCGATCGCGCCCTGATGGAAGAGCTGATGGCACGTGAAGGCGCCAGCGCAACCAGCGACGACAAGCTCAAGAAGTTCTACGAAGAAGCCGTCAAGGGCCTGCCGCCCGAAGAGGAGGCCAAGGCCCGCCATATTCTGGTGCCGACCGAGGATGAAGCCAGGAAAGTCGCGGACCGGCTGAAGGCCGGCGAGGATTTCGGCAAGGTTTCGACCGAAGTGTCGAAAGACCCCGGCTCGGCCAAGGAGGGAGGCGATCTCGGCTGGTTCACCAAGGATCGCATGGTCAAGGAATTTGCCGACGCCGCCTTTGCGCTGAAGGCCGGCGAAACCTCGGCGCCGGTGAAAAGCCAGTTCGGCTGGCATGTCATCCGCCTTGACGAGAAGCGCATCCGCCCGGTCCCGCCATTGTCCGAGGTCAAGGAAGAATTGTCGCGCTATCTCGCCCAGAAGGCGCAGCAGGACATGATCCTCAAGTTGCGCGCCACGGCCCGGATCGAACGCGCCGATCCGGTCAAGTCCGACGCCGACAAGGCCGCCCCGGCGGAACCCAAGAAGCCCTGACACCGTCTGACAGGATACTCCCATGGCTGGAAAGTCCGTCCCCGTCTCGCCGCTGGCGCCGAAGAAATTTCCCAGAGCACCGCAGCTCGAAGGCGTGGTTTTTGCCACCGCCGAGGCCGGGATCCGTTACAGGAACCGGCAGGACGTGCTGCTGGTCACTATGCCGAAGGGCACCAGCGTCGCCGGTGTTTTCACCAAGTCCAAATGCCCCTCGGCCCCGGTCGACTGGTGCCGCGCCAACCTTGCCGGCGGCTCGGCCCGCGCGCTGATCGTCAATTCCGGCAACGCCAACGCCTTTACCGGCGCCAGGGGCCGGCAGGCCGTGGACCTGACCGCTGACATCGCCGCCAGGGAACTCGGCGTCGCCCGGGGGGAGATCTTCCTGGCCTCCACCGGCGTCATCGGCGAACCGCTGGATGCGACCAAGTTCAGCGGCGTGATCGGCGATTGCGCCCGCCGCGCGGAAGGCGCCAACTGGCTCGACGCGGCGCGCGCCATCATGACCACCGACACGTTTCCAAAGATCGCCACCCGCAAGGCGAAGATTGACGGCCATGAGGTTGTCATCAACGGCATGGCCAAGGGCGCCGGCATGATCGCGCCCGACATGGCGACGATGCTGAGCTTCGTTTTCACCGACGCCCCGATCGCGCAAGGTCCGTTGCAGGCGCTGCTGGCGCGTGGTGTGAAGAACTCGTTCAACGCCGTGACCGTCGATGGCGACACCTCGACCTCCGACACTTTGATGCTGTTTGCCACCGGCACCGCCGCAAAGAACGGCTGCCCGCGCATCACCGAGGTCGGCGATGCGCGGCTCGGCGGCTTCAAGCGGGCGCTGAACGCCCTCCTGCTTGAACTTGCGCAATATGTCGCCCGCGATGGCGAGGGTGCGCGGAAATTCGTCGCGGTCAACGTGACCGGCGCGACCTCGGCGCGCTCCGCCCGGAAAATCGGCTTCTCCATCGCCAATTCGCCGCTGGTCAAGACCGCAATCGCCGGCGAAGATGCCAATTGGGGTCGCGTGGTGGCTGCCGTCGGCAAGGCCGGCGAGCCGGCCGAGCGTGACCGGCTGACCATCAGCTTCGGGCCCTATCGCGTGGCGCATGCAGGGGCGCGCGATCCTGACTATTCGGAAGAGGCGGTCTCCGCCTATATGAAGAACGATCGCATCGATATCACGGTCGACATCGGCCTCGGGCGCGGCAAGGATACGGTCTACACCTGCGACCTGACCAAGGCCTACGTCGAGATCAACGGCGACTACCGTTCGCGTTCGAGCGCCGTCAACCAGGCGATCGCCTGCTGTCGATCGTTACCGCACATT
>ERZ761609.1942-NODE-1942-length-16618-cov-23.919097_pt1 | contig 16618 bp, 17 predicted proteins | sample MGYA00511163_ERZ761609 | MGnify/ENA primary metagenome ERZ761609 (study PRJEB28899, sample SAMN02445070) | bioreactor sludge metagenome | biome: EBPR sludge | place: Australia: Brisbane, Thorneside Wastewater Treatment Plant | collected 2011-12-16 ... | reverse complement strand
CTCTCCGCCAATTAAGTCTCTAGTGACGACACAAAAATCCCCTAAGTAGGGAAAATCACAAACCAAAGGTTTCAACGAGTTAGCAAGATCAGAAAACGGTAGCGATCACGGACCATCACAGAAAATCACGGTCGTGATCTTACTAAAATCTTACTGAAGTCTTAGTCAGACGCAGACTTCGCGGGCGTTCCATCTTCACTTTTTCCTGTCGAAAGAGCCTCACACTTAACGGAGGTTCTTATGAATCTAATCACTCGAATTGTTTTAGGGCTCCTGCAATTTGCATTAGTGGTCGGTTTTGCTGGAGGGCTCATCGACCTCACCCGAACTATGAGAGACGAAGCCGCTAAAGCACACAGTCATGGTCTCATTAGCCTTCGCGAACTGAATCGCCAGTTGACGAAGTAAGCCGTCAAGAATTCACTTTCAACTTTAGACCCCGCCCCGAGGGTTTACCTCGGGGCAGCCAGCCTCGGATTTGTCTCAGTGCCTGGTGGTGAAAATGTCTTCACTTTTTAAAAGGCCTTGAATCGAAGAACTGCCGTCCAAAACGAAGTCTTGAAAGCGGACTGTGTTCAGAGTTCAAATTTCTCAAGCCTTGGTATAACACCCCTTTACCCCAGTCTCAGACGACCTCAGAAGAGGAACCAGACACAGCGGAACCCGATGTTGGTGTTCGTATTCGTCGGACCGTTATTCAGGTTCGTCGTGAACACGCCCGTATTCACGCCATTGTTCCAGTTACCGCCGCGAAGAATCGCACCGGCAGAGTCGTGGCAAAAAGTCGACACTCCTGTAAAAATACAAGCCTCTTTGGTCATGAGAACAAAACCGGTTTTGTTTTTTTGTGATAATCAAAACTGAGATCTGACCAGGCACGAAACGTCAGATCCGATATCGCCAAACGACTCACGGGCACAAGCCCGCTGTGAACGTCTTTTGTCAACTTGTTGATTCGGCGCTGGGCTCGCCTGCGATTCCTGTTGAGAACCCAGTACCGATCTGTATCGAAGCAGAAACCCAAAAAAGGTACGGGCGCAGCTCCTAGCACGACACGTTTAGATTCGGGAATTTTCAAATCGAGCTGATCTTTCACAAATGCACGCACATCTCTGGCCACATCGAGACAGGTTTTTTTGTCTGGATGGATCAACACAAAATCATCCATATACCGTGTGTAGTAGCCAACTGAAGGGGCGCTCAACCGAGTCCAAGCGAGGGCGTCAGCCTCACGAAGGTAAAAATTAGCAAAGAGCTGCGAGGTTAAATTCCCAATTGGAATGCCTCGTCCTACAGTCCGGCACTCCTCAGGCGACTGAAGAAGCGACAGCAGCAAGCCAGACAACGAGCTATCCGGAAGTGCGGACTCTAACTTTTCAAAAAGCAAATCATGCCGTATCGAGGCAAAGTACTGCTTTACATCCAGTTTAATCGTGAATCTTTTAGAGCCCATCTGCGAAAGCGCTCGCCACAACAACTGGGCCGCAAGCCTTGATCCCTTCTCTTTTCGACAAGCAAAGACGGTTGGAACAAAGTGCGGATCAAGAATTGGCTCAATCACACGATGAATGGCATGATGAACCACTCGATCAGCAAATGGCGCTGCCATAACTTGGCGTCTTTTTGGATCGCAAACCCAAAGGGTTCTGTACACTCCCCATGCATACTCATCGCATAAAATTCTTTGGCGAGTCTCGGCGAACCAGGCACTGCGCTGCACCTGGAGTCTGGCAAAACCATGCGATTGTTTTTTACCCCTTGAACATTCGTAAAAGGCTTGGATCAGGTTCTCAGGTGAAGCGACCCTTTCCAGCAAAGTCATTCTGCAGCACCACTTTCTAGGCCGCGATCGGTCTGGTTGTGAGTGGCTTTCATGAGATTGGACGGCTCGCGATTTTTGTGGTGCTTTAATAGCGCTCCGACACCAGCGCCAATTTTGAGGCCGAGATCAGAGAGTTGCTGATAAGATGCGGGCGTCAATAACGCTAAATCGCGGCAAAGATCGAGCAAGGTCCTAAGATCATTCAGGTGCTGGCTCAGCGTCGTTAGAGCAGCAACTTTTTGTTGTCCTGGTTGCAAATAGAGGCTCTTTTTTAGAAGCAACAAAACTTCAAGGCCAGACTCTTCAAGTCTGCGGCCCAATGTAGGTCGATAGGGCTTTGGAATTGACTTCGAATAGTGAAATACTTGTAAACAAAGTGCATAGGCATCTGAAAATACCTGCGGAGACTTCTTGTCTGGATTTTGTTTAGCCACCGTTTGTCATTATCGGGTCCGACCCGCTCCCAAAATGAAATGGCGAACTGTGTGGCGAAGTCCAATATCCAGTTGTAAACGGGACCGCCTGCATCAGCATCGGCGCAGCGCTCACGGCGCTACCGAAACCGGGACCGACAGGTCCAGCAGCAGATCGCATAGCTGCATTTTTCTCGGTCAATCGCAAGAGAGCTCCAAGAGCCGGTAACACCTCAGACTCTAGCCGAAGTCCAAGCGCCTGCGTGCCATCTGCGACCAAATAAAGTGCCGTCATCTCAGCAAGACGATTGCGAGCTTCGCGGTAGGCACATATTTTCTCTCGGTAATGAAAACTATAAAACCCACGCCCTAACAAACCAAAGTACTCAAGTTTTAAAGTGTTGATTCGAACGTGCAGTGGATTCTTCGATTGAGGTGCTTCTGTCTTTCGCATTTCAACCGAATTTTCTCGATCAGATGCCTCAAGATCAGCGGCAGAAAACGGCGAACTCTCTTTAAAAATGGCTAGGCTTAACTGAAAAACTCGCAGCGAAAAGAGTGCTCGCGGTTGCCGGGCCTTTTGCTTCATGTCTTTGGCTGGGTCTGAATGTTTTGCCTCGTTGCTGGATTTGGGGGCTGTTTTTTCGGTGTCATCAGCCTCCGATGGCAGGGGCCGAATGGGTGAACTTTCTGACTGCGACAGTACGTCGCTGGGTTTGATCTCTTCGGGCTCAAGTGGCCCGGTCACAAAACCATATCGCTGGGCAAAAGCGTCGACGGAGGCTCGGTCGATAAACCACTCCTTACCAACCTTATGACCTACAAGCTTTTTTGTTTTAAGGTGATGACGAATCGTTCGCTCAGGTAAATTGATATACCGGGCTGCGGCCTGAACAGAGAGCTGCATTAAAGATCGTTTTGGTGAATGGTTTTGGGGGTTTTCAGACATTGAAATTCCGTGTACCAGTGATCAATCCATTCGGCAATTGCGGCAAGGATTTACGCATGTTCCGGCAATGTGCGGCAAAACCTTGCCGCAAGCTCTGGATTTGGCAACGATTCGGCAATACACAGTAATAACACGGCAAGACTTTGCCGAACGCGGGCATTTTTTTGCCGTGCTTCGCCGAATCTTGCCGGAAATATGCGGCAATTGCCGAAAAAAAATATTTTGGGCTCGCTTGAAAGCGAGCCCCTTTAGAAAAATTCACGGGGACAGGGAAAAGGGTTTAAGAGCTTAAGGGTTTAACCAGGCACGGCTTCGATCCGATTCTTGTTTTCAATTAAGGCGACCAGACACAGCGGAACCCGAAGCTGGAGGACGTAGCCGCCGGACCGACACCCAGGGACGTCGAGAACACGCCCGTAACCACGCCATTGCTCCAGCTACCGCCGCGAAGAATCGCACCGGCAGAGTAATTCAACCAACCATGTCCAAGACCACCATATGGCGAACTTGACAGGCCCGTGTAGTCGCCGGCTGGGCCAAAGTGATAGTTGGCATTGTTTAGAACACCACCGATGGTGCCCGTATTGGGACGATTTGCAGGCGTGATGGTTGAAATGTAACCGTCCGCACCAAAGTTTGTAGAATTGTTGTCTTGCACCCATTCCCATACGTTACCAGCGATGTCCCATAGGTACGAACCGCTCGAAAGCCTGTGAACGCGGCGCTGATCACTCCAGGTCGAAAGATCACAGGTTTGACCAGTGCCTGTACACGAATCGTTGTCATCCGTTGAAGCCGCCAATGAATTGCTCGGTGAATTGTCGGAATGCCCTCGGCTCATGCCGCCGCTGTTGCCAACAGTGCTAGAGGACCAGTTCCAGCCAACACCTTCTAAGTTTCTTGCAATCGTTTGCCACTGGGCGTTGGAAATTAAATCGTAGCCCGATCCTGAACTATGTCCAAGATCACGGCAGGCTTTCCAAGCGCCACCTGCTGTTGTGGCCAGTGTGCCGCGTGGAATACTGACCCAAGGTGTGCCTGAGGCTTGCGACGTCGCCACACCGCCAACATTCTTCATTTCATACTTGGCGACACAGAAAAAACTGGTGGTGTAAGGAGCTAAAGCCTGAATCGGCACATAGTTGGCTGGGCATTCGGTCACCAAAACCCCGCTAGTGTTGGGTGCTGTGAAGGTTAAGGTAGCTGCGTTAGTTGCAACGTCAGCGATTGTGCCACTGTTTAAATCGATAGGGCTTGCGACAGCGATGCCGTCCGCGTCGGCGTCGCCCGCCTGCACGGTGTAGCGGAAGTTTAAGATGCTTGTCCCTGTTCCCGATAAATAATCGGCGTAGCGCGTGGTGCTTCCGATGGTGAGTGTCAGTCTCGGTGTACCGGTCACTGTCACAGCTTCGTTAAATGTCAGCGCAAAGCTAAGAAACTGACCTGGAACATAAGTGGCACTTGCAGGCCCTGATGCCGATTGCACCGTGGGCGCCGTCGTATCCACGAGCACCAGAGCCGTATCAGGTGCCAAGAAAGAAAGATCAGCGCTATTTGAAGCCGCATCCTGAATGGTGCCACCATTTAGCTGAAGACTGCCAATGTTAATTCCATTGCTGTCGTTCATCGAAGCCTGCACCGTGTATCTGAACACAAGACTTGCTGTCCCTGAGCCTGAAAGATAGTTCGCGTAACGGGTTGCACCGCCGATGTTTAAAATAAATCGTGGAGTTCCGCTGACCGTCACGCTCTCAGTAAAGTTTGCCGTGAAATCAAGATGCTGATCTTGTCTATATGATCCATTGGCTGGGCCAGAAACCGAAGTCAGGCTTGGCGCTGTTGCATCACCTGTCGTGGTGACATCAAAGACGGCGCTCACACCCCCAACTGTTACTGTTGCTTGGCGGGTTGTGTTTTCTGTGGCCGCTGAAGTCAGACGCACTGAAATAGCGTTTCCAGAACTTACCGAGGCCGAAGCCCCAACAACACTTCCGTTCACCAAGATCACTGGGGAACCTGCTCCCGTGACCGTAGCAGTTAAGCTTCCATCAAATCCTGCAAGTGTTGCTAGGTTTGAAGTGACGTTCGCGGAAAGCGCTTGGCCCGTTGCTGGTGAAAAAGAAAAAGCACCCGGTGTGAAATCACCGGTGGTTACAGAGAACAAAGCACTTGACCCGCCAATGGCAAGGGTTGCTCGGGAATTTGTGCTCTCAAGGGCACTTGTTGTGAGACGCACTCGCAGCGTATCGCCAGTAAAAACTGTTTGAGAGCCCGACACCAAGGTGCCGTTTTTAAATATTTGCGGGCTGCCGTCTCCCGTGACACTGATCAGAACCGGCTCTGCACAGCCGGAAAGGGTCACCGTTTCCGAGTCTACGCCTGTTGACAGAGCGGCTTGTAATTGTGGTGTGAATACGATCGCATCGCACTGAGCTGGGTTGGTGTTACCACCACCGCCATTAGCAGAATCTCCAACCGCTGGGTTAGACACGGTCTTCGATCCTAATGGGTTGTCGCAGGCTGTAAGAAAAGCGCTAGCCATGAAAATGCCCATTATTACGGATACTGATGCTGATCGAGTTCGTGGTTGAAGTGCTATTCGTGATTTTGATTTTATTGGAACCTTCATGGGCGATCTCCTTTCTGGCTGCTCGGCACATCAAACTTGTGTGAGCCGATGCTCTTGCCTGCTGTACTGGCCTGGCCATCGAAGCGATAAATCAGGCCAAGGCCAAGCATCAGGTCTTGTCGCGAGTGGTCTCCTAACGAGGACTTAAAAGTTGAGAAACCATAAGAAACTCCACCGCTTAATTCCCAGTTTCTCATAACCTGGCGAACCAAGCGAATATCCGTTGTGAAGCCGTATCCGTTTGATATGGAAAAATCAGATTGGCTTGAATACGGTGCGTACCAAAGTGAGAAGTTCGTCTTTAACCTTCGGTGTTGATCAAACTGAAGCAAGTGCTCTGCTTGAGCACCACCGATCAAAACCTGCGGAGAGTCGACACGAATGATTCCGCCCCCAATCCGTGTCGAGATGGGCTGAGTTTGATATTTAAAAAGAGGTCCTACCGAAAAACTGGATTCGTCGCTAGTTTTCCAAAGTAACCCGAGTCCGATTTCAGAAAATTCAGCGTCACCTTGAACCGCAACACCAAAAGGCTCAGAAGGCGGGATTCTAAATTTTGAAACCAACAAAGCAACATTCAAATTTTGATGGATCTGCTCTCGCCAGTCCAACTTAAATCCAACAAAAGGTTTTGAAAGAAGCTCCGAATACCCACCTACGGACGTTTGCAAATCGAGCCTTGAAAATCCTTGCAATAATTCAAATGCGAAGGTGCTACCACTTCGCTCGCGACTGTTGACCGCGCTGTCACCCAGTGCGGTTTCATCGGATGGGACAGATTCTACCCTTGATGGTGATTGTTCATTGGCCGAGTCACTGAAGCGGTTTTGCTGTTGCTGATTCGAAGTGGCGCTTGAACGAGTTGAACTCATCGCTCTTGAGTCGCTTGCGATATTGCGCTTAGGCCCGATGTTCACAACCAATGTGGAACATTGGCCATTTGCCTGCGGCTTTACAGGTGCCTTAAAAGACTCCTCTGAAATTTCTATGCTCGAATCGGTGATGCGAATTTCTCTAGCTGCATCTCGCGCGGATGGGGCATCTGATTCTCCGGCTTCAAAATCAAAGAAAACTTTTTGGCCAGGACGAATAAGGTCGCCATTCTTCTCGAACTGCCCGCATTGAAGAAGTTGCCGAAGGGTGCCTCTTTTTCCATAAATAGGAACGAGGCCTAGATTTCCCAATACATCGCTTAATGTGTCACGTTGCTTCACTACGTAAAAGCCGGTTCCGTTTTGTCTAATGCCATTGGCCGAATTTCCATAGGCATAAGACGACATCAGCAAAAGTCCCGAGCCATGAGTTATGCAAAATATGACCAATGAAAACCAAGTCATGGCACAATTGCGCTTGTCAGAGCGCCGATTGTTTGTGCTTTTTTGGTTTCTAATGTGCATCAAATTTAAACTCATACTTTCGAAATATCGGCCGTAATTCAGCGGTACTTAATGTGACTAAAGTCTGGGTTTGTCTAAAAGCTACACATTCCATTTCGAAAGGCTTAAAGTGCCGAAAACAATTGATATCAGGACTTTTCGCTAACTCAGAATCTATAAATCGTATTTTTCGGTGAAGTAATGAAGTCGATTTGGGGCTATGCCAAGTCGACGTGCGGCCTCCGCTTTGGAGCTTGCGCCTTTCATCACATCTGCCATCATCTTGCGTTTCTTTTCATCAAGATAGCGGTCAATTTCTTCGAGCGTTCTTGGGTCTTCGACTTCACTCTTTTTGTATAAAATAACTTCAAGGTCCTCTGCCCGCACGATCTCACTGTCCGAGCCGATCAGGTGCCGCTCAACGACCGAGCGAAGCTCACGCACATTGCCCTTCCATGAATACTCGCGGAACACTTCAAGGCAGCGGCGATGGAATGAACGGTCAAAACCATTTTCTTTGCAGATTTCCCGTGTGAAGTGAACAACAAGCGGCTCTATGTCATCGGGTCGAGCGCGAAGTGGCGCGGTTTCCAAAATCACAGAACTCAATCTGTAGTAAAGGTCTTCGCGGAACTTTCCCTCGGCGATGAGCTTGGGTAAATCGCGGTGAGTGGCCGCAACAATTCGCACGTCAACCGAAATCGGGCGCGTCGCCCCGACTGGCGTGATCTCACGCTCTTGCAAGACACGCAGGAGCTTTACTTGAAGATCAAGACTCATGTCGCCGATCTCGTCGAGGAAAATTGTTCCTCGATTGGCAAGCTGGAATTTCCCAGCTTGATCGTGCGTGGCTCCAGTGAAAGAACCCTTTTTATGGCCGAACAACGAAGAGTCGAGCAGCGAGGCTTGCTCCGCTGCGATGTTGACGGCAACAAAGGGGCCACTAGCTCTATCGCCGCATTTGTGAAGAGCACGCGCTACAAGCTCTTTGCCTGTGCCGCTTTCGCCGTAAATGAGTGTTGTCGCTTTTGATGGAGCGATCTTTTCGATCTGACGGGCCAGCTCATAGAGTTTTTCTGAGCGTCCGATCATTCCTATTTTCTTGATGAAGTCTTCTTTCTCGCTATGGATAAGATCATCGTCGTTAAGCAAGCGGAAATTCTGCTCGTATTTTTCACAGTAGGCGGCAACAGTTGAAAGCAGCACTTCGTTCTCAGAGTTCTTATCAAGAAAATCCAGCACGCCAGCTTTGAACGTCTCGCGCATTACATCGCGGTTGTCGTCGAGCGAATAAGCTAACATTTGTTGGTTTGGCTTGATCTTTATGATCTCTGCCACCGCCTCTGCGCCTGACATTCCGACCATGTGGTAATCCATCAAGATGAGTGCATAGTCTTTCTTGGCGTTCTTAATAGTTTCGATAGCCTCTTGGCCCGATTGCACGGTTTTGACCTGATAGCCCGCCACTTTGAGCAAAGCTTCGTTTACCATCAGGTTCTCTCTGTCGTCGTCTACAAGGAGGATGCGATAGCTCATGGGCTTACCTCCACGCAGGGAAAATCTAAAGTGACTGCAGTGCCGCTCTTACTGGATGAAACGGCGATCTTCCCGCCATATTGTTCGCAGACTTGTTTTACCACGAAGAGTCCAAGGCCAGTGCCCTTGTTTCCTTTGGTAGTGAAGTCGGCCTCAAATATTCGAGATTGAAGTTCTGGAGGAATCCCGCCGCCCTCGTCGTGAACAAGAATTGAAACGCGGTCCCCCTTCGGTTCTACTTTTAGTGATAGCGTTGCCCCTTCAGGGCTTGCGTGGATGCTGTTGTTACATAGATTTTCGATAAGGCGACTCAAAGCTGGCGCAGGAATCGGACTTATGCACGACGATTCCGCATCGACTTGAAATCGGATGCGTTTTTCAATGACGTCAGAGTCGGTTAATAATTCCGAAGCCAACTCGCGCACTTCTTTGGCGACATCAGACGTTGAGGCGGTGTCAGTGACTTCGCCAAGTTGCCGCTTGTAAATGAGCTTCAACTGCTCGGCATAGCCTGATAGGCGTTTAAGGTTGGCGCGAATGTTTGCGAGCGTTTCAGGATCGGCACTGCTCTGAGCCTCAAGTAAACCTAACAGGCGTTTCATGCGGGCCACAGGATTTAGGATGTCGTGCCCGATTCCACGAAGTGTGACCAGTGCCCCTTGCTCGCGGGCTCGCGCTTCGAGTGCAATGATATAATCCTTCATGCCGAGGAGTGCATTCCCGACGGGCGCAATCTCAGAGAAGGGCACTTTGCGATATTCAGATTGATCCTTTGGATTTTCGGAAATCTTTTTTGCCCAAGCCGTCAGTGTCGAGCTGACTTCCCGAATGGACTTCATTGTGTTCCGGTATGCGCCGAATCCTTGGATAAGCATTCCCAAGATAACGGCAAGCGCAACGCCAAGGACGAGCGGCCAATCTGTTTGTGCTGCCTTTTCGATGTGGAGATAGCCCCAGAGGTGCCGTCCTTCATCGTCGAAGTAAATGGGTTTTTCAAAAACAATTCGCTGCTTGAGCCACAATCGGCACGGAGTTGGGTCTGTACATGATGACAGCGACTCCTCTCGCAAATCACCAACCCAAGGCGCACGGTTTTGATCGAGAAATAAAAGTCGGTCGTTTGGTTTGAGGCCAAGATTTTTTCTAAAGCGAAGCTCGGTTGCGCGGACATCGCCGGAAAGAATCTCGGTGCGCCCCGAAGCAATGGCTGATGCTGAGATAGTTTCAACTTCGCGGGCCGCATCTTGAAACATCAAGAAAAGAGAAAGCGATCCCGTCAGACACAGAGTGAAGATGATTCCACCTGTTGTCCAAGCAAGAGCTTGTCGCTTTACGTTTTGTTCCAAGGACTCAGGTTTCATCGCATTCTCACCTTAGAAAATAAAATCGTCTCATCCGAGTTTGGAACTTCCGACAGGTCAACGCCTGGCTTTGCAATGGCAAGGCTAGAAAAATGGAAAAGCGGCAGAACGTGACCCGCCTCTTGAGCGCGAATGATGATTTCTCTCATGCGGGCGGAGCGATCCGCTGACGTTGGCAATCCGCGAGCAGCGCGAAGTTGTGCAGCAAAATCCGCTGCACCATCGCCCGATGGAATGAACGGCGGCTCTCGCTCTATAAAGAAAGACATTGCGCCTTCAAAATTTGGATCAGCGACGGCAATCTGCACGCCGAAAATATCGAAGTCGCCGAGTTTCATGCGATCCCCCGCTTTAGAAACAGAGATGACTTCGATTTTAGCTGGTTGTCCTGATGCCGCAGAGATAACCTTCGCCAAGTTCTCGCGCATTCCCGCAAGAACTGTCGTGTCGAGTAGTAGAACTGTGATCGGGCCGTTGCCGCGCCACTTATCGACAGTGGGAACCTTCGGCTGCTGACTGGAATAAAGCTCATAGCCTCGCGGAAAAAATTGTTCAGCATTGGTGAATCCAGTGAGTCCACCCAATAGAGATGAGCTGTCCACCTTCTTTGAAAGCAACTTTATGAAATTTGCTCCGTCGTTTTTTAGAAATCGTTTTGATGGATAGAGGCTATAAACCTTGTCGAGACTGCGTTGCCAAGTTTTGAAGCCCTTGCTCTTTAGTTGATCGAGGGTTTCTTTCGACATGAGAGAGCTGCCAGAGGTCAGATTCGGCCAGTCGTCTTTGTCGAAGGTGGTCATCAAATCAACGCCATCTTTCGGGCGTTTGATTTCAACAAGTGCGGGCATCGCGCTTGTATAGGCATACCAGTTCTTATTTGCTTCCAACGTCAGCGAGTCGCCACGATTTTCTTTCACAAAAAACGGCCCGACTGTTTTTGAAAGATTAAGGACGTCACCCTTCAGGGCCAGAAGTCCATACATGGGTTCAGTCAGCTTGAGCAGGAGTCCGCTCTCTGTGGCCGCGCCCTTAGTTACAAAAACCAGTGTGCGTTCATCAGGAGCCTCGATTTTCGTGACGGCTTCAAACAGGGCTTTGAGATCGTTTCCATAGAGACGTTTAGCTCGCTCCAATGCCGTCTTATATTCCGCAGCTTTGACTTGTGAGCCATCTGACCAGCGTAGATTTTTACGAAGCGTGAACGATACACGATCAGGCGGAAGAATCGTCCATGTCTCGGCCAAGCCCGAAACAACCTGACGCTCGTTATTGAACACGACGAGCGGAGTAGAAAGGGCAATAGAGAGTTCGAGATCAGCCATCGACAAAATGTGGGCTGGATCGACCTCTTTGGCAAAATTCATATAGGTTCTTACGCTTTTCGTATGCACTGATCCCTCCGAGGCGGCAAATGCCAGATGGCTACTTACCAGCAGACATCCCAATAGAGCTAGGAGCACCAGCGACAACGATGTTTTCCATTTTCTCATCCAAGACATAGACCGTTCCTTTTTCATCGACTGCGATCACTTTCACGAGTGCGGCAAATTGGGGGTTCTCATTCAGAAATTTCAAGACTTGTTTGTGAGCCACAACCCGCTGTTCGAGTGGAAGCTCTTCGATCAAGTGCAAGCCCTGCGGTAGCTCCCCAGCAAATGCGAAAAGACCTGTTGCACTTGCAAGCGTGAATAAGATTCCTTTGATTGCTCTGTTACGCATATATCCCTCCTTTAACCCACAAAATGCGGGTGTTGGTTTCGTTTAGACACATCGTCAGTTCGGCCCCAGAAAATTTCTCGATACTTGGGGCTTTTCACTCTTGCCACGAGTCGGTCGCCGACTTGAAAAGTCTGTGCGTCGAACGCAGTAAGATTCAATTCATTAAATAATGTCTGGTGCTTCTGCCACTTACGGCGCACTTCAATCTTTGTCGCAGTCAGAATCTTCACCACTTCTGGCATCGTCTCTTTGTAGGCATACGCCAGCGAATGAGCCGCAGGGCCTGCACTCGCACCTTGGTTGCCAGAATGGAGAGCGGCAACCTCGGCGATAGAATCAAACTGGATTGCGGAGTGGGCGGCACGGAAGCATTCATTTGCGGCGGAGATGATTGCATCCTGTAGTTCAAACGCTGAAGCATGGCCCGCAACGAAATTTCCGCTGTCATTAAAGATGAGAGCAGATACACACGCGCCGTTGTCGGTACTACTGAGAAGAATACGAAGATCAGAAAATTCGAGGCTGGTGTGCCGCTCGCTCTTCCATTTAAGGAGGGACTTCGGCCAAAGTGATTCAGGCACCACATAAAAAGGACCGCCGTCTTCCCAAGCCGTTAGAGCAACATCGCGTTCGATCAGCTCAAACACCGCCGCACGAACTGCAAGCTCGGCGGTACGATGAGCCGCCCAACCACTACTTGTCTCTGATTTATTAGTGTCAGTACAAAATTTGAATAGAGCCAGCCGCTCCAACGCTTCGGAAATCGCCTTTGCACGGGCAAGATCATGCTGACCTTCACCGTAGCCAATGGCTGTGAATCCGTCCGCTTCCGCTGTTATGGAAAGGGCCACAGATCCAGGGAGTGCGTAACCCTCTGGCCGTTTGATTTCGCTTTCGCTGGTGATTTTTGGACCGAATAATAGCGGTGAGGTTTCAAAACCCCTTCGTAGTCTTTGGTTGTCTTGAGCTAGATCGCTCACCATGCTTGGCCCCCCTATACACTCGAAGAGAGCAAAGCCGATGCCACAACTAGAAGTTACTCTTTAACTGTCGTACCCCGCAAAAAAACGCATAACCAGCATCCATCGGCCCTCTTAACGATGTGGATATACAACAGATATATAAATAATTCTTCAATTTATTTGAATACTAGGAGGAGCCGGCCTCGCTTAACATACGTTAAGTTATTGAAGATTAAACGGTTTCTGTTTTCTCTGAGGTATTCAAATTTCTTGAATAGTTCGTGTAGAAAATTCACGTTCAAGATTCTTGATGTTCTTCAAATTTTTTGAATACGCGAGGAGCCTCTAAATTCTCGCTCACGCATTTTCATTCAAATTATTTGAAGGTTTCTGATGCAGAAAAATTCCATAATTTCCGCCGATTTCTTTTTGATGTTCAAGCGTTAGCTCATTTTCGCGCCGAAGTTGGCACAGCTTGCAATTTTAGCTGTTGAGAGGGCGGAAAACCATCCCTCCACCAGCAAAGGAGAAAGCTATGAGCTACTGGCGAAAGTGTCCACGCTGCAATGATCGCAGCTATGAAGTTCTAAGAACTCACGCCCATTGCGTGAGCTGCAACTACAGCCCCGACCTACTGGAGCGACCGATGTCTCCTGATGATCTTCCCATCCCAACATGGGCAGAAAATCTCGGCGACAAAACCACAAAAGAAGACAGTGATGAATCTGGGCCGTCGTTGGAAGGTGCTGCGTGATCCGCAAGATCATCACTCGCATCAGGATGGCGGCTCAAAGGCTTCTCTTAAATATGCGTGGATCGGCTGCGGCATCGGCCCGCGTGCAGGAGCAAATCAACACGGCTCGCGCCGAGATGCTTCAGAAGTACCCTGAGACAGTTATCCGTCGGTGGTCACTATGAGCGAGATGCAAGTTCTGATGCTGCTCAAGCGGGAACTCTATGAATTGATGGGCGCACTCTCGATTGAAGAGATCATGTGCAACGCCCAACTGATCGCGGAACTGAAGAATGCACTGAGGCTCTTAGGTCAATAGGGGGACACGTGAAAACGGTCAAACAAGAGGTGGGGATGGTGCTTGATTCAATTTCCGCAGAAGAGGTGTCGAGAAATCGAAAGATCGCGGCCATCGTTCGGCGAATCAAAAAACTGCTCCTGCATTTGAAGTAGGAGCGCAACGCCGACTCTGAATTAGCAAACAAATTTATACGGGGGGAATTTTAATGGAAATCGAAGTAAACAAAATGAAGCATGATGTATTTGTAGGAAACCACGTCGCCCAGAAACTTGATTGCGCACTCCATATCGGTTACGCGCTCAAGTACGAAAATCTGAAATACTACATCCTGAAGCTCTGGCCGTTCCCGAATGTCACTTACTACCTGAGCATGAATCGAGACTCGTCAGATAAGTTCACGGTCTTCACAAAAAAAGTCGAGACTGAGACGAGCGTGCATTTCCAGAATCCTGTCGGCTACGCCGTCCTGCGAGGCGATTTAAAGGACTATCTGGAGATCAACCTGCGCCTTCCAAAACAGAAGGTCTATATGTCGATCTATCCGAGCAACTAAAGCTCGGCGACCGTCTCAATAAAACCCCGCCACTAAAAAAAGTCCGCTTGAAGGGCTTTTGCATTTCGCAAAGGGGATTTTATGAAAATCAAGAGATATGGGGTCGCGCTTGTCGGCTCGTTGTGGATGTTTCTCACGCCAATGATGGCATCGGCCAGCGTTGAATCAAGTTTGATGGCGGTACAATCGAAGCTCATCAACACCGTCTTGCCACTGGTGGGGATTTTGGGACTGGTGTTCGCGGCTTTCTCATTCTTCACTGGATCGCAGAACGCTCGCTCGCATCTGATTTTGGCGATTATGGGGGCCGTTGTCGGCTTCGGTGCGCCATCCATCATCCAGTTTGTTCAGTCACTAATTCACTAAGTTAGTTACGCGCCGATGCTCGGAGGGCTTTGCCCTCTGGGTGTCGGCCCATTTTCGGAGATCGTGCATGGCTTTGAAAGTAACGCCTGTTAGTCAGTGCTTGGAGAAAAAACTGCAAGTCATGGGTTTTGAAATCCCAGACCTGCTTTTCGTGTTCTCCCTGCTTTCGATTCTAAATTTTCTCTTCGGCACCACTTCGGGAAAGTTGTTTCTGGTATGGCTCCCGACTTTGGCGGTGGCTCTCACTATCCGCATCGGCAAACGCGGCAAACCCGACAACTATTTTCTGCATCTGGGGAAGTTCTGGATGAGGCCAAAGGCTTTGTGGGCTTTTCCTGAATCAAAGACCTTTCAAAGTCCGCCACAACTCAAACGCAAGGGGGCTTAATGAAAACAGATACTTTGACCGATGAGCTTCAGCTCTGGGGTTTTGAACAAGATCGCATGATTTTCGAGGATGGCTCGATGGGCGCAGCTCTGAGGATTTCACCTCTTGATGTTGTCGCCTACTCAGACGAGGGAAAAAATGCGCTCGCTGGCAGTTTGATTCAATTTTTGAACAGCTTGCCAAGTGGCCTCGATGTTCAATTCGTCTGTGATATTCGAGACGGAAATGAAGATGAGATTGCAGGCTTTGAAAGCGTGGCGATGACTTCAACCAATGAGGCTGCCAAGGCACTCGCTCTCGGACGTGCCTCGATGTTTCGTAAGTTCGATCAACAGGGCTTTATCCCAAAGTATGACCTCCATATTTTTGTACGAAAGCCATTTTCACAGCGTCTGGCAGACAAAACGAAGTTCTTTTCTCTTGAGCCCAAGTTTCAAGAGGTGACAGAAGATCGCTTGAAAAAAGAGCTGTCGATGTTTGATCGGACACTTGAAGACTTGCTTCAAGGTGTCAAGTCGCTGGGGCTAACCGCTTGCGTACTTACGCCCGAAGAAGTTTTGAAGCTCGTCTATAAACAGTGGAATCCCACGCGGAAGATTGGGCTTGGACAATACGACCCCGAAGACCTGCGAGAATCACTTTGTCTGACCGACGTTGCGATTTCACAAGAGGGATTTTCTATCGGGAATGTTTACCATAGGATTCTGTCGCTCAAGATTTTACCAGAAGCGACTTACTCGTGCTTGGGTGCAGTCCTTCAAGGGCTTCCATTTGGCTCGCGGTTGTTCTTTTCGGTTCATGTGCCCGATCAAACAAACGAGCTTGAAAGTCTAAAGACGCAAAGGCGCATTGCCTTTTCGATGGCGCGGGGAAAACGAAGCGGTGTTTCTGACATCGAGTCCGAGGCAAAGCTGCAAGACCTAGAGACTCTGCTAGAGCAAATGATTGCAAGCGGTGAAAAGGTGTTCCGCCTGAGTCTCAACGTACTGTTGAAATCGGAAAACCTAGAGGAGCTTGAAGACAAGGTAAACCAAGCCCTCATTGCGGTGAGAAGCCTTGGCAGTAGCGAGGCCATGCAGGAGACAATTGCGGCCTTCGATATTTTCTCGCAGATGGCGTTACCCAATGCGCGAGCGGCGGAGCGATCTAAGCGAGTGAAGACATCGAACCTCGCCGATCTTTTGCCGATCTATGGTGCTTGGGCCGGCACAACAGAGCCGAGTGTGCTTTTGAGAAGCAGCTCTGGTGCGCTTTTGAAATTCGATCCGTTCGACGCGGATTTCACGAACTCCAATATGCTGATTTCTGGTGGATCAGGCAGCGGGAAGTCGTTTCTTACAAACATCATCCTTATGCAGATGCTCAAAGAAAATCCTAAAATTTTCTTCGTCGATATTGGCGGAAGTTACAAGAAACTTTGCGAGAATCTTGAGGGGCAATACCTCCCGCTCGGCGTATCTGATGGAATTTCAATCAATCCCTTTGATTTGTCCGCTGGCGAGGAAGTCGT
>ERZ761609.1940-NODE-1940-length-16625-cov-19.503440_pt1 | contig 16625 bp, 13 predicted proteins | sample MGYA00511163_ERZ761609 | MGnify/ENA primary metagenome ERZ761609 (study PRJEB28899, sample SAMN02445070) | bioreactor sludge metagenome | biome: EBPR sludge | place: Australia: Brisbane, Thorneside Wastewater Treatment Plant | collected 2011-12-16 ... | reverse complement strand
TGCCACTCACCGTTTGTGAGCCCGCATCATCAACAATCGTTTCATCCACCGATAAGCTTTCACCCTTAACACATGGGCGCGTATCAATGTCAGCAATAATCACTGTTAAAACTGCAGTCGTAGCATCACCATCCTGATCTAAAATTTTGTATGTGAATTGATCCTGTCCAGTCGAAACGTTATAAGACGTATAGGTATAAGCACCCGTATGATCGATTTCGAGAACACCATGAACACCATGAACAGTTACTGCTCCTGTCGCAGGAACACCAACATGAATTCCATTAAAAGAAACATCGGAAACAACATATCCCGGCTGATCTTCCCCGACATTATCATTATCAGTCACATTCCCGGACACAGTCAAAACATTATCAGAAACAATAGCAACATCACCTAAAGCTACCGGCGCATCATCATGAACATTAATCTGGATTGTTCCCGTTGCAGAATCACCATCTGAATCTGTTGCGACCACATCAAAATTCAAGGTGATGATATCATCAGGATTGCTCGCATCCGCATGATCAAGCTGACCATTTAAAACAAAATCGTAAGTATTATCACCATTCAAAGTAAGAACAAAAATAACATCACCACCAGCCGTACCAATATATTGATTTCCAACTTGGTTAACAACAATAGGCACACCATTCGATGTCAAAGCGCCACCAGCAACTGATCCGGAAGCAGAAAAACCAGAAGATCCTGGAAGAGAAACCGTTCCCGGAGCATCCGCACCAAAATCAACCAAAACCGTTCCATGAACCACTTGTGTTCCAGATTCATCAACCACTGATTCATCAACATCCTCAGGAACAACTTCGATTGTTGGAACTGTATCAATATCCGCAACAGTCACTGTCAGAGTGGACGTCGCAGCATCACCATCCTGATCGACAATTTTGTAGCTGAAAACATCTTGTCCAACAGAAGTATTATAAGACGTATAGGTATAAGCACCCGTATGATCGATTTCGAGAACACCATGAACACCATGAACAGTTACTGCTCCTGTCGCAGGAACACCAACATGAATTCCATTAAAAGAAACATCGGAAACAACATATCCCGGCTGATCTTCCCCGACATTATCATTATCAGTCACATTCCCGGACACAGTCAAAACATTATCAGGAACGGTAGAAAAATCTCGCTCGGCAACGGGAGCATCATCGCGAACATTGATAGTAATAATGGTCGAAACCGCATCACCATCACTATCTGTAACCGTCACACCAAAACCCAAAGAAATAACATCATTAGGATTTGATCCATCTGCGTGATCCAACTGGCCTAACTGAGTAAATGTATAAGCACCGGAAGACGGATCAATCACCAAAGTAAAAACCGGAACTCCAGCCGCTGTACCAACATACTGCCCACCAACAAGAGCAACATCAACCACAACACCATTTGATGTCAAAGCTCCGCCAAACAAGGAACCAGAAGGCGTAAAACCCGTATTCAGAGCATAAGTGCCCGGACCATCAACGCCAAAATCAGCAACGACACTTCCCAACACACTATTGGAAACGCCAAGACCAGTTTCATCAATAGTTGAAGTAACAGGTTCTACTGTTGGAACAACATCCAAATCAGTCACTTCAATCGACAAAACAGCCTGATCGGTATCCGCATCACAATCCGCCATCGTGTAAGTGAATTGGTCAGTCCCCAAAGCCGTATTGGAAGATGTATAGGTATAACCACCACTGGAATCAATCACAAGAGCTCCATATGCTCCAACAACAGAAACAGAACCGCCAACTGGAATAGTGTAGACCGTCCCATTGAACGTAACAGCAGTAACATGACCATTGCCATCCGTACCAGCGTCATCATTGACCAGCACATTACCCGAAACATTCAAAGGGGCAGACCCGACAGAGGCCACATCATCCACAGCAACAGGGCCATCATCATAAACATTGATTGTAATGGTTGTCCCGCTCGCATCACCATCTTTATCAGTGCCAGTCACACCAAAACTCAGTGTAATAACATCATTGGGATTAGTCGCATCAGCATGAGCCAACGGAGCAAACTGTGTAAATATATAATCACCAGTCGCTGAATCAATCACAAGGGTAAAAACAACAGCGCCATTAGCAACACCGGTATAAGTATCGTCTGTATGCGTTACAATCACAGGAATATCACAAGACAGTAAATCACTTCCGACCGACCCGCCGAAAACAAAATCGTCATTAAATGTCAAATGACCAGGCCCGTCCCGCCCAAAATCAGCAGGAATATTTCCAGTAGCAGAACCAAGAACCGTTTCATCAACATCAGCTGAAGAAACACCAAGAACAGGTTTATAATCTACAGGAGCAGTAAATGTTGAACCAGAACGCCCCGAAACATAAGGGAGTGTTGGAATAACCGGAGCACTATAATTCAGCGCAGTAACACCAATCGGCCCGATAGGAGCCTCGCCGCCAAAACCCGCCCCATCAATTGAACTGTTAAATCCATATCCACGGCTAGAAGAAACAGGCTGCGCGCCCGCATCCCCAGCAGCAGGCTCAATGTTAGAAAAATCATCACCAGCAGCAAGATCAACATTAGCGAGTTGCTGTGCAGGAGCGGAAGCAGGGGACATTTCATCGCCAGCGGCAGGTTCAATATCAGGAGCCCCTTCGCGAATATCAGACAGAACAGGAGCTTCAGCAACAACTGTTTCTGCAATCGTCGGAATTTCAACAAGTTTACAAGATGTTAGAAGTGCAGAAGAATCAACAACAGCACCATCTGCCAAAGTCAACACAGGAGGTAGCTCGGTACTTGCCGCAGCAAAAAAATTATTAAGAATAAGCACGCCGCCGTTAGCAAAAGACAAAATAAGATTTTGTCCAGCTTGAGCAGCACTAACATCGGATAAATCAAATCCAAATTGATACTCGTGACCAGCTACGATATTAGCCTCAACAACTTGTCCCGCTTTAGGCTCGGCCAAAGCAACCAAACCATTTTCGGATGTTTCAAACATCACAGAACCTTGTGCCAATTGCCCGCGCAACTCTTCAGGATAAATAATAGTATTATCCGAAAGCTGAATCAGCGTATCACGCCCACAAGACTGGGAAGAATTTGCCAGCTCTTGGAAATTTTCAATGACCAAGCGGGATCCGTCCCGAAAAGAGATTTCCAATTCACCCTGCGGCGTAAGCTGCATTGAAGAAATGCTGTCTTGAGAAAAAGAGAGTGTGTTGACCTGTCCTGCCTGAAGCGAAAGTGGCAAATCAAAAACTTTATTGGCTGCTGTAGAACCAATGACATTGACATCTTTGGGCATATTGAATGCGTCCCTCTCTAAAATTAAACTCGACCGACCTTCGAATGATGAAGATCAGTATGCATTTCTCTATTTAAAAAACTATGAAACAGTTAGGTTTAGTAACACATTTTTAAAGTCCCCGTCAATAAATTATGAAAATTTCATAAGTATTTCTCTAAATTTCTTCAACCCCACCCAGTTAACGCTTAATTTATTATGAAAAATAATCATATTATTCCCTAGCCCCCCTCAAAAGAAACCACTAAAAAAACAAACAATAAGAAAAATCTGCATGAAGTGAAACAAAGGTACGCGAATTGTCATAATTTAAAAAATAAATAATTATTTGCCTTTTTGGAAAATCAACACTATAATCCAGCAAGGCCTCGGTACTATCCTTGTGCCACCCGGGCAAACCGTGTGGTAGGAGGGTGAAGTACCGGGGTCATTTATTAAATATTCAAACCCGCTGCTGTAATGTCATTAAAACTTGATAAAATTAGCGTCTTGGTTGTAGAAGACATCCATCCCATGCGAAATCTCATCATCGGTGTGCTTGAAGCCCTCGGCGTGGGCAAAGTCTACAGCGCAGAGCATGGGGGAAGCGGTTTCGCCGAATTCAAGAAATTCAATCCTGATATTATCATAACAGATTGGGAAATGGAGCCGGTCAGCGGCTTTGAAATGATAAAAAACATCAGAAACGACCCAAGCTCCACCAACAAAACAGTTCCGATCATCCTGATAACCGGCTACAGCGCAAAAAACAGAGTCATTAACGCCCGTGACGTCGGCGTAACCGAGTTTTTAACCAAGCCATTTACGGGGCAAGATCTGGCGAAAAGAATAACCCATATCATCAATCGCCCTAGGGATTTTGTGGAAACACCCCAATTTTTTGGACCCGATAGACGACGCAGAAAAATCGATGAATATGAAGGTCCCAAAAGGCGACAAGCTGACGACGGCCAAAAAAATGGTAGCTGGGACATCCATATTGAGTAATTGTTTACGAATACATGCTAAAAATAAATGTGCATGTATAATGTGCCTGTATTAAAAAAAACATGTCTTTTATCGAAGAGCATATCTATGAACAAGCCTGAGTCCAAAGTTAAAATATATAAAGCATCAAAAAGCCTACAACTGAAAGCAGGCACCGGAGACCTAACTCCGGATAAAATTTTGAAAGCCGACCGCATCATCGAAGACAATACAATTGATTTCTCGGAAATATCCAATGACTTTCTAATGGCTCTTCTGGATGGCATTAGAAAAGCAAAAGCAGGAGCGGGAACACCGGAAGATCTGATAAGTGGACTCATTAGACCCATCATGTCCCTGAAAGCTCATGGAAAAATGTTTAAATATGATCTAGTCACGGCTCTCGCCGACATCGTCCTTGGCTTTCTCGAACATGTCAGAGAACTGGACGCTGATGTCATTGACATTGCCGAAGCACACCACAGAACCCTTAGCCTGATTATTAACAAGGGGATCAGAGGGGATGGCGGAGGAAGTGGCCCATTGTTAAAGGCAGAACTAAACGATGCCTGTCGTCGTTATTACACGAAAAACCCACATAATTTTATCAATCACTAAGCGTCTATCCAGAAAGTCATGAATGGACACTAAAACAATAACAAGAATCAGAAAGACAACCGCCTCGCCTGACGGATTTGGGGAATAGACTCTATTTTCGAGAAGACCTCATCTGAAAGAGGAGAATCAATTGAAACCAGTGCAACTGCTGTCTGACCCGAACCAACACGCCCCAAACGAAAATCAGCAATATTGCATCCAGCATCTGCCAAAATAGTTCCCAACGCACCAATCATTCCAGGTTTGTCATCGTTCTTAATCAAAAGCATATAGGAACTCACAGCTGCTTCGATAGGCACAGACTCGATCTGAACAATTCTCGGTTCACGCCCACCGAACAACGTCCCCATTACGCTGTGAACACCATCTTCGCAATTGATTTTTACACCAAGCGCAACAGGCCAATCCCCAACATCTTCACTATAAGTATCAATGACATTAATCTTCATTGATTTTGCAATTTCAGGAGCATTAACCAAGTTAACATGATCCGACATCGTGGATAAAATAGCAGCAAGAACACTCGCCGTTAAAGGGCGTGTATTAACCTGCGTCACAGCTCCTATATAGGAAATTTCTATGGATTTTATCCCGCTCTGGACAATCTGTCCGGCCAATTTTCCGACTTGAGTTGCAAGCAGCATATAAGGTTTAAGCTTGGGCGCATCTTCTGTAGAAATTGACGGCGTATTAATAGCATTGGTCACAGCTCCTTTCAGCAAAAAATCAGACATTTGCTCAGCAACCTGAATAGCAACATTAACTTGTGCTTCAGATGTAGACGCTCCCAAATGAGGGGTACAAATCACATGCGGATGCCCGAATAAAATATTGGATTGCGCAGGCTCAACCTCAAAAACATCCAACGCAGCACCGGCAACATGCCCACTATCAAGTGCGGCTTTTAAATCCGCTTCAACAATCAAACCACCCCGCGCACAATTGATAATCCTCACATTTTTTTTCATCTTGGCCAATGCAACGGAATCAATCATTTTATTGGTTTTTTCGGTTTTAGGAACGTGGATCGTAATAAAATCCGCAAGTGCGTATAGCTCATCAAGAGAGGTTTGGCGCACCCCTAATTCATCAGCACGTTCAGCCGTTAAAAAAGGATCATACGCAACAACATCCATCCCGAGTCCCAAAGCCCGATTAGCAACGATCGCCCCGATATTTCCGCATCCGATCACACCCAAAACTTTGGAATAAAGCTCAACCCCCATAAATTTGCTTTTTTCCCATTTTCCGTCATGGGTTGATGCCGATGCCTGAGGAATCTGACGCGCCAATGCCATCATCATCGCCAAAGCATGCTCTGCGGTTGTAATGGAATTCCCGAAAGGCGTATTCATCACCACAATTCCAGCAGCCGTCGCGGCAGGAACATCAATCGTATCAACCCCTATTCCGGCCCGACCAATAACCTTGACGTTTTTTGCCGCTGCAATCACATCCGCATTAACCTTTGCAGAAGATCGACAGGCTATCCCGTCATAGCCCCCGACAATTGCTGTCAATTCTTCTGGGGACAGTCCGGTTTTAATGTCAAATTCAATTCCGTTACGGACAAAAATTTCTTCTGCTTGCTTATCCATTTTATCGGCAATAAGGACTTTTGGCATAACACTCTCCATAGCTAAATTCAGAAAGGAAATACTAGAATGATTCCTACCGCAACGCAAACAAAGTAAAAATGCCAGATTTTAAGCACACACAAGCAAAAAACATGTGGATTCTTCCAAGACTAATGTTTGGAAATCGCCTAAAAAACTCTAGTATCAAGCCATGCGCAACATACTCCTGTATTCAACATCCGCCTTGATCATAGGGCTTGCCCTATCCGCCTATGCCGGAACACAGAAAGATCTCACTTCAATGCAACCAACAACGGTTGAGGATGCGCTAAATTCGGTTTCCCAACTCAAGCAGGAAAACGATTCTCTTAAAGCCGCACTCAACTTAATCTCTCGTCTCAAACAAGAAAACGAGTCCCTCAAAGCTGCGCTCAATCAGGGTGACACAGAAATATCATATAGCAATCGCAATACGGAAAATGATCCCATCAATAAGACCAACATCAAACAAATTACAACGAACCCAACCGAACAGAAAGCCTTAAAAAAGCCCGAGCCAAAAACAACCCAAATTGTACAATCACGCGAGACACGCGAAGTAGGAAATATTGAAACTGAAAACACAGGCTTTATTCTCCAACCTAGACTGGATACATTCGCGAAACTTGGAAAAGACAGATCATTACTTGGAACACAACTTTTTTATCCACTGGGCTGGAATGGGCGTCGCTTAACATATACAGACATACGCCTTATCGCTGATAATCAACATGACTTTGAAGGAAATATCGGATTAGGCCTGCGCTATATCCCCAAAGGCACGGATATGCTTTTGGGGACATACGGCTTTTTCGATCACAGGAAATCATCCGCCGACAATTTCTACTCTCAAATTACTTTAGGCGCAGAACTTTTAACGCCGGACTATGATTTCAGGATCAACAGCTATCAAAGCCTGAATGGTGCAAAAACCATCAGCAATTCAAGCCAGACATCTCTACGCTTTGTAGGCAGCAATCTGCTAGCAGATCAACGAGTTGACACTCAGAAAGAAGTGCCACTCTCAGGATTTGATGCCGAAGCAGGCATAAAACTTCCTTTCCTCAAAGAAGCAAGAATCTACGGCGGCGCCTTCCATTTTTCAGGAGACGAAGATATTTCCCTTACTGGATTAAGATCACGAGTCCGGTGGCGTGTGAATGATTGGTTTCAATTAGGGCTTGAACACCAATGGGATGATATTCGAGGAAATTCCGATCTCGCCGAATTCAGAATTCGCATTCCACTGGGCAAAAAACCAATTGGTAAAAAACCAACCGGAATTTACGCCCGTCTGAATGAAGATATTGTAAGAGACATTGATATCGTAACGCAGGCAGTCTCAAAAACAACTTATCCGGTGCAAGGGGAAAAAGTCGTCAATAACGACACAAACTCGGCACTTAAGGTTTATCATGTTGATAACACCGCAGCAGCCGGAGGAAACGGAACAGCAGAAAACCCGTACGACACACTTAGTGCCGCAACAACGGCCTCAACGGCCAATGGAATGATCTATGTCCATGCCGGAGACGGCACCAATACAGGCCAAAATTCCGGCGCAACACTCAACAAAGTTGGCCAAAAATTAATTGGCTCCGGAACATCTCTTACACTGGCAAGCATGGGTTTGAGAGTAAACGGATTATCAGCATCGACAACTGTCCTTGAGGCAACATCCGCACCAACCATTGGCAACACGTCTGGCAACGGCATCACAATTAGTGCCGACGATGTTCAAGTTGCAGGCGTTAAAGTATCAGGAACAACGGGACATGGAATATATGTCGCCAACTCGGATAACGTCAAAATTTCAAACTCGACAATCGATAGCATAGGAAACGGAACAACCGATTACGGCATATATACCCTATATACAACAGCAGGCCCCTGGACAATGAATGTCTCCGATAACACAATATCAAACAACTTTAACACAGGCCTTTATATTCGAGCTCAAAACGCAGCGAATGTCACATCCCAAATCACAAATAACACCATCTCAGGCAACGGAGCTTACGGAGCCTATATCCGCGGAGAATCTACATCCGTAATAGATAACGCAATTTCCGGCAATACGATTTCCGGTAACACCAGCCACGGAATTTATATGAATTCCACAACAACCTCAGATCAGACAAATAATCTGACCAACAACGTAATCACTGGAAATAATGCCTACGGTGTTTACATGCTTGCACAAAATTCCAGCACAATGGACACAACCATATCCGACAACTCTCTCCTCGGGAATTTCAGTTACGGGATAGCCAACGTAAGCCAGACAAGCAGTTCTTCAGACGCAACAATCAGAAACAACCGCATAAAAAACAATGCCAGTTATGGTGTTTATCTAAATGCACAAAACAGCTCGACACAAACAAATCTAATTGACACAAACGCCATAGAAAATAATAGCAACTATGGCTTATATGCGTACACCCAAACATCAGCCAATATGACGACAAATATTTTAAACAACACAATCACAGGAAATAGCAATACCGGCTTGTACCTCCGTGCAACAAACAGCTCGACACATAGCGGCCTTTTGCAGGGAAATACAATGACATACAATTCGGGTTATGGGGCATATATTGACGACGACTCGACCATTGCCATGACCGCCGATTTGGGCGGCGGTGGGCTTAGCAGCACCGGCAATAACAGTATTTTTGCCAACACTCTGCAAGATATTCGCGTTGACCTGAACGGAGCAGAACTCAAAGCAGAAAACAATTGGTGGGGCACAGCAGCAGGACTTCAAACTATAGAAAGAACCCTAGACGTAGGAAGTACCATTGACTCTGACCCTTTTCTAACGGCAGACCCAAACCAATAGCCTTTATAAAACAGCCCCTTGCGCCAAACGTGCCTTTCCTATATTCCAGTAATATGAGCATCCAATTTTCCAAACTGCCAAATGGCCTTCGTATTGTCACTGACTCCACCTCCGGAATAGACAGCCTTGCAATCGGAATATGGGTTGGCGTTGGAACCCGTCATGAAAAATTATCTGAAAACGGGATAGCCCACATGCTCGAACACATGATATTTAAAGGCACCCCGACCAGAACATCCAAACAAATATCCGATTTGGTTGAAGACGCAGGCGGTCACTTTAACGCCTATACCGGACGGGAAACCACAGCATACTACGTACGCATCCTCAACGATCATCTTGACCTGTCTTTAGATGTCTTATCGGACATGCTTCAGAACTCGACTTTTCCTGAAGACGAAATAGAGCGCGAACGCGCAGTTATTCTACAAGAAATAAAAATGTACGAAGACAACCCCGATGACCTTGTATTTGAATATGCTCAGAAATCAGCCTTTCCCGAACAAGCTCTGGGAGCTTCAGGATTGGGCACACCGGAAATCGTAGGCAAAATCTCTCAAACAGACCTCAAAAAATATATCGCAACACATTACGCTCCGGAACGCATAGTGATCTCCTGTGCAGGCGACATCGACCACGATATTTTCACAAAAAAAGTGGCGCACTATTTCACAAAAATTCCTGCTCCCAACCAAACCGGTGGCGATTCAGGATATTGCAAAGCACATTATGCCCCAACAGCATCTCGCATTGATAAAGACACAGAACAAGCCCATATCATCATGGGATTTGAAGGTCTGGCACGCCTTGATCCACGTTACCCTGCACAACGAATTCTCTCGAATATTTTGGGCGGAGGAACGTCTTCACGCTTATGGCAGGAAGTCCGTGAAAAACACGGACTAGTTTATACAATTCAAAGCTTTCAGGATAGCTATCAGGATGGCGGCTTATTCGGCATCTATGCGGGAACAGGTCCCGATGAACTTGAAAAACTTGTCCCTTTGGCCATCGACCAAATCCGGAGTATGAAAGACAGCGTAACAGATCAAGAACTCACCCGCGCCAAAACACAAATTACATCCAGCACACGCATGGCACGTGAAAAAATGATGACCCGCGCAGACCAACAAGGACGTTACGTATTAAACCACGGAACACCATTTGAAGTCTCACCCTTTGTCGAAAAAGTAAATGCCGTCACGGCACAAAATGTCATTGATCTAGCCAATGATATTTTTGCGCGCCCCCTATTGCTCTCGGCAATCGGCCCGATAGGCAAACTCATCAGCACCGAAGACATACAAAACAAACTGATTTCCTGAAAACAACACACCCTAGGCACGCCCGACTTCAGACGACATCAATCGCGGATCGATCCCCATACGGGCATAAGCACGATCCCATCTTTGATCCAGAGGCGTATTAAACAAAAGATCATGATCGGCATCCATCACCAGCCATACATTTTCCTGAAGCTCTTGTTCCAACTGCCCTGCGCCCCATCCGGCATAGCCCAAAACCAATAAACCTTCTCTAGGACATTCCCCCGTAGCAAAAGCCTGCAACACATCCAGATTGGCACTAACTGAAAAACGCTCATTCACCTTGATTGTATTTTCATGCACAAAATCGGACGTATGAAGCAAAAACCCGTGCTGCGTTTCAACCGGCCCGCCATTCAATAACGCAACATTTTGGCGAAAAATTTTAACATCACCCAATCCCGCTTCGACCATCAACTGGGCGAACGAAAAGTCTTCAACAGGACTATTGATGACCAGCCCCATAGCCCCCAGCGCATGGTGAGACACTATAAAAATAGCAGCATGATGAAAACGAGGATCGCCCATACCGGGCATCGCCAATAACAATTGACCCGTCAGATAGGAAGAATGAGAATGTGTTGCCATACCGACAGTATAGCCGGATTACCCATCAAATAAACTAGAAAAGAAAAAATGGTGGACCCAATCGGGATCGAACCCGCCGCTTTGCGGCTACTTTATACTATGTCGGTTCGATTCACCCGATTACAACAAATTATGATTTTTTGAAAAAAATGGTGGACCCAATCGGGATCGAACCGACGACCTCTTGCATGCCATGCAAGCGCTCTCCCAACTGAGCTATGGGCCCCCAAAAAAGGATGGGCTATGAATATTCAATTCACAGCCCCTAATCAAGTAGAATTTGAAAAAAACAGTTATTTTTTCAATGAATCGCGGATCTCACGCAACAAAACAATATCTTCGGGCGTAGGAGCAGACGAAGAAGGCGACTCTTCTTCCTTTTTCTTGAGCTTGTTCGTTCCTTTAACAATCCAAAACACAAACCATGCCACAGCCAAAAAGTTAATCACGGCATTAATCATCATACCATAACTGATAACCGGAGCACCGGCTTGCTTGGCGGCTGCCAAAGTAGCATAGCTTTGATCGCCACCCAACTGGACAAAATAATTTGAAAAATCAACACCAGCCATCATCCAGCCAACAATCGGCATCAAAATATCCCCAACCGCAGAATTGACAATCGCGGTAAAAGCAGCTCCCATCACAATACCAACAGCCATATCAATGACATTGCCACGCGCGATAAAATTCTTGAATTCTTTAAACATTTGATCTCCTTTTTAAGGTCTGGAAGACAAATTCTTGGCATAAAAAAACCGCCGGATCAAGTCCGGCGGCTTTAAAATACTTACTGCATAGCAACCTACTGACGATTACCCATAAAATGGAGCACGTACTGAAACATAGCAATGAAACTGATATACAAGTTCAACGCACCCATCCAGGAAATACGGCTCGCAATTTCGGGATCAGTGCGAGGAGAATAAATCTGCTTCATATTCTGTGTTTCCCAAGCTGTCATTCCCGCAAATACGATAATGCCAGCAGCAGAAATAACATTCCCCATAAGGGAAGACTCAACAAACATATTGACCAAGCTCAAAACGATCAGACCGATCATCCCCATCACAAGGAAACTACGCATCCCGCTCAAGTCACGCTTGGTGGAATACCCATAAAGGCTCAGTCCGGCAAACATCGATGCGGCAACAAAGAAGGCCTTAGCGATGCTTTCACCCGTAAACAGGGCAAATATCGAGGCAAAACTGACCCCGTAAACGGCAGACAACAGCAGAAACGAAATCCGCAAAGCATTGGATGACATTTTGGCCGGATTAAACCCGAAAAAAACAATCGCGAGTGGAGCTAAAATAACAATCCATTTTTGTGGCCCACCTAAAAGCATTTGCAATAACTCCGGTGAATTACCAACAAAAAAGGAAACAATCGCCGTAACCAGAACACCCAAAGACATCCGGCTATAAATGCGCAACATATGAGAGCGCAAACCGGCATCAAACGAGCCTTCTTTCGCGCTTGATCGCGACATAAACGAAGAATTGTCAGACATTCTTTTCCTCCTTAGGGGGTATATAATTTTACACCTTACTTATATAGACTAATTCTAACTCAAGGCAAAGCAAAAGCGGACATAAAGCATGAAAAAAGATCCTGTTAAGAATCAATTGCTTATGCCATCCTAACCCCATGATGTCTTACAACCTTCTCGAATGGATGGAGTTTTTCAGCTATGCGGCAACCATTATTGGTATTCCGCTCGCTATTTTCATCTTTTACCATCAAGAAAGAAAGGAACGCAGCATCGAGTTACTGGAAATTTACGACAAATTGATGGGACACTACACCGAAATCCAGAATAAATTATTTGACCACCCAGAACTGGATATTCACGACAACCCGTTAAAAAATATCGAGGACGCCCGCCGCCAGTACATTCTTTATGAAATGGTCATTTCTTTATTTGAAAGAAGCTTCATTCTCCTACACGGAGAAAACGACCCCGAGTATCACAGAATGTGGAATTCATGGCTTGATTACATCAAACAATGGCTTGTCCACCAAAACTTCAGAGATCAACTCCCCCATTTGATGAAAGGCGAAGACAAAGACTTCGTCGCCTATATAGCTCAAATTTCAGGACTAGACCTAAAACCCTAAAAGGCATTTTCCCACATGACTTTTGAAACGCCTCTCTGGATTTTACTGGGCTTTGCGGCCTCACTGTTCAATACTGCCATTCCCTTAATACAAGAGAAAATAAAAGCCGACGGATTTGCCCTTGCCGTCTGGGTCAAAATCGCCGTTGTGATTTTCTCCTTTCCTGTTGTTCTGTATATGGGTTTTCCGACAGACATCGGCTTTTACCTAATGACCGCCATTTCTGCGGCAATATGGTGTATCAACGATATTATTTACTTTCGAACAATTCCGGTCGTGGGGGCAGGTGTCGTCTCGCGTATCCTTCCGGCCTCAGTTATCTTATCTTTTGTTGTTTGGTTTGGATTCGACCCACAACTTTTGAACGACTATCTGGAACGTCCATGGCAAGCCACAGCCTTATGCCTGATTGTTTTACTATCCGTTACCTTTTCAATCATGATGAAATCCTGCCCGATCACATGGAAAGGCATCCGCATGATTTGGCTTGTCGTCATCGCAGCCGCCATCGGCCCCCTGATTGATAAACTCTCTTTAGGCTACGCCCCTGCTGCAAACGCCCCGTTTGCCTTCATGTTTTCCCAAGGATTGATAATGCTGGTGTTTTGGGCAACATTTAGCCTAATCAAAAAACCTGTTTCCCGCGCTGTCTTTTTTTCCCCTGCCTCTCTCAAAGCCGGTTTATCGATCGGCGCCGTTGCAACCGTCAAAATGGCTCTGAAATTCCAGGCTTTAATCTATTGCGACCATCCCGCCCTTCTTTCCGTCATTTTATTTACGGATGCTCTATGGATTATATTTTACTACAGACTGACGGGACGAGAAGACCACAGTAAAATCTGGGCTGGTATAGGATTAGTCGCTTGTGCGGCAGCGTTGGTACTAGTCAAAAGCCTCTAATCGGGCTAAATTGACGTCAGAATAATTTTTTAAAAGGAAAGTTTGACGATGAAAGTAAAATTTGTCATATTACTCGGACTTGGTCTCGCAACTTTGGCACTCTCCGCTTGTAACAATACAATGAACGGAGCAGGCAGAGACATGGAACGCTGGGGAAAGACTGTACAAGATACATTCTGATCCAGTAAAAAACGGATAGAAAAAGGACATCAAAATGACCCGCTTGCTCACACTCACGCTGACGGCTGCTTTAATCGTGCTCACCTCTGACTTAACCGCCCATGCTGCAAATGAAACGGCACAATCTGATGTCACTCAACAGAGCAAAAGCGGAATTTCTAGCCCTGCTTATTCTGCATTTGAAGACCCTGCACCATTTGATCCCTCTACGATTGAACCAGCTTCAGGTGAAGAAATTCAAACAACCGACGAATCGCCCAATACCGAAATACCAGAAACAACCAGTGCAACCAAAGGCGCACTATAAAAAGCCTTGCCGCTTTTTATTTTACCACTTTTTTAGGCAATAAAATCCATGCCTGACCTTTAGACTTCATGACTCCAGCCATCGCTCCGGCATGATCTCCATACCCCCAGAATAAATCACCACGCACAGGCCCTTTAATAGCACCTCCTGTGTCCTGGGCAACAACCAAAGACCGGATTGAAGAATCCGATCCATCAGGATGCCCAATATCCAGAAAAATAGGCGCACCATAAGGAAGAAACACAGGGTCAATCGCCAAAGACCGTTCAGGTGACAACACCACTCCTTGCGCTCCAACTGACCCATCCGTTTTCAAGGCGCGGAAAAAGACATAGGACTGGTTTAGCCTCATAACATCACGTCCTTCTTTAGGATGAGCAATCAACCACGCCTTGATTGTTTGCATCGACACATTATCTTTGGTCAAAGCTCCTCGTGCAATAAGCTCTTTTCCTATCGCTGTATAGATATGCCCGTTTTGCCCGTCATACCCAACGCGCATTACCGTATCATCAGGAAGAACAACAACTCCAGACCCTTGAATTTGTAAGAAGAATGCATCAATCGCACTATCTACCCAAACCAAAGCGGTATCAACCTGATCCGGCAATTTTCCATCTTCAATAGCGGCGCGATCTTCATAAGGTTTCAACTGACCACCCAGAACCCTCCCCGCGATCCGTTGTCCTTTTAATTCCTCTCGAAAATCACCCAAATTGACCATCACCAAGTCCTGAGGCCGCGAGCGCAAAGGAATCGAAAAACGATCCGTTCGCGTTAAAGACCCGTATAATGTAGGCTCATAATAACCTGTAAAAAGCCCTTCAGTTTTTTCTTTATCAGACAAAAGATAAGGAACAAACCACGCCTCGAAAAAAGCACGAGCCTCCTCAACCGTTGACAATTCCCAATTCGGAATATGACGACACATATCCTGCCAATCACCATAATTTCCCATCTCCGGCTTAATCCCGAATGTTTTTTTCGAATCGCCCTTCAAGATTTTTTCACACGACAAATAAAGAGGCATCAACGCTTTTTGCTGAAGATCATCATGCCACCCGTCAATCTGATTAAAAGAAACCAACTTCAAATCCAATTCTGGCATTGTAGCTTTCTCGCTTTGAGAGGGAACAGAAGCACAACCAGAAAGACCGAGCAGAACAGGCATTAAAAACAAAAAGATCATGGAAATACGGAAGAATACGGACATAAAAAGCTCCATAAAAAAACAACAGCCGGATGATACCATCCGGCTGTTGAAATTGAAAAGACTATACTACGATCAATCAGCAAGTTTACCGATGCCTTGAGCAGCTTTGCCCATAGCGCCAACACCACCACGCAAGCTACTAATCATACCCGAAGTCATCTGTGATCCACCGATCGCAGCATAGTTAGTCAGATTCTGAGCAGGATCGCCAGCCATATCACCGAATGTATCAACCGAAGCCCCCATCCAACGCAGGATTTTATTTGGAATAAGATCAATCAGCTTAAAGGACGATAACGCCATAATATACATGACCACAGCATACATCACAGTATAGAAGAACTGGTCAATCGGCCCACGAACCATATCCATCACATCCCCCGCATCAGGTGTCCCACACGTCACAGGAGACATATTGACCCCCCCAACGTTGTAAACAGCCAAATCGAAGATCGAGTTAAAGACAATTGCCATCGCAGCAAAGATACTAACAGATGCAATCAACCCAAAAACAATCAGAATAGGTCGCAGGAAAATTTCAAAGATCAGGAAATATCCATTCAAAGCAGCACTTCCTGGCAAACCGTCTCCGTCAATCCGCATATGAGCCAATGCCCAAAGAGGGACACCGACCATTGCTTCAAAGAT
>ERZ761609.1939-NODE-1939-length-16632-cov-23.252579_pt1 | contig 16632 bp, 18 predicted proteins | sample MGYA00511163_ERZ761609 | MGnify/ENA primary metagenome ERZ761609 (study PRJEB28899, sample SAMN02445070) | bioreactor sludge metagenome | biome: EBPR sludge | place: Australia: Brisbane, Thorneside Wastewater Treatment Plant | collected 2011-12-16 ... | reverse complement strand
ACGGGCGGCTGCGCGCCAGCGCGGCGCACGGGCGGCGAGCCGCTGCCCTGACTGCACCGTGGAGAACTTCGCCAAGCATGACCGCGCCCGCATCCGACGAAGTAAAACCCCGCGCCGCCCAGATGCCTGACGTGCGCGGCTCGCGCGCGAGCACAGGCCCCAGTGCCGCAGCGGGGGGTGGAGGTTGCAGCGTACTTGGTGCCAACCACCCTGCTGCCTGCGCACCCTGCGGCAGCTTCTCTCCTGCAAGCCAAACCCTGCAAGCCAACCACGGACGCCAGCCCAGCAAGCGGGTGTCCGACTTGTTCCAATCTCCCGGAGGTCTTACGATGGCAAAACCTGCCCCAAGTTTTTTTTATGACCAGCTGAAATCCGTTCCTCTTGGCGGATTCCTGAAATCCACCCATGGAAAATCAAAAAGCGACGGTAAGCCATTGATTCACAAAAGATATACATTATGCGAAGTCGAAGAGGCGAAGAGGCAATCCGTGCCGCCTCGGAAACCCGCATTCCTGCGTCGGCAAAACCGCCCCGTTTCGGGGTCGCCGCCTGGCCGGATTTCTCGCCCTTCGGTCGGGGTACGTCATAGGCTGTGTTTCAATCATGACCCGCCTGTCCTTCACCCAACATGCCCAGAACCAGGCCGCGGATCATGCTTTCCTCGTCAGCCGGGATGCGCAACACCGGTTTGGCCGTCCGCTCGTTGAGCCAGGTATCGTGACGCAAATTGGCTTCGTGGTCGAGGCGAAATCCCATGAAGCCCAAGGGCTCGCAGATCGCGGCGCGAACCTGCGCGGCGTGTTCGCCAATGCCGCCGGTAAACACCAGCGCGTCGATGCCTCCCGCTTTGGCTGCATAGGCGCCAATGGCGGCGCGCACCTGCCTGCTGAAATAATCCACCGCAAAGCGGGCGGCGGGTGTGGCGCTAGCCAGAAGTTGGGCCATGTCGCTGCTTTCGCCGTCCGACAGGGCGAGCAGTCCCATGCGGCGGTAGACCAGGTCGGCGAGTTCGTCGTCGCCGAGACGCCGGGCCAGTTCCAGCATGACGCCAGGGTCGAGGTCGCCGCTGCGTGTGCCCATGGGGATACCGCCCGCCGGGGTGTAGCCCATGCTGGTATCCACGGATTGAAGGTTTTCCAGCAGGCACAGGCTGGCCCCGTTGCCGAGATGCGCCACCACCACCCGGCCGCGGGCGGCATCGCCGAGCAGTCCCGGTAACTGCCGCGCGACATGGGTGTAATTGAGCCCGTGAAAGCCATAACGTCGCAGACCGAGCGATTGCGGAATCGGCAGACGCTGGGCGAAATCCGGCAGGGTGACGTGAAAAGCGGTGTCGAAGCAGGCGATTTGCGGCACGTCGAAGCGTTCCCTGCACAAATCCACGCCCAGCAGGTTGCCTGGCAGATGCAGCGGCGCGAGCGCAACGACGGATTCCAGGCGGGTTCGTTCGGCATCGTCGATCAGGCGGGCCGACTCGGTGATTTCACCGCCGTGCACCAGACGGTGGCCCACCGCCGCCGGCGTCTCCGCGCCCAGCTCGTGCATCAGGGCTGCGAACGCGGCGCGGTGATCGGGCAAACGGCCCTGGCCGATATGCTCGAAACGGAAATCCCGCCTGCCGCCACCCGCCGTGAACAGGCTGGCCTTGAGCGAGGACGATCCGCTGTTGACGACGAGAATGGACATCAATAGGGCCACTGCCAGTTGCGGATCTCCGGCATGTCTTCCCCGTAACGCTCGATGTATTGTTTATGCTCGACCAGGCGGTCGCGCATGGCCTGCTTGATATGGGCGGCACGGGCCTGCATCTTCGGCACCCGATGCATCACGTCCACGACCAGGTGAAAGCGGTCCAGATCGTTCAGCACCACCATGTCGAAAGGCGTGGTGGTGGTGCCCTCCTCCTTGTAGCCGCGCACATGCAGGTTGTCGTGGTTGGTGCGCCGGTAGGTCAGGCGGTGGATCAGCCAGGGATAGCCGTGATAGGCAAAGATGACGGGTTTGTCCACGGTGAACAGGGCGTCGAAATCCCTGCCCGGCAGGCCGTGCGGATGCTCCTCTTTCGGCTGCAGGGTCATCAGGTCCACCACATTGACTACGCGCACCTTCAATTCAGGGACGAGCCGGCGCAGCAGATCGACCGCAGCCAGGGTTTCCAGCGTCGGCACATCGCCGCAGCAGGCCATCACCACATCCGGCTCGCCGCCTTCGTCGCTGCTCGCCCATTCCCAGATGCCGATGCCGCTGCTGCAGTGTTTCACTGCCGCATCCATCGTCAGCCACTGCGGCGCTGACTGCTTGCCGGCGACGATCACGTTGATGTCGTTGCGGCTTCTCAGGCAGTGATCCGTCACCGACAGCAGAGTATTGGCGTCGGGCGGCAGATAGACGCGGATGATGTCCGCCTTCTTGTTCACCACGTGGTCGATGAAACCGGGGTCCTGATGGGAAAAGCCATTGTGATCCTGGCGCCAGACGTGCGAGGTGAGCAGGTAGTTGAGCGAGGCGATCGGCCGGCGCCAGGGAATTTCCATGCTGGTGACCTTGAGCCACTTGGCGTGCTGATTGAACATGGAATCCACGAGGTGGATGAAGGCTTCGTAGCAGGAAAAGAAACCGTGCCGCCCGGTCAGCAAATAGCCTTCGAGCCAGCCCTGGCAGGTATGCTCGGAAAGAATTTCCATGACCCGGCCATCCGCTGCGAGGTGGTCGTCGTAGTCGAAGCGTTCCGCCACCCAGGTGCGGTCGGTGACCTCGAACAGGGCATCGAGGCGGTTGGACGCGGTTTCGTCCGGGCCAAAGACGCGGAAGGTCTCCATGTTGCCGGCCATCACGTCGCGCAGAAAGCCTCCCAGCACGCGCGTGGCCTCGGCGTCGGCATGGCCCGGCCGATCCACCGCCACGGCATAATTGCGGAAATCCGGCAGGTGCAATTCACGCAGCAGGAGGCCGCCGTTGGCGTGCGGATTGGCCCCCATGCGGCGCGCCCCCTTGGGCGCCAGCGCCGCCAGTTGCGGAATCGGGGCGCCGCGCGCGTCGAACAACTCGTCCGGACGGTAGCTCTGCATCCAGGATTCCAGCAATTTCACGTGCTCGGGCTTGCTCGCCAGCTCGGACAGCGGAACCTGATGCGAGCGCCAGTATCCCTCGGTCTTCAGCCCATCCACTTCCTTCGGCCCGGTCCAGCCTTTGGGGGTGCGCAGGATGATCATGGGCCAGCGCGGCCGTGTCATGTCGCCCTCTTCCCGTGCCCTGCGCTGGATTTCCCTGATTTCGGCCAGTACCGTGTCGAGCGTGGCGGCCATTTTCTGATGCATGGTTTCGGGGTCGTCGCCTTCGACTAAATAAGGCGTGTAGCCATAACCGATAAACAGTTTTTCCAGTTCGTCAGGGCTGATGCGCGCCAGCACTGCCGGGTTGGCGATCTTGTAGCCGTTGAGATGCAGAATCGGCAGCACCGCGCCATCGGTTCCCGGATTGAGGAATTTGTTGGAATGCCAGGCCGCCGCCAGCGGCCCGGTTTCCGCCTCGCCATCACCCACCACGCAGCAGGCGATCAGATCGGGGTTGTCGAATACCGCGCCGTAGGCGTGAGACACGGCATAGCCCAGTTCCCCGCCTTCGTGGATCGAGCCCGGCGTTTCCGGGGCAACGTGACTGGGGATGCCGCCGGGAAAGGAAAACTGCCGGAACAGACGTCCCATCCCGACGGCATCCTGGGAAACGTTGGGATAAAACTCGCTGTAGCTGCCTTCCAGCCAGGTGTTGGCCACCATTGCCGGTCCGCCGTGGCCGGGGCCGGCAATGTAGATCATGTTCAGATCATCGCGCTGGATGACCCGGTTCATATGCACATAGATGAAATTGAGGCCGGGCGTGGTGCCCCAGTGGCCCAGCAGGCGCGGCTTGATGTGTTCCAGGGTGAGCGGCTGTTTCAACAGCGGATTGTCGAGCAGGTAGATCTGTCCGACGGAAAGGTAGTTGGCGGCACGCCAGTAGGCATCGAGCTGCCCTAACGCTTCGGCGGAAAGCGGATTCGCTTGCATCGTGTACTGACTCCTTCATGCGCTGGATAGGCCGGGTAACTGTCTTGCGGCCTGAACCTACGGCATGGCGTGTGGAACTGCCTCATCCCCACGATGAGCGCCGCCGCTTTCGGGTACAACGAAAAGGTGTTCCACGGCCAGCGCAGATTCCGACATGAGCCCTCGGCGACAGCTCAACTTCGGTTCTTGCACGACGCGGGCCAGCTTAGCATGAGAAAAAAAGCCTGTGTGACCGCCCCGTTGAGGGGTGAGAGGGAACCCGATCCGGCTTGCCCATCGTTCAACGCCTGAGCAATCTGCGCCCCAACTGCCACGCGCCCCAGACGAGGCCGAGCCCTCGGCCCAGACGTTTCGGGCGCAACACCGCAATCATGAGCATGGCGCCCATCAGCAAGGCGGGGCGGCGTCTGACATAGCGCAGTGCGGCCACGCCCTGGTCCACCAATGCGAGCGGCGCGCGCCAGGGATCCAGGTTTTGCGCCAGCGCTGTACGCTGAGCGGCAGCCTGCGCCACCAGGCGTTCGCGGCGCTCGGCCAGCCGGGTTGATTTTTCATTCATGAAGGATGGCCCAACTGCTGCCGGTCTTTGGATAATTCAGCCAGGCTTGCAGCGAACAATTTCGGTTTGGTTTTCAGCTTGTGCCGCGCAATGCCAAATGCCGCCGCGCCGCCTGCCAGGAAAATTCCGGTCAGTCCGCCCAATGCCAGAAGCCGGTGGCTATCCCAGAGTGCGATCGCGACCAGGATCGCCAGCAGCAGCACGCCCACGCCCAGACAGAACAGCGCGACCAGCATCAATACCAGCACGGACAACAGCCGCTCCCGCTCTTCCTCAAGATCCACCGACAGCAGATCGATCCGGGTATGGACAATGGTGATCAGGCTGGCGGCAAGTCCTTTCAGCGAGTCGAACAGTCCTTTGCTTTCCTCCGGCGTTTCTTCGCTCATGACCGGACGGCTAGCGGCGGCCCATGAGGAAACCGATCAACAGTCCGAGACCGGCCGAGATACCGATCGATTTCCAGGGATTCTCGTGGACATAGACGTCGGTCGCCTTGGCTGCCGCCTTGGCACGCACGAGCAGCGCCGCTTCGGCATCGGCCATCTTGGCCTTCGCTGCGGCGAGCGATGCTTCCGCTTTGGCGCGCACCGTTGCCAGCGCCTCGCCACCCTGGTTGGCCGTGGCTTTGATCAGCGCCTCCGCATCCGATATCGCCATCTTGAAATCGGCTATCAACTGCTCTTTGGCCACGTCTGAAGAATCGGTTTCATCACCTGCATGTCGAGTACTCATTATTGTTTCTCCATAAAGATCAGTGATGCGCTTAAAGAGTACCACCCTTGTATGCAAGGCGACTCTCACTTCATTTCTGTATAGATCAATCCAGCCGCCGTGTCTGGAACCGCGAACGGCCATGGCCCCGAGATCAGGCCGACAAGCTTCGCATTCCTGTATGCCGGCCTGAGGGTTGCTATATTGAAAGACGAACACGGAAACATGTCGACAGGCCTGGGCATCAGGGATGCAACACGATTCGCTACGGAGGAACCGCAATGGCTGGAAAGACAAGGACACCCCCGATGCAGCAAGACCGCTCCGACATGGCATGGCAGCACAATCCCGAACACGAGGAACGCCTGAGCATGATTCGCGAGGCTGCCTATTACCGGTTCATGCGGCGGGGTTATGCCCATGGCTTCGATCTGGAAGACTGGCTTGCCGCCGAGGCAGAGCTGTTTGCAGGACATCCCGAACCAGGCGCGATCGCAACGGCCGAGCCGCCTGAATCCGGAATGCAGCAGCGTAGCAGCCATAGCCCGAGGGAAGACGAGACGCTGAAGCGGATCATCAAGAAGCATCCGCAAAGAGACATCCCGCAGATTGAAGGCATCGATCCGCAGGAAGCACCTCTGCGGGAATGAAATCGGCGCCCCAGGCGTTTGGAATCAATGCGCTCTAATGCAGTTCTTCATCCTGATCGTGATGGAAGACCAGTTCCCCCAATTCGACCCCGACCGGTTTACCCACTTGCTTCCCGTGCACATCCACTGCCTGAAATAGCCAGCGCCCATCCGACAGCCAGCAGTAGCCGAACTGTTCCTGATAAAAACATTCCTTGGGTTCCATGCGTCCTGCCTTTCTGCTGCGGCGTTGTTCCTTTTGAGTCTGGCATATTATGAAAACGATGCCAGCATCCGGAGGAATCGCTCGATGGCCAGCGCAGCGCTTTGCCTGTCCGCACTTGACTCCAGCACCAACTGTTCGAGCAAGCTCGCGCCGGTTGTCTTCGATCCATCCAGCCAGCCTTTGCCTATAGCCGGCCGGCATGTCTGGCGCGAGACCCGAAAACCTTCTGCTATATCTTGAAATAGGCAGTGTGATTGAAAAATTCACGATCCGCCCTTGCGGACCCGGATACACAGTGAAAGCCATGACCCGAAATTCCATCGATGTTGCCAGTCGCGTCAGCCCGCATCTGTCGGCACTGCTCCGAAGCCGGATCGACAATCCGGAGTGCGAACAACCCGTCACGCTGATGGCGGTGCGCCGCTTTCTCGGTGACCTGCTGCCGGCCGATTTCAGCGAGGCCGAACGCATGCATCATTTCGACGTCAGCGAATCGCTGCTCGACGAACTGGACGCGCTCATCGAGGAGTTCGGGGCAGCCGCGCTTGCCGTCTATTTCACGCAGGCCGCCGCCAGCGAATCGCTCTCGCGCGCGATCGAGGCCGTGATCAACGACGGGAACCGTGAAAACCCGCCCACGCTTGCGGCGATCCGCGATGCCATCCTGGCCGGGCTGGCGCCAGGATGGTTGGGGACGGTGCGCTGGAAGACGACGAGGGCGACACGCTGCTGTCGGAAATCGAAGCGCTGATCGAGCAGTTTGGCGCCGACACTCTCGCTGAAGAGTTTCTGCGCTACGAGTAGCAGGCCCAAGAATGGGGGAACACCAGCATGTGGAATAAGCGGCGATCGAGGCGTGTTCTGGCGGGAGTACTGGTGGGGCTGGGCGGCGTGCTGATGGCGCTCGCACCCGAAATATGGGCCGGCCTGCTGGTACTTGCGCTGGGTGTGGTCGTCGAGCTGGCTGGAATCGCGCTGGAACACCAATCCTAGCCTGCCACTGCGATGGCTACCTGCCCGGCTGCGTGCAGCAGGCAGCGGGGATTTTCATGAAGGCGCCGACTCATCTTCATCGGCGACCGGGCTCCGCAACGCTGCGCAAGGAGCCGGCCACGGTTCGCCCCGCCTGGGTTTTTTGTCTTCTCGAAGGAGCGCAATATGAAAGACCGATTCGCTGGATTTCAACCCGTCCGTCGCGACCGCCTGGTCCAGGAAACGCGCCACGACGCTTACCAGGCCAAGCACAAGCTGCCGGAGCCCACGGTTTGCCCGCAATGCGGCGCGGTATTCCACGATGGGCGCTGGCAATGGCTGGCGAGGCCAGCCGGAGCCCATGAGGAAACCTGCCCGGCGTGCCACCGCATTCACGACGAATTCCCGGCCGGCTATGTGACCGTGAACGGACCATTCTTCGAGGATCATCGCGAGGAACTGCTCCAACTGGCCAGGAACGAGGAAGCCCGCGCCAAGGCGGAGCATCCCCTGAAGCGGATCATGAGGATCGAGGATCAGGATGACGGTATCCAGATCACCACCACCGACATCCATCTGGCCCGCGGAATCGGCGAAGCGCTGCACCATGCCTACCAGGGTGAACTGGAGTACCACTACAACGAACGGGAAAACCTGCTGCGCGTGGTGTGGGAACGCTAGGCCAGGAAAGAACGGCTTTCATGCATCCGGGCGCCTTGCGCCGCCACGTATCGAGGCTTTGCACCAGGCAATCGCAGCCCGCCACGGCTCCGCCGGCTAAGAGGGGGGACGGCGCACCCCGGTCTTGCTATGCCTTCCCGATGATCTAGGGTTGAATAGACAGTTGGCAAGGTGACTGCCGTTTTTTCCATCCACTCACTTGATGCGGAGAAACCCATGAGCAAGCTTACCCGTTATGACCCATTCAGCCTGACCCGTATCGATCCGCTTGAGGATATCGATGACCTGTTCAAGGGCTTTTTCGTTCGCCCGGTTGCCTTCGAAGGCCGACCCCAGATGCAAATCAAGATAGACGTGAAGGAGAACGACGATGCCTATACCGTTCACGCCGACATTCCTGGTGTGAAAAAGGAAGACATCAACGTCAGCATCGACGGCAACCAAGTGTCGATCAGCGCCGAGACGAAGGTGGAAAAGGAAGAGAAAAAGGGTGAGAAGGTATTGCGTTCGGAACGCTACAGCGGCAAGGTGGTGCGCAGCTTCACCCTGGCACACGACGTGGATGAAGCCAAAGCCCAGGCCAAATACAGCGACGGCGTGCTGGAACTGAGCCTGCCGAAGAAAGCGGTGAGCTCGGCCAGGAAACTGGCGATCCAGTGATTTCCCGAATTTCAGGCGAAGGCGGCGCCTTGACGGTGCCGCTTTTTTTCCCGCCTCACGCGACCCCGCCGCCGAAAAAGCCATAGTGAACCAAAACCGCCAACCCATTCATGGGCGGATTCATCCTCCGATTTCTATCGAAAGATGAATATCCCTCATAATGGCATTGAAACGGCAGCTTGCCGGCAGGCGGCTCCAGTCCGATACGCGCAGGAGGCCCGATGGCCGCACTTCATCAACCCCAACTCGATCAACTCGCCGCAAAACTCAAAACGGATTACCAGACGCTGTTGCGCGAAGTGCGCGAAGAACTGGAGAATTCCGACGATCAGCATCGCATCGACCTGCTCAACAGCGAACCCGGCGACAGCGGCGATGAATCGATGGCAAATGCACTGGCGGATTTCAACGTGTCGATTCTGGACCGCCAGATTCAGGGCCTGCGGGACATCGAGGCGGCATTCCGGCGCATCGAGAACGAGGAATATGGTGTATGCATCGACTGCGGGGGGGAGATCGGTTTTGATCGCCTGATGGCCTACCCGACCGCCAAGCGCTGCATCGTGTGCCAGGAGCGGCGCGAAAAGCAATACGCCCAGGAAGGCCACCCGAAAATGTAAGCACAACAAAACAATCCAGCTTCATCCTTATCCAACCCCTAACGGAGCCCCTGCATGAAAACCTCGCTTCAAATCACCTTCCGCGACATGCCCCATTCCGACGCCCTCGACACGCATATCCGCGACAAGGCGCACAAACTCGAACAGATCTTTGCCGACATCGTCAGCTGCCGGGTGGTGGTCGAGCAACCCGCCAGGCATCAGCAGCAAGGCAAGCCGTTCAACGTCCGCATCGACCTTGGCGTACCCGGTTCTGAGATCGTGGTGGACAGGCAGCAGAACGAAGACGTCTACGCCGCGCTGCGCGACGCCTTCGATGCCGCGAAACGGCAGCTGGAAGACTACGCGCGCCAGCTGTAAGCATGCGCGCCACAGTCAGGCCGGCACGGACGCGATGCCGGAAGCGATGAGCGACACCACGCCCGAACTGATCCGCAGCCTGCATGACCCGGCCTGCTACGACCACGCGGCAGGGCCGGTCCGGGCGATCGAAACCCACATCTCCCATGTCCTGCTCACGGGCGAATTCGCCTACAAGATCAAGAAGCCGCTCAATCTCGGCTTCCTCGATTTCAGCAGCCTCGACAAGCGCCTGCATGCCTGCTGCGACGAAGTGCGGCTCAACCGCCGCCTTGCGCCAGCGATCTATCTCGACGTCGTGCCCATCACCGGCACCCCCGCCGCCCCACGCATCAACGGCGCCGGCACTGCCTTCGAATACGCGGTGAAAATGCGCCAGTTCCCGCCGGACGCCACCCTCGACCGGCTCGACGCGCAAGGCCAAATGACCGCACGGCAGGTCGAAACCATCGCAAACACCATCGCCCGCTTCCATCTGCAGGGCTGCGCGCGTGCCGCGGAAGATCACCCGTGGGGCAGCGCGGACGCCATCCGGCAGCCGGTGGCGCAAAATTTCCTGCAGATCGCGCCGCACCTCGACACCCCCGCCGACCGCCGGCAACTCGACGCCCTGCAGCGCTGGAGCGATGCCGAGCATGCACGGCTCGCCCCGCTGATGGCTGCACGCAAGCGCGACGGCTTCGTGCGCGAATGCCACGGCGACCTGCACCTCGGCAACCTGGCCTGGGTCGACGATCAGCTGCTGGTGTTCGACTGCCTCGAATTCAATCCGGAACTGCGCTGGATCGATATCCAGTCCGAGGCCGCGTTCGCCTACATGGACCTGCTGCAGCGCGGCCACGCGGACTGGGCCTGGCTATTCCTCAACGTCTGGCTGGAGCAGACCGGCGATTACGCGGGACTCGCGCTGCTGCGCTACTACGCGGTCTACCGTGCGCTGGTGCGCGCCAAGGTCGCCGCGATACGCAGCGGACAGACCGCAGGCCCGGAGCGCGCCGCCGCGCTCGCCGAAACGCACGCACTGCTGGAGCTGGCGGCTGCGCTGACGCGTCTCCAGCCCCTGCGCCTCGACGTCACCCATGGCCTGTCTGGCTCCGGCAAGACCACCGTCACCCGCGCCCTGATGCAGGCCCCCGGCGCCATCCGCCTGCGCTCCGACGTCGAACGCAAGCGCCTTGCCGGACTCGACGCCCTGGCGCGCAGCGGCTCGGCGATCGGAGCGCATCTCTACGCCGCCGACGCCACCCGGCAAACCTACCGCCGCCTGGCCGACCTCGCCGGCCAAGCGCTCGGCGCCGGCTGGCCGGTCATCGTCGACGCCACCTTCATCGCACGCTGGCAACGCGACCTGCTGCGCGAAACCGCGCGCGTGCATCAGGCCGAATTCCGCATCCTCGACTTCCCGGTTGCGGCCGCCACCCTGCGCGAGCGCATCGTCCATCGGTCACGCACCGGCAGCGATGCCTCCGAAGCCGATCTCGCCGTGCTGCAGCATCAGCTCGACACCGAAGAGCCGCTCGGCGCCGATGAGCAGGCCGAAATTGTCCGTGTCGGCGGATAGTTGTACCGAGTTGCGTAGAACCGCATTGAAATGTGCGCCGTAGCGTATTGATTCTGTTTCCATGACGACATGCATTGCCCAGGCAGCCCATGATGTCAAGCGTGAAATAATGTTCGCAACACGCTGTTTGAAAAGGTTTTACGCAAGCTGAAACCGGAGGCCGGGACTTCGCCGTCCCTGCGACTGCGGAGACGGCATCGCGCAGGAATCAGATCACGTCATGCCGGGCCGTCGGGCGGGTGTTTTCCCCACTGCGCAGATATTTTTTCCCAGTTCCAGTTCCTGCGCCTGGCGCTCGTCCGGACTGACCAGCCCGGCATTGGCCCGCTTGATTTCGACATAGGCCGGTGGAAACAGCGGCAGGTTCGCCAGGATGTAGTCGCAGAAAGCCTTTTCGCCCTCGGCCAGCTTGAGCAGGCCCGGATTGCGCTGTTTGAGTTCGCCCAGAGTGGCGCGGAAGACGCCGTTTTCATCGCCTGCCGCGATATCGCTGAAATGGGCCGGCAGCACCACCGTCTCGTCCGGCAGTTCTGCCATCCGCTTCAGCGATTCGTAAAGCAACGGGGTCCATGCCTCGGCTTTGCCGCCCAGGTCCGGGCGGGCGACGGATTCCAGGAACAGGCTGTCGCCGCTCAGCAGATAACGCCCCTCGATGAGAAAGGCGACCATCCCCAGGGTGTGGCCGGGAAAATGCAATGCCCTGACCTCGGCCCGGCCGATTCGGAGCGTCTGCCCCGCCTCCAGCGGGCGATATGCCACCCGGGCGGGCAGCATGTCTACGGGATGGATCGCGTCGTAGGGATGCAGATGGTAGGGAATATGGTCGCCTTGACCCAGCGCCGGACCGCCGCTCAGATGGTCGGCATGGAGATGCGTATCCAGCGCCCGTTCGATCCTCGCACCCAGCGCGGCGGCCAGTTCGCGATAAATCCCGATATGGCGGGCGGGGTCGAATACCGCGGCGCGATGCTCGCTCACCAGAACGTGGCTCAGGCAGCCGCGCGCCGGACGCACCATCTGGTAAAGCGAAAAGCGCTCGCTCTCCTCGACCGGGCGCCAGAAGTAAAAATCGCCCCACGCCGCCATGCCGCCTTCCAGGTTCGCCGCATCGAAGCCCAGACGGCGCAGCCCTTCCGCGACGTAACCGGATGTATTGCCCTCGGCGCAGACGGCAAGGATGGGGCGGTCGGCGGGCAGCTGCGCCATGAGTTGCGCCTTCACTCCGCGCATCACGGCTTCGGCGACATCCTCCTCGCCCTCCAGGTCGAGGAGCTCGAAATACGGGATATTGAGCGTGGGGACGGAATGCGGGCCCTCGACCCGCCAGCGCTCGAACTCATCGCGGTTGCGCACGTCGAGGATGAACATCGGCGCGTTGCGCAACAGCCGTTCCCAGAGTTGCTGCGGACTTGTGACAGCGGTGACTTTCCTCGACATGAGGCGCCTCCTGGCAGAATCCCGTGCACCGGGGTATCGCGCGGTCGAGGCTCCGCAGAATGCGGTGCCGACCGAGCGATTTCGCCCTTGAAATATAGCCAATGCTGGCCGGCGTAATCGAAGCCCGTAACGAATGCATCCCGCCTACGCGATAATGTGGTGGACAGGCAGCCGGGTCATCTGCCATTCATTTCCTCCAGCATCGAGGCCTCGAAATGCTCGCCGCAGGCGTTGGTGACAAAGGCCTTGAGCAATAGAAACCAGGCGCCGACCGGCCCGCAGACATCCTTGAAGCGGACGAGGGCGATCCGGTTCTCCATCTGGATCATTTTTGCGCCCGCCTGTATCAGCAAGGCGTAGGCCGAGGCGCTGCTCCAGGGTGCGTACCAGGTCCGGCCCATCCCCTCGCCCACCGAGCGCGGCCTGAAAACGTGCGAAGCTCCGCCGGCGGCATTGATGACGGCCTTCGCCCGAAACACGTAGTACGTGCCATCGCGGACATTTTTCCCCGCGAAGCGGGGTGGGCTGCCTCCCTTGAAATTGCCCATGCGGCGCCAGGGCTTTCGGCAGAACATGTCGGCAGGCATGCCGGATTGCCATGCCAACGAAAAGTGGCGGAAGGGAGTGGGAGTCGAACCCACCCGGGAGCGACTGACACCCCCAACCGGATTTGAAATCCGGCCGCACCACCAGGAACGCATCCCTTCCGTTTGGAACCTGTGTTTCAAATCCTGTGCGCGTCACCTCCGAACAGCCCCGGGTTGCGCAACTGGTGGGCTTCACGCACGCGTCGCGTGTAGCCAACGCGGTCGAAGAACTCGAGTAGCTGAATCGCGCGCTTGCGGCCAAGGCCGCTCTTGTCGCGAAACTCCGCGGCACGGGTCTCGCCGCAGGCGTGCTCCAGTTCCTGCACCCACGCCGCCAACCCGGCAACGGCCTCCGGCAGGTAGAACAGGTCGCGCACGACCTGGTAGAGCTTGCCCTGCCGCGCGAGCTTCTGCAACAGGCGGCGCATCGACGCCTCGTCGCGCCCTGACCTTTTCGCCAGATCCCGCATCCAGGGCGGGTCGATCGGCGATTCGACGAGCCAGGGCCGGACACGCTGCCACAGTGCCTCGTCCTCGCGGCTCAATTCGACGGAGTGCGTCGGCAGGTGCAGCCAGGCGCCGCTGCGCCGCACGCTGCCATCGGCGAGCACGGCATCAGTCAGCGCAGCGAAGACCAGCGCGGCCAGCTTGGGAAAGAACATGCGGCGCGCGCGCGCGGCCTCGGAGCCAAGCTCGTCGGGAAAGCGCTCATGGAAGCCGGCCAGGTCGGCGCGGAGCTTGTCCTTGAGGCCCGCCCAGTGCGCCCCGGAAAACGCCCAGTCCTCGCGGCCGGCGCTGACGCGCATGCTGTCGGCCGGCAAATGCTCGACGAGATCGGTGCGGTTCCAGTGCGCGCCACAGGTGTTCAGGTTCACGCCGCCGAGGTCGAGCAGACGTGCCAGGCGCTGCGGAATATCGGGGATTTCCAGCGCAGCGAGCTCGGCCAGGCGAAGCGGCGTCTTGCGCTTGCGCGTCGGCGCATCGGGGTCGAGTACGGTGCCGCCGCCGAGGGTGTGGCGCGCCTCGGCGTCGCGCAGGATGAAGTGGTCGCCGTTCAACGCACCGAGCGGGCGATCGGTGACCAGCTGGGCGAACATGGATTCGCCTGGCGCAAGTTTATCGCCTTGCAGCAGTGCAATACGCGCCATGACGTGCGCCGCGCCGAGGTGCAGGTGGACCGGTGCCCAGTGGGCAAGCGGCGCGGGCGCCTGTGGCGCGAGATTGAGCCGCACGTCGAAGCGCGCGGTCGGCGCGTGCAGAGCCGGCGCGACGATCCAGTCGCCGCGCGCGATCTCGTCCTTGCCGATAGCGGAAAGATTGAGCGCGCAGCGCTGGCCGGCCTGTCCCACCCGCGCCGGCTGGTTCATCACGTGCAGGCCGCGCAGTCGCACCGGCATTCCCGACGGCGTCACCATCAGTTCGTCGCCTACCGCGACGCGGCCGGCGAACACGGTGCCGGTGACGACGGTACCGGCGCCCTTGAGACTGAAGCTGCGGTCAACCGCAAGGCGAAAGCCGCCCGCTTCGTCTGCGCGCCGCAGCGCCTGCGCCGCCACGTGGAGATGGTCGCGTAGCGCGGCGACGCCCTCGCCGGTCACGGCCGATACCGGGAACACCGGGCTGCCGGCGAGCGCGGTGTCGGCGAGCAACTGTTCGAGGTCGTGCTCGACCTCGGCGATGCGGACCGCATCGACGCGGTCGGCCTTGGCCAGCGCGACCGCGCCGCGCTCGATGCCGAGCAGATCGAGGATGGCGAGGTGCTCGCGCGTCTGCGGCATCACGCCGTCGTCGGCGGCCACCACCAGCAGCGCGAAGTCGATGCCGGCGGCGCCGGCGAGCATGGTGTGGATGAAGCGCTCATGGCCGGGGACGTCGACGAAGCCGAGCACGCCGCCGACTTCCAGCGGCTGGTAGGCGTAGCCGAGCTCGATGCTGATGCCGCGCGCCTTCTCCGCCGCGAGACGATCGGTGTCTACGCCAGTGAGCGCATGCACCAGCGTGGTCTTGCCGTGGTCGATGTGGCCGGCGGTTCCGACGATCATACGGATGCGGTGATTTCCTTCGAAGTGATGCGATAGGTAAAGGCCGACGCGTCGAGGCTGTCGAGCATGCCGGCGGCGGTCTCACCCTGCGGATACATGAGGAAGGGTACGGTGACGCCGCGCGAGCCCGGCAACGGCAGGTCGTGCGCGGTGTTGTAGGCGAGCCAGTTCATTTCCCAGGAACCGAACAGGCGCCGCCGCACGTCCGTCACCTTCGGATCGTCGAGCGCGAGGTTTCCGGGCGGCTCCTCGAGCACGACCTTGCGCACGTCGGCGGGGTCGACCGGCACCCAGCCGTGGCGGTCGAGCCAGACCTCGGCGCGGCAGTGCTGCGCGCGGCTGATGTCGCCGCTCTTGCCCAGACTCTTGTAGCCGAAGCGCGAATCGGCGACGCGGATGCCGTAGACGTCGCGCGCCGGCAGGCCGGCCGCGCGCGCGAGTCCGACATAGAGTGCGTTGAGGTCGGCGCACTTGCCGGAGAGATCGCGCGATTCGAGCATGAAGCGGATGTCGCCGAGCCCGCAGCCGCGCGTCTTCGGATTGCGGAAGGTGTTGTCGACCACCCACTGGTAGATGGCGTGCGCCTTGGCCTCGTCGGTCCTGGCGCCGCGGGTGATCTCGCGTGCGGTATCGCGGACGATGCCGTCGGTGGGCAGCATCCTGGTCGCCTTGGTATAGAGCTGACGGTCGGCGCGCGACAGCGGCGCGGGCCGGACGGCGCGTTCGAGGTCGATGGCGCGGTCGCGGGTGGCGAAACGGCTGGTCACCTCGAGCACCGGCTTCTCGTTCGACGCCCATTCGGCGTAGAGCATCTCGGCGCCGTACTCCGGATTGCGCAGCAGGCGCGCCGTCAGTGCGTTGCCCTGCCACAGATTGCCCATGGTGCGGATCCAGCCCTCCTCCTGAACCGAAGGCAGCGGCAGCCAGACACGGGTGGCGCCTTCCGGCTGCAGCATCTCGATCCGGTGGGTGACCTCGAAGAGGCGCCAGCCGTTGTCCGGGGACGGTGTGAACGCGGCGGTCACCCGCCGGGCTGGCCACATGACGCCCGCGGCAAGCGCCGCCGAGGACCAAAGGAATTCGCGTCGTTGCATGGTGCTCTCCTTCTCTCAGGGACTGTCTGGAATCAACTGCGCGAATTGCGCGGCGAAGTCGGCTTCGTCGCCCGGAGCGAGACAGCGCAGATCGAGCCGCAGCGCACCGTCTGCGATGCGCCCGATCACGGGAACCGGAAGGCCACGCAGCACGGCTTCGATGTCGTGCAGCACGCCGGTCTTGCGCGTGGATGGCTTCACCGCCAGCGCCCAGCTGTCGAGGCGGTCCACCGGCAGCGAGCCGCTGCCGATCTGCGACAGCGCGGACAGCACGCCCGGCTTGACCTTGGGTCCTTCGGAAAAAGGATCGCCGCCGATGAGGATGCAGGCATGCTCGAGTTCGCCATCGGTCAGGCGATTGGTGGGCATCCGCAGCGGGGCGGTGACGCTCTTGAACTCACGTGTGCGGCCATTGTAAACGGCGAGTGCATAGGGCTCAAAACG
>ERZ761609.1938-NODE-1938-length-16663-cov-21.817799_pt1 | contig 16663 bp, 12 predicted proteins | sample MGYA00511163_ERZ761609 | MGnify/ENA primary metagenome ERZ761609 (study PRJEB28899, sample SAMN02445070) | bioreactor sludge metagenome | biome: EBPR sludge | place: Australia: Brisbane, Thorneside Wastewater Treatment Plant | collected 2011-12-16 ... | reverse complement strand
TTTGCGGGCTTCGGTGCGTGCAGAAATTAAGCTTTCAACTTTGGCGACATCAATATTTTTTTCACGAATAAGGATTTGATCGAGGCGTTTTAAAAAATCAGCCGGCGTTTCCTGAAAAAGCGCGAGAACTTTGCCCCATTTCGCCATCCACTCACCGTAAAAAGCGGCCACGGCTTTGGCTTCCGCAGAAATTTTCTGACCGGCTTTGAAATAACCGTTAAACGCGCGTGTCACCTCAAAAACCTGGGCAAATACAACAGGGGTATTGAAATCATCGTTGAGTCCTGCCGCGATTTCCTCATCGGCCTTCTTGAGAATAACCTCAAAAGCGGGTGCCGAACCCTTAACAGCAAACTTAGCTGATTGTTCAAGCGAGGCGTAAATTCTTCCGAGAGAGCCCATTGCCTGCAAACATTGCACTTTCGAAAAATTAAGCATCGAGCGGTAATGAACGGAAAGAAACATCAACTTCAATATTTCTCCGTGATAGTCTTCGAGAAACTTACGCGCGGTCATCACATTGCCAAGCGACTTCGACATTTTTTCATCGCCAAAGTTAATGAACTGATTATGCATCCAATACTTCACATAAGGCTTGCCCGTAACCCCTTCGCCCTGCGCAATTTCGTTTTCATGATGCGGGAAAATAAGATCAATTCCGCCGCCGTGAATATCAATTTGCTCTCCGAGCTCTCCGTGAATCATGCAAGTACATTCAATATGCCAACCCGGGCGCCCCTTGCCCCAAGGTGAATCCCAGGCCGGTTCTCCTGACTTAGCGGGCTTCCAAAGCACAAAATCAAAAGGGTTCTTTTTATGCGCGGCAACTTCCACACGGCTCCCGGCTTCAAGCTCCTCGATTCTTTTCCCCGAAAGCTTGCCGTATCCCGTAAAAGAATCGATCGAATAAATCACTTCGCCTTCATGGACATAAGCCCTGCCGTTTTGAATCAGCTTCTCAATCGTGCCGACCATTTGCGGAATATATTCGGTAGCGCGCGGATTTTTGGTGTGCGGGGTTAAACGCAGCGCGGCAAAATCTTTTTCAAACTCGGCGATAAATTTTTGGGTTAAATCCGATGGCGTGACACCCTGCTCCGCGGCACGTTTAATAATCTTGTCATCAATATCCGTGTAGTTATAAACATAGCGCACGTCATATCCTGAAGCTTCCAGCCAATTGCGCACCAGGTTAAAAAAGATCGCTCCGCGAAAATTGCCGATATGCAAATAGTCGTAAACGGTGGGCCCGCACACATACATCGACACCTTGCCCGGCACAAGGGGCTGAAACTCACCGATTTTTTTAGCCAGCGTATCGTAAATTTTTAACATACTGTCATTCTCTTTTACTCAAAGGTACAAAAGTCATCTATAATTCGTGCCATTCTACATGGCATAGATTGTTTTTGCCCTGTTTTTTCAGCATTCAAAATCCGCCGCGAGTTCCGCAGCGAAGCGAGGACTGTCTGAGCGCCGGATTTGAATGCGAAGCCGGCCGCGGCTCAGAGCGGCAAGCCTGTCCGGCGCTGAGGACCAAGCCCAACCGGCAACTGAGGAGCACCCGTGGAAAAAGTAATTTTCATCGATCGTGACGGCGTCATTAATGTGGATTTGATGGGTTATGTCGAAAAACCCGCAGACTTTCGCTTTGAAGAAGGCGCGGTGGAAGCCCTCAAAAAGCTTTATGAGGCGGGTTACAAAATTATTGTGATCTCCAATCAGGCGGGCGTCGGCGACGGCGTTTTCACAAGCGATGCCTGCTGGGATGTTCACAAGCACATGCTTGCCCTGCTTGCCAAAGAAGCCGTCGATATTTTTTCAGCGCATTATTGCCTGCACGGAAAAACCGCCGGCTGTAAATGCCGAAAACCCGAAATCGGTTTATTCAAAGAAGCTGAAAAGCGGATTGAGTTCGATAAAAAGAAAACCTACTTTATCGGCGACAAAGCGACCGACATTCAAGCCGGCAAAACCTATGGAATCAAAACGGCTTTTGTGCGCACAGGCCATGGCCGGGAAGACGAAAAATTGCTGAAAGGCGATCTTGTTCCGGAATTACGCGCAAACAATTTACTCGCCGCGGTAAACTTAATTTTCGACCGTTATCACTCCGGCCCATCGAAACGCAAACCACGCAAACCGAAGGCGCCCCGAAAAAAGAAACCCCGCGTTATCCAACCGATGCAAAATGAACCTCTCAAGCGGGAGCAAAAAGACCAGCCGGAACGGAAAAGCCGCCCCAAAAAAGAAGCCTCAAAACCGTTCGAGCCGTTTTGGAAGAAAAAGCGCCAACGCTCTTAAGGAACGGGATCATAAGGCGGCTGGCTTGAAAAAGGATGGCAACGGCCTAAGCGTTTGATTCCCAGCCATAGCCCCTTCCAGGCTCCATGCTTCTGAATGGCTTCCGCGCAATATTCCGAACAAGGCGGATTAAAACGGCAAGAGGGCCCAAAAAAGGCGCGCATCACGGCTTGATACACTGCAAGCAAACCTAAGAAGCAAGAACGAAGTACCAAGGACCAAGAAAAACGATGGGGACGGGACTTGTTTCCTGGTTCTTGGTTCATGGTTCATTTAGAAAATCTAAAATCATTCGATTGGCTAAAGCTGATTTTTCCTTAAGCAAGCTGTGCGTTGTACCTGGCAAAATCGCCAGCTGCGCTTTCTTAATCAACCGCAACATGGCAACCGAGTGTTCGGGCTTGATCATGTCTTTGTCTCCCGCCATCACTAAAACCGGACAGCGAATCTTTTTAAGCAGGGCAGGTTTCCACTTTGGCTCTGTCAGCCAAAGCTTACGGCACTTTTCAAACACTTGGAAGTAATGCTCCGGCGCGTCGGGCGAGTACGCCTGATACCGCGGATCAATGCCGTATTTTTTCGGATTTTGATTTTTTAAATCGCGCTGAAACAAAGGGTCACAACCGTGGTGATGATAATTTCCTCCCACCAGAACTATTTTTTTAACCCGCGCGGGATATTTTGCGGCAAACCATAAAAGCAAATTCGCGCCGTCACTGTATCCGGCAAAAGAAGCTCGGTTTATTTTAAGGTTCTTCATCAAACTCAAAGTCTGATCCGCCATCGCTTCATAAGAATAGTTTCCGGCAATATCCGCGGTATGCCCGTGGCCGGGACGCTCAGGAAGAATGACTTTGAAATGCCTTGAGAAGAAAGGTATTTGAAACCGCAAACCGTCAATGCAGGAAAGCCCGCCATGAAGCCAAAAAAGCGGCTCACCGCGGCCGTAGGTCTCATAATATATTTTCGCAGATCCAATTTGAGCGTATTTGCCCGGGCATCTCTTTTTAAATTTCATTTAAGGTTATAACTAAGGGGTTAAAGGTAAAAACCATAGGTTAAAGGCCAAAACTGTTCGAACACTTTAAGCTATCAGTTATGGTTTCAACCTTTTAGATTTAACCTTTGACCTTGTCAGTGGTGATGGCCATTTGGGCCGTGAGCATGCCCATGCTGAATCTCATCTTCTGTCGCGGGACGAACTTCCGTCACTTCCACGTCAAAAGTAAGGTCAACACCGGCCAAAGGATGGTTACCATCCAGCATCACATGCTCGGCTTCAACGGCCTTCACAATAAAAACAGGTCCCTTATCGCCGGCTGTTAATTCCATACCGACACGAACTTCACCCGCGGGCAATTGCTCTTTGGGAACTTTGATTTTTAAATCTTCGCGGACAACACCGTAACCCTCCGCGGCCGGAATACTGACTTTCTTTTTATCGCCCACAGCCATTTTAAAAAGCTCGGTCTCAAGAACGGGAATAATTTGCTGGGCGCCTTCCAAAACGGGAAAAGCCTGAGCTCCGCCGCGGGAAGTATCGATCACATCGCCTTTGTTATTGGTCAAAATATAATGAAACGATAAAACTCTCTTCGACATAATTTCCTCTCAATTTTTACTTTTAATTAAACTATCCGGCGCGACACTTGGGAGCGCAAATCTAAAACAGACGCAGTTCCTTGCTAAGCCCCAACTGAGCGACAATCAAATTCAAACTCAAAAACCGCGAGTTCTACGCCGTCAGGACGCAGCTGTTTGAGCGGGAGTTGAGGTTGAATTTGATTTTCGCGAAGGGATCTCCCCCTTCAACGCATTACTAATAACCTTCTTCACATCTTCCGAAAAATCAGACTTTAAAATCCACATCAAATACCCTTTGTCGGTTTTGACAATTTCCTCAAGTGAAAGCTTGCGAGCATACTTACCGAACATAAGGTAAAGCTTATTGTCCCACCAGCAAAACTTACGTTCATTGTCAAAAAAATCTGTCCCGGAAGAATATTCAAATTGATCCAAAGTCGAAAGGGCATCTGACCCACCGCCATATTTTTCGACCTGCTTTTCCAGAATCGAAAAAACGGCTTCACTATCCGCTTTAGCGGAATGCGCGCCGATCAAATCTTTACCGCAATAAAATTGATACGCCGCGGAAAGATCACGTTTTTCATTCAAATGAAAAACTTTCTGCGCGTCATAAATCCGGCGGCTCTTCCATTCAAAGCGCACTCCCGCGTCCGCGCACTCGCGCTCCAAAAACGGTAAGTCAAAACGTTCAATGTTGAAGCCGCCCATATCCGCGCCGCCGATAAAATCCACGATATCCTGAGCCATGGTTTTAAACTCAGGCGCGTCTTTGACCATATCATCGGTAATGCCGGTAAGCTGAGCAACAAACGGCGGAATCGGAATACCGGGATTGGCGCGCTTCTCAAAAACTTCTTTGGTTCCATCAGGATGGTATTTAATCAACGCAATTTCAATGATGCGGTCTTTTTCAACCCAGGTTCCGGTGGATTCAATATCCAAAACAACAAGCGTATTATTCAGCTTCATTCAGAGGGTTCTTCCGTTGCGGCTTTTTTACTTTTTTTCTTCGCAGGCTTGCGCGCACCGCCTCGAGCCGGTTTCTTTTTACCGCCTTTGGCTTCCCGTGCTTTTAAAAGCTCCAAAGCTTGCTCAAGCGTCACAGATTGAATATCGGTTTCTTTCGGAATCGTGGCATTCGTCTTTTTATGTTTTACATAAGCGCCGTATTTACCTTCATAAATTCCGACCATGTCACCGTCTTCGGGATGCTTACCTAATTCCTTGATCGGTTTCGCGGTTGCACGGCCTTTGGCCTGCGCAATAAGCTCGACCGCGGCCGGAAGTTCAATCGTCAAAACATCCTGTTCTTTCGGAATCGACTTAAACTTTCCATCATGACTGACATAAGGTCCAAACCGGCCTGTATTGGCATAAACCGGCTTTCCGCCTTCAGGGTGAGGCCCCAGATTGCGCGGAAGCTTCAATAACGCGAGCGACTTTTCGAAATCAACGGCGTTCGCGTCCATGGTTTTAGGAATGCCGACACGTTTCGGTTTATTTTCACCCTCTTTGACTTCGCCCAACTGCACATAAGGACCATAAGGACCACGCATGAGAAAAATCGGCAAACCTGTTTCCGGGTGAGTTCCCAAGCTTTGAGGGCCCTTTTCCTTGTCGGCAATAATTTGCTGCGCGACGGCATTCGATAAATCTCCGGGCGCGCAAGTCTCGGGAATTCCCGCAGTCACTTTGGTTTCACCGTTAATGATTTCAAAATAAGGCCCATACCGGCCAACGCGAATGTCATAGTCCAAATCAGGGAAGCGGAGCGTGCAAGACGCGCGCGCGTCAATCGTTGACTCGCCCAGCTTAACGCGCTGAGCCAGCCCTTCTTCACCGTTATAAAAATTTTGCAAATAAGGCAATTCCTCGGCTTGCCCCGCCGCGATTTCATCCAGAGAATCTTCCATTTTCGCGGTGAAATCATAGTCCACCAACTTCGGAAAATTTTGCTCCAAGAGTTTAGTCACCGCAATCGCGACAAAGGTCGGAATTAACTGCGTGCCTGTTTTGCGGACATAACCGCGATCCTGAATGGTTCCGATAATCGACGCGTAAGTACTCGGACGCCCTATGCCTTTTTCTTCAAGCGCTTTGACAAGCGATGCTTCGGTATAACGCGCAGGCGGCTTGGTTTCATGCGAAATAGCTTCTACCTTCTGACAATCCAAAACTTCATCAATCGCGAGATCAGGAAGCTCGGTTTCCTGATCATCGCCTTTCGCGTCCGGATCATCCAAATCTTCGACGTAGGCTTTGAAAAAACCGGGGAATAAAATTTTCTTTCCCGTCGCGCGAAATTCCGCGTCGGCAACATGAATAAAAACGGTTTCAAACTGCACTCGCGCGTCCGCCATCTGAGTTGCCATGGTACGTTTCCAAATCATGTCATACAGCTTTAGTTCTTCGCCGGAAAGGCCGAGCTCTTCGCCTTTTTTCATTTCCGTGCCCGCGGGACGAATCGCTTCATGCGCTTCCTGAGCGTTCTTCGATTTATTCTGAAACTGACGGGGCTCGGGACTTAAATAATCTTTTCCGTATCTTTCCAGCACGGCGTCACGCGCGGCTTTCAAAGCTTCCTGCGAAAGGCTCACGCTGTCGGTACGCATATAAGTAATGTGACCGTTTTCATAAAGATGCTGCGCGACTTGCATGGTCCGCCGCGCGGTAAAACCGAGCTTGCGGTTTGATTCCTGCTGAAGACTACTTGTGGTGAAAGGAGCATACGGACGGCGAATTTGCGCTTTGGTTTCAATATTGGTAATAGTCCAATCACTTGCCTTTACTTTCTCAACCAAAGCTTCCGCCGTTTTTTGATCAAGCAAAAGCACATCAGCATCGGGCTTCAGTTTACCGGTCGATTCATCAAAATCACGGCCTTCAGCAACACGCTTTCCGCCCACCTTAAAAAGGTTCGCCTCAAATGAACGGTCGCCCTTTGCCGGTTGGGCAGAAGGCCCAGAGGAAGAAGAAGATCGCTTAGCGAGCTGAGCTTTCAAATCCCAATAAGTTCCGCTGCGGAAAGCCAAGCGCTCTAATTCGCGCTCAACCAGCAAACGAACCGCGACCGATTGAACACGTCCGGCGGAAAGTCCGCGCGCGATTTTTTTCCAAAGCAAAGGGCTCAAAGTATATCCGTACAAACGATCGACAATACGGCGCGTTTCCTGCGCGTTCACAAGATTTAAATCAAGCTGGCGGGTTTGCGTAAGCGCGTTCTGAATCGCCTCTTTGGTAATTTCAGAAAACACCATGCGTTTCACGGGCACTTCCGGCTTAAGCACTTCAATTAAATGCCAGCCGATACTCTCTCCTTCGCGGTCTTCGTCGGTCGCGATCAAGAGTTCGTCAGATTCTTCCGCGGCTTTTTTAATTTCGGAAACGACTTTCTTTTTTTCGGAAGAAACAAGATAAAGGGGCTTAAAATCATCATTCACATTTACGCCCAGCGTAGTCCATTTTTCTTTCTTTAAAGCCGCGGGAATATCCGCCGCGCTGGAAGGAAGATCGCGCACATGCCCAACGCTGGCCATCACCTTGTAATCTTTTCCGAGAAACGAACTGATTTTTTTGACCTTAGTCGGAGACTCCACCACGACTAACGCTTTATATTTTCCGCTCACTCAAAACCTCATTTTAGACCGGAGCTTTTTTTAGCCCCGACTTTTTGATATTTTTGTATTTCATCACGCAGTTTTGCCGCGTCTTCATACGCTTCCTGTTTGATGCACTCATTCAGCTTTTTTTTCAAAATCGTCAAATCGGATGCTTTGGTTTTTACGGCAACAGGCGAGCTGCCCACCGGCGTCACCTGAACCGTTTTGCCCAAATGCTGATCATGGCGGTGTATCCGCTTGATCAAAGGCAGCAGATAAGGCGCAAAAGTATCATAGCAACCCGCGCATCCTAACCGCCCCGCCTTTTCAAAGTCACGCATCGTCATTCCGCAAGCTTCGCATTTCATGTCCTGGCCGGGAGCTAAACCCATGGCCTTAGAGAACATTCCCGCCAGATCAGGCAAACCTGCCTGAAGGGGTGCCAAAAACTGCTTAAAATCAGCACCATGGTCTTTGGAGCAAAGATCGCAAAGGTGTATTTCTGTTACCTGTCCATTCACTATTTCAGTCAAATGGATTGTCGCTTCTTTCTTACCGCAAGCACAAAGCATTCTAGGATTCCCTTTGTTTAAACAAGCCGTCATACCTCTATATTTGTAAGAATATAGCCTGATTTCCGCAACCTCGAAAAGAACTTTCTCAAATCTCCCTTGGAAAACACTCTAAAAACAAAAAGCGGCTTGGTTTAACCCAAGCCGCTTTCCGGAGCCAATTAGAAATTAATAAGCTTTCTGATCCGCAGGCAAACCACCTACCGTCATGTCTTCCATTGCGCCTTCAGCAGTACCCGTTTCCATAGCAAAGTCATTCGAGAATTCATCCTCAACAACTTCTTCAACTACAGCCGGAACTTCTTCGACCTTCTTCTCCTCGGTTACCGCAGGAACAACAACGGCAGCTTCTTCCAGAGCTGTTTCTTCCGTCAAAAGAGCCTCTTCCACCATCGGTTCAGTCGTCTCAGTTACAGCGGAGATTGCTGAAACCGTCTCTTCCTGAGCAAAAACAGAAGCAACGCCGCTATTCATCACAAAAACCGCTGCCAAGATAAGCATCCAAAACTTTTTCATAAAATCTCCTTCAAATTTGTGTTTAAAAATCAACCCGTAAAAAACAAAACTTGCCTTAGTTTACCGTCAGAGCAAGGCTCTGCTACCTGAGTGCTTATGCAGCATTCATAACAGTTGATACTGTCAGGGTTCTTTCGGTTAGGCCCTCCTTAAAAATAAAATAGCATTGCTTAAACCACACCTTTGACGAGCCACAAATCGCATCTATTCAATGCTAAAAAGAGTTTATTTATAGCATTATTAATCAAAAAATAGCATTTGGCGGGGTAAAATCAAGGGGCTTAAAAAATAAAAAAGGGGCTAAGCCTAAGCTTAGCCCCTGTAAGAAAATGCGCTATTAGAGAAAATAGGCCTTCAAAGCATATTGGTATAGCATACGCTGGGTATTGAAAGCTGTTCCGTTCAAAGCAATTACCTGCGCCATTAATTCCTGATATTTTGCGCGGTCATTGTAATAAAGCGGCAAAACCACATTCTCTAATTTGTGATAAAGCGACTCAGAGTCATCTTTGCGGTTTTGATTGGTTTCATTCAAATGCTCGCCAATCGCCCAGCCCGTTACACCTTCGATACAGCCTTCGCACCACCAGCCGTCTAAAACTGAAAGCGAAGGAACACCATTCAAAGCGGATTTCATACCGCTGGTTCCCGAAGCTTCAAGCGGACGTTCCGGATTATTAAGCCACACATCCACACCGGAAGTCATCAACCGGCCGATATTCATATCATAATCCTCGAGATAAACCACTTTCACCTGCGGCTCCAAAGCGGCGCGCGCGCGATGAATATTTTTTATTAGCTCTTTCCCTGCCGTGTCCTGCGGATGCGCTTTTCCGGCAAATACGATTTGAACCGGAAATTTTCCGATAATTTGTTTTAAGCGGTTCGTATCTTCAAAAAAAAGATCGGCTCGTTTGTACGCCACTGAGCGGCGCGCGAATCCCAACGTAAAAACATCGGGACTAAAATCAAGATTCACTTCTTTCTTGATAAACGCGAACAAATCACGCTTTGCCGCCTGATGCGCTTCCCAAATTTCCGCGCGGGGAATTTTTTGAACTTCGCGAAAAAGCAAATTGTCCCGTTTCCAATCCGGTAAATAGCGGTCATACAAAGCCTGAAAAGACGGCGCGGTCCAGCTCGCCGCGTGAACGCCATTTGTAATGTAATCAATCTTGTGCTCGGGAAACATCTTGCGTGAAACTTCGCCATGCTTACGCGCAACCGCGTTAATAAAGTGACTCAAGTTCATGCCGAGTGTCGTCATGTTTAAAAAATGGGGGTCTTTCACAACGTCCGAAATAATTCTGGCCGCACTTTCGCCCAAAACCTGCGCGACAAGCTGCATAGGAAATTTATCATGCCCCGCCGGAACAGGCGTATGCGTCGTAAAAATAGACTTCTCCTTAATGGCCGCGATATCTTCTTGAGTCAACAAACGGTCTTGCTGGGCCCCCAGGCGTTCCTGCGCCAATTCCCAAGTTAACAAACTGGCATGGCCTTCATTCATGTGAAAACGGCGGATATTGTTGTGACGGCGCACGCGCAGCATTCGCACACCGCCCATACCCAAAATAATTTCCTGCGACAAACGATACTTTTGATCTTTTCCGTACAAGAAATGCGTCAGAGTACGATCCCACTCGGAGTTTTCGGGCAAATCCGTATCCAGAAAATAAACAGGCACCGTAAATCCGGTAACCCCTTTTACCAAGTAACGGTACGCGCGCACATAAACCGTGCGGCCTTCGATATTCACCGCGACGCGGGAGCGCAGCTCTTCAAGAAAATCTTCAATGCGCCAATCCGCGGTCGATTCAATCTGTGTCCCGTCCGGATTCAACTTTTGATTGAAATAACCTTTGCGATGCAGCAGCGTGACCGCCACCATCGGAATTTCAAGATCCGCCGCCGTGCGAACCGTATCACCCGCTAATACACCCAGACCACCGCTGTAACTCGGCATATCCGACTGTAACGCGATTTCCATTGAAAAATAAGAGATCACTTCCTGGCTCAAAAATGACATAAATAATTTCCTTTCACAAAACATCTAGACAAAAATAAATTCAAAATTTCGCAACCCAAGTTTCTCAAAAAAGCTCAGCTGCAAGGCGTTGCCAAACGGATGAGGAGGCGTAGTGAAACCTACGCCGCACGAAAACCGTGAAGGCAACAACGAGGCAGATGACTTTTTTCAGAAACTTTAAGACAGTTTCATAACGGCCATCGACCGTCCATGCAAAGTATAAGTTTCTTCTCCGCGCATTTTCCATCCGGTAAGCTGAACATCCGCGGTATCCAAAATACTTTCCCAAGCCTGACCTTCGGCTGTTTTGGGAAGCAAAAAAGAAACTTTGTCATGATACGCATTCATCATTAAAAGTAAAGTATCACCTTCAATATGGTTGCCGCGTTCATCCAGTTCATCAATCGCTTTACCGGAAAGCAGCATACCCACACTGCGCACATGCGGACTGCTCCACTCCGCGTCGCTCATTTCTTTTCCCGCGGGATCAAGCCACACCACATCCCGCACACCCGCTCCGCGGATGTCGCGTCCTTCAAAAAAATTCCGCCGGCGAAAAACAGGCTGTGTTTTGCGAAGCTGAATGACTTTGCGCACAAATTCAAGAAAAGAGAGTTGGTTTTCGTTAAAGTTCCAATGCAGCCAACTCAGTTCATTATCTTGGCAATACGCGTTGTTGTTGCCCATTTGACTGCGCGACAGCTCATCGCCGCCGAGCAACATCGGAACCCCTTGCGAAAGCAAAAGCGTAACCATAAAATTGCGCTTCTGCTGTTCTCGTAATTTTACGATCAACACATCTTCAACCGGACCTTCATGACCTGAATTCCAACTCAAATTATCATCCGTTCCATCCCGATTTTCTTCGAGATTGGCTTCGTTATGCTTATGGTTATAAGTCACCAAATCCTGCAGCGTAAACCCATCATGACTGGTAATAAAATTAATGCTGGCGTGGGGCTTTCTTCCGCCAATTTCATAAAGATCGCTCGATCCGCAAAGCCGCGTCGCAAGCTCAGATACCTTACCGCCATCACCCTTCCAAAAACTGCGCATACAATCGCGGTATTTCCCGTTCCACTCCGCCCATCCCACGGGAAAATTTCCGACTTGATATCCGCCCTCACCCAAATCCCACGGCTCCGCAATCAACTTCACCTGATTAATCACCGGATCCTGATGAATCGTATCAAAAAAACTACCCAGTTTATCCACTGCGAAAAGTTCGCGCGCCAGCGTTGACGCTAAATCAAAACGAAATCCATCAATATGCATTTCCTGAATCCAATAACGCAAACTATCCATAATCAGCTGCAGCACACGCGGATGCCGCGCGCTCAAACTATTTCCGCATCCGGTAAAATCTTCATAATGCCGCGGATTCGATTCAACCAGCCGATAATACGATTTGTTATCAATCCCGCGAAATGAAAGTGTCGGCCCCAGCTGATTTCCTTCCGCAGTATGGTTATAGACAACATCCAAAATCACTTCAATGCCGGCACGATGAAACGATTTCACCATATGTTTGAACTCACGGATCACTTCCAGCGGATTTTTCGCGCTCGCGTATTCGGGGTCCGGCGAAAAATAAGAGACCGTGTTATAACCCCAATAATTGGAAAGGTTTTTATCAAGTAAATGCCATTCATTGGCGTGAAAATGAATCGGCATCAATTCCACCGCGGTCACTCCCAAACTTTTCAAATGCCCAATCACCGGCTCGCTGGCAAGCCCCGCATAAGTTCCGCGCAATGATTCCGGCACATAAGGGTGCAGTTTGGTCATCCCCTTCACGTGCATCTCATAAATAATCGTGTCGTGCCACGGTGTTTTGAGAAGCGTGTCGCCCTCCCAATCAAAGTAAGGCGCCACAACCACACCCAGCGGCGCCCAAGCCGCGTTATCACGTTTATCCATGGCGAGATCTTTGCGGCGATTATGTAAATCATATCCAAACAACTCTTCGCGCCATGTAATCTGCCGGCCGATGGCCTTGGCATAAGGGTCTAATAAAACTTTATGCGGATTAAACCGGTGTCCTTCTTGAGGCTTATAGTGGCCATGAACACGATAGCCGTAGAGCTGTCCGGGACGCAGTCCGGGAATATAGCCGTGCCAAATGTGGTTCGTGCATTCGGGTAAATCGATAACATAATTTTCTTTTTCAACTTCAGGCGAGTCAAAAAGGCAGAGCTCGATCTTTTCAGCGTGTTCTGAAAAAATCGCGAAATTCACTCCGGCGCCGTCCCAATGCGCCCCCAAGGGATAAGATTTTCCGGGCCAAACTTGCATTGTCACCGAGATTGAGGTTTGAAAATATTTACCGAAAGCGGAGGCAAATTAACCTGGACGGAATAAGGACGCCCATGCCATGGAAAATCCTCTGACGCGACCCCGCCCAAATTTCCGATTCCGCTGCCGCCGTACTCAGCCGCGTCACTGTTTAAAATTTCTTTGTAATATCCCGCGACCGGCACCCCGATGCGGTAAACAAAGCGCGGCACCGGGGTCAAATTCAAAGTAAAAACAACCGACTCACTCCGGTCTTTTGACCAGCGGATAAAAGAAAGCACGCTGTTTTCGTGGTCCAAAAAGTCAATCCACTCAAATCCCTGCCATTCAAAGTCAACCTCGTACAAAGGCTTGTTCTTAACATAGAGCTTATTCAGATCGCGCATAAAATACTGAATTTGCTGATGCGGCTGATATTGCGTTAAGTGCCAATCCATTGATTTAGTCGCGCACCATTCATCACGCTGAGCAATGTCATTGGTCATAAAATTCAGCTTCTTGCCGGGATGTCCGAACATATATCCCAGAAAAAGACGCAGATTAGCGAATTTCTGCCAATCATCTCCCGGCATTTTCTCAAGCAATGAATGCTTCCCATGCACAACTTCATCATGTGAAATCGGTAAAACAAAGTTTTCAGTAAACGCGTACAGCATTGAAAACGTCAGCATATTTTGATGAAAGCGGCGATGAACCGGCTCTTTACAAAAGTATTCCAGCGTGTCATGCATCCAGCCCATATTCCACTTCATGCTGAAACCTAAACCACCGGTATAAGTCGGCCGTGAAACCCCCGTCCATGACGTCGACTCTTCGGCCATCGTCAAAACACCGGGATAATTCAAGTGCACGGTTTCATTGAGCCGTTTCAAAAAATCAATCGCTTCCAAATTTTCGCGCCCGCCGTATTCATTCGGGTCCCACTCACCGGGCTTACGGGAATAATCACGGTAAATCATCGATGCCACGGCATCCACGCGCAGTCCGTCAATATGGTATTTATCAAACCAAAAAAGGGCGTTCGCCGTTAAAAAATTACGGACTTTCGGATTCGCATAATTAAATACAAAAGTGCCCCAGTCTTTATGCTCGCGCTTTTTCCAGTCGTCGTATGCATAAATTTCACGCCCGTCAAAATTCGCGAGCCCATGCGGGTCTTGCGGAAAATGTGCCGGAACCCAATCCAAAATCACGCCGATATTGTGACGGTGACAGTAATCCACAAAATACATGAAATCCTGCGGAGAACCAAAACGACTGGTCGGCGCGAAGTAACTTAAAACCTGATAACCCCAGGACTCATCCAGCGGATGTTCCATGATAGGCATCAATTCAATATGGGTGTAACCTTCGTTCTTGGCGTACTCGACTAATTCATGCGCCAATTCGCGGTAGTTTTTAAACCGGCTGGCGTCTTCACTCGAACGTTTCCATGAACCGAGATGAACTTCGTAAATTGAAATAGGCGCTTCCAAACTGTTCCGTTCATGCCTCTGCGCCATCCACGCAGCGTCTTGCCAGCCATGATGATCAAGTGAAGTCACAACCGAAGCTGTTTTGGGGCGAATTTCACTGAAAAAAGCGTAAGGGTCTGATTTCTCCCGAATCTTGTCGTCTTCGGAATGAATCGCGTATTTATAGTAATCGCCCTCTTTCAATCCGGCAATAAAACCAACCCAAAACTCAGATTCAGGCAAGCGATCTAAATTGTTCACCCCCACAATCCAGCGGTTAAAATCACCGATCACGCTGATGGCTTTGGCATTGGGAGCCCAAATACAAAAATACACTCCGGCAACCCCATCTTTTGTGCCCAGATGAGAGCCTAATTTTTCGTAACTCTTAAAATGGGTTCCTTCACCCAGCAAATAACGGTCAAAATCCGTGATCCAGGGAGCTTGGTCCTGAGGCGTGAATTGAATCGGCGCTTTATCCGATAGACGGATGGGTTCATGCGATTGGGAATAACTGGACGCCTGATAAGTCGCGGCTGAAACTATTTTGGTTGCCGTATTCGGCGATACTTTTGATTTTTTCAAAAGAGCGGATGACTTTTTACTTTGAACAACGGGCTTTGATTTCTTTTCCAAAGGTAAAACAGCCTTTTTTTTAGACTTAGAAACTGCCGATTTTTTATTTTTTTGAACCATAAAAACTGTTTACTCTAAATAGGGTGATTTTCCCATTGAATACAAGCAAATATAGTACCAGTATATCCCAAAGAGCGGCTGAATTTAAAGTATCTATCTTTCTTTCTGCCGTTCCTAACACGGGGGAAAATTTATGAAAGCCAATATGAGCATTTTAAACCGAGCGATCCGCGCGGTTATCGGCCTTCTCATCATCGGAGCCGGTGTTTATTATCAAAACTGGTTCGGGGCTTTGGGAATCCTTCCGATTCTTTCAGCCGCCATCGGTTATTGTCCGCTTTGCTGCGGCGGCGGATCATGCGAGATGAAAAAAGATAAACCCAAAGATGAACACAAGCACGGCGAGGGCTGCTGCCACCACTGATCTTAAAACAACTTTCAAAAGAAACCCCCGGAAAATTCCGGGGGTTTTCTTTTCGAATAAGGATTATCTCTCGCAGGCAAAGCCTCCGGCGTTATAAAATGCCGCATGCAAAAAGAACTGCCTCCCCTCTTCATCGAACGGCTTAAAAAAATTATTCCTCCATCTTCTTTCGAAACCGTTTTGTCTTCCTTCGAGAAAACGCCTCATCCCTCGTTTCGCATACATCACAAAAATGCGGATAAAAACTCCATCATCGCGGAACTGTCTTCGCTTGGCTTCGAGTTGAAGCCTGTTTCATGGTATGCGGACGCGTTTCAACTAATGAACAAAAGCATTCGCGAACTGCAGGAAACTCAACCCTATCAAAACAATCACATTTATATTCAGGGCTTAGCAAGCATGCTGCCGATTATCGCGCTGGCTCCTGAAGCGGAAGAAACCATCCTCGATTTATGCGCCGCGCCCGGCAGTAAAACCGGGCAGATTTTAAGACAAATGCAGGGGCGTGGTTTTTTAACCGCGAATGAAAAAATTAAAAACCGTTTTTTTAAATTAAAAAACAATCTGGACGCGCAAGGCTACTCTAACTTCGAACTCACGCTCAAACCCGGCGAGCTTTATTGCAAAATTGCGCCCAATACATTTGACCGCGTTCTGCTCGATTCACCCTGCTCAAGCGAAGGCCGCTTCTCAACCCACGACTCCGATTCATTTAAATATTGGTCCGCGTCAAAAATCAAAGAAATGGTTTTTAAGCAACGCGCGCTTTTAAATCCGCGTTTCTCGCGCTCAAGCCCGGCGGCATTATGGTCTATGCCACCTGCACCTACGCCCCTGAAGAAAACGAGGGCATGCTCGATTGGGCGCTCGGAAAAACCGACGATCAAATGGAAATACTGCCATGGGAGCCGCCTGTTTCCAATTGGATGGAGGGCATTACGGAGTGGGAAGGTAAAACTTATTCGCCTGAAGTCAAAAAATCGCGCCGTATTTTACCCAATAAAAACATGACTGCTTTCTTCATCGCCTTAATTCGCAAAAAAGATTAGAATTCCGTCATGCAGAATTTTTTTGACCGCGTCCGCCTTACCGAAAAACAAAAAATTGTTTTTACCGCAGCGATAGTTTTCGCAGTCATTGCCTCGGGACTTATTTTTCAATATTCCTATCACATCCGTAAAGAACGCTACACACACGAAATTACCGGCTTCTACCGCAAATACTTCAATCGTGAGCCCGACGCCACG
>ERZ761609.1937-NODE-1937-length-16665-cov-10.305479_pt1 | contig 16665 bp, 17 predicted proteins | sample MGYA00511163_ERZ761609 | MGnify/ENA primary metagenome ERZ761609 (study PRJEB28899, sample SAMN02445070) | bioreactor sludge metagenome | biome: EBPR sludge | place: Australia: Brisbane, Thorneside Wastewater Treatment Plant | collected 2011-12-16 ... | reverse complement strand
GGTCAGTGACTGGAGTTCAGACGTGTGCTCTTCCGATCTGATAGACGAGCAGGGCAATGGCGGCGACGGCCGCGGTTCCGGCCGTCGCCAGCGCCACGGGCGTCACCGTGACATCGTACGTCGGCGCGCGCGCGACCGTGACGGGCAGGTTCAGCACGGGAGCGAGCCAGCGCGTGCCGGCACCCTGCGCCAGCCGCAGGAACTCCTCGAGTGCGATCATCAGCCCGACGCTTGCGATCAGGATGTGCTGTCCCGGCCGGGCCGCCAGCGGAACGAACAGCAGGCCCGCCGTCACCAGGCCATGCAGCGCCGACAGGGTGACGGCGCAGGCCAGGCCGAACGCAAGCGGCGCCAGAATGCCCGGCGCTCCGGCGATGTCCATCGCCGCCGCGCCGATGGTCATGGCCATGCCGCCCAGCGCCACGAAGCCGCCGAAAGCGAGATTGATCCGTCCGGTCAGCCCGTAGAGCAGGGCATAGGCCGCGCAGAGCAGCACGATGATCCCGGTCTTGGGCAGGGCGGAGAGCGCCTGCTGCAAGGCATAGGCCGTGCCGGCGCCAAGCGTCGCCTCGCCCTCGGGCCGTGCCCGCGGCGGGGCGGCGGTGATCGACTCCTGGGCTTGCAGCCAGCCCTCGCGGAGGAAATGCACGCCGGCCTCGCTCATGGCCTGTCCGTCGACCGAGACCGCGACCAGCTCGCGCTTTCGCGGCGAGAACCCCGAGCCGGCGAAGCGGCAATAGACGACATGCGTGCCCGGGCTGGCCTCGACCGAGAGCCGCACGAAGACGTCCCGGGAACGGCCGGCCGTGCTGGAAAGGACCGTGAGCTTCTTCTCGCCGTCGAACAGGGCAGGGGCGATGCGTCGGCAGAGCCATTCCTGCTCGCCGTCCGGCCCACCCGCGCAGGCCGCCAGCGTCAGCAGCAGAAAAAGGCTAGCGGCGCGCAAGTATCTCCGCCACCTGCGGCGCGAAATAGGTCAGGATGCCATCGGCGCCGGCGCGCTTGAAGGCGACCAGGCTCTCCAGCATCGCCTTTTCGCCGTCGATCCAGCCGTTGGCCGCCGCCGCCTGGATCATCGCATATTCGCCCGAGACCTGATAGGCGAAGGTCGGCAGGCCAAAGCCGGTCTTCAGCCGGTAGAGCACGTCGAGATAGGGCATGCCCGGCTTGACCATGATCATGTCGGCGCCTTCGGCAATGTCGAGTTCGGCCTCGATCAGTGCCTCGGCGCCATTGGCCGGGTCCATCTGGTAGGTCTTCTTGTCGCCGGTCAGCGTCTTGTTGGCGCCCACCGCGTCGCGGAAAGGCCCGTAGAAGGCCGAGGCATACTTGGCCGTGTAGGCCATGATCGAGACCTTCTGAAACCCGGACTGGTCCAGGGCGGCGCGGATCGCGCCGACGCGGCCGTCCATCATGTCGGACGGGGCAATGATATCGGCGCCGGCGGCGGCCTGAGTCAGCGCCTGCCGGCACAACACCTCGACGGTCTCGTCATTCAGGATCTCCCCATCGCGGATCAGGCCGTCGTGGCCGTGCGAGGTGTAGGGATCGAGGGCCACGTCGGTGATGACGCCGATGTTCAGCCGCGCCGCCCGGATCGCCCGGCAGGCGGTGCAGACCAGGTTCTGCGGGTTCAGCGCTTCCGATCCCGTCTCGTCGCGCCTGGCCGGGTCCGTGTAGGGGAACAGCGCGATCGCCGGAATGCCGAGCGCTTCAGCGCGCTCCGCCTCCCGCACGGCAAGATCCACAGTCATCCGCTCGACGCCCGGCATGGAGGCGACCGGAAGCCGCTTTCTTTCGCCGTCGATGATGAAGATCGGCCAGATCAGATCATCGGCCGTCAGCGTGCTCTCGGCGACCAGCCGGCGCGCCCAGTCGGCCTTGCGGTTGCGGCGGGGACGGCGGGCGATGTCGAGCGTCGCCGCCCGGATGCGCTGCAGGGTGTTCATGGCATGTCCAACGCGAACGAATGACCGGCGCATCATAGGCGTCCTTTGCCGGACGCGGAAGGGCGTGTTTGCTCCGATACGCCGCGCCATTTGACGCCCCACGCCTGCACGCGCTACCTGCGGAGAGCGACAGGAGCCGTTCGACGTGAGTGAAGAATCGGAAGTGCTGGTGCGCCGGCAGGGTGCGGCCGGGATCATCGTCCTCAACCGGCCGAAAGCGCTGAACGCGCTGACGCAGACCATGGTTCGGGAGATGGACCGCGCCCTCAAGGCCTGGGAACGCGACCCTGCGGTGACCCGGATCGTGGTCAAGGGCGCGGGCGAGCGCGCCTTCTGCGCCGGGGGCGACATTCGCGCCCTGCACGATCTCGGCAAGGCCGGGCGTCAGGCGGAGGCGCTGGCCTTCTGGCGCGAGGAGTACATCCTCAATCGCTACATCAAGCGCTATCCGAAGCCCTATGTCGCGCTGATCGACGGCATCGTCATGGGCGGGGGCGTCGGGGTTTCGCTGCACGGTTCGCACCGCGTCGCCGGCGACCGGATCGGCTTCGCCATGCCGGAGGTCGGCATCGGCTTCTTCCCCGACGTGGGCGCGACATACGCCCTGCCGCGCCTGCCTTTCCGTGCGGGGAGCTATCTGGCGCTCACCGGCCAGCGTATCGGGCGCGCGGATGCCCTGGCGCTGGGCATCGCGACCCACGGTGTGGCGAGCGTCGATTTCCCTGCCGTGGAGGCTGGGCTGATCGCCGGCGACGACATCGACACGCTGCTCAAGGCGCATGAGTCAGTCATCGAACCCTCGCCGCTGGTCGCGCACAAGGACATCATCGAGCGGGCCTTCGGCGGCAGTTCGGTGCGGGCGATCCTGACTGCTCTCGACGCGGAGGCGCTTGCGTCCGAATTCGCGCGCGCCGCCGCCGCCACGATGCGGACGAAAAGTCCGCTCAGCATGGCCATTGCCCTGGAGCAGATGCGCAGGGGCTCGGCCCTGACCTTCGAGGAGGCGATGACGATGGAAATGCGCATCGTGACGCGCGTGGCCGCCGGCCACGAATTCTACGAAGGCGTGCGTGCGCTGATCATCGACAAGGATCAGAAGCCGGCATGGCGCCCCGCCTCGGTGGATGGCGTCGACCCGGTGGAGGTCGCGACCTATTTCGCGCCGCTTCCCGATGACCTGATCTTCGCATGAGCACCCCCGGCGCATGAGCGACGCACAAACGCCCGAGCGCGCCGACACCGCGCCGCTGCACACCGGCCAGTGGGCGGATGCGCCCATCGGCGCGGCGAAGGAACCGACCGGCGTGCGCTGGCTGACGATCCTGCTCGCCTTCATGCGCATCGCTGCCTGCTTCTGGCTGCTCAAGGGCATCCTGCAATGGGCGGCGATCATCGGCCTGTCGGATATCGATTTTCCCGAACTGCGCCTGAGCCGTCAGGGCATCATCATCGCCTTCGCCGTCATGGACCTGGTCGCGGCGGTCGGTCTCTGGCTCACGAGTTCCTGGGGTGCGGCGGTCTGGCTGGTGCTGCTGTTCGCGCAGGGCGCCGCGCCCTTTCTCATGCCCGACCTTACCCCCTCGGTTGTCGATGCGCTGGTCAGCGCCGGGTTCGGCGGGACCTACCTGCTGCTGGTCTGGAAGGCCTTGCAGGAAGAGCGCGCCCAGTAGCCAGCGCCGGCCCAAGAAAGCCTGCAAGGTACGGGCGGGTGCGCCCGTGCAGAGTCAATTCCGAGTCAATTTGAATAGTAAACAAGTCTTTGTCGTTGAAATTCGGCAATATTAATGCCTCCTTTTCGTAAAACTCGATTCACATTAGCGCGTAAATCGAGCGTTTAGGCTGGAATTTAAACTCGTATTCATTCGGCGCCTGTAAGGTCCTTGCAACTGACCGGGCAATTCCGGCGACACGATCCCAAACGGGACGCCAGTAAACAGGGACGAGAGTCATGAACAACGTAGCAGCCGCTAAGGCTATGCCGGAAGCCGCGCCGCAGTCGAACCCGGTTCGCGGACAGTATCTTGAATCGCTGGCGCTGGTGGAGCGCCTGCATCGCCGCCTCCTCGATGTGATCAAGGATGAACTCGATCGTCGGGGCCGCACGGATGTCAACAGCGTCCAGGCGCTGCTGCTCTACAACATCGGCGGCAACGAGGTGACGGCGGGTGAACTGCGCACCCGCGGCTATTATCTCGGTTCGAACGTCTCCTACAACGTGAAGAAGCTGGTCGAGATGGGCTATCTCAACCATCAGCGTTCGCGCGTTGACCGCCGTTCGGTGCGCATCCGTCTGACGAAGACGGGCGAGGAGGTCCACGGCATGGTGGCCCATCTCTATGAAAAGCACTGCAAGACGGTGGAACAGATCGGCGGCATTTCCGCTGACGACTTCCAGAAGCTCAACAACGCACTGACCCGGCTTGACCGCTTCTGGACCGACCAGATCCGCTATCGGCTCTAAGGCTGCCCGCGAACCTTTCGGTTCACGGGGATCTGGACGGACCAGATCCGCTATCGGCTCTAAGGCTGCCCGCGAACCTTTCGGTTCACGGGGATCTGGACCGACCAGATCCGCTATCGGCTCTGATCGGAAATCCGACGACGAACCTCCAAAGACTTAGAGACCCCGTGCAAGCGGGGTCTTTTTTCTGTCAGGCTCTGCGTCCTCGCTGGCCAGTGACGCAATTGCGCAACGCTGCCCGCTCAAATCCCCGTCATCGTCACAAATTTGCCCGGATATGCCTTGCATACCGGCGGTTAACGATATTTCGACCAGCAGCGGGCATTCTGCCTGTCATGGCGCAGTGGCGATCGGCCGGGGCGCAGACTGGTAAAGCGTACGGAGATTGGCGAGTGACTGGGACTTGGCGACCGTTTGGTGGTGATTTGGGCGTGAATCGCCGTCTTTTTCTGATGGGCGCGGTTTCGGCCGGTGCGGTGTCGACTTCGGCGGCTGTCGCCGCCCCCAACGACGGCGGCATCATCGGAGGCCAGGCTGAATGGCGCCAGCAGTATGATTCCTCACCCCTCCGCCACAGGCCGGTGAAGTCTTCCGCGCCGATTCTCTCGCCGCAGACCATCGCCGCGACCGAACAGGCCGTTGGCCTGTTGCAGCAGGTGGTGCAGCGGGGCGGCTGGCAACCGTTGCCGACCAGCATACGCCTCAAGCTCGGCGTCAAGCATCCGAATGTCGTGGCGCTGCGTGGCCGCCTGATCACCGGCGGCGATCTGGACGGCACCAACGCCAATTCCCAGATTTTCGACTCCTATGTCGAGGCCGGCGTGAAGCGCTTCCAGGAGCGTCACGGACTCGGCGCGACGGGTGTCGTCGGTCCGCAGACCTTCGCGGCCTTCAACGTTCCCTCCGATGTGCGCCTGCGCCAGTTGGAGATCAACCTCGTCCGCCTCAAGACCTTCGGCCAGAACCTCAACGGCCGCTACGTGATGGCCAACATCCCGGCGGCCTATGTGGAGACGGTGGAGAACAACATCGTCGCCACGCGCCACGTCGCCGGCGTCGGCAAGATCGACCGCCAGTCGCCGATCATGTCGGCCAGGGTGCTCGATATCAACTTCAATCCGTTCTGGACCGTGCCGGCATCGATCATCAAGAAGGATCTGATCCCGCGCATGCAGAAGGATCCGAATTACCTGACCGAGCAGAAGATCCGCATCTACAACAAGGCGGGGCAGGAACTGCCGCCGCAGCAGGTGAACTGGAATTCCAACGAAGCGACGAACTACATGTTCCGTCAGGACCCGGGCGGCGAGTTCAATTCGCTCGGCTTCGTGCGCATCAACATCGCGAATCCGCATGGCGTCTACATGCATGACACGCCGGCGAAGGGCATTTTCGGCGATGACTTCCGCTTCGTGTCCTCCGGCTGCATCCGCGTGCAGAATGTGCGCGACTTCGTGGCCTGGATTCTCAAGGATACGCCCGGCTGGGATCGCGACCAGATCGAGGCGGCCATCCGTTCCGGCCAGCGCCAGGATGCCCGCCCGCCGGCTCCCATCCCTGTCTACTGGGTTTATGTCACCGCCTGGGCGACCCCTGAAGGCGCGATGCAGTTCCGTGACGACATCTATGGCCGCGACGGGTTCGGCCCGGGCGCGGTGACGGCCGCCATCCAGGCCGGCGACAGCGAGCCGGAATAGGCCCGCGTTCTCGCGCGGATCATGGCAAGGGGCCTGCGGGCCCCTTTTTCATGGGTGGCCCCGCATTTCCGGACAGGCTTAGCCTTCAAGGGCCTGCGCCCGCGCCAGCCATGAGGCCGCGACGTTCTGTCCGCCTAGGGCGGCATGGAAGCGGCCAAGGGCGCGCATCAGCGTCGCCGTCGGCGATGCGATCGCGCCGGATTCGCCCGCCGCGACGATCTGCTCGACATGCGGGACCAGCGGTTCGAATCGTGACCGCAGGTCCGGGCTGTCGACCGCCCCGGCGAAAGCGAAGTCCATCCAGACCAGCGCGGCCGTGAGGTTTGCCCGGACCTGCTCGGCGCCGATGGTGTGACGGGTCAGTCTCTGGACCAGGCCCTGCACCCGGAAGTCGGCGCCATCCGGCGCGATGCGGACGAACCCGACCGCCGCGAGCGTGTCGAGCCGGGCGCGGTAGGCGGCCGCCAGACTTTCCCCCAGCGCGACGAAGACGGCGCACGGCACCGGCGCGGGAGAAAAAAACGACAGCACGGCCAAGAGGGTGCGCGCCTCGGCATCAAGCGCCTCGTAGGTGACCAGCCAGGTCGGCGTCATCATCCGGGTATGCAGCGACACGCCGGGCTGGAACCGGTCCCGCACCCGCTCCGAGGCTTCCGCCCAGGCCGCCCGATAGGCGCCGAAGCTCATGCCGGCATGGGCGATCAGGCAGGCGGCATGATCCAGCGGCACGATCAGGCGGCCGACGTCCTGCGCCAGCGCCATCGCCTGTTCCGGATCGTCGGGCGACTGGCGCCGGACGCCGTCGGTGCGTTGCAGCAGGAAGCGGCGCGCATCTTCGCGTCCCGCCACCTCCGTTCCGGAGGAATCGAATGGATCGACGAGCCACATGTCCCGCTCTCCTCGCAGGATAGAGACTAGGCTTCGCCGTTCGATCGGGCAATCTGCATTGCCCGTCCCGCCCAACTCCGCTAATCCAGCGTCTTGCTGCATTGCACACATGGACAGGGCTATGGTTGAGGCGCTTCGGATTGGCATCGCGGGCTTGGGTACGGTCGGGATCGGCGCGCTGAAAATCCTGACAACCCGCAAGACCGAGCTGGCGCTGGCCGCCGGCCGGCCGATCGAGGTCGTCGCGGTCTGCGCCCGCGACCGGGGACGCGATCGCGGGGTGGACCTTTCCCATGTCGCCTGGTTCGACGACCCCGTGGCCCTCGCCGCTTCGCCGGCCATCGACGTTTTCGTCGAGCTGATGGGTGGTTCGGGGGATCCCGCCAAGACCGCGGTGAAGACCGCTCTCAAGAGCCGCAAGCCTGTAGTGACCGCCAACAAGGCCCTGCTGGCGAAGGAGGGCGCGCGGCTGGCCCGCCTTGCCGAGAAGAAGGGCGTGGCGTTGGGGTTCGAGCCGGCGGCCGCCGGCGGCATTCCGGTGATCAAGGCGCTGCGCGAGTCGCTGGCCGCCAACCGCGTGCAGCGCGTCTCCGGCATCATGAACGGCACCTGCAACTACATTCTCAGCCGCATGGAAGCCGAGGGGCTGACGTTCGCCGAGTGCCTGAAGGACGCGCAGCGGCTGGGCTATGCCGAGGCCGACCCGACCTTCGACGTCGAGGGTTTCGACACGGCGCACAAGCTGGCGCTGCTCACCTCCCTCGCCTTCGGCACGGAGGTGGATTCGGACTCGATCTATGTCGAGGGCATCTCGAACGTCACCCCGCTCGACCTGCGAATGGCAGACGAACTCGGCTTCCGGATCAAGCTGCTCGGTGTCGCCGAACGCACGGCGCAGGGCGTCGAACAGCGCGTGCACCCGACGATGGTGCCGAAGACCTCGCAACTGGCGCAGGTCATGGGCGTCCTGAACGCGGTGTCCGTGGTCGCCGATCCGGTCGGAGAACTCACGTTCGTTGGCCCGGGGGCAGGGGGCGGGGCGACCGGCAGCGCGGTGGTCGCCGATATCGTCGATATCGCCCGCGGCATCTCGGTCTCGGTTTTCGGTCGGCCGGCGGATGCGCTGGAAAAGCTGGTGCGCGCACCGATCCGCCGGCACGAGGGCGGCTATTACATCCGCCTCCAGGTCAAGGACAAGCCGGGCGCGGCCGCCGCTATCGCGACGCGCATGGCTGAACGCTCGATTTCGCTGGAAAGCATCCTGCAGAAGGGCGGCCGAGATCGCGCCGCCTCGGGCCAGTCCGTGCCGGTTGTGCTGATCACCTACGCCACGAGCGAATCCGCCATCCGCTCGGCGCTGGCCAGGATCGCAGACGACGGGGTTGTGGAAGGTGATCCGCAGGTCATCCGCATCGAGCGCTGACCGGCGCTACTTGCGCTCCGAAGTCCTGCGCAAGGCCAATCCGTGATCCTGGGCAAAGAAGTTGCCCGCCACGTTGCCGCCCTTGCCGCAGAACGGCATGGCGCCCGGGAAGCCCTTCGGTCTCAGCGGTTCCACCATGAGGATGTCGCCAGCGAGGCGGAACGCGAGGGTCCATCCCTCGTTGGGGCCCCCATGGTCATCCGCGGCGCTTTCCGCGCCGACGATCATGGCGATGCCGCGCGGCGCCAGGATGGCGCTGTCCTCGAATTCACAAACCCAGCCGCCAGCGCCAGGATCAGCGGCATGCAGGCGCACGTGATAGTTGCCGCCACTTGTAGCGAGGATTTCGATCGTTCCGAACGCGTTCGCCCAACTGCCGGTCCACTCCCCGCGCGAGGGCCGGATGGAATCCAGAAGGTCGCGGCGCAGGGTCAACAGCGTCTCGGCATCCTGGTCGCCAAGGCTCAATGACTGGTCGAGGATGCGCCGGAACGACTCCTGATCGCGCTTCAAAGCGCTCCGGCCGGCGCTGCCGATACCGTTGAGCGCAACGGAGTACGCCGTCTCGACTTCCCGGGTGAGCCGGTCAATCTCGCTGCTGGCGCAAGGCCTCTGCACGGAGGGCATGCCGGCGCAGTCGCCAGCCACGCCCGGTTGGCCCGCCAGCGCAGGCGAGAGGAGAAATAGCAGCGTCGCCGCCCTCAGCATGCCGTTGATCATCGTGCCCCACGCGACAACATCGTTTTCCGCTGCGTTACCAGGCAGCAGTTGACCTCAGAGGTTCGAAGATCGTGTTAACATCGCAGTGGTGCTTTTCACGGATTTCGCCAGAATTTGCTCTCCGTTGTGGCAATTTTTGGGGATTTCTGGCGGTTGGTGACGTATGCAGGCGCCGGCGGCTCTGACAGGGCCGGCAAAACCCTGTATAGCGCGCTTACCGCATCAACGATTCCCGACAGGCCAGGACATGACCGAAATCGTCGTCACTGAAGACCGCATCATCGAGCGCATCCTCACCATGGAACTGGTTCGCGTCACCGAGCGCGCGGCGGTGGCTTCGGCCCGCCTGCGCGGGCGCGGCGATGAAAAGGCTGCGGACCAGGCGGCAGTGGACGCCATGCGGCGCGAGCTCAACAAGCTGCCGATCGACGGCGAGGTGGTGATCGGCGAGGGCGAGCGCGACGAGGCGCCGATGCTGTTCATTGGCGAGCGCGTCGGCACGAAGAAGGGCCCCAAGGTCGACATCGCCGTCGATCCGCTTGAGGGCACCACGCTTTGCGCCAAGGACATGCCCGGCTCCATCGCCGTGATGGCCATGGCCCAGGCCGGCACGCTGCTCTACGCCCCTGACGTCTACATGGACAAGATTGCGATCGGCCCTGGCTATCCCAAGGGCATCGTCGATCTCGACGCCTCGCCGGAAGACAATATCATGGCGGTGGCCAAGGCCAAGGGCTGCAAGCCCGGCGAGGTGACGGCGCTGGTGATGGACCGTCCGCGCCATGCCGAACTGATCGCCCGCCTGCGCACGATCGGCTGTTCCATCCGTCTCATCACGGACGGCGACGTGGTTGGCGTGATCCAGACGACGCAGCCGGAAAAGACCGGCGTCGACATCTATCTCGGCATTGGCGGCGCACCGGAAGGCGTGCTGGCGGCAGGCGCCCTGCGCTGCGTCGGCGGCCAGATGCAGGGCCGTCTCATCCTCGATACGCCGGAAAAGGTGGCCCGCGCCGCCAAGATGGGCGTCAAGGACCCGAAAAAGAAGTACGATCTCAACGAGCTCGCCTCGGGCGACGTGGTGGTTGCCGCCACCGGCGTCACCGACGGGGCGCTGCTGCGCGGCGTCAAGTTCTATGGCGAACTCATCGAGACCGAGACCATCATCTATCGCTCGCTCACCGGCACGGTCCGTCGTATCGTCGGCGAACACCGTGATCTGAAGAAGTTCCATCTGGGGTAGGAGCACGACCATGACCGGAGCAGGGCGCAAGGCTTCAACCGGGCTTTGTGCCCTGTTTCTTTTGTCCGTCATGCCAGCGCTGGCGCAGGAGGAGTGCCGCAACGCCGCAACGGAACGCGACATGGGCGCCTGCCTTGCGCGCAAGACGCAGGGGCAGGGCCGCGAGATGGCCGCCGCGATCAAGACCCTGCGGGAACGATACACCGAGCCGTCGGAGAAGGCCTTCGGCCCGGCGATGGACAAGGCGCAACGTGCCTGGATCGCCTGGCGAGACGCGGAATGCGCCTTCCGCAACTTTGAATCGCGGCAGGGAACGGGCTACGGCAACATTCTGGCGACTTGCGTGAGCGACCTCAACGCTGAGCGGCTCAAGACCCTGAAGGACATGGTGGATTCGCCGTAGGCCGCGATGGCGCCAAGAGATGCGACGCCCGTGACGCGCACGGGCGCCGCCAAAAACGCGCGCCCCGATTTACTGCTGCTTGCGTCCCCAGCCCGTGGTCTCCAGCGCCTTCTTGCAGGCCGCCGAGACTTTGGCCTTGTTCGCCTCCATGCAGTCGCGAACCTCGCCGCCGCGCCCATGCTCCTTGCCAGGGCAAAGCTTGGCGATGTCGTCACCGCAAGCCGCCGCCACGGGACCCATGCCCGGTCCCTGTTGGGCCAGGGCGGCCGGCGCGAGCATCAGGCAACCGGCTGAAAGCGCGATTATCAGTCCATTCCGCATGGGAATCTCCTTCTGTTAGGAGTTCCTTATATTTTGAGCCACGCGAAACGTCGTTGTCGCAGGTCAATGGCAGGGTTCACCCGCCCTTGCCCTCCAGCTTGAAGATCGTGCCCTGCGCCGTGGCGCAGTGCTTTTCCGCGCCGGCTTCGAGCGCATAGAGGTCGCAGTGGCAGACGGCGGTGGTGCGTCCGCTGCCGGTGACACGGGCGCGGGCGATAAGGCGCTCGCCCTTGGCCGGGCGCATGTAGTTGATCTTGAACTCCAGCGTCATCACGTCGCCCAGAACGGACCCGCCGGCAAAAGTGAGGGCGTTGTCCGCCATGAAACTGACCAGTCCGCCATGCACGACGCCGTGCTGTTGCAGGTGGTGCGGGCGGATCGGCAGCTCCAGGGTCGCCCGTCCCGGCTCGAACTGCGTGAGTTCCGCGCCAACAAGGGTGTTGGCGGGCTGCGCGGCGAGGACCTTTCGGGCGAAGTCGATCATGGCGCTCATGGCTGATTCCTCCCGCAGGTGCGTATCGGTGGCTCCAACAGTTTACATATGAACAATATGCGCGCAACACCAAACCGTTGCCGGATCGGAGCGTCTGCTCGTCTCAGCGCACGAAGGGGTTCGTCCGCCGCTCCTCGCCGATGGTCGTGGCCGGGCCGTGGCCGGGCAGGCAGGTGACAGTGTCCGGCAGGGCGAAGAGCTTCGTCTTGATGCCGGTGATCAGCGCGTCGTGATCGCAGCCGGGGAAATCCGTGCGGCCGATCGATCCCTGAAAGATGACGTCGCCGACGATGGCAATGGGCGCCTCGCGCGACACGTAGACGACGGACCCCGGCGAGTGGCCGGGGATGAACAGGATGTCGAAGGTGAGATTGCCGACGCTCACCGTCTCGCCTTCCTCGACATAGCGGTCGGACCAGGCATTTTTCATGTTGCCGGGAGGGAAGCCGTACTTGCGGGCGCTTTCCTCCGCGTGCTCGACCAGCCACTTGTCGGCGACATGCGGCCCCTCGACCGGAACCTTCAGCGCCGCCACGACATCCTTGACGCCGCCGACATGGTCGAGATGGCCATGCGTCAGCAGGATCTTTTCCACGTCCACGCCGAACTGCTTGACTGCCGCGAGGATTTCCTCGGCGTCTCCCCCCGGATCGACGATGGCCGCCTTGTTGGTGGCGGAGCATTTGATGATCATGCAGTTCTGCTCGAACGGCGTCACGGGGACGATACCGATCTGCAGCGGCGGTGTTGGGGTGGCGGTCATGCGGCTCGGTCCTCGCGTCTGCGGCGCTTATCGACGCTCGCGGCACGCGAGGCAAGCCCTTGCCGCGCAAGCGCGCGACGGCTTGCGCAAGATGGTTAGCCCTATAACTATAACATCATGAATCCGCGCCACTTCGCCATCATCGTCGTGATCTGCCTGATCTGGGCCGGGAATACGGTGCTGAGCCGCATCATCGTCGCGGATCTGGCGATTCCGCCGTTCTTCTATTCGACCCTGCGATTCTGCCTGGTCGCGCTGCTGCTGTTTCCCTGGCTGCGCCATGTGCCGCGCCCGTTCTGGCGCATTCTGGCGGTCAGCTTTCTGATCAGTGGGGTCGGCTTCGGGCTCTTCATTGCCGGCATGCAGGATGCGACGCCGTCTTCGGCCTCGATCGTCGGGCAGGTCGCGGTGCCGGCCACGACCCTGCTGTCGGTGCTGGTGCTGGGCGAGACCATCCGCTGGCGGCGCATCACCGGGATCGCGCTTGCTGTCATCGGAATCATCATCCTGATGTATCGGCCCGGCGAGACGCAGGCGTCCTGGGGGCTGTGGCTGATCATCCTCTCGTCGCTGATGGCGGCGGCCGGCGTGATCGTGATCAAGCAGATGCTGGGTGTCGCGCCGTTGCAGTACCAGGCCTGGACCGCGCTGCTGTCGATCCTGCCGCTGGCGGGCCTCAGCTGGGGCCTGGAGTCGAACCAGTGGGAGATCGCGCGCATGGCAGGCTGGAAGCTTGTCGCCGCGCTGTTGTTCGTCGCGATCATGGTGTCGATCGTCTCGCACTCGCTGTATTTCTGGGTGCTGCAACGCAACGATGCCAATCTCGTCGCCCCGCTGATGATCCTGAACCCGCTGTTCAGCGTCATTCTCGGCATCTGGATCACCGGCGACCAGTTCGACCTGCGCATGAGCATCGGGGCGATCATCACGCTCGCCGGCGTCCTGCTGATCCTGCTGAGGCCGAGCGCCGTCCTGCCCCTGGCCAACGCCATTCTCGACCGCTTTCGGTGACGCCGTGGGCGATTCTGGCGTACTGAACCTTTCCGTCGAGGCCGCCTACGACCGTTGGGCGAAGGCCTATGATCGCGCCGACAATCCGATGGTGTTCGGCGCGACGCGGGCGCTGGCAGCCACGACCGGCGCCATGGTCGGCCGAGACGTGTTCGAGTTCGGGTGCGGCACCGGGCGCAACCTTGCCTTCCTCAAGGCGGCCGGCGCGCGCTCGCTCGCCGGCTGCGACCTCTCGGAAGCGATGCTGGCAGAGGCGCGCGGCCGCGATCCCGCCTTCGTTCTCTTCCGCCATGACATGCGAGAGCCGCTGCCGCGCCCGGCGGCGAGCGCGGATTTCGTCCTGTTCTGCCTCGCGCTGGAGCATGTGGCGGACCTTGCTCCGCCGCTGGCCCAGGCACGGCGCATTCTCCGTCCCGGTGGCGAGATCGCCATCGTCGAGATTCATCCCTTCGTATCGCTGACCGGAGTCGCCGCTCACTTCCGGGACGGCGAGACGGAAATTCGCATGCCGGCCTACCCGCACCGTTTCGCCGACTATCTGGACGCGTTCATCGCGCTCGACCTGCGCGTTTCGACCTGCCGCGAATGGCGACCGCTGGACCTTGGCCCGGATGTGCCGTCCCGCGCGCTGAAGCGCGGCGCGGCGTATCCGCTGGTGGTGGAGTGGCGGCTGCGGGCCGCACGCCTGGAAGGGTGACTCTGTCCGGGGCGACGCCGGCATGAGACATTCCCGTCAGAGCCTCGATGCGCCAGGGACTGGCGCGCACAATGGCCAGGCCGGCGTCCCTCGGGCAGGCCGTCGGCGTGAAATGATCGTGAAACGTGGAATTCGTGCTTGAATTCCGGGGCCGACAAGCGGCCCACTGCCTCTCGCGGCATAGGCCTACGTGGCTGGGGAGGGCTATCCATGGCACTTGTTGACCAATCCGGGATCGTCGGGAAAGTGCGGGACCGGCGCATTTCGATCGAACTGGAACGTCTGCTGGAACGGGCCGCTGAGGCTGCCGGCGTTGACGTCGTTCGCGTCACTTCGGGCGGCCAGCCCGGTACGACGGGGAAAAGCGTAGGCTCAACCCGCCACAACGGCGGCAGGGCTGCCGACCTGCAACTCGTCGTCGACGGCAGGACCCTGGAATTCACTGACGAGGACGGCGGCGACACGGTTGAAGCCTTCGTGACAGCCGCGGCGGCGCTGGGCGCCAACGGTATTGGCGCCGGTGTCGCCTACATGGGCAGCCGGACCCTGCATGTCGGGTTCGGCGAGACGCCGGACGATCATCGCCGGATCGTCTGGGGCTACAAGGGCAAATCCAAGAACGCTCCCCGCTGGCTGCGCGAAGCGGCCGAACGCGGTTGGGACAACCCCTCCATCATCGATGAATTGTCGAACGGGACGAAACATTCGCACCAGCACGACGGTGAGGAAGAGGAAGAACGGGGCGGTTTGCACCGGGAAGAACCACCACCACGGCGCCGGCATGGCTGGCGCGATCCGGATTTCTCCGAGATGGGGGGTGGCGTTCACGATGCAAGCATCCGGCTTCCTGATTTCGGGCCCTTGTTCCCCAATGCCAACCCCGAGGTCATGGCCGAACTGCGCGACAATGGCGCAAGGGCGCTCGCACGCTACGGCATTCTTCAATCGGAACGGCGCTTTGCCTTCTTCATGGCACAGCTCGCGCATGAGTCCGGCGGTTTTCGCACGCTTCAGGAAGGCTTGCGGTACAGCGCGAACCGGCTCATGGCGGTGTGGCCGAAGCGTTTCCCGACCGCAGCGCTTGCTTCTGCCTACGCCGGCAACGAGCAGAAGCTGGCGAACATGGTCTATGGCGGGCGTAACGGCAACGGTCCCGAGCCGACCGGCGATGGATACCGCTATCGTGGCCGGGGCCTGATCCAGCTCACGTTCCGGGACAACTACCGGGAAGTCGGCCGCATCGTCGACCTGGACCTCGAGCGCAATCCGGATCTGGCGGCCGATCCGGAACACGTCTGGACCGTGGCCTGCGGCTACTGGACCATGCGGAAGCTCAACCGCTACGCCGACAACAACGACTTCCTCGCGCTGACCAAGACGATCAATGGCGGCATCAACGGCCTTGCCGATCGCCAGAAGCACCTTGCGCGTGTCAGCCAGTTCCTGGCGCGCGTCGGCTTCACGCCGGTCGGCGAGGAGGCCGCTGCCCCGTATTCAACCGGCCGTTCTGGCTCAGGAGGCGGATCGATGCACCGCGACGACATTGACCTCAATTCCGATGACCTTCACTTCGGCATGCCCAAGAACCCGCATGTGGAGTCCATCCAGAAGCAACTGAATGCTTTGGGCTTCTATCTGGGCGCCGAGGACGGCATCTTTGGCAAGAACACGCGCGCTCAGGTGATGGCGTTCCAGGCCGAGCATGGGCTTGCGACGACCGGCATCGTCGATGCGGCGTTCCGTTCGGTCCTGACCAGCGCGAGCCGCCGGACTGTCGAAGGCCCGCGCCAGGGCGCCGACGAGAAGAGCATGATCCGCGACCGGTCGCGCATCGTCTACGAGACAAGCTGGAACCGGCTGTTCGGCAAGGTGTTCGCCGGCATCGGCGGCGTCGGCTTGCTGAACAGCGGTGTCATGAACACCGTCGGCGGTTCGCTGGGCAGCGCCGGAGCGACGGCCAAGACGGTGGTCGCCAACCCGGCGCAGACAATGGGGCAGATCAGGGAGGTGCTGCAGCACGCCACGGGCGCCAATGGCACCTCCCCGCAAGTGGCGCTGGATGTCGTACGAGACATCCTGGCGAAGCAAAACGAGGTGGCGCTGTCGGCGTCGGACGCCATCCAGCTGGCGGCCCGGATTCGCGACGCGATCGGTCTCGTCAAGACAACGGGAGCGGAACATGCCCAGTCGGCACAGGCCGCCGTCGACATCATTCGAAACCTCGTTGGAAAGAAGGCCGAACCGGCGGCCTCGGCTGCCCAGAACATCTTCGAACTCTGGGCGAAAAACGCTGGCGGCGGCAACGTTTCGGCGATCGCCGACGTCCTGGGCCAGTTGGCAGGCACGCTCCTTCCCGGAGCCACCGGCTCCGCCGTGACCCTGGGACTTGGCGCGCTGAGCTGGCTGATCAGCAACCGTGTCATCTCGAGCCGCATCGCGGACCATAGGTCCGGCAAGCACCTCGGCCGCTAGGCGGGGCGGCCCGTCACGGGCCGGCCGGCTTTGATGCCGGCCGGCTTTCCTGTAAGGCGGACCCGATGATGCCCTTCCTCGACGTTGCCTCGTCGTTCCTCGGTCGGCGCTGGCGCGCGCGGCT
>ERZ761609.1936-NODE-1936-length-16682-cov-6.063150_pt1 | contig 16682 bp, 12 predicted proteins | sample MGYA00511163_ERZ761609 | MGnify/ENA primary metagenome ERZ761609 (study PRJEB28899, sample SAMN02445070) | bioreactor sludge metagenome | biome: EBPR sludge | place: Australia: Brisbane, Thorneside Wastewater Treatment Plant | collected 2011-12-16 ... | reverse complement strand
AGATTGGTCAGTGACTGGAGTTCAGACGTGTGCTCTTCCGATCTCCTTCTTGCCGCGCATCCGGGTGAACGGGGGATTCGCGCCGAGATTGGCGGTGCACTGATCGATGCCGGGGCGCTGGGTCTCGCCTCTCAAATCCTTGAGGGGCAAGGATAAAGCGCCTTGGAAAGGTGCTGTTAACTATTTGGGAACCATGCTGGCGCCAAGGCGGGGGGCATCCCCTCGCCGTCCGAGTGCTGCCCGGACATTGGCCGGGCACAAATGGCGATGGGCGGCATGGCGCGTTCTTTCCAGCGCAGATGGCATTACGCAGCGGGTGCGGCGCTTTTTTCGCTTGCGCTGTTCGCGCGCGATGCGCTTGCCGCGCCCTTTACGGCGCAGGAGCAAGAGGGGCGCATCGAGATCCGGTTTGAAAACCTGCCGCTTGCCAATGCCGCCATCAACGAAGCGCAGAACGAAATCGCGCTGAAATTTTCGGCGCCCGTTCCTGACGGCGTCTTCTCGGCGCTTGAGACCTCCTATCCACAATGGATCGCATTTTCTTTCTCGGGCTATGACAGCGCGGTTGTGCGTGCATCGCGCCCGGTAACTTTCAAGGCAGAGGCCGATGGCAGCGGCTTTGTGCTGACGCTTGCAACCGGCAGTGCGGTGACTGCGCCCGAGGGTGGCGGCGTGAGCGCTGATCCGGTCGAAGTCCAGAAGGCGCGGCTTCTCTCGGAATCCGGCGAAGCCGGTGCGGCGCGCGCAGCCTTTGGCCGACTGATTGATATGCATCCGCGCGATACGGCTTTGCGCCGGGCAGCGGGCGACGCAGAAATGCGCGCGGGCAATCCGGCTGATGCTCTTTCCCACTACGATGCCGCCATCGCGCTTTCGCCCGATGATGCCTCGCTGCGCGCGGCGCGGGCGCAGGCGCTGCGCGATATCGGGTCATTCATCCGCGGCGGCACCGATTGGCAATTCGTCGAGGATGCCGACACGCAGGTGCAATCCGATGTCGAGGGCCGCATCCATCTGGGTGGTGGCGTTTCGATTGCCTTTTCCGGCGAAAACCGCATTGTCGAAGATGATGAGGTTCAGGCGCCGGTTGATGGCAGCCTTCAGCCTTATGACGATACGCGCCAGCGCGGCGAAGTCTCTCTTGTCTATGCGCGCGATGGCTTTGAGGTGCGCGCCGGCGCCACGGGCCAGATCGGCGGCGAAGGCGGATCGGAAGTGGGTGCCGTTGCCGCCCTTCTGCGCCGCACGCCCGATGACGAGGTTGAGCTGCGCGCGACATGGCGCGAGCCGTGGTGGGAGACGACCTCCGGCATCCGCTATAATGGCGTGCGCGATGGCGCGTCGCTGACCTATGCGCGGCGCATTACACCCTCGCTGTCGGCGAATGCGGGTTTGCGCATCGCCCGCTATGGCATTGACGGCGAAGATGATGTGGCCCGCACCTGGGGCTTCAGCGCGGGTCTGCGCAATACCTGGCGCGCGGGGCGCGAGACGGAAGTTTCGCTCGGCTATGGCGTTGACGGTGACTATCTGATTGCGCGCGAAACGCGGCTGGACGGGTTTCTGCAGCCCTATTATCCGATCGACATTGATGACAGCGAGACGCACGCGCTTGATCTCTCGCTCGGTACACTGCTTGCGCCGGGCTTGCGTGCGGACGCCTATGCCGGATTTGCCTATGACCGCTTTGGCAGCAACGGACCGTTCGGCGGCCTCGCGCTTACCTGGTCGCCCAGCGACAATGTCGATCTGACAGTTTCGGCCAGCCATTCCGCAGTCTCGGGACGCTCTGGCGAGGAAGGCGCCGTGACGCGCGCGGGCGCAAGCCTGACCTGGCGCTTTGCGCCACCCGGCAATGAGTGAGCGGCCCCCGTCACCCCTGCGCTTTGCGGGCGTGCTGGCGCGCGCACCCAGACTCTATGGGCTTTCGACATCGGCCCTGTTCGAGATGATGGCGGGGATCCTTGTCATCCTCATTGTCGATCTCATCTTTTTTGACGGCACACGGTTTCGCGGCGAGACATTTCATCCGTTCTGGCTGGTCGTTGTCCTCATCGCTGCCCAATACGGCACGGCAGAAGGGCTGGCGGCGGCCATCGTCTCGTCCATCGCATTACTTGTGGGCAACCTGCCGCCGCAGCCATTGAGCGAAGACCTTTATGCGTGGCTCGCGCGCGTAGCGCTTCTGCCTGCGCTCTGGCTTTCGTCGGCGCTTGTCATTGGCGAACTCACCCAGCGCAAGCGAAACCGCATTGCCGAACTTGAACTGCGCATGGAGCAGGAAAGCGCCCGCAGGCTTGCCGCCGAAGACACGGCGCGCCGCTTTGCTGCCGCCAATCAGGCGCTGGAAGAGCGCATTGCAGGCCAGATCCGCACCGTCATCAATCTCTATCGTGGTGCGCGCGCCGTGGAGGGCCTGACGCCGGGCGATGTGCTGCTTGGCATTGCAGAACTCGTGCGCGCGGTGATGAGCCCCGCCAAGTTTTCAATCTTCTTCCTCAACAATGGCATTCTTGAAGCGAGCTTCAACGAAGGCTGGAGCGGGGCTGACACCTATACGCGGCTGATTGCGCCGGGCCATCCGCTGCATCAGGCCATTTGCGGCCAGCGCCGCCATCTCTCCATCGCCTCCCGCGAGGATGCGCGGGCGCTGGGGCGCGAGGGCATTCTGGCCGGACCTATTGCGTCGGCTGAAACCGGCGCACTGATCGGCATGTTGAAGGTTGAGCAGCTGGGGTTCCTTGAACTCAACTTCTCGGCGATCCAGAACTTCCGCATCCTGTGTGACTGGATCGGTCATGCGTTTTCGCGCGCCGAGGCGTTCGCACGCAACTCGGAGCGCAGCTCTGTGGGTGCGGGCGGCGCGGTGATGTCGTCATTCGTGCTCAAGCGCTTTCTTCCCTTCATGCAGGCGCTGGCCAGGCGCCAGAACATGGGACTGGGTCTTGCCGAGATCGAGATCGCCGGCGTGCTGCCGGGCTCGCAGCAGGAGGTGGACAAGGCGCAGGCGGTGGCCGATGCGCTGTCGCGCGCCTTCCGCGATACCGATATCGCCTTTGCGACCGAGCGGCGCGACCGGCCCTTCGCCGTGGTTCTGCCCGCTGTTCACCGCCTTGAGGCTGACCAGGTTGCCGAGCGCCTGAAATCTGAAATCAACGCGCGGCTGCGCGGGCTTGGCTATCGCGGCGGGTGCGAGATTTTCGTCCGCATGCTGCATGAACCGGCGGAAACGGCGCGCGTTCCCGTCGAGGATGCCGCGCCATGAACGGCAACGATCTGCCCGTGATCAGCAAGGACGATCTGGCGCGCGCCACCGGACCTGGTGATGTGGTGCTGGCGCTTGGCGTCAGTGCCATCTCGGTTGCGGGGTTTCTGGCCTTTGCCGGCGGTCATGCAGGCTGGCTGATCTTCGCCGCCACGCATCTTGTCGCGACCGCGCTGCCGCTCTGCGTGCTGGCGCTGGAGCGGCCGGCGCTTCGCCGCGAACCGCTTCTGCTGGCGCTTGCCACATTTACGATGGGGCCTCTGGGCGCGCTGGGTGCGCTTGTGGCGGCATTGCTGGCGCGGCCCTTTGCGCGCGCCGCCACACCGTTTCATCGCTGGCGCGAGATGCTGTTCGGCTTTGACGAGGGTGAGGAGCACGGCGCGATACTTTCGGCAAGGCCGGGGGCGGTGAGCAATCTTGCCTCGTTCAGCGATGTGCTGGCCTTTGGCACGACGCCGATGAAGCTCAATGTTGTTGCGCTCATCGGACGGGAGTTCAGGCCGGTATTCGCGCCGGTGCTGCAAAAGGCGCTGCGTGACCCGGTTCCTGCCGTGCGCGTGCAGGCGGCCGCCGTTGCAGCCTCTCTGGAACACGATTTCCACAAGCTGCAGTCAGAGGCGGAAGCAGACATCCATCAGCACGGCGCAAATGCAGAACGCTTCACGCGGCTGGGCAACATTCACGCAGACTTTGCTGCTTCCGGCCTTCTGGAAGCCGAACGCAACCGCGCGCATCTGACGGATGCCGAGCGCGCCTTTCGGGCGGCGATTGAGCTTGATCCCCGCCACCATGAGGCGCGGCGGAGCCTTGGCATTCTTCTCGCCTTCCATGGCAATGCAGGCGAGGCAGCGGCCCTCTTGCAGCCGCTGCTGGCGCAGGGCACGCGCGATCCGGACACGATTTCGGCGTGGTGCGAGGCGATGCTGCGGCTGGGTGATGGCGAACGCCTGCGCGCCGCTGCTGCTGCGCTTTCGGCCGATGGCATGGCCGCGGCCGACACGGCGCTCGGTCAGGCGCTTTCCCTGTGGATGCCGCCGCCTGCCCGCAAGGCCCAGGGGGTGCGCGCATGAATGCGCTCCCCTCTCACGGACAAGCCCCCAGTGACGTCTGCCTGCTTCTTGAAGGCACCTATCCCTATGTCGCGGGCGGTGTTTCTGCATGGGTGCATGATCTCATCAAGGCTCAATCGCACCTGACATTCGACATCGTGGCCATCGTGCCCGATCATGCCGAACGCAAGCGCGTTTACGAGGTGCCGCCCAATGTGCGCAGCCTCTCGCATGTGGCGCTGAATGCTTTGCCGCCCGGCGCGCCCGGTCAGACGCCGGGCGACGAGGTCATCCGCGACATCGCACGGCGCTTTGCCGCCTTCATCCGGAGCGGGGGCTTGAGCGAGCTGACCGCTCTTGCCGCCATCGTAGCGCCGCTGCGCGGGGTGCTGGGTCAGCAGCAATTGCTCAATTCACCTTCGGCGTTCCGCGCGCTTTCAGCGATTTATGAAGAGATGATGCCGGAAGCCTCGTTTCTCCACTTCTTCTGGAGCTGGCGTGCGCTGTCATCGGCCTTTTTTGCAGCGATGCTGGCGCCGTTGCCGCCGTCGCGCGTCTATCACGCCATCTCGACCGGCTATGCGGGATTGATGGCGGCGCGCGGGCGCATCGAAATGGGGCGGCCTGCCCTTCTGACCGAGCATGGCATCTATACCAATGAACGGCGGATTGAAGTGGCGCTGGCCGAATGGCTGCATGATCCGGGCGTCAGCCATCTGGGGCTGGAGAAGGCATCGCGTGACCTGAAGGATCTGTGGACCGATGCCTTCACGGCGTTCTCGCGCGCCATCTATCAGGTGGCCGATCAGATCATCACGCTCTATCGCGGCAATCAGGACATGCAGATTGCTGATGGTGCGCCGGTTGCGCGGTTATCGATCATTCCCAACGGGGTTGACTATGCGCGCTTCTCGCGGCTGACACGGCCCGCAACCCCGCGGCCGCCGACCGTTGCATTGATCGGGCGCGTAGTGCCGATCAAGGACATCAAGACCTATCTGCGCGCGGTGGCGATGGCGAAGTCACGCATCCCGCATTTGCGAGCGCTGGTAATGGGCCCCGACGACGAAGACCCCGACTATGCGCGTGAGTGCCGTGAGCTTGCCGTGCATCTCGGGCTGGGTGACACGCTCAGCTTCACTGGCCGCGTCAAGCTGGATGATTATCTGCCGCATATTGACCTCAATGTGCTCACCTCGGTTTCGGAAGCGCAGCCTCTGGTGCTTCTGGAAGTGGGTGCGGCTGGCATCGCCTCTATCGCCACCGATGTCGGCAGCTGCGCCGAGATCATTCTGGGCAAGCCGGATGAGACGCCTGCATTGGGGCGCGGTGGCGCCATCGTGCCGCTGGCAAGCCCGCTTGCTGTGGCTGACGCAATGTGTGAGCTGCTGATGAACCCGGCGCGGCTGGCAGCGGCGGGGCAGGCAATGCGCGAGCGGGTCTTGCGCCACTACAACAAGCCGCAGTGCGATGCCGCCTATCGCGGGCTTTATGAAACGCACCGGCGCGCGCCGTGGCAGCCCATCCTTGAGCCTGTTGCCGGGATGGTGATGCGGGGGGCTGGCTGATGGCAGGCATCGGCTTCACCTTGCGCAAGCTGGCGCGCCGCGATGATCTGATGGGGCCGGTCAGCGGCCTTGCCTATGCGGCGTTTGTAACGTCGGGCCCGTGGATCATCACGGTTGCCGCCATCGCCGCCATCAATCTTCTGGCTGCGCGCGATTCAGCGGGCCAGGAGCTGATGCTGGTGCGCACGCTTATCATCTATAATTTCGCGTTCTCGCTGGCGCTCACCGGACCCTTCACCGCCGTTGCCACGCGATTTCTCTCCGATCAGATTTTTGCGCGTGATGCGCGGCCTGCGCCAGCCGCGCTCTTTGCGGGGCTGGCCGGATCAAGCCTTATCCAGGCGCCGTTCGTGATGGCGCTTTATCTTTTCGTGGCTGATATCAGCGCGCCTCTGGCGGTGCTGGCGATCTTCAATTACTTCACCGTCTCGGCGATCTGGTGTGCGGCTGTCTTCCTCTCAGCCTTGAAGGATTACCGCACGGTGGCGCTCGCATTTGTTGCGGGCATGATCGGCGCCGTCATCCTTGCGGACAGGCTTCTGGGGGAAGGCGCGATCGGCATTTTTGGCGGGTTCGCTGCCGGGTGCGCCTTGACGCTTTTCATCCTGATTGCGCGCATCCTGGCGGAATATCCATATACGCTTCAGCAATGGGGCGGATTGTGGCTGTCGTTCCGGCGCTTCGGCGATCTCGCCATTGCAGGTCTCGCCTATAATCTCGCCATCTGGTCCGACAAATGGGTGATGTGGTTTGCGCCCGAGCGCATCCTGCCGCCGTTCAACCTGCCGTCCTATCCGCTCTATGACGGCGCCATGTTCTATGCGCAGCTGCTGCTCATTCCGGCGATGGCCGTGTTTGTCGTCAGCATCGAGACCCTGTTCTATGCGCGCTATCGCAATTTCTATGAGGACATCCAGAACCATGCGCCGCTGCGCACAATCAGGGCCAATCATGCGGCGCTGATTGATGCCGTGAAGGGCGGCGCGCGCACGCTGGTCGTGCTGCAGCTGGCGCTGGCGGCCCTGGCCATCCTGCTGTCAGCGGCGCTGGCGGGGCCATTGGCCATGCATGCCGAGCAATTGGGCATGTTCCGCTTCGGTGCGCTGGGTGCGGCGTTTCACGGCCTGTTCCTGTTTGCCACGATCGTGCTCGCCTATCTCGATCTGCGGCGGCAGGTGATGTGGCTCTATCTCCTGTTCCTTGCGCTCAATGCCGGGCTGACGGCGCTGACGCTGATCCCCGGCTTTGCGTGGTACGGGTATGGGTATTTTGCGGCCGCGCTGCTTTCGTTCCTGGCGGCGGCCACAATGATGCGGCGGGCCGTGCGAAACCTTCCCTATCTGACCTTTATCGGCAACAACCCGGCGATCAGAGATACCAGTCGTGCTCATGCGGCGGAATGATTGCGTTGAAGCGCTCCAGCTCCACACGCTTGGTCGCTACATAGACATCGACATAGCTGCCCCAGTAGCTCCGCAGAACCGATGATTTTTCCATCGCTGCCAGCGCATCGGGGAAATTGAAGGGCACGCTGGGGTCTGGCAGTTCGGAGGCATTGCCCTCAAACGGCTTGCCCGGATCAATCTTTGACGCAAGACCGTGATGAAGCCCCGCCAGCAGGGCAGCCATCACGAGATAGGGATTGGCGTCTGCGCCCGACACGCGGTGTTCAATGCGCCGCGAGTTGGGTCCGCCTGCGGGCACGCGCAGGCCAGTTGAGCGGTTGTTGATGCCCCAATGTCGGTTCACCGGCACAAACAGGTTCGGCACAAAGCGGCGATAGGCATTGGGGGTGGGCGCAAAGACGGCCATTGCCTCGTGCATGATGCGCTGGAGACCGCCAACGGCATGACGCAGGATCGGCGCACCCGCCGGATCAGCGGCGGCAAAAGCGTTCTTGCCATCAGGCCCCGCTACGCTCATGTGCACATGCATGCCGCTGCCCGCGCGATCAGCGTAGGGCTTGGCCATGAAACTCGCCTCAAAGCCGTGCGCGCGCGCGACATTGCGGATGATCTGCTTCAGATAGATGGCATGATCGCAGGCAGTTACCGGATCATCGACATGCTCCAGATTGATCTCGAACTGGCCAGGCGCATATTCCGACGTCGCCGCTGTCGCCGGCACGCGCCAGCGCGCCGCCTCATCGGCAACATCAGCAAGGAACGCCTGATACCGGTCGAGATCCCAGATGCCATAGACCGAGATCGCCTTCTCGCGCTCGTTTGTTGTCGGGCAAATGGGCGGCTGCGGTGCGCCGTGACCGACGCGTTTGGGATCGATCAGATAAAACTCCAGTTCGACGGCCGTGATCGGGTTCAGCTTCAACTCGGCCATGCGCGATGCCACACGCGCCAGCACGGCGCGCGGTTCGATATCGCAAGGCTCGCCCGTCAGCTTTGACAGGCTCATCAGCACTTGCGCGCGCGTAAAGGGCGGCTTGCCCACCGGCACCAGTGTTCCGGGAACCGGAAACGCCACGCCATCCGGGTCGCCATCGGTAAAGCCGCGGCCCAGCGCATCTGTCATCTCGCCGCGCACGTCGAGGAGATAGATCGTCTCGGGAATGTTGAGACCGGACAGATAAAGATCCGGCAAATCAGCCGCAGGCATGCGCTTGCCGCGAATCGTGCCGGAGAGATCGGCAAAGACGGCATCGATGCTGGTAATGCCGGAATGCTGGTCAAGGAACGCTTTGGCGCTTGCCGCACCCTTTGGATCAGGTTGCGGATGATGCATTGCATACAGGCTGTTCATGATGGATTCGCCAAAAAAACCGCGCTGTTAGGGCGCTTTGACGCCAAGATAGGCGGGCGGGCGCGGCCCGTCAAAGGCGGATCATTAAGGCTTGCGCCGCCATCACTTCGCCCTAGAGTCAAGATCGTGTTCGTGTGCGTTCGGGAACCGGGGGCGGTCCGGCACATGATCCGCCGAAACTTGGGAAGGAGTACTGAACGATGAACCTCAACCGCATGCTGCGCGGCACGGCGATGGCCACGGGCGCGCTCGCGCTTGCCGGTCTTGTCGGGCTGACCGCGCTCAATCAGGGTGCGCAGGCGCAAGAGGACGGCAACATCACGCTGTTCACATTCGAAAACCTCGTCAATCCGCCGCTGACCGCCGAGTACAAGGCCAAGTACGGCGTGGAGCCGAACACGGTGGTGTTCGCCGATGAGGACGAAGCCTTCGCCAAGATGCGTGCGAACTTCACGCCCGATCTGATGGGCCCGTGCTCGTACGAGTTCGAACGCTGGAAGGAAGCCGGTCTGCTTCAGCCTATCGACGTGACCAAGCTGAAATACTGGGACTCCATCCCGCCGTCGCTGAAAACCATTCCTGGCATGATGGCGTCGGAAACGACCGCATGGTTCGTGCCGCAATATTGGGCAAGCACGTCGATCACCTATCGCCGCGATCTCGCGCCCGAATATGCCGAGAACCAGAGCTTCGACATTCTGTGGGATCCGAAATATCAGGGCCGCGTTGCCGGTCTTGAAGGTGTTGACGACACGGTCACGCTGACGGCCAAGGCGATGGGCTTTGACCCCTACAACCTTACGCCCGAGCAGTGGGCGCAGGTGCAGGAGAAGCTGCGGGCGCTGGTGGCCAATGCGCGCTTCATCACGTCGGATCAGACGTCGATTGCGCAGGGCCTTGCTTCTGGCGAAATCGTTGCTGCCATCACCTGGTCAGACAGCTGGGCGGCGCTGAAGAATGACGGCGTCGACGTCGGCTTCATGAATCCGCCCGCGGGCATGTTCACCTATGTGTGCGGCTTTGTGGTGCACAAGGATGCAACCGAACTTGACCGCATCTACACGCTGATCGACAGCGGCCTGTCGCAGGCGGCTGCCGAATATCTTGTCAGCGAATACTCGAACGGCTCGGCCAATGCGGCGGCCATGGCGGCGCTGCCTGCCGACATGGTGGCCAATGCAGGCTTGCCGGCCGATGTGGATGCGTTCCTTGCCTCGGGCACGTTCCAGATCCGCCTGCCGAACAAGGACGAGATCATCAAGGCCTGGACGGAAATCCGCGCCGGCCTTTGATCTGAAACGTTGCGCGTAAGCGAACGGGCGGATTGCAGCAATGCGATCCGCCCGTTTGGTTTGCGAGTGAATGAGTGACGGAAATCTGGCCTCATGCAGGACCAAGCCCCCTCATTCTGAGCCTTCGTCGAAGAACGCACGGCCCTGATGCAATGCGTGGTTCGATGAACACTCACCATGAGGAGGCAAATGACCTGCATGGGCGCAAATGGGGGGACTTCCCCTCCCCTACTCCCACACCGCCACGCCATGCGGCTCAAGGCTGTTGGCGCCGAGGTGGAAGCGTGCGCCGGATGCGCCGAGGTCTTGCGCCGTGTCCGCGTAGTTGAAAGCGAAGGTGAGACCATCCGCCTTGCGCAGCCGCAATGTGGCCGGCAATTCCCGCGTGGCGAGTCTGGCGCGCGATGCCGCCATCGCCATGATGGCGCCAAGCAATGAACGGTCAGGCATGCCCGCCAGATAGAAGACGGCGCCGCCCTCATCCCGTATCGTGATGGCGGGCGTGCCATCGGCAAAGGCGGCAATGGCGCGCGTGCCCTCTCCCAGCTCCACACGCTCCGCCCATTTCACCATGGATGCGGTCTTGCCTTCAAAACTGACATGGCGCGCAAGACCGGGCCGCAGGCTTTCGACCCGCGTCACCTTCACGCCTGCAATGCCGGCCAATGCACCGGGTGCAAGGTTCTGCGGGATGGTGAGATGTTCGGTCTTCGATCCGGCGCGCGGGCCGAGAACGATGACAGCGCGGCGTGAGGCAGACGCGAGAGCGGACACCGCCTCGTCATGCGCCATCACCAGTGATGGTGCTGCGATCAGCGGGTAGGCGGAAAGGTCATCGCCCGCGCGCACAATATCGACATTGAGGCCCAGACGGCGCAGCGCGCCATAGGTCTGGAAACACATTTCAAGCCCGTGCCAGTCGGCGCCCTGCGGCTGCGTCTCCAGCGCCCAGAGCGAAGGATAGTCAAAGACGATGGCCGCATCGGCCTTGCCGCGTCGGCCAATCGCCGCCTTGAGAAGATTGGATGTCGATAATTCGCGCGCCACGCGACCGGCTTCCACTCCGCCTGTATCCAGCGTGCGATCGGGGCGATTAAGGCCCGCGTGCATCTGCTCCTGCGCAAAGGGCGCCTGGCGCCAGCGGAAGTAACACACCGCATCGGCGCCATGAGAGAATGCCTCCCATGTCCACAGGCGCACCATGCCAGGCGCGGGCGCGGGATTCCACAGCGCCCAGTTCACGGGGCCGGGCTGCTGCTCCATCACATAAAAGCCGCGGCCCTTGCTCATGCCTGCATAAAGATCATGATGGAACGCCGACATGTCGGGATGGCCCGTTGTGGCGAACGAAAGACGCTCCTCATTGGTGATGCCGAAGAAGGGCAGCACATCGGTAAAGCCCAGCGGGTAGCTGTCCCAGCTGGCAAAATCGAGATCGCGCATCACATCGTAATGGTCGAACTCGGTAAAGCCGCCCATGAAGTTGTGCGTCACAAACCGCCCCGGCGCATGCGCGCGGATGATCGCTGCCTGCATGGCGTTGTAACGCGCGACCTGCGCCGACGCGAAGCGGCGGAAATCCATCACATGGGCGGGATTGGGTTCGGTGACGGCGAGGTTTGGCGCATCGACCTCATCAAAGCTGCGATATTCCTGCGACCAGAAGCGATTGCCCCACGCCGCATTGAGCGCTCCGACATCGCCGTGGCGCGCACGCAGAAACTCACGAAAGGCGCGCGTGGCTTCGGGAGAGTAGCTTACTGTCGTGTTGTGGCAGCCGAACTCGTTGTCGGTTTGCCAGCCGACAATGGCGGGATGATTGCCATAGCGCTGTGCCAGCGCTTCGACGATGCGCTGTGACGCCTGTAACCATGTGCGGCTGGAGAAATCATAATGGCGGCGTGAACCGAATTTGCGCGGGCGGCCGTTTTTATCCACCGCCAGAATGTCCGGGTGACGGTCAATCAGCCATTTGGGCGGCGTGGCCGTGGGCGTTCCCAATATGACCTTCAGGCCTGCGCGCGCCAGCACGTCCAGCGCGCGATCAAGCCAGCCGAAGGAGAGCTGGCCCGGCTCCGGCTCCAGCACGCTCCACGAAAACTCGCCAATGCGCACCAGCTCAATGCCCAGCGCCCGCATGGCGCGCGCATCATCCTCCCACCAGGCTTCGGGCCATTGTTCAGGATACCAGCAGACGCCCAGCATGTTCGCGTCAACCTTTCATTCATTCCGGTGGCAGCGTGGCGCTCACGCAACATCATTGTTCATGCCGGTTTCAAGAAAAAACCGCAATCATCCGCCTTAAGTCCGGCCATGGACTTTGAACCGCCCGTCTATTTTCAGGAACGCCCGCGCCGCCGCTGGCCGCGCATTCTGGGCCTCGTGTTTCTTGCGCTTGCCGGGCTGGGGCTGGCCGGGTTCATCACGCTTTACATCCACTTCACCAGCGATCTGCCGGAACCGGAGGTGATCGCCGGCCAGAAGCGTGAGCGCAGCGTGATCTTTACCGATGAAGCCGGAACGGTTTTTGCCGTGCGCGGCTCGGCCTATGGCGATGACCTGACGCTCGACCAGATGCCACCGCATCTGGTGGAGGCGTTTCTGGCCGCCGAGGACCGCCGCTTCTACTGGCATCTGGGCATTGATCTGATCGGCCTTGGCCGTGCGATCTTTGTCAACCTTGACGAGGGCCGCATGGTGCAGGGCGGCTCGACCATCACGCAGCAATTGGCGCGCATCCTGTTCCTGACAAACGAGAAGACGCTGTCGCGCAAGGTGGAAGAGGCGTTCATCGCCTTCTGGCTGGAGATGAATTTTTCCAAGGATGAGATTCTCGCGCTCTATCTCAACCGCGTCTATCTCGGTGCGGGCGCCTATGGCGTTGATGCCGCGGCGCGGCGCTATTTCGGCGTGTCGGCCAAGGATGTAACGCTGCAGCAGGCTGCCATGCTGGCGGCGCTGACAGTTGCGCCCTCGCGCCTGTCACCCCGCAGCAATATCGAGGCGGCGCAGGAACGCGCGGCTCTGGTTCTCGACCTGATGGTGGAGACGGATGCGATCAGCGTCGAGCTTGCTGCTGAAGCCAAGGCAAATCCTGCCGCCATCAATGAGGACGCCGCCAAAGCCGCCGACAGCGGTGAGTGGTATGCCGACTATGCCTATGAGCAATTGCTCGACATGGGGCTTGATCCCGCCACCGATCTCGTGGTGACGACGCCGATCAATCTGGCGCTGCAGGCGGAAGCTGGCCAGCGGCTGGAAGAAGCACTTGCCGAAGGTGAAGCGAAGGGCGCAACTCAGGGTGCGCTGGTGTCGCTGTCGCCCGATGGCGCGTTGCGTGCCCTGATCGGCGGGCGGAATTATCGCGAGAGCCAGTTCAACCGCGCCTTTCAGGCCCAGCGGCAGCCTGGCTCCGCCTTCAAGGCGTTCGTCTATCTGGCGGGTTTCGAGTATGGCCTGTCGCCGCTTTCCATCAAACGTGATGCGCCGCTGGAGATCGAGGGCTGGAGCCCCGACAATTACACACAGGACTTCAAGGGCCGCGTCACGCTGATCGACGCGTTCAAGCGGTCACTCAATTCGGTGGCCGTCCGCGTATCGGAAGAAGCCGGGCGCGAGATGGTGATCGATGTCGCCAAGCGGCTGGGCATCACGTCGGCCCTGCGCGAAAATCCGTCGATTGCGCTCGGCACATCGGAAGTGACGCTGATCGATATGGTTGCGGCCTACGGGGCCTTTGCCGCCAACGGCTATAAAGTCGAGCCCTATGCCATTCTTGCGGTGCGCACGCGTGACGGCGCGCTGTTGTGGCAGCGTCAGGCTGTTGAGCGCCAGCGCGTCATCAGCGATGCGGTCTTGCGTGACATGAACGCGATGATGTGGGCAACGGTCAATGATGGCGGCACCGGCAAGGCGGCCTCACTGGGCGAGCGGCCGGCGGCGGGCAAGACCGGCACCAGCCAGTCCTATCGTGATGCGTGGTTCATCGGCTTTACCGCCGACTATGTGACCGGCGTCTGGGTCGGCAATGACGAGAACCAGCCGATGCAGAAGGTGGTGGGCGGCTCCATTCCGGCGCGGGTGTGGAAAGCCTATATGGAGGCTGCCGAGCGCGATCTGCCTGTGACTGCCCTTGCGGGTGCTGGACCAATTGACACCGTTATGGCCGGGCTTGACGGCCCGCGCAGCGCCGACGATGTGATCGAAGACCCGATCATTACGGCACCTGACGATGAGGACAGTCTGCTCGAAGATCTCTTTGGCGGGGCGGAGGAAAAGCCCCGCCGCCGCCCGCGTTACCGGAAGCGATAGCGGACACAATTTGCTCTCCCCATTCAAGCATGGGGAGAGGGAAAACAAGAATCCGCTTCCCCCCGCTTTGCATCTGGCGGCAACACGCGCCATGATGGGCAGTTGACTGACAGCAAGCGGGGGCGCGTGTGGCGATATTCCTGAAACTCTTTTTCGGTCTTGTGGCGGGAATCGCCCTTGGCCTGGCAAGCCTGTGGGGGGCGCTGCAACTCTCCATGACGAACGTCGCCGTTGGTGCGTGGGTCGCCAATCCCGAGACAGGTAGTATCGATGCGGATCCCTATACGCGCCTGCGCGTGGCGATCACCGGCCTACTGGCGCTCAACAGCAGCGAGACCGTCTATTACGAAGCGATGACCGACGAGGAAGGCGAGCGTCTTTCCGGCCTTTGCACCTACCGGCTTGAGGGAGCGGATCCGGCAGCGCGGTGGTGGAGCGTGACCGTTTATGGCGCCGACAATTTCCTGCTGCCGGGAAGCAATGGTGTTTTCTCCGTCACCAGGAATAATGTGGTGCGGGACGCGCATGGCTCCTTCACCATTACGCTGGCGAAAGATGCGACTGGACCGAACGCCATTCCCACGGGTGATGGCGCGTTCAATCTGACCCTGCGGCTCTATAATCCCGATCCCGGCATTGCCGCTGACCTTACAACGGCGCGTCTGCCGCGCATCATCAAGACGGGGTGCGTGTCATGACCTGGGGACGAATGCTGATCCTTGTCATTGCCATTGCGGCGGCCACCCATGTGATCGTGCTGCAGCTTGCGCCCTCCTTCATCATGGATATCGCGATGGAGCGCATCGTTGCTTCCGGCCAGCCTTCGTTTGCGCCACGCGCGGATGAGAACTCCCGCGCCATCGTCAAACCCTCGCCCGATCTTCTCTATGCCGCGTGCTCTTATGACCTTGCCAAGGGGCCGATGACGATCACCACGACGCCGCCGTCTGACACTTATTGGTCGGCAGCGTTCTATACGGCGGAAACTGACAATTACTTTGTCATGCGCGACGGACCTGCCGTGGCGAGTGGCGTGACCTTCATCGTCTATGACGCGGGCACGCCGCTTGCCGAAGCGCCGCCGGGCGCCATATTGGTGGAGTCACCGACCAGGCGCGGCCTGATGCTGATGCGCTCGCTGGTCAACGATGATGCGCGCGAGGGTGAGATTGACGCCGCGCGCCGCAAGACAGTCTGCTCACAGGGAACCTCGCCATGAGAATTCCACGCATCATCGCCGCAGCACTGGCGGTCAGCATCGGCTGGGCTGCTGTTGCATCGGCCAACATGCCGCCGCCGCCTTTGCGCCATGTCCGTTTCGTCACCGACTGGCGCGCGCAGGCCGAGCATGGCGGCTTCTATCAGGCCATCGCCAACGGCTATTACCGGCAGCGCGGTCTTGATGTCGAAATCATCCAGGGCGGGCCTGCGATCAATGTGCCGCAGCTTCTGGCGGCAGGCGAAGTTGAGTTCGGCATGGGCTCCAACAGCTTCATCCCGCTCAATATGGTGGCCGAGGGGATTCCGGTGCGCGCGGTTGCCGCGATTTTCCAGAAAGACCCGCAGGTGCTGATCTGCCATCCGCGCGACGACATCAATTCGATTGCCGACATGGCAGGCAAGCCGGTGATGGTGTCCGATGCGACGATTGGCGCGTTCTGGATCTGGCTGCGCGCAAAGTTCGGCTTCCGCGACAGCGAAATCCGCAAGTACACGTTCAACCTCGCGCCGTTCCTTTCGGATACGGGTGCGATCCAGCAGGGCTATCTGACGTCGGAGCCGTTCCTGATCCGGCGCGATGGCGGGTTTGAGCCGGAGGTCTATCTCCTCTCGGATTACGGCTATCCGGGCTATGCCAACATGATCCTGACGCGTGATGAGACGATTGCGGGCGATCCTGCGCTGGTCGCCGACTTTGTGTGGGCGTCGCGGTTGGGCTGGCATGATTATCTGACGGGCGATCCGACGCCGGGCAACGAACTTATCAAGCGCGACAATCCCGAGATGACGGATGACGTGCTGGCGCAGGCCATCGTGCTGTTGCGCGAGAACGGGATCGCGGGCGACGTGGCACTGGGTGCAGGTGTGATCGGTCCGATGACAGACGAGCGCTGGAAAGAGTTCTTCACCTTGATGGCCGGCAATGCCGTCTATCCGGTGGACCTCGACTATACCAGGGCGTTCGCGACCGAATTTACACCGCCGCTTCCTGCTGAATGAGCGACGCTGTCAGACTTGAGAACGTCTCGAAGGTCTTCGCCTCTGGCACGCAGGCGCTGGACAGCGTTTCGCTGCGCTTTGGCGAGGGCAGCTTCACCTGCATTGTCGGGCCTTCGGGTTGCGGCAAGAGCACGTTGCTGCGGCTGATCGCAGGGCTGGAGGCGCCGAGCCAGGGCAGCATCATCTGGCCGGGCGGAAAAAAGCGGATCGGCTTTGTGTT
>ERZ761609.1935-NODE-1935-length-16684-cov-71.195081_pt1 | contig 16684 bp, 12 predicted proteins | sample MGYA00511163_ERZ761609 | MGnify/ENA primary metagenome ERZ761609 (study PRJEB28899, sample SAMN02445070) | bioreactor sludge metagenome | biome: EBPR sludge | place: Australia: Brisbane, Thorneside Wastewater Treatment Plant | collected 2011-12-16 ... | reverse complement strand
TCATTTTAAGTGTCTTATCTAATCCTTTGGCCTAAAGAAAATGAACATTTATTTTGCCCCACTACTAATGTACTTTCACACATTGAAAAACACTTCGTTATGAATCGAATGATGTCTTTTTTACTGCTCTTGGCCGCCACACTGACGAATATCTCGCTTTTGGCGCAAGCCGGAACCTGGCACACTTACCCCATTCCTTCCAAAGTCAACGACTGGATGGAGTGGGAAGGCCAACTTTGGGCCGCCACCGATGCGGGTATTTTTATTATAAACCCCTCAACCGGACAAGTAGCAGAGCATCTGACCAAAGCCAATGCCGGGCTGCCTTCCAACTCAGTAGAGGCGCTGACGATTGATCCACAAACACTTCAGCCATTTATAGGCACTTATGACGTTGCGCTGGCCTTTCGCTCGCCTGATGGTCAGTGGCAATCCATTGACTATCCGGCGTTTATTCGCAATCAGGCGGGCGGAAATATGCTGCTCACCTATTGCATGGAATTTGACAACGAAGGCAGGCTCTGGGCGGGTACCAGCGTAGGATTGGCCCGCTATACCGATGGTGAGTGGACGCTGTTCAACCAGTCAGCCGGCCTTTCTTTTTTGGGTGCAGTCTGGAGCATGGCCAAAACCGAAGACGGCGCTATTCTGGCGGCCTCGAACGTGATGTACAAGGTGCCGCAGGGCGAAGAGACGCCTCAATTATTTTCCCCCTCGCCCTCTGGCAATAACGGCTTTTTCCTTTTTGCTTACGGCGATGCCAAAGCCTTTACAGCCTCCAATGGCGATCAATGGTTTTTTACCGACATCGGGCGCGCAGGCCGTTTTCATAATGGCGCATGGGAATTGTACGATCCGGCTCAATCAGTAGGCGTTGGACATAGAAAACCACAGATTATCAATGAACTACCAGATGGAAGCCTTTCCATCTATTACTCCGACAACCTCCGGTTTTTGCGCTTCCACAACGGCGAATGGACGCTGGAGAGTACCTACACCGGCGCGCTCCCCATCATCGGCGCGTATAGGAGCGAGGACTTTGACATCATTCTGAATTCCAAAGAAATACTCATACCGGGTGCTCAGGATACCGCTATGGCGGCATTGTTGAATTATCCCTTTGAGTCGCTGCCAGAACGCTTTCAAACCGACCATCAGAAACAACTTTGGACGGTCACTGAAGACCGCAGGCTGCTCAATTTGGATTCCGGCGCAGCGATTCCATGTATTTTCAACGGGCAGTCTTTTGCGGTCGGCAACTTCTCTTTTGCTCCGGATGGCAGCATCTGGGCGACTTCCGGCTTCCACCTATATCACTACCAACTGGGGCAATGGACGCGTTACGACCACACCAACTCGCTCCTGCCCGCTCAAAAGCTGCTTACGCGCATTACCGTTGACGATCTGGGGCGCGTCTGGGTCTATGTTTATCAGGACGCGATCTACCGTTTTGACGGCTCGAACTGGATGCGATACCCTCATCCTTTGTTCAGTAATTACTATGTGTATGCCATGACCGGCGGCGCCAATGGCGATCTCTGGTTCTCTTCTTACCTCAACGGGCAGTCGCTCACGGTAGGCCGCTTCAACGGCGCCGATATGCAGACTTTCACGCAGGGTGTGGCCGGCTTCGACATGGACTATGCGCTTGCTTTGGCTTATGACGCTGATTATCAACGCTTATGGGTGACCGGCAATGTAGAGCATGCTCAATATTTCGACGGCAGTATCTGGCATACCGAGTCGTTTCCGTTGCCTGCTGCCGGGCATCAGTGGATAATGCGCGTGCATGCCCGCGACGGGTTTGCCGCCATGTCTTCTTCCGAAAGGGTTTTGCTGTACGCCGAGGGCCAATGGCAAGAGTTCAATCCCACCAACTCGCCGCTGTCCGGCGGAGCGATGCACGGACTTGGTTTAGATGCTCACAACCGGTTGTGGATCAGCCATTGGCAGCCCTGGGCATTGGATATTTACGAAACCGGGTTGATTTCTTCAGCGGTGAAGCCGGAATCGTCTAATGGAGCCATCGAAATGCGCGTTTTTCCCAATCCGACTGCCGAGCGGGCGGGTTTGGAGATTTCATGCCGGGAAGCCTCCACTTCTGCTGCCCTGCGCATCACCGATGTGGATGGTCGTCTTGTTTCAACAACATCCCACAGCCTGCAATCGGGACACAACTATCTGGAAGTAAACGTTTCACGCCTGTCGCCGGGCATCTATTTCATGTTGCTGGATACCGATAGTGAGCGTTTTTACGGGCGAATGGTAAAGCATTAAAATGGAAATCCCCCGCTGCTTGGTGAAAGAGTGGCGGGGGATTGATTTTTCGTCTGGCTAAAGCCAATGCTTTTCTCCGATTAAAGCAACTCTGATTAAAACTCACAATCTCAACCTCCGCCCCAGCCAATTACTCGACAACATCCCGAACACCACAATGGTGATGCTGCTCGTGGGCATCAGAATGGCCGCCACCACCGGCGACAACAGCCCCTGCACCGCATAGCTCAAACCAATGACATTGTAAACGAAAGCCAATCCGTAGGCGTAATACACCAATTTCGTGCTGCGACGCACCAACTGCACAAAGTCGGGCAGCCGCCTGAATTGCGCCGAGTGCAGGATCGCATCGCAGGCCGGCGTAAAGTTGTTGGTATCCTCGGCCAGTACAATACCGGCATTGCTTTGCTGGAGTGCTCCCGCGTCGTTGAGGCCGTCGCCGAGCATCATCACTTTGCGGCCTTCGTTTTGCAATCCTTTGACAAACTGCAATTTATCCTGCGGACTTTGAAAAAAGCGCAGCCGGTCTTCCGAACCGAACAAAGGCAACACCGATTCTTTTTCGCGGTCGTTGTCGCCGGAAAGCAGGTAAATGGGCGCCTGTTGGGAGAAGAACTGCAATGCCTCCTGCGTGCCGGGCCGGAAGCGCTGGTCTATGCGGAAATAGCCGCGCAGGCTGTCGTTGATTTGTAAAAATACGCCGGCATCATCGCTGTGCAATACTTCTTGTATGTCGCGCCCGATGAAGTCTTTGGAGCCGAGCCGCAGGGTGCGTTGCCCGAACACGGCTTCTACGCCTTGCCCGGTAGCCTCGTGCCAGTTCAGAGGTTCGGCGCGGTGGTCGGCCAGGTGCTTGTCTTGTTCGTTGAGCCATTCCAATACGCGACGGCTCACCGGATGCGAGGAGGGCGCTGTGAGGCTGTACAACATTTGTTTTTCGGCAAAACTCAGCGGTTCGCCCACGAACCAGATTTCGCTGTTCTGGCGCTGCGTGATGGTGCCGGTTTTATCGAATACCACCGCATCGGCTTCCTCAATGGACTCAATGACGGAGGTGTTTTTGAGGTAAAATTTGTTGCGGGCCAGAATGCGGAGTACATTTCCGAAAATGAAAGGTACCGCCAATGCCACCGCACAGGGACAAGCCACAATCAACACCGCTGTGAAGGCATTGAAAGCAATGTTGCCGTCTTTGGGCAGCCAGTAAATCAGTGTTCCCAAGCCGATGAGCAGGATGGCCGTGGTGAAATACTTGCCGATTCGGTTGGCAATGCGGCTGGTATTCGATTCGATTTTTTTGGTAAATACCTCGTCGTTCCACAGTTGGGTGAGGTAGCTTTGGGAGACCTTGCGCGTGAGGCTGATTTCGATGGCGCCGCCCATTTGACGCCCGCCGGCGTAGATTTTTTCGCCGCTTTGGCGTAGCACCGGCTCCGATTCGCCGGTCACGAAACTGTAATCAATACTGCCTTCGCCATTCAGCAGCACAGCATCGGCGGGGATCAGCTCTTTGTGGCGAATGACGATGATGTCGCCGGGTTGGAGCTTGTCCAAAGAAATGGTTACTTCCTCGCCGTTTTCCTTTTTGGTGGCGGCAATGGGGAAATAGGATTTGTAATCTCTCTCGAAAGAGATGTTGTGATAGGTTTTTTGCTGGAACCACTTGCCCAACAGCAGGAAGAACACGAGGCCTGCCAGACTGTCCAAGAATCCGGCGCCGGTATGCGTCACGATTTCATAAACGCTGCGCAAAAACAGCACCGCGATGCCCAATGCCAGCGGCACGTCAATGGTGAGTTGGCGTTGTTTCAGCCCCGTCCATGCCGAGGTGAAATAATCTCTGCCGCTGTACAGCACTACGGGAATGCTGAGCAGGATATTGAGATATCCAAAAAGCAGGTAAAAAAAGCCATCGGTCTCTTTCTCCAATCCCAGGTATTCCGGGAAACTGAGCAGCATGATGTTGCCGAAAGCGAAACCAGCTACGCCGAGTTTGTAATAAAACGAGCGATTGACCAAGGGTTTTTCCTCATTGTCCAAATCGCTGAGCGTGATGGCTGGTTCGTAGCCGATGTCGGAGAGCAGTTCCACCACTTTGCGCAGGGTGGTTTTCGACTCCGAATAGGAGATATAGACTTCCTTTTTTGGGAAATTGACCGATGAATTGCGCACGCCCTCGTTGAGCCGGTAGAGGTTTTCGAGCAGCCAGATGCAGGAAGCGCAGTGCATTTGCGGCAGGTAAAACGTGACGCGGGTGAGTTCGCCGTCGGTGTAATTGATGAGGCGCTCCTTCACTTCGGGGTCATCGAGGAAGGCAAATTCCGCGCGGGTTTTGCCCCGCAGGCTCACGCCGGCCTTCTCATCGAGGTCGTAATACTGACACATTCCATTGGTATTCAGTATTTCATACACCATTTTGCAACCCTCGCAGCAAAAGGCCTTCTCCTCAATGTGGATATGATCGTCGGGACATTCCTCGCCACAGTGGTAGCAGGAAAGATCGGGTGCGGTGGTCGGTTCCGTCACTTGGGCGAATTCTACTTCAGGCATGTTCATCGTTTTGGCCACCCAAAGGTAGCCCGGCGCTGAAATGGCCTCCGATGATAAATGTCACTGCCTCTTTTGATTGTGGTCAACTCAACCGAATCTCGTCGTTGTGCTCGTCATAAAACTTGTACTGCGTCATAGCCAACTGATTGGATGGTTTGATCTTAATCCAACGGAAATACTGTCTGAACCAGCGAATTTGCTGATTGAAGAAGCCCCGCTTCAGGTATGCCTCTATATACGGATGCACGGAAAGCGTGAGTTTGGCCTTGGATTGCGATTGCAACACAAAGTCCAGATCGCGTTGAATATCTTCCATCAGCAACACCGAAGCATTGATTTTGCCGCTGCCGTTGCAGGTGGGACACACCTCGGCGGTGTTGATTTTGACCTCCGGGCGTACGCGCTGCCGGGTGATCTGCATCAGCCCGAACTTGCTCAGCGGCAGCACGGTATGTTGAGCGCGGTCTTTTTTCATAAACTCGCGCATCTTCAGGTGCAGGTCTTTTTTGTGGTCGGGGTTTTTCATATCAATGAAATCAATGATGATGATTCCCCCGATGTCGCGCAGACGGAGTTGGCGGGCGATTTCCTCGGCAGCTTCTAAGTTGACGTTCAGAATGGCATCGTCGGCGGCAGCATTGCTCATTTTGTGCCCGCTGTTGACGTCCACCACATGCAGCGCTTCGGTGGATTCGATGACTAAGTACGCACCGCTGCTGAGAGTGGCCGTTTTTCCAAACGAAGCTTTGATCTGGCGGTCCACGCTGAAGGTCTCAAAAATCGGGCGACTGCCTTTGTGCAAAGACAGTATCTTGATCTGATCGGGCGCTATGGTAGCTAAGTAGTTCTTGATATTCTGAAACAACTCCTTGTCGTTCACGACGATGCGGTTGAAGGAGTCTGTCAGCAGGTCGCGCAGGATACTGGAGGTTTTGTCCAATTCGCTGAGCAATTTGGCGGGCGGCGTAGCCTTGTACATCTGTTGGTAGATGTCTTCCCATTTGCTCATCATGAAGGCCAGCTCTTCGTGCAATTCTGCCGTTTTTTTACCCTCGGCAGCGGTGCGTACAATGACGCCGAAGTTTTTGGGCCGGATGCTTTCCACCAAATTTTGCAGGCGTTTGCGCTCCTCGGCATTTCCTATTTTTTTAGAAACTGCCACCACTTCATTGAACGGGGTGAGCACGAGATAGCGACCGGGAATGGTAACCTCGCAACTCAGACGCGGACCTTTGGTAGAGATGGGTTCTTTGAGAATTTGCACCAGAATATTCTGGCGCTTTTCCAACACCTGATCCACTTTGCCGGTCTTGACGATCTCCGGCTCCAATTTGAAGTTATCGAGCTTGTGGGTGGAAATGTTTCCCGCAGTGACGCCGGCGGAATACTTGAGGAGCGAGCGCAGTTTGGGGCCTAAGTCTGTATAATGCAAAAACGCATCTTTTTTGTGTCCGATGTCCACAAAAGCAGCATTGAGGCCCGGCATGAGCCGTTGCACTTTGCCGAGGAATACATCCCCGACACTAAAGTTGCTGTTTGTTTTTTGGTAGTGCAGCTCTACCAATCTGCCGTTCTCCATCAAGGCAATTTCAACCTCGGTAGGAGTGGCGTTAATGATCATTTCTTTTTCCACGGGGCAATACATTTACGGGCGCCGCAAAGCGGTGCGAATTGGCATGATGCAGTCATGCAATATATCCGTATTGCCGGTGTGTGAATGTGTTTCTGAAAATTCGTACCCCCAAACTTACAAGGTTGCAAGTCCGACGATTTGCCTTGAGTACATTACAAATTGAAACATGTACCTCAAGGGGCCGTATTCAGAATTAGGAACACAATCTGAACGTCTTGCTATTACATAGAATGTAAGCAGGCATTCAGATCGTGTTCATTTGCTTTAGGCGTTGCAGTTCTCTCCTTAGAAAACAGCCGTACAGCAAAACAGACTTCCGGGAAGAAGGATTCATCATGGGGAGATCACCGCTTTCGGATGTGAATAGATGTATCCGATTGCAGGGAAAACGGTCTGCATCAATATGCAAATTCCCACCACCTCGATGCCGATGATGAAATCTTACTTCTTCTTCTTGTGACGGTTCTTGCGAAGTCTCTTTTTACGTTTGTGCGTTGCAATCTTGTGCCTCTTACGTTTTTTTCCACAAGGCATAGTGAATCTCTTTTTTTGTTTTACAAAAATGGTTGTTGTCAAAGTCCTTAGCCCCATTGGGATAAGGAAGGAATCATTCGTTGAGTTGGCCGCAGGCTTTTGCAAATTGCTCAGCCTTGGCGGCGTCGCCGGCCCCATTCCAGGCATCTGCCAACAAGCAGGTAGCTGTAAGGTTGCCGGGTTCGATTTCGAGTACGCGTTCCAGACGTTGGACTGCTTTATCGAACTGACCTGTTTGGATAGCTAATCGGCCCAAATTATTGAGCACCGACACGTTTTCCGGGTACTGTCGGTTCAACTCCAGCAGCATGGTGATACCTCGCATGACATCCTCTTTGGGAGGATTTTCGGCGTGTACGACCGCCAGATTGACCCGGTGAGCAACATTTTCCGGATTAACAGAAATGGCGCTCTCAAAAGCAGCGACAGCTCTTTGAGTGCAATAGGTACGCACCTTCTCGTCTTCGCTGCGCTGGAGGCATATCGCATAAGTGGTACCGGCTTTCGACCAAGCATCCTCTGTTTGCAGCCTTTGTGCCACCAATTGTGCATAATGTCCCGATATGGCAGGCTCGCCGGCATTGAACCAAGCCCCCGCCAAACGCATCAGCGTAGAAGTGTACGCAGAGGAATCGTCTTGAACCAATTCCAACTCGTGCTCTATGCTGCCGATTTCGTTTTTGCTATTGGCTTGCAACCGGCCCTGCGCTTCTTTCATCAGCACGTTTACATCAGTGCTTTCGGCACTGAAAACCCTTGTCTTTTCAAGGGATTGTTGGTCTTTCGACTGGGTTTCACATCCAAAATACAGCGCAAAGAACAGTATTGTGGCCGAAACCAACGCCGTAATTTGAGTCTTAGTCATGTGGATGTGTTATGACCTCAGCGAAATATTAATCTTCTTCTTCTTCCGGCATTTCGGTGACGTTGTTCTTCACCTGATCTACAAACACTTTGGCCGGTTTGAAGGAAGGAATAAAGTGTTCTGGAATTTCAATGGCTTCGTTGCGCTTGATGTGACGACCGATTTTCTTGGCACGTCTCTTAATAACGAAGCTACCGAAACCGCGAATGTAAACGTTTTCGCCTCCTGCAAGGGAGCCTTTTACTTCTTTGAAGAAAGTTTCCAGTGCGACCAGCACATCAACTTTGGCTACTCCTGTCTTTTCGGAGATGGCATTTACCAGATCGGCCTTTCTCATCGTTATAAATTGGTTTATAATAAGTTATGAAAAGAAAACCACCGCTTTTTCAAGCGAGACGCAAATGTCGGAATATTTCCCGGATTCCGGCAAGAAAAAATGAGGTTAATTTTCAGCACTTTGTGTTTAATTTTCCTCAAAGAACCGCAAAACCTATGAATTGCAAAGATGTTGAATGATAAAAATCAAGTTTTTATTGGTTATTTCAAATATGCGACTTACTTTTGAAACAAATTTTGTTGAACTTATGAAAAAACAAGCTACGCACCGCATGTATAATGTGCCCGATGCCGAGCTGTATGTACAATGTATGGAGCGCATCCGATACGCTTACCGAGACATAGACCGCTTTGTGCCGTACTCTTATGACCTCGAACGGCTTCGGGCTTTTGGGGCGCTGTGCGAACGTTTCAACGCCATGCCCGACGATGACGAAATGGTGGGCGACCAGATGCTGATGACCGAAAAGAAGGACGATGCCGCCGAGCGACTCAAAACAGCCATCCGTAGCCTCATGACACGGGTGGAAATCAAATTCAACAACAGAAGCGGGCGCTATCGGAAGTTCGGCACGGCTAAAATGGGCGATATGTCCGATGCTCAATTGTTGTTCTGTGGAAGAAGAGTAGCTCGGGTAGCCCGGCAACAAATGGACTTTTTGGCAGATACCGGCATGAATGAAACCATCATTCAACGCGTGACGGATGCGTGCCGGGACTTTGAAACAGCTCTGAACATCCAGCAAGACCGTATTGCCGACCGGGACATCGCCGTTGAAAACCGCACCGAACAAGGCAATAAAATGTATCAGGAATTGGTAGTGCTTTGCAATATCGGCAAAGACATCTGGGCTGATACCGACCCAGTCAAATACGAGAACTACTGTATCTACGAGAGCAACAATCACCAAAAGATTGCCCGTAAGGAGAGGGAAAAATCCGCCGTGGCGTCTAAGGAATGATGCCAATCAAGGCTTCCATTCATTGTTTGCCCTGTTTACATCGGCCATTCTGCCGGTAGGGTCTATCACCACCTTGGCTATGTCCTTGTGCCTCACAGGTACAGACCATTGATAATAAGGCTCAACCCAGGGCCAAGCTTCTGTTTTTTCAAAACCATCCCACCCTGAATCTGAGGGTTTTCCGCCCCGCATCATACACAGAGGGATGTGATAGCGCATCGTTTGGCCGTCGTTGAGCGTGATTTCCACGTCCACAGGCATAGGCATGGCGCCCTTCCGGTGCAGGCGAATGATGGAGGACTTGCTGCGGTCGGCTTCTACGGCGGCTACTATATAATCTATGGTGTGCGTAGAATACACCCAATAGTCGAGATACCAATCCAATTCGAGGCCGGAAGCGCGTTCCATGACCCGGATGAAATCTTTATCATCGGGGTGCTTGAATTTCCATGTATCGAAATAACGGAGCAAGCCGGCATTGAATGCCTCCAGCCCGATGAGGTAGGACAACTGCGAGAGGAAGACCGAACCTTTATTGTAACTGGCCACGCCATAGGCCGTATTGGTTTGGAAATGATCCGAAGGCGTGCTGAGCGCTTCTTCCCAATCGCTGAGGGCGATATTTACATAGCCCTGGTAATCAGGTTTGTGCGGCATATTTGATACGCTCCTTCCCGGCAACAGCTTCTCTCCGGCCAGATGATTCATCACTTCCGAAGATGCAAAGTTTACAAAACCCTCATCCATCCATGCGTAACGCGCCTCGTTGGTGCTCAGTACCATCGGATACCAGCAGTGCATCAGTTCGTGTACCGATACGCCCACCAAGCTGTTGAGGGGTCTGTTTCCGGTGATGAGCGTAGCCATAGGATATTCCATGCCGCCGTCGCCGCCCTGAATGAAGGCGTACTCAGGGTAAGGATATTGACCGAAGCGCGCATTGATGTAATCGAACGCCCGATCCATGATGGCCGGCAGCCGGCTCCATGCCTGAGTTGCTTCGCCGGGCTGGTAGAAAAAGCGCAGCACCGTACCGTCCGCTCTTGTGAGGGCAGTGTGTTCATAATCCGGATCGGCGGCCCATACGAAATCGTTGACGTTTTCGGCTTTGAAATGCCATTGCAAGCGGCGGGGAAGGTTCTTGGGGGCTTCCTCCGGTCGGCAATAGCCATGCCCGATTTCGGTGGGATTTTGCAGTATGCCGGTAGCAGCTACTACAAAATCGCTGTCAATGGTGATGCGCACATTGAAATCTCCAAACACGCCATAGAACTCCCTGCCTATGTAATCGTCGGCATGCCAGCCGTGACGGTCGTAAGCACAGACTTTGGGATACCATTGCGCCATAGAGTAACTGATACCCTCGGCATTGTTGCGTCCATTGCGGCGTATTTGCACGGGTACCTGCGATTCAAAGGTCATATCCAACTTCACTGTTTCGCCGGGCATAAGAGGCTCATTCAGCGATACTTCCAGAATAGTGCCACGAACGGTCCAGTTGCGCAGTTCCTGATCGTTCTGCCTCATTTTCAACACTTTAGTAAAGCCGATTTCATTGGGTTTGAGCTTAGAAATGCGCCCCCCCACTCTGGAGTCGGAATCGGATATATTGCGGGAACGCATATCCATCATGCTCCCCGGCTGAAAAGCATTGAGATAGAGATGATAGAAGACGCGGTGCAGTGTATCGGGCGATTGGTTATGGTAATGCAAGACCTGCTCCCCGTCGAAGCGATGTTTTTTGGTATCGAACCCAATGCTCATGTCGTAGTTGACGCGTTGTTGCCAATAGCCTGTACCTGGTTGTCCGCTTGCCATGAGGGCGCTGTAAAGTAGGGCCGTCAGTGAGACAGCTCTGATCATCTTGGTCATTCTTGGAAATGTTGTGGTCGTTAAATATTCGGAGTATCGCGCTGTTTTCTAAGCACTGCTCTGAGCATGATAATGAACAGAATGGCCAGTACGGCAAAGGGCAGCCAACTGCCAATCTGGTGTCCGATCTGATAGCCTGCCGAGGTGGTATCTACTCCTTCCATTGTGATGCTGAATGATGTGGCAATAATAAGTCATTTAATCAGCAAAAGTTGAGTAAAGGGTCCATTCCTTTCGTATTCTTCCCCGAAAAGTCGGTTCTTGTACTTATTTTCATCGGCGTTTGTCCCGGCATAGTCGAATAAAAGTAGATATCCCAACAGAGTGCAGGCATTTTTGTGAGCAAAAAGCAGCAATTGGACATTCAACGCAAAGCGGCCGACTGGGCCGGAGAACTCATTAAAGATCGTTTTATGGAAAACAACATTCATTCCGAGCGCAACAAGCACGCCGAGACCATCATTCGCAACCACATTTTGTGGTCTATGGGCGCCAGTTTTCTCATCCCTATACCTGTGGCCGACATTTTTGCCGTCAGCGCGCTTCAGCTTGACATGATTCGGCAATTGTGCAGGGTTTACAATGTCGACTTTGCCGAAACACAGGGTAAAGCTGTTGTTACATCCCTCACATCGAGCACTTTAGCGAAAGTAGGAGCGAGGAGCCTTATCAAAATCATTCCCGGTATCGGGCAATTGGTAGGAGGCGTGGCTACTTCTGTTTTCAACGGCGCTTCCACTTACGCGCTGGGCGAGGTGTTCAAAAAACACTTCGAGTCGGGAGGAACCATATTGGATTTTGATACGGACCGGCTCAAAAAATTCTATCAGGAGAAGTTTGAAAAAGGCAAAAAAGTGGCCGAACAATTGAAGAAGGATCAGGAAGCCAAAAAGGCCGCCGAGAATGCTGCACCTGCCGCCGCTTCAGGTCCGTCTGCTCCTTCGCCTGCCGCCGCCCAGCCATCTGCCGCGGATCGCCTTCGGGAATTGGCCGAGCTTAAAAACCAGGGAATTATCTCCGAAGAAGAGTTTGAACAAATGAAAAAGCGCGTTATAGAGAGTTTTTAAGCGCTCAGACCATATCAAATTAGTCTAAAGAATCCCCGACGGATAGTACATCCATCGGGGATTTCTATTTTAAATCATTGATTCTATGCAGATTATATCAATTCAGCACAGACCAAAGCATTTTTTCATCATCGTGTTTTAGAAATGAAAAATGTCACAAAAAAATAGCATTATAACAAATTAAATATTTATAAATGATATTATTACAAATAAGTTTTAACATTAATGTTAATAATATTTTTAGTCACGTTTGCTCATTTTTAGTATAAAATAAAATATTAAAACTCTTTTGTTTTGCAGCATTCTTATCATTAAGTATTTAGTGTTGTTCATAGTGTTTGTTTTTGCTTCCCCTATCCCCCCCGATAGGGGATTTTTTTTGCCAACTTAATCCTGTTCCACCTTGTTTCGTCTCCGAATTTCATCTGATAATAAACGCGGAATCTTATGTTATTGGACTTACATCACCTCCGGGAAGAGTATGCCGAACGCAAGCTGGATGCTTCGGAGGCTCACACAGACCCCTTCATTCAATTGCAGCAATGGCTCAATGATGCGCTTATGGCAGAGCTGCCCGAACCCAATGCCATGACCTTGGCCACATGTACAAAGGAGGGTATCCCTTCCGCCAGAGTGGTGCTGCTAAAAGGCGTCGATCGCTCCGGGCTGGATTTTTACACCAATTACCACAGTCGCAAAGGGCGTGAAATAGATGAAAACCCGCATGTTGCTGTTACTTTTTTGTGGCTGGGCTTACAACGTCAGGTGCGCGTGGAGGGCGTTGTGGAAAAACTGCCCCGCGAACAATCGGAATTGTATTTCCAAAGCCGGCCTTTGGGCAGTCGCATAGGCGCCGCCGCATCTCCGCAAAGCGAGGTGGTGGACAGAGCCGTGCTGGAGGCGGATTTTATGCGATTACAGGCAGAAGCGGAGGCAGCAGGCGGCACTTTCCCCTGCCCGCCTCACTGGGGTGGATACAAAATTATTCCTTCCCGATTTGAGTTTTGGCAAGGGCGAATCAGCCGTTTGCACGACCGCTTGGAATATAGCAGAGCCGAGGCCGGAGAATGGCGCATCGTTCGTCTGGCGCCGTAAGTACGATTCAAAAAATATTTTCCGAAGAGCTATTGCAAATTATCCATCTTGCTTTATCTTTGCGAAACTTTTTCGGAACCCTCTCCATTTACAGCTCCGAAAAAGCATTTTTCTCCCCGCCCAGATGGTGGAATTGGTAGACACGCTACTTTGAGGGGGTAGTGCTCGCAAGGGTGTGCAGGTTCGAATCCTGTTCTGGGCACAAAAGCCGTTCCGAATGGAGCGGCTTTTTTTATTGGCTCTATCTTTAAACCCCGCCAAATGTATATCATTGCCTCGCCAAATACGAATGCCCGTGAAGAACTGCCTTGCCGGCCTGCTGTTGGCCATGCTTTTTCTGACTGCCTGCGACACCTCGCAGCAGCCTCTGCCGCCGCCTGTTTCAAAAACGGTCACCGACGCGCTGGGGCGCTCAATCTCCGTACCGGGTCAGGCGAACAACGTCATCACCATGCGGGCGGGCGCACTCCGATTGATGCTGTACATGGGGCTGGCCGACAAAGTAGGATTTATTGAAAAAAACGACCTTGCCAGAGTAGTACCTTACATGATGGCGCATCCCGAACTGAAACAACGGCCCGTCATTGGTGTGAGCAACAATTTCGACCCGGAGGCCGTGGCGGTTTCGGGTACCTCCTTGATTGTCGGTACTTATATGAGCGAAGAAGAAGCCGACGATTGGACGATAAAAACCGGAAAGCCCGTCTTTTGCCTCGCTTATGGCGACTTGTACCACCTCAAAACAGACTTTTACAAAAGCCTCACTGCGCTGGGGCAGCTTTTCGACCGCGCACAACGGGCCGACAGCCTCATTGCTTACATCGAAACCACCATCTCAGAAGTGGGCAAGCGGGCGAAACGTTCACAGCGGCGCGGGCATTCGGCCTACATCGGCGGCATCGCTTTCAACGGCGTTCAGGGCATTGCTTCTACCCGCGCTCAGTATCCGCCTTTTGTGTATCTCGGCATTGACAGTCCGGCGGATGCCCTTCCTCACAGTATAGAGAGCATCGGCATGGGACAGAAAAATATGCTGATAGATATGGAGCAGCTCATCAGTTGGGACACAGACTATTTATTTTTGGACGCCTCCGGACAGCCTGCCTGGTCGGAGGAAATCAACAAGCCGGTTCTGGCCCGGCTTCGTGCAAAAAAGCTGCAACAAACCTACGTTTTATTACCCTTCAACTGGCACACCATCAACTATGAGCATCTGCTGTGCAATATGTGGTTTGTAGGAAAAACCGTCTATCCCGATACTTTTTCAGATGTGAATGTGGAGCAGAAATGCCGCGAAATTTTCACGATGTTTTATGGCCGCGACATCTACGACGAGGTAAAAGCCACCTATCAGCCTTTTGAAAAACCGAACCCCGATGCACGCCGGTAAGCCCTTGTCTTCGAGCGAGATATACAGGCGAAGTCTGAGAAAGAAGCGCTTGTTTGTCTGGGTAGCGCTGGCCTTGGTGCTGGTATTGCTCCTGTTCGGCCTGACGGCAGGCGCGCTGAAGTTGTCGTTCGCTGAAGTTTGGGCGGCCCTGTTTGGCGGGCAGAACGATACGCATCGGCACATTGTGCTGAATCTGCGCTTGCCGCGCTTGCTGGCGGCCATTGTTGCGGGTGGCGCCTTGGGACTGGCCGGCGCGGTAATGCAAATCGTACTGCGCAATCCACTGGGGTCGCCCTTCACGCTGGGTATCTCCAATGCGGCGGCATTCGGCGCGGCGCTGGCATATTTGATGCTGGGGTCGCCGATACTCCAATCTGTGCATCATTGGTTGCCGGGAGTACAAAACTCCATCGTAGCGATTTCTGCTTTCATCTGGGCGGCGCTGGGGTCTTTTTTCATCATTTTTATTTCCAGAAAAAAAGGCGCTACCCCTGAAAACATGATCCTGTCGGGCATCATCATCAATACTTTTTTCATGGCCCTCACGTCCATTCTGCAATTTCTGGCCGACGACGTGCAGTTAGGCTCCATCGTATTCTGGACCTTCGGCGATCTGGCCAAAAGCACCTGGAACACACTGGCTATACAGGTATTGGTCATCCTTCCGGTCTTGCTGTTTTTTCTCAAAAACGGCCTGCGATTCAATGCGTTGGATGCCGGCGATCAGGTGGCCTCCAGCTTGGGCATATCGGTACACAAGTTTCGGTTGTACAGTATTTTACTCACATCGCTGCTCACGGCCTGCATCGTTTCTTTTTACGGCATCATCGCGTTTGTAGGGCTTATCATTCCGCATGTCGTCAGGATTTTGATGGGCAACGACGCCCGTTTTTTAATGCCCGCATCGGCGGCCTTGGGAGCTTTATTTTTATTGATTTGCGATTTGGTGTCGCGCAGTTTATTCAGTCCCTTAGTCATTCCGGTGGGCATCATCACCTCCATCATAGGGGCGCCCCTGTTTGTCATTTTACTCATTAAAGGCAGCCAAAGATGGTCTCGGTAGCATTGCACAAACTCAGTTATGCTTATGGCAGCCGGCAGGTATTGCGCGATGTCAGCCATGTTTTTCAGCCGGGCGCTTTTACGGCCATCATGGGACAAAACGGCAGCGGAAAGACGACGCTGCTGCGTTGCATCAATAAAATGGCGACTGATTATCAGGGGCTTATTGAGATTAACGGGAAGGATGTGCGCTCCTTGTCTTTGGAAGAAATGGCCAAAACTTCCGCCTTCGTACCACAGGGACAGGATGCGGTGTTTGGCGCATCTGTTTTTGAAACCGTCTTGCTGGGGCGCCTGCCGTACATGACCTGGGCGCCCGCAGAAACGGACTATCGGATTGTGGACGAAGTATTGGACAGGCTGCATTTGCTGCGCTTTGCTGCCACCGACATCCATCAGATCAGCGGCGGCGAACGACAGAAGGTCTATATTGCCAGGGCAGTGGCCCAAAAAACGCCCCTGATCCTGCTGGACGAGCCGGTGACCTATCTAGATATGAAGCACCAGTTGGAAATTATGTCGCTACTGGCCGACTTAGCCGTGCAGGGCTTCAACATCATCATGGTGGTACACGACCTGAACCTGGCTTTGCAGTCTTGCAGCCATTTTGTTTTCATCAAAAACGGCCGGTTGATTTCGGTGGCCGATCCCTCCGGCATAGATGAGGCGCTGGTGCAGGATGTGTTTGATGTGCAGGCGCAGCAAATGACGGGCGAGAACGGGCGACGTTTATTTTCGCTATGGAAGAAGGGGTAGGCACAGGTGGTTCAATGATTTGTAATTAGAAAGCATGACTCCCGATTTGCCAGGGATAACCCTCAGATTTTCAAATGCGAATCGTCACAAAACGGCCCTTTCGCGCATTGTTTGCATTGGCACAGGCGGTATTCTCGCTGTTTGGATATGGTAAATTTCAGCGGTTCAAACTTGGTGCCGTGGTGCGAACCGTCGCAGAAAGGCTGGTTTCGGCTATGGCCGCAGGTGCAATGTAAGCAACCGGTGAACCGCATCTATTCCAGCACCTCCCTACATCCGATCTTT
>ERZ761609.1932-NODE-1932-length-16692-cov-10.013043_pt1 | contig 16692 bp, 16 predicted proteins | sample MGYA00511163_ERZ761609 | MGnify/ENA primary metagenome ERZ761609 (study PRJEB28899, sample SAMN02445070) | bioreactor sludge metagenome | biome: EBPR sludge | place: Australia: Brisbane, Thorneside Wastewater Treatment Plant | collected 2011-12-16 ... | reverse complement strand
GCAAGCGGCTGCAAATTCGCGCCGCGCTGCGCCCATGCCGCGCCGCCCTGCGATGCGGCCCACCCCGCGTTGGAAATCGCCGATGCGCGCGCCATCCGCTGCTGACGCTGGAGGGACATGTGAGCGACGCCCCGCTGGTCCGCATTCGTGGCCTGACAAAACATTTCGGCAAGCCGCCGGCGCTCGTGCACGCCGTAGAGGATGTCAGCATCGATATTGCTCGTGGTGAAATGGTCGGCCTCGTCGGAGAATCCGGTTCGGGCAAGAGCACCATTGGCCGGCTGATCCTACGGGCGCTGGACCTTTCCGCCGGAACGGTCGCGTTCGAGGGCCGCGAGATCGGTGCGCTGAGCCAGCGTGAGATCCGCCCCTTGCGCCGTCGCATGCAGATGGTCTTCCAGGACCCCTTCGCCAGCCTCAACCCGCGCCTCAGGGTCAAGGACATTATCGGCGTGGCGCTGGATGCCCATGGCCTCGCGCAAGGGCTGGCGCGCATGAAGCGCATCGGCGAATTGCTGGAGATCGTCGGGCTGGAGGCCCAGCACGCCACCCGCTTTCCCCATGAATTCTCAGGCGGGCAGCGCCAGCGCATCGGCATCGCCCGCGCGCTCGCTGTGGAACCTGATCTGATCGTCGCCGATGAACCGGTTTCCGCGCTCGATGTCTCGGTGCAGGCGCAGGTGCTGAACCTGCTGCAGGATCTGCGCCGCCGCTTCGGCCTTGCCATGCTGTTTATCAGCCACGATCTCGATGTGATCGAACTGATGTGCGACCGGATCGTCGTGCTCTATCTCGGACGCGTCATGGAGGTGGGCCCGGCCGAAGAAGTCTGCCGCCGCCCGCGCCATCCCTATACGCAGGCGCTGCTGGCCGCCTCGCCCAAACCGGACCCGGACGCACCGCGCGCGCGCCGCCTGTTGCAGGGGGACATTCCCTCGCCGCTCGCGCCGCCCTCGGGCTGCGTTTTCCGCACGCGCTGCCCACTGGCGACATCCGATTGCGCCCAAGCCGTACCGGCGATGCGACAGGCTGGCGAGGGGCATCAGTTTGCCTGCATCCTTGCCGCAGATGCGCCCCAATTGGCGCCGGAGCGTTGAAGGACGCGGCGATGAGCGAAGCCCCGCACGATCAGGACACCGGTCAGGGCGCCGAGGCGCGATCCGGCGATATCCTGCTGACCATGCGCACACTGCTGCCGGAGCTTTCGAAAGCCCATACGCAGATTGCCGAGATGGTGCTGGCCGATCCGCAATGGGCGGTCCAGACCAATGTGGAGGACCTTGCCGCCAGGGCCGGCGTCGCCAAACCGACCATCGTGCGCTTTGCCCGCGCGGTCGGCTGCGAGGGCCTCAAGGATTTCAAGCTGAAGCTGGCGGGATCGCTGGCGCTCGGATCGTCCTATCTGCACCGCGCCGTGCGGACCTCGGACACGCCGGCGGAAGTGATCAACAACGTTGTCGGCTCCACTCTGGCGGCCTTGGCGGAATGGCGCCGCGCTCTCGATCCCGAGTTGTTGAACAAGGCGGCCAAGGCGCTCGACAAGGCGCGCCGGGTCGATTGCTACGGCACGGGCGCGACATCGCATTTTCTGGCGCAGGACCTTCAGGCCCGCCTGTTCCGCCTTGGCCTGACGGCGACAAGCTACACCGATGCCTATCTCCAGCTGGTGGCCGCGGCGACCCTCGGATCGGACGATGCCGTCGTCGCGATCTCCTTCGTCGGGCGTATGCCAACGCTGCTGGAAACCGTGGCCATGGCGCGGTCGCGTGGCGCAACCATCATCACCATCACGCGTGCAAACACGCCGCTGGCCCGCATGGCGGACATCGTGCTGGCGGTGGATGTCCCCGCCGATGCGACCATGCCGGTGGGCACCGACGCCTACATTACCCAGACCATGATGATCGAGATGATTACCATCCTTCTGGGGCGTCTGCGCGGGCCGGACTGCGTGAAGCGGCTGGAGCAGATCCACCGGATCCTGCAGGCCAAGGATCAGGACTCCGACGAAAGCTCGGTCGTCTACTGGGGCTGGAAAAGCCCGTGAATCATTGAAACCGCTGTTGGAGATAAAGCGATGACAATTGAACACCTGGGCGGAGAAGGCTTTGGCGCCGCACGCAGCACGATGCCGCTGTCGCCCGCCGTCCGCGCCGGCGACTTTGTCTACATCTCCGGCCAGGTGCCAACCGATGACCGCGGCGAAATTGTCTGGGGCAATGTCGAGACACAGACGCGTTTGGTCATGGACAAGCTGAAAGTCGCGCTCGGGTATGCCGGCTGTTCCCTCGCCGACGTCGTCAAGACCACGGTGTATCTGGCTGATGCGCGCGATTTCGTCGGCTTCAATGGCGTCTATTCCAGCTATTTCGAACCCGGGAAACGCCCGGCGCGCACCACCATCCAGTCGGCGCTCATTCTCGATATCCGCGTGGAAATCGAGGCCGTGGCCTATGCCCCGCAGAAGCGCTGACGATGCACGCGATACCTGACCTCGAAACGCCTGCCGTTTTGATCGACGAGGATATCGTCGATCGCAACATCGCGGCGGCACAGGCACAGTTCAGCCGTCTCGGCGTCGCACTGCGCCCGCACATCAAGACCCACAAGCTGGTGCGCTTCGCCCAAAAGCAGATCGCCGCCGGCGCTGTGGGCATCACCTGCCAGAAGACATCGGAGGCCGAAACCTTTGTCGAAGCGGGATGCAGGGATGTTCTGATCACCTTCAACATCCTTGGCGATGCCAAGCTGGCGCGCCTGCGCCGCCTGAGCGAACGGGCGACCATTACGGTCGTTGCGGACAACGCAGTGGTCGTTCGCGGATTGTCACAGGCGTTTGCGGATGCCGCTGCCCCCATGCGCGTGCTTGTCGAATGCGACACCGGCCTTGCGCGGTGCGGTGTTCAAAGCCCCGAGGCTGCTGCGCATCTGGCGCGTTTGATCGCTCAAAGCCCCGGATTGCAATTTGCCGGGTTGATGACCTATCCGCCCCCCAACAGCCATGAGCGGGTCGAGAGCTTCATGCGCGAGGCCAAGGCGGGCTGCATGGCCAGCATCGGGCATTGCGAAACCATCAGTTCGGGCGGGACGCCCTCGATGAAATCGGTACCGGCCGGCACGGTCGTAACCGAGTATCGCCCCGGCACCTACATCTACAACGACCGTTCACTGATCGCGCGTGGCGCCTGCATGCTCGCCGATTGCGCGCTGGCCGTTGCTGCTACCGTTGTCAGCCGCCCGACACCGGATCGGGCGATCCTTGACGCTGGTTCGAAGACCTTGAGTTCAGATCTCCTGGGCCTGACCGGCTATGGCCTGCTGCGCGATTATCCCGAGGCTGTGATTTCAGGACTGAGCGAGGAGCATGGCCATGTGGACCTCACAGCCTGCGCCTGCAAACCTGAGGTCGGGGAAACGGTCCTGATCATTCCCAATCACGCCTGCGTCGTCACCAACCTGTTCGATCAGGTTCATATCCACCGTAGCGGGCGCTTCATTGAAACCGTGCGCGTCGATGCGCGCGGCTGCGTTTTCTGAAAGAGGAACACCGATGTCCGTCCAGCTTCCCGACAATGAGCCCGATCTCTTTGCCCTGATGCGCAAGGAGTTGTTTTCCAGTGTCATCGGCGATGTGCTCGATGCGCAGGGCTTCCGGCACCAGTATCTGCCGCCCAACATCCGGCCACTCTCCGACGACATGGTGATCATCGGGCGGGCAATGACCGTTCTGGAGGCCGACTTCTGCGTCGAGCCGGGAATGGACGGACGGTCCGGTCTGGCGGCCAAACCCTTTGGCGTGATGTTCGAAGCGCTAGATGACCTGAAGGCGAACGAGATTTACATCACTTCAGGCGTCTGCGGCGCCTATGCCCAATGGGGCGAGATGATGTCGACCCGCGCCCGTGTTCTTGGTGCGGCCGGGGCCATCCTGAATGGCTATGCCCGCGACACCCACGGCATCCGCAAGCTTGCCTTTCCGACCTTTTGCCACGGCTCCTATGGCCAGGATCAGGGGGTGCGGGGCAAGGTGCTCGACTACCGTCTGCGGATTGAAGTCGGCGCGGTGACGATCGATCCGGGCACCATTCTGTTCGGCGACATCGACGGAGTTGTCGCCATTCCAAAGGCAGCGGAGAAGGAAACCTTGAGACTCGCGTTTGAAAAGGCGCGCGGCGAAAAGCTCGTTGCCAAAGCCATTCAGCAAGGCATGAGCACTGTTGAGGCCTGGAACAAGTTCGGGATCATGTAGACTTCGAACACGCTGCCGGACGTCTCGCGGATAATCTCTTGCAATCTCGGAAACAGCAACGCTACTTGCCTGAAAATGCAAAAAAAGTTAGGCCAACATTGCCGTTAGCCGAACCTGCGTTGATCAGACATCCGTACCCTCGGCAAGCATCAATGCGTCTTCGACGTCGACACCGATGTATCGAACTATTGTCGCAATCTTTGTATGGCCCAGCAGGATTTGGACCGATCGCAGATTGCCTGTCTGCTTGTAGATCAGAGCCGCTTTGGTCCGGCGAAGAGAGTGCGTTCCGCAATGTTCCTTCGGCAGGCCTGCGGCAATCGTCCATTCATCGACCATGCGCGCATATTGTCGGGTGCTGAGGTGGGCGGACTTATTGCAGCGGCTGGGGAAGACGAAATCGTCGGACGTGCCGCCGCGTCTGTTCAACCAAGCGAGCAAGCTTGATCGTGCTGGCTCCATAATCTCAAACTGAACCGGTTTGCCCGTCTTTTGCTGGACCACGACAGCGCGCTGCTTCACTTGGCCGCCGCTGATCAGGTCACCAATCCGAAGCTTGACCACGTCGCAACCGCGCAGCTTGCTGTCGACCGCCAGATCGCGCAGGGCCCGGTCTCGAACTCTGTGTTCGTGATCGAGGAAGAACCGCATCGCCCAGACCTGCTTCTGCTTGAATGCCTTCTTCGCCCCGACAAGGCGTCCTGCGTTCCACGGTCGTTGGTCGTCGTGCCGTGGGTCATATTGTGCGCCTCCCGTGATCATTCTCCTTGATCGTCGAGCCATTCGGCAAGGAGATCGAGCGCCTCAAGGTTGCGCTTTGCGAGTAGGTATCGTGAAAACAGGCAATGTCGGCTTTGCGGAAGCGGCACTGCGCTTGGGAACGACCGAAATGGGGGCGCGAAGCGGTCGTAGATTCTGCGACCATTGTGGCCCAAAATTTCTCCTGACATGCCCGCCAAACTCGTCTTATTGGTCTGATCGTCCAAAAACGAGGTGACCTGAGCCGCGAACGACCGTCTTGGCAGCACCGGTTGATTGCCATCGCCCCCGGTCTCGTCGTGCCCCCCCAGGTCCTCTGAACTGCCATCTCCATGCCCGGAAGCAAATCTGATTTCTGCGCGGTTTATGTATGAATTCTGGTGTTATTTTGCATTCTCGAAACAATCCTGACGAACGGCCAGAACAACAGGAAATATATAATGGCTGCAGCGACAAGAGGCGTTGGATTGTAGGTTATTCCTTGTGCGATCTGCGCCGACCTTAAAAGTTCTTGCAATGCTACAACTGAGGCAATCGAAGTCTGTTTAACAAGCTCTACGGTATTGCTGATCAGGTCAGGAAGAACGTTGCGTGTTCCTTGCGGCAGCACCACATACAGCAGCGACTGGCGCCAGCTCATGCCCGTCGAACGCGCGGCTTCAGTCTGTCCCTTGGCGACCGATTCCAGGCCGGCACGAAATATCTCCGCAAAATAGCTTGAGCCGTTGAGCACCAGCGCCAGCACTGCCGCCGAGAACTCATTCATCCGCAAGCCAAGAAACGGCAGGCCATAGAAGATGAGGATCAAGAGCACGAGGGGCGGGATCGCCCGCATGACATCGACATAAGCGGCAATGGAAAGCCGCAGAAGCCGAAGAGGCGTATCTTGGGCGACAGCGATCAAAATGCCGCACAAAACGGCCAGCGGAACCGCAACGAGCGAGAGCGCGAGCGTCAGCCAGAAGCCTTCCACAAGCAACGGCGCAACCTGGCGAAGAATGGTCAGATTGAAAAACGTATCAACGAAGCCTGACATCATCACCTCGGGGTCGCGTGCGCGCGTTCGAGCCAGCGTGTGAACAGGACAAACGGCAGGAACAACGCCACAAACAACAAGGCTCCAACAGTCAGCGCGGTGGGATTGGCGACATTCGACTGGATGCTGCTGGTGACATTCAGGAGCTCAGGCACGGCGATGACCGACCCCAGTACGGTTCCCTTGGAAATGCCAATAGCCCGGTTTGTCAGCGGTGGGATTGAAATGCGCACAACCTGTGGGAGAATGACGAACCAAAGGGTCTGACCAAAGGTCATGCCGGTCGAACGGGAAGCCTCCCATTGGCCTTTCGCCACGGCGTTGATGCCGGCCCAGAATATCTCTTCAGCAAAGGCGGAAAGGACGATCGAAAGGGCCAGGATCGTCGCCCAAAACGGATCGATGACGATGCCGAAATAAGGCAGCGCGAAATAAACCAGGATAATCAGAACGATCTGCGGTATGGAGCGGAAAAAATCGATGTAGAGAATGATCAGGGCATTCAAAGATCTGATCCGGTAAAGCCGCACAATGGCAATCGCCAGTCCGAGCGGAATACCGATCAGGACGGTCAACACCGACATGACGACAGTCAGGCTAAAGCCGCGCAGAATATCCGGCCAGTAGGGTGCGATCAGCGAGAAATCGAAAAAGTACCGGATAATCTGATCCATTGCTCAGCTCCGGGTGCGCGCCAGAAATTCTTGAATGCGCGGATGTTCCGGCCGGATCAGGATTTCTTCCGGCGTCCCGTTCGCCAGAATGGTGCCCTTGTCGAGGAAGATGACCCGGTCGGCCACTTCGCGGGCAAATTGCATCTCATGGGTCACAACAACCATGGTCATGCCCGCTTCCTTGGTGCGCTTCATGACGGTCAGCACCTCGCCGACCAACTCCGGATCGAGCGCGGAAGTAGGCTCATCGAACAGCATCACCTGCGGTTCGAGCGCCATGGCGCGGGCGATGCCCACGCGCTGCTGCTGGCCGCCCGACAATTGGGACGGATAATGCCCTTCCTTGTCCGCAAGCCCGACACGCTCAAGCTGAATCCGCGCCCTCTGCTCGGCCTCCTGGGCGCTGAGGCCAAGAACTTTCCGCAAGGCAAGCGTGACATTCCCGAGTGCGGTCTTGTGAGGGTAAAGATGAATACCCTGAAAAACCATGCCGATACGTCGACGCAGGCTGTTGAGATCAACCCTCGGACCCGTGATGGGTGTACCGGTCAGGGTGATCGTCCCCGTTGTCGGCTCTTCCAATCGGTTGAGACATCTCAGGCATGTGCTCTTGCCTGATCCGGAAGAGCCGATCAGAACGACCGCCTCCCCCTTGCGCACGCGGAAACTGATATCCCGAAGAACGACATGCCCGCTATAGGACTTTCCAAGTCCTTCGATGACGAGAATATCGTCGGTTTCGGGAACATCGGTGCTCATTTGCAGTCCGCTTTGACTTCGGTTGCGTCATAGCCAGCGAAGCCGGGAGCGCCCGTTCCGGCCATGACCTTCACCGTGGAACTGTCGGGGGCGGGATCGGAGCCAAACCATTTCTTGTGGAGTTTGGTCAGCGTTCCCTCGGCTTTCATGCATTCAAGCGCCCTCTCCACCTTGGCGCGGAATTCAGTGTCTTCCTTGCGGAAGGCAAAGGCAAAATTGCCGCCGGTGGAAATCACATAGGCAACGTCGGTTCCTGCATTCTGTGTGGTGACGTAGCGGGCAGCGGGCGCATCCGCCAACAGAGCGAAGGCCCTACCGACCATGACGGCCTGCACGCCATCCGCGGCCTTGTTGTAGCGCTGGATGGTGAAGCCGTATTGTGCCTCATTGCTTGTCAGCCATCGATCCGAGGTCGAGCCATTATTGACCGCAATGGCCTTGCCTTTTAGGGCCTCAAGATTGGCGACAGCTTCGCCTTTCTTGGTCAGGAAGCCGAGCCCCGTTGGCAGATAAGGTTCACTGAAAAGCATCTGCGCCGCGCGCTCTTCCGTGACGGTGGTCGGAGCCACGATCATTTCATAGCGCTTGGAGAACAACCCAGCAAAAATGGCCGAGAAGTTTGAGTCAATTGCCTCAACGCCGGGGCGCTTGAGCTTCTTGGCGACCTCAGTTGCAAGATCATAGCTGAACCCGGTGATCTCGCCGGAAGCCGTCTTGAAACAGAAGGGCGCAAAGCCCAGATCGCACGATACTTTCAGTTTTTCGTTGTCGGGATGGTCCGACATCTGGGCAGCTGCCGGAAGCACTTGCCAACTCAAGATCGTTGCAGTGGCAAATGACAAAATTCCGAGTGGTTTTCCGAAGGGCATGGTCGGCTCCTGACAAGTTCCGTCGCCACAAGAGCCTAACAGCCTTTGTCATGCCCTACCCATGCCAACTTGTGCCATATTCATAATGTCGGGTTATGGATCTCCTTCGACACGTCCTCGACTGTGGAGACGAAAACCTTGGCAAGGCGTGACATCGGTTCGAGGCGCGACGACAAGGCGTAGACATGCATGCGGGTTACTGGGTCGATTGGTCTTGCGACAAGATCGGAGGCAGACGTGGCTGAGCCAATCACGAAGTCATCAGCGATCGCCACACCCACGCCAGCCTGCACCAGTGAACAGGCGACCGGCGTGTAGCGGACGACGGTATCGAACCGGATTTCGATTCCACTGTCCGCAATCGCCTTTGCGACCAGATCACCATAGGGCGTCTGCGAGTTGTAACCGATCAAAGGGTAGCCGCGCAGCTCTTCCAGCTTGATGGTCTGCAAGCCGGCCAAGGGATGATCGCGCCGGCAGATGACGCTCAGCCGCCCTTCCACGATGGCCTTGGCATCGAGTGTCGGATCATGAACCGGCATGCCTGAAAAGCCGACATCCACCCGCCGCGCAGCGACCCGGTCGATCAGCTCACGAAGGGTCAGGACCTCCAGTTGGAGAAAGACCTCCGGATAGATCTGCCGGAAACGCTGAATGGCGACAGGGATGAGGGCTTGAGCAACGCTCGGACTGGCAACGACATGCAGCGCTCCGGTGCCTCGCCGCGTCAATTCCTGCGCGAGATCATTGACCCGCAGGACCCCGCGATGCACCTCCTCAACCTCGGCGAATAGCCGGCGTGCCTCGGGCGTAGGCTGAACCCGCCCCTTGATGCGCTCGAACAGGCGCATTTTCAGGCGATCTTCCGTGTAGGCCAGCAGGCGACTGATCGCGGGCTGGGAGACGGACAGCAATCGCGCAGCCCCGCTGATGGAGCCCGCCATCATGATCGCACGAAAGACTTCGATTTGCCGGAGGTTGAATTTCATGCCTGAAGCCTCACCCATAATCCAGCGTTATGCTTCGTCGATTTATTGGCATAAGGAGGTCTGAGAGCAAGCCACTATGGTCACCCGAGGCAAGGTGAACAGTCAGAAGGCAAGGCGCGACCATGGCAGATTTCGACCTCGTGGTGACCGGAAACGTCGTTCTCAGCGACCAGATCATCGAAAATGGATTTGTTGCCTCTCGTTCCGGCAAAATCGTAGAGGTGGGCAAGGGACAGGGCCCGGCCGGTCGCGAGCGGCAAGACTTCAAGGGACACTGGCTTATTCCCGGCGTCGTCGACGGACAGGTCCATTCCGGCAGCCAGGCGAACCAGGAAGGCATTGGCATGTGCTCGCGGGCGGCAGCGGCCGGCGGCGTCACGGTGATGGTCGAAATGCCTTATGACGAACCGGAGCCCGTAACAAACGCGACCCTGTTTCGCCAAAAGGTGGCCATTGTCGAGAAAGATGCGCATGTTGATGTCGCCTGTTACGGCACCATCACTGTCGAGAACGGGCTAGACGCCATTCCGGGGATGATCGAGGCTGGTGCATGCGGCTTCAAGTTCTCAACCTTCGAGGCCAATCCGACGCGCTTCCCGCGCATTACCGACGATACGATCTATGAGGCGTTTCGCCGGATCGCCCCGAGTGGTTTGCTGTGCGGCGTTCACAATCAGGATCAGGAGATGACCCGCCGCAACATCGAAAGGATGGTTGCAGCAGGCGATACCGGCATTGGTGCCTTCGAACGCGCCCATACGCATCTGATCGAAAACCTTGCGACCGCCCGTATCTATGAGATCGGGGCGGAGACCGGCGCCCGCGCGCACGCGGTGCATGTCTCAACGTCGCGAGGCTTCGAAATCTGCAACATGTACAAGCGTGCGGGATACAAGGCGACGATCGAGACCTGCGTTCAGTATCTCATGATCAATGTGGAAGAGCATCTGCCGCGCTTCGGTGCCAAGATTAAGCATTACCCGCCCATTCGGTCGAAAGCCGAGAACGAATTGCTCTGGAGCCATATCGCGGCTGGGCATTGTGACTTCGTATCCTCCGATCACGTCTCATGGGGCCTTGAGCGGAAAGGCGATGCGAACATTTTCAGGAACAGCTCGGGCGGCCCCGGCATTGAGACCTTGCTTCCTGCATTCTGGACCGGCTGCGAGGAGCATGGCATTGCACCGACCATGGTCGTCAGGCAGCTGTGTGAAGGCCCCGCGCGGTGTTTCCAGCTTGCGGACAAGGGAGCCCTGGCGGTTGGCAAGGATGCAGATATCGTTGTTCTTGAACCCGGACGCTTTATTCACGATCCGTCCAAGAGCTTCTCGGCGGTCCGGTGGAGTTCCATGGAGGGCCGCGAGTTCCGCATTCGTGTCGCAGCCACTTATCTGCGCGGCAAGCTGGCATATGATGGCGCCGGAATCGTGAACAAGGCTGGCTCTGGTCAGTTCCTCCGGCCCTCGGCGGCCTGATGTGATGCGCATCCATGCTGCGCGCCTTTGGCGCCACCTTGATGCCATGGCTGCCCTGACCGAGCCGGATCGGCCTTACACGCGACGGTCATTCACCCCAAGGTTTGGTGAAGGGCGCGCGTGGCTTGCCAATGCGTTTCGCACGGCAGGGCTTGAGACGGAAATTGATGCGGCCGGTAATCTTGTCGGCCGCCTTCCCGGGCTCGATGACGGATTGAAGCCGATTGTCGTCGGTTCGCATTCAGACACGGTGCCTTCCGGCGGACGCTACGATGGCGTTCTCGGCGTCCTTTCCGCGCTTGAGGTTGCACAGACAGTGCAGGCGGCGGGCAAGCGGCTGCGTCACCCGTTGGAAGTTGTTGATTTTCTTGCCGAGGAGCCATCGGAGTTCGGGCTGTCATGCATTGGCAGCCGTGCCTGGGCTGGCGCGTTGACGCGGGGCGACCTTGAACGCAAGCGTCCCGACGGCATGACCCTAGCTGAGGGACTCGTTTCTGTCGGCGGCGATCCGTCCAGACTGGCATCTGTCCAACGGAAGCCCGGAACAATCACCGCCTATCTCGAGGTTCACATCGAGCAGGGACGTGTGCTCGAGAATTCGGGCGTTCCGGTTGGGATTGTGACGGACATCGTCGGCATCCGCCGCGAGCGCTGGCTCGTGGTCGGTCGCGCCGATCACGCGGGTGCCACGCCGATGAATCTTCGGCACGACGCTCTGGTGGGCGCCGCCCACATCATCGCAGAAGCATCGCGGGCAGCATCCGAGACGATAGCTGCAACCAAGCCGCTCGTCGCCACGATCGGGCATATGGAAGTCTCGCCGAACGCAGCCAACGCAGTGCCCGGAAGCGTGACGATGACGCTGGAAGTCCGGTCGGGGGATGACGCTGCCGTTCGCAACTTCGGCGATATGCTGCAAGGCAGGACAAGGGATCACCTTGCCCGCTTGGGCCTTGATCTCGTTCGCAGCGAAATCAGTCATGCTCTGCCCACACCTTGCGCCGACGTGATCCGATCCGCCATCGGAGAAGCCGCAAAGGCACTCGGCCATTCCGCCCTCTCCCTGCCGAGTGGTGCCGGCCATGACGGTGTTTTCGTTGCAGCGGCGGGTCCGATCGGAATGATCTTTGTTCCCTGCCGTGATGGCCGCAGCCATGCCCCGGAGGAGGAAATCACGGCGGATCAGGCGGCCACAGGAGCCGATGTGCTGCTTGCCGCGATTCTGCGCCTTGATGAGTCGCTCTGATCCTGGAGACGAAATGACGATTTTCGTGATCAATCCGAATTGCCTTACCCAGGTTACTTCGGGAATCGACAAGGCGATGGACCCGTTTCGCATTGGCGGAGCGCCGGACATTCAGTGTCTGACCCTGGCTGATGGGCCTCCCGGGATTCAAACCCAGGCTCATGTGGATCTCGTCGTCCAGCCATTGTTGCGGGAAGCTGCCCGGCTGGAAGATCAGGCATCAGCATTCGTGATCGCCTGCTTCTCCGATCCCGGACTGTACGCGTTGCGCGAACAAAGCCGGCTGCCTGTGTTCGGGATTGCTGAAAGCGGGGTTCTTGCGGCGCTCTCGCTCGGCCATCGTTTCGGAGTGATTTCGATCTTGCAGACATCTGTGGCGCGCCATTTGCGCTACTTTGGTGCGATGGGAGTCAGCAGCCGTCTTGCAGCGGACATGGCCATCGGACTATCGGTGTCGGAGCTTTCCGACGATGAGCGCACGCTGGATCGGATGACCGAAGTCGGATGCCAATTGCGCCAGCAGCATGGTGCCGATGTGCTTGTCATGGGTTGTGCTGGCATGGCCCGCTTTCGCGATACCTTAGCAGAGCGAACAGGATTGCCGGTCGTCGAGCCGACACAGGCGGCCGTCGGAGATGCTTTGACGCAGAGCTTGATGGTTCGGCAGACAACAATTCATCGATGACTAAAATGGACCCTCATATCTCCACGCCCTCCGCGAGCATCAAGGCGTCCTCGACATCAACGCCGAGATAGCGAACCGTGGTTTCGATCTTGGTATGCCCAAGCAGGATCTGGACAGCGCGCAGGTTGCCCGTCTGCTTGTAGATGAGGGATGCCTTCGTCCGGCGCAGCGAATGCGTGCCGTAGTCCTGCGGGCGCAGGCCGATCGCCATCACCCACTCATCCACGAGCCTCGCATATTGCCGCGTACTGAGGTGCCCGGTTGGATCGCAGCGGCTGGGAAAGACAAAATCATCGAGTGTTCCGCCTCGCCGTTCCAGCCAGGCGAGAAGGCTCGAGCGTGCTGGTTCCGCGATCTCGAACTGAACAGGCTTGCTGGTCTTCTGCTGGACGATGATCGCGCGTGCCTTCACAGAGCCACCGCTGACGACATCACCGATCTTCAGTTTCACCAGATCGCATCCACGCAACTTGCTGTCGATGGCGAGGTCGAGCAGTGCGCGATCCCTGAGCCGTTGCTCGTGGTCGAGGTGGAATCGGATCGCCCAGATCTGCTTCACCTTGAAGGGGCGCTTCGCACCCACAAGGCGGCCGGCATTCCAGGGTCTGCGGTTGTCATATCCGGGGTCAAAGCGGGCTCGTCCCATGATGCTCTCCATCCTGGAGCCCCCCGCCCGGAGCCATTGAGCGCCTGGAATATGACCGACCGGTTTCACGCGACGCTCGAATTGAATTGGCTTGGGAGAATGTCGGCTATTGGTGTTCGCTTTGCGCGGCATAAGTGACCGAGATGGGGGCGCGAACCAGACTTTCCGCTAAATTTGTTTGGAAGAACGCGCGCCGGTAGTTGCCTTACGCCATGGCCCTTTCCACCCGATCACTGACAGCCTCCGCCGCAGCGACGAGGGACGTATCCGGGCGGTGCGCGTAGCGCGAGGTGACTGTCCGGATGCTGTGTCCGAGGAGCCCGGCGATGGTCAGTTCGGAATATTCCAACTCGCTGGCCATGGTCGCGAAGGTGTGGCGGAGTGTGTGGCAGGTCGCGTCAGCAATCTCTGCGGCTTCCATGATGCGGAGCACCTCGCGCTTCGTGCCCTGATAATGGCTCGATCCGTCGAAGGAAGGGAAGACGAAGGGCGAGCCAGGCTGACGCGAGAGCGCGGTCAGTCGAGCGACGGCGGGTGATCCAATGGCCCGAAGACTTCGACCCGTCTTGGTCTGGGCGAGGCGTAGGCATTTTGCTTCGGTATCGACCTCATCCCAGCGCAGGCCCGCGATTTCGTTGAGGCGGCAGCCGGTAAGCGACAGAAGCCAGAGAATCTGGATGGCGTGAGGATGAATGGCTTTGCCAGAGGCATCCTTGCCAATGGTGAGAACGCGACCAAAGCGGGCCAGTTCCTGGCTACTGAGGAAACGCTCCTTAGGTGCCCCCCGATAGCGCTCTGCACCGTGGACGGGATTGTGCTCGGCCAGATCACGTCGCACTGCCCAGGAGAAAATGCCAGAGAGCAAGTCAGCGACACGCGCCGCCGTCCCGGCTCCCCCCTTGACAATGGCCCGGCCGCGCAAGCCGGTTTTGATGTCGGCTGCCGTCTTTCCCGCAGTCACGTCATCAATGAGATGGGCGATGTCAGTCCGAGATATGTCACGGACAAGCTTCCTGCCAATGAGGGGCTTAATGTGTCGCTCAATGCGGCCAACATCGATGGCCAGAGTGGAAGCGCGTTTGGGCTGCTGGAAGCGGGTTAGGACCTGTCCTCGTTCAGCGGCCTCCATGTACCGGTCACAAAGGTTGGCCACGGTCAGGGATGCGGTATCGTCAAGGTCTGCCTTTTGGGCAGGATCGATCCCTTCGGCGATCTGACCGAGTAGCACCTTGGCCTGGTCTCTTGCGCTCTCGACGGTCCAAGGCGCGCCAAACGTTCCTATGCTGAACCAGCGCTGCTTGCCGTCGATCCGTGACTTCAACACGAACACGGGCCTTGCCCTCTGGCGGCGCACGCCAAAGCCCATGACGGCGCCACGGCCCGTGTCCCACAGGATGGCATTCTTTTCGAGGGCTTCGACGTCTCGCTTGGTGATCGGCATGGGCGCAGGCTAGCAACCAATTAGCAACCAGCGCAACTGGAGTGGCAACGAAATCCCGTGAACGTCCGGGAACGCGTCGAACGAAAAATCAATGCGTTAGTGACCATAAATGACTTGAAATGATGCTGGATGGTTTCTGACACCGACGTTCGGGACGTAGGGGTCGCAGGTTCAAATCCTGCCACTCCGACCATTCTTTCCTGATGCGCAAAGCCTTGATCGCATTCGACAAGGCGAAACAGCGCCTCGTTCGCGCCCACCGTCCGGCTTGCTGGCGACGTCAGTGTCAGGCGTGCGTCCTGCCGCGCCTTCGCGCTTGGGGCAGGCACGTCCATGCCGGTGTCGGACTGTCTGCGCGCGTCGAAAAGGCCCCGCGCTTCCTGCAGCGCCCGTCCCGCAGCGCCTGCCATTCTCGCGGGTGTGCACGAATTATTGACACGTATACTAATGATGTGCATACTTATTATAATGCCCTTCAGAGGATGAGCAGGGAGCTGGCGCGATGGACCAGAAGGCACATACGGCGATGCAGCCGGATGACTCACCCGCGCTGCGCAAGCTCTATGCCGACTTCAAGGCCAATCACCTCAATCCCTTGTGGACCCAGACGGGCAATCTCATGCCGCCGCACCCCCGCCCCAGGGCGGTCGCGCATGTCTGGCGTTGGTCCGAGCTGTATCCTCTTGCCAGGCAGTCCGGTGATCTGGTGCCGGTCGGGCGCGGTGGCGAACGGCGGGCCATCGGGCTTGCCAATCCGGGGCTGGGCGGGGAGGCCTACGTTTCGCCAACGCTCTGGTGCGCCATCCAGTATCTGGGGCCGCGTGAAACCGCCCCCGAGCATCGCCATTCGCAGAATGCCTTCCGTTTCGTCGTTGAGGGCGAGGGGGTCTGGACCGTCGTCAACGGCGATCCCGTGCGCATGAGCCGCGGTGACTTCCTGCTCACGCCGGGCTGGTGCTTCCACGGCCACCACAATGATCGCGACGCGCCGATGGCGTGGATCGACGGTCTCGACATCCCGTTTTCCTACACCAACGATGTCGGCTTCTTCGAATTCGGTTCCGACCGCGTCACGGACTACGCCACGCCGAACTTTTCGCGCAGCGAACGGTTGTGGTGCCACCCGGGATTGCGGCCCCTGTCAGGGCTTCAGAACACGGTCGCCTCGCCGATCGGCGCCTATCGCTGGGACTACACCGACCGCGCGCTTGCCGAGCAGTTGCTGCTTGAGGACGAGGGTCAGCCGGCGACCGTCGAGCAGGGGCATGCCGCTGTGCGCTACGTCAATCCCACCACGGGCGGCGATGTGATGCCGACGATCCGCGCCGAGTTCCACCGCCTGCGGGAAGGCGTCGAGACGCCGGCGCGGCGCGAAGTTGGATCGACCGTCTTTCAGGTCTTCGATGGCCGCGGCGCCGTGGTGATGGACGGCACCAGGCACAAACTTGAAAAGGGCGACATCTTCGTCATTCCAAGCTGGGTCTCGTGGTCGTTGCAGGCGGAAACGGCGTTCGATCTGTTTCGCTTCTCCGATGCGCCGATCATGGAACGACTCAACTTCAACCGGACCATGGTCGAGGGCGTCCGGGCATGAGCCACGCGCTCGAAGCCGCACGCGCTGCGCTGGTGGCGCGGCAGGGCGGCGGGGCGCGATACGATTCGGCTGCCGCTCCGGCGCGACATCTGGCATGGGCGCGTCTGGGGGCCGCCTACTTCGCGCGCCAGTTGAACGACCTGGACGATGCGGCCTTGTGGGGCGCGTCATGCCGGCCGGGCTGGACGCGCCGCCGGATCATCGCCGCATGTGCGTTGGAGGCGCGGGCGATGGCGCAGGCGATTCAGGCAGCCATCGGCGGACCGACCG
>ERZ761609.1931-NODE-1931-length-16708-cov-6.264757_pt1 | contig 16708 bp, 18 predicted proteins | sample MGYA00511163_ERZ761609 | MGnify/ENA primary metagenome ERZ761609 (study PRJEB28899, sample SAMN02445070) | bioreactor sludge metagenome | biome: EBPR sludge | place: Australia: Brisbane, Thorneside Wastewater Treatment Plant | collected 2011-12-16 ... | reverse complement strand
GTAGTAGCCCGGCATTGAGTGCACAAAAGTAACCAACGCTGGTGTTGAGAACATCGCAGCAAGTACATCGACATTTGCGAATTTACCGTCAATGATGTCAAAGCCCGTTGGCAAGTTCATCCAGCCATTAACACTGGTAATCACATAGGCGCTTCCAGTACTGCCAATCACTATCATTACACCAAAAAACCAGTGCAGCCATGCCGACACACGCTTATTTTCCCACGTTGCCATGTAGAGTGCTAAGAAGACCGCTTCAATTAAGAAGAAGTAGGTCTCAAGCATGAATGGTAGGCCAATTACTTCACCGCCGAACTTTAAAATACCAGGCCATACCAGCGACATCTGCAGCGCTATTACCGTGCCAGACAACACTCCCGTAATAACCAGCAGTGCCATAATCTTTGACCAAAATTTTGCTACATCACGAAGTTTCGAGTCTTTCCGCCGTATTGCCATGTATTCGAACCAAACTACCAGCACTGGTAGCGTGAGTCCGAACAACACAAAGATAATATGAAAGCCCAAGCTGTCGCCCATGAGGACGCGCGCGGCCGTGAGTGTGTGTTCCATGGCTATTGCCCTTTTTTATATAAGAATTTATATTAGTACTTTCACTATATACCCATACTGCTTATACTTGCAAGTATTTTCCACAACTGCTGAAATATTGCTATAATAGTTACACGTACTTATGAAAAAAACCGTATTTATTGTTGGCGGAATAGTAATCTTGGTGGGTGGCGTGTTAGCTTGGGCGTACATTTCAAGCTCTCGAGAGGCTACCAAGCAGAACCAGCAAGCAACTCGTACAGAAAAAACTACCAGTACCACGAAAACCACCCTCGCTAAAGATACGACCGAGTCTAGCGAAGCAAAGGGTACGTACGTGATATACAAGAATGATACTATCGCTTCAACCAAAGGTACAAAGGTTCTATTTTTCCACGCGCCGTGGTGCCCCCAGTGCCGAGCTTTACACGAAGATATAAAAAACTCTGCCATTCCAAACGGAGTAACCATTGTTAAAGTCGATTACGATTCACATCAAGACCTGCGCGAAAAATATGGGGTAACTCTTCAAACCACTTTCGTGTTAGTAGATGACGATGGTGACCTAGTGAAGAAGTATGTTGCTTACAACGAACCAACCTTTGACTCTGTAAAGCGTAACTTGCTTGAGGATAACAGCTAGTGGTGCTGTTTTTACTCACCTTTCTCGCCGGTGTTCTTACAGTTGCGGCACCGTGCATTCTACCTTTGTTGCCGCTCGTTATTGGCGGAAGCAGCTCACGATCAGACGATTCAAAAACGCAAGTACTACGCCGCGCGTTGGTAATTATCGGAAGTTTAGCGCTATCTGTATTTATATTCACCATGCTGCTAAAGGCCACCACCTCACTACTCGGTGTTCCGCAGGTAGTATGGCAGCTTATCTCGGGTGGAATTGTACTAGCGATTGGCCTGAACTTTCTCTTCCCGGAGTTTTGGCTCACCGTTTCTGAGTTTTTTGGCTTACCTATTCGCGCCAATAAACGTCTGGGATTAGCCACTAAACGCGAAGGTTGGCTCGGCTCTGTTGCCACTGGCGCAGCGCTCGGGCCAGTATTCTCAAGTTGTAGCCCCACCTATGCGCTCATTTTGGCAGCCGTACTCCCTGTATCATTCGGTCTTGGCGTACTGTATCTGCTTTCATACATCTTGGGCATGAGTCTAGCGCTTCTAGTCGTCGCTTTATTCGGCGCAGCCGTGACCCGTAAGTTAGGCTGGGCACTTGATGAACATGGCATATTTCGACGAATTATCGGCGTGTTGTTTATAGTAGTAGGTCTGGCTGTCATACTTGGCTGGGATAAATCAGTCCAAACATATCTACTCGAGCATGGCGTTTACAACGGCACCAGTGGCCTCGAAGAGAATTTTCAGTCGTTTATTAAACCAAGTTAGGCTTTTTCGAGTGACACAGTAAGATCAACCTCGTCGACTCTTGCTTCGGTTGTGTAGGCATGTGAAACGTCATCAAGTGCTGCCGCTAACACTTCTGCTTGAATAGTTTCTGAGTGCTCAGCTATTGCGGTTTGTAGCTCGCTATCCTGCGTTGTGAGCCGAAGTAGTATTCTATCGTCGACGTTCAGACCAGCATTTTTGCGCGCAGCCTGCACATGTCGAATGATTTCACGCATCATTCCTTCACGTTTGAGTTCTGGAGTAATCGTTTCGTCAATCGATACTTCACTACCTATTTTCACTTCTTTTACATTTAGTTCTTCAGTCAGGATACTTTCGTAATCAACAACGCTACCAAGCTTCGGCACGGTAACACTCACCAGGGGTTGACGCACCTTTAGGCCCGCTTTAGCACGGAGACTCAAGCCTTCGTTTACGTACTCGCGTACTTCGCGCATTTCGGCTAGTACTTGTTCGTTCATACTGAAATCTGTAGGCCAATCAAGCAAATGTACTGAATTTTCCCCGCCCAAGTTGTGATGTAGCTCTTCCGCTAAGAATGGTGTAAAGGGCGCCAAAATCATTGAAAGCTTCATGAGCACATAGTGTAACGTACGATACGCGTCTGCTTTGTCGCTTGTTTCTTCGCTCTTCCAGAAACGGCGACGGCTGCGACGTACAAACCAGTTACTGGCGTCTTCGATAAATGGCAAAATGTCACTCATCGCCTCTGGAATATCATAAGCGTCCATGTGCTTGCTAACATGCTGGTTCAGTTCATGCACACGTGAGACTACCCACACATCCAGTGGATTTTTAAGCTCATCTGGCTGTAGTGAAAGGGCTTTAGATGCGTCGTATTCCCAGCCATCAACTTCTGCATACATCGTGAAAAAGTCGTACATGTTCCATACCATTGAAAGCTTACGCGCTACATCACCCACTTCTTTATCTTGCAAAGCAAAATCTTCACCATTTAAGAGTGGTGAGCTAAGCAGCAAAAAGCGGAGTGAATCGGCGCTGAATTTGTCCATAAGTTCATTCGGGTCGGTGTAATTACCATAGCTTTTGCTCATCTTACGGCCATCATTCCCGGCCACATTGCCAGTAACAATCACGTTGTTGAATGAGTTTTCACCAAACAAAGCTACGCTCATTGCATGCATGTAGTAAAACCATGCTCGCACCTGTCCGATGTATTCTACGATGAAGTCGCCGGGGAAGTTCGCTTCAAATTTCTCTTTGTTTTCAAATGGGTAGTGGAACTGAGCGAATGGCATGCTACCTGCTTCAAACCAACTATCCATCACTTTATCGATTCTCGTATATTCTTCCCCGTCAATCGAGAACTTCACATCATCAACCCATGGGCGGTGATAATCCTCTAATTCTGCGCCTGAGAGTTCTTTCAATTCACTGTAGCTTCCTACCACTCGAACTTTGCCGCTCTTGGTTTTCCAAACAGGCATAGCCGTCGCCCAGAAACGGTCACGCGATATATTCCAGTCTGGCGCTTGTTCAACTGTTTTTTCAAAACGACCGTTTTTTACATGCTCAGGAAACCAGTTTATCGGTTCATTTTTCTCAATCATTAGCTCTCGTTGGCCATTTATGTCCATAAACCAACTAGGGTGTGCACGGTACATCAGCTTTGTGCCACACCTATGACAGTGAGGGTAGCTGTGACGAATATAATCGATTTTCCATACTACGCCGCGCTCGTGTAGGTCCTTGGCAATCTGCTTATTTATCTCCCACACATTCTTACCTTGCCAGTCACCCTCTGTAAAGAAACCATTTTCGTCGATAGTGTGAATAACAGGGATACCCACTTCTTTGGCAAGCTCAAAGTCCTCCTCGCCATAGGCAGGCGCAATGTGCACGATGCCCGTACCATCTTCGTGGCTAACATATGGTGCATGCCACACCTTGTGAGCACCTTCACCTCGATTTACGCCAAGTAGGGGCTCGTAGCTTTTACCTACAAGTTCAGAGCCTTTTAGTTCGCGCAGTGTTTTGTACTCAAGTGGCTGATGTTTTTCGTCTTGCAACACTTTTTCAAGCAATTCTTTTGCTAAGATAAATGTTTCACCACCTACTTCTACTTCTACATAAGTAAGCTTCTCATTTACGGCAAGTGCGGTATTTGCTGGTAATGTCCACGGGGTTGTTGTCCATGCAAGCAACGTACCGCCATCATCCAGCTTAAACTTCACAAATACACTTGGATCGGTAACATCTTGGTAAGCACCGGCATCCATGGTAACTTCAGCTTTCGAAAGCGGCGTGCCGTCAAGGGTACAGTACATCAACACTTTTTCACCTTCGTAAATTTTGCCTTTTTCGTAGAGTGTTTTAAACGCCCACCAAATAGATTCCATATAGTCTTTGTCCATGGTTTTGTAGGCACCCTTAAAATCAACCCAACGACCGATTCGATCTACCACATCTTCCCACTCGCTACTGGTTTGCACCATATTTTCACGAGTAGCATTGATGTACTTTTCAATACCGTACTCAATCACTTCTTGCCGTGAGTGAATACCCAGTTTTTTCTCTGTAAAACGCTCCGCTGGCAAGCCATGGCAGTCCCAACCCCATACACGTTCAACGCGTTTGCCTTTCATGGTTTGATAACGTGGTACCGCGTCTTTTACGATGCTTGAAAGTAGTGTGCCATGGTGCGGTACACCCGAAATAAACGGTGGGCCATCATAAAATACATATGAATTATTTTTTGATCGATTTTCGACCGATTGTTCAAACGTTTTGTTTGCTTTCCAGCGCCGTACCCAGTCTTTTTCGTACTCAATCGCTCGTCTACGTGTGCCGTGTTTAAACTTCATTTCTCGCCTCCTTCAACGAAAAATAAAAATCCTTTCTTAGCTACTGGAACCCCTAGGGGCGATGCCATCCAGTTTCTAAGAAAGGATTCTTTTCATTAGCTCTTATTTGTTCGGTCTTTCGTGCCGAATCCGACAAGTTCTACTGAGCATTTGGCCGTTCTTCTTGTAGCTCGTGGCTGATAACCACTCAAGCGCCTATCTGAAATAGTATACCAAACAAGCGATTATTTCAATCTAGATCGCGAAGTTCTTCGGGAAATCCATTGCGCTCAAGTATGTCATCTACTCGAGTATCGGCGGTTTTTAGCGCTAAAATGATGCCGGGGTTGTTCGGTTCTTCTTCAATAAGTAGCTTGTAATACTCACGCCAAAATAATGAACAGTAGCGTTCAAAATCTTCATCGTCTGAATAGCCGTGTATTTCTAGGTTTGTAGATAGGTGTGCAACTTTAAAAAGCCGTTTCAAACGCCTTTCTTGCGCCATAACACGACTGTACATCTCGAACTTATCGGTATACCTCTCGGGCATTCCATCACTCTAGCATAGCCTGGAGAGCATTTCGAGCTTAAGCAAAAATACCAGAGCCGTATTTCAGTAAAATCGCAGCGATGAGTACAGCGATAAGGCTAAACATGGCTAACTTGTCATAATCTTTTTCCGTCCATGAATGTAGCTTGTTTTGCATAGATTTAGGCAAGAACAAGTTGTTTTCACGAATGTTGTAGCGTGTAATTGCAAACCACACCAAAATTGTTGTTAGTGTGACAAGCAAACACCACGGGCAAAGTGCCTGAATAATAAAGAAACTAACGTAAAACAAAAACAAAGCGAACATAAAACCGAGACTATAGCCAATTTGGGCTGCAAACATAAACTTTCGTGGGAAAGCTACACCGGCAAGTCCGGTAATCGCAACGGTAATAACAATCGGCTCTGCCATCAGACCGATAAAGCTGTTAGGAAAGCCAAGTAGCGTGCCCGTCGGGTGGTTATTTACTGTCCCACAGTTCAATACTGCGTTTACATTACAGCTTAGTGCCGCATTTGGATTTTTCGCAAGCTCGATCGCCTCTACGGAAAGTACAAAAGAAGCAAGCAGGCTCAGCAATGAGCCTATCAGCATGCTTGTGAAAATCCAGCGGTTGTCGCGAAGTTTTTTGTCGCTGTGTGTGAAAAAATCTTTGACTGAATTAAACATAGTAACTCACCTCACTGATTGTCGGTAAGGGCAACCCACTCCACATATTTTGCATATGGCCATCGTCGCTAGTTGCCAGCAATGTTGGGTATTCAACGATGTCGTAGGTTTCACAGGTGGTTGATCCATCTTTGCTATCTGGGTCTAGTGTTTCGAGCTCATGACCAGTTTGACGTTGAAAATCACGCATGTAGTCTTCCACTGCACGCGCGTGCTCACTTTCTGACTTGTATACAATTACTACTTTCATGGCTATTTACTTTTGCTGTCGCTTAGCTAGTAATGCCACAAAGTCGTCGAGGGTTTTAAAGTCATGAAATACGCTCGCAAAACGAACATAGGCTACTTGGTTTCTTTTAGCCAATTCATCAAGCACTATCTCGCCAATTTGCTTTGAAAATACTTCACTTTCCGCCAAGCCATATACCGCTTCTTCTACGCTATCAACAATTTCTTCAACTTCTACCTCTGATGAAAAGAATTTTCCCACCGATTGTTTAATGGCAGCAGCCAATTTATCACGGTCAAATAACTCGCGGTCACCGTCTTTTTTAATTACCGCCAGGTTGGGTTTTTCTATGCGCTCATAGGTAGTAAATCGCGTTCCGTCGGGTGCTTCACGGCGGCGGCGGATTGTCTTCCCATCGCCTACCTCTCGCGATTCAAGAACCCTGCTGTCGCCGATGTTGATTGATGTGCTCATCGACTCGCCTTTCGTTATTCGTCTGATTTCTTGTTTTTCTTACGACGTCGTAAAAATGCTGGAGTGTCGTCTTCGTCTTCTTCGTCAGGTTGGCTCCAAATGTTCGTCGTGTTTTCATCGGCGGCAAATGAAGCGGCTGGGTCTTCTTTATCAAGTTCCATATCAACTGACTGAACCGTGCTATCGTCAACGTTGTCACTGTCGCTTTGCGTCAACAAAGTTGGCTTGTCGAGGCTTGCCGCTTGCTCGTGAAGGAATTCGCTATCAAATCCAGTTGCGATAACCGTAATAATAAGCTCGTCCTCTAGCTCAGGTTTCAATGTCGCACCAAAGATGATGTTTGCGTCTGGCGACACAGCGCTAGTGATGATTTCAGCAGCTTCTTGAATCTCACTCATGCTCATGTCGTAGCCACCGGTTACGTTGAACAATACGCCCTTAGCACCGTCGATAGATACTTCGATAAGTGGTGATTCAATCGCCTGCTGAGCAGCCTGAGCAGCACGGTCGTCCCCACTGGCACGGCCAATTCCCATAAGTGCAGAGCCGGCATTGCTCATAATCGCTTTCACATCAGCAAAGTCGAGGTTAATCAAGCCGTGTTCGGTGATAAGTTCGCTAATACCCTGCACACCTTGACGCAGTACGTCATCGGCAATCTTAAAGGTCTCAAGAAGTGGTGTACGTCGATCGATAGTTTGAAGTAGGCGGTCGTTCGGGATGGTAATAAGCGTATCTACCTGGCGTCCTAGCTGTGCGACAGCCCATTCAGCGTTGGTACGTCGCTTTTCACCCTCAAAGCTAAATGGTTTGGTAGCAACACCAACCACTAGAATTCCCAGCTCACGTGCGACTTCAGCGACAATATGACCGGCACCTGAACCAGTACCGCCACCGGCTCCGATGGTAACAAACACCATGTCGGCGCCTTCTAATGCGTTTCGAATTTCGTCACGAGACTCATTGGCTGCTTGCTCACCCTTAGCTGGGTCTGCACCAGCGCCAAGTCCCTTGGTCGTGTCTTTGCCTAAATGTATCTTTAAGTCTGCTCTAGAATTGTGCAATGCTTGTGCATCGGTGTTCATTGCAATAAATTGCACGCCGGTTAAACCCGCATCTTTCATGCGGTTTACGGCAGAGCCACCGGCTCCACCGACACCAACTACTTTAATGCTGGCAAATGTCTGTATTTCACTTGGTTTTACTTCAGGCATGAACTTTAATTCGCCTCCCGCTATTCATCAACTAATTTACTCATTTAAGTATAACACTACTGAACAAGAATTTTAAACTCTGAATTTTCCAAGGAACTTGGAAACCGAGCCGCTCGCTTTTTTAAACGACTCGCGAGCTTTCTTTGCGTTCTGTCCACTGCCATGGCTGCGTTGCTTTACAGAGGTAGCAGAGCCACTTTCTGCGTCGATAAGCATCAAGCCAACTGCGGTTGCATACTCAGGTTGTTCACATTCATCACTCACGCCACCAAAGCCTGTCGGCTTGCCAACTCGTGCCGCAAGGCCAAGCTTTTGCTTAGCGTATTCATTAATATGCTTTAATTTTGCGCTGCCGCCTACCAACACAACCCCACTCGGTAGTTGGCCTGCACGGCCTGCTTTTACAAGCTCTTTTTGTACTGCTTCAAAGATTTCCTCAAGCCGAGCTTCAACAATCTCGTCTATTTCGCTGGAGTGAAATGTGTAGATTTCGTTTTCATGCTTTATGCTAATGCCTTCGGTGTGTTCGCGTCCGGTTGCTACGGCATGTTTCAACTTCACTTGTTCGGCGACTTCAGGATCTGTTTTTAGGCCAATCGCTAAATCATTGGTAATATTATTACCGCCCATTGGTACTACACCAACGTACTGTAAATCGCCTTCTTCAAATACAGCTACAGAGGTAGTTGAGCCTCCAAGGTCAATTACAGCGACGCCATTTTCAATTTGAGGCTCTTTCAGTACGCTTCGACTAGCAGCAAGTACAGCTGGTACAATCGTGTGTGCGTCAACCTTGGCCAGTTCAGCCGCTTTTTGCAGGTTTTTTACATGAGGAGTTAAAGCAGAGACAACATTTGCTCGGATCTCTAGTCGTGTGCCAGTCATTCCTAGTGGGTCTTTGATGTTGTCTTGTCCATCAAGCCTGTAGCTATGTGGAACAATCTCAATCACCTCACGATTTGGCGGGACTTTACCTGTAGCCGCAACGTCTTCGAGTCTGTGTAAATCATCTGGTCGAATTTCTTGATCAACTGTCCCAACAGCAATCATACCGTCGGTTTTTGTACTAATAATATGCGCGCCGTTAATACTTACGGCAGCGAAGTCTACCTGGTATCCACTCATACGTTCTGCTTCACCGAGCGCATCGTCAATCGCAGCAGCCGGCCCCTGCAAATTAGCCACTACACCCTTTCGCATACCGGTGGTGGGTGCTTTGCCCACACCAACAATGTTTGGTGTGCCAGTTGCTGGGTCTATATGGCTCACGACGCAGCGAATAGTCGTTGTTCCGATATCGATACCTACGGCGTATCGAGAGTTTTCTTGCATAAGCGTATTATAACACAAGGAGACGCGTGCAATACATGCTACAAAGTGGTTAGAATTTCTGCACCATCTTCCGTAATAAGCACGGTATGTTCAAACTGAGCAGCAAGGCTGCCGTCTCGAGTTGAAATCGTCCAGCCGTCTTCGTGATCATGCGACACCCTCTCACCACCAAGTGTTGCCATTGGTTCAATCGCTATGGTTTCACCAGGTGTTAGCACCAAGCCAGTGCCCGCCATACCGTAATTAGGCACTTCAGGTGGCATATGCATTTCAAGTCCTACACCGTGTCCAACCATTTCACGTATTACACCAAGCTTTGCGTCTACTAATACGGACTCGACAGCAGCAGATATGTCACCAATATGTGTACCACGACCTTTTATCGCGTCAATTCCTGCGTACAAACTTCTCTCTGTATTCTTCAGTAGATGCCTTACTGCACCACTTGGTTCCTCGCCAATCACCACCGTAAATGCCGAGTCGGTTTTCATACCCTTGTAGGTTATTACTAAGTCAAAGCCCACAACATCGCCTTTTTCAAACGGAATATCAGTTGGTACGCCATGCACAATCGCGTCGTTCACGCTTATACAAATTACATTTGGAAAGTTAACTTCACTGGTTTTATAGGTAGCTTCAGCACCAAGCCGTTGTATTTCTGCTTCAACCCAGGCGTCTGCCTCCAAACCAGTCATACCGACGCTCAGCTGCTTTTTTAGGCCATCAAAAATAGTCGCCAAAATCTTGCCACCTTCGCGCATCGCTTGAATTTGTGCCTCTGTTTTTGGCGGCTGGGTCATCGAATTATTCTCCAACTACTTCAGCGAACAGACGGTCGTGTACTTCGCCAGCCGTTCCGGTACCGTCTAAGTGAACAATCTTCATGTCTTGTTCGGCAAAGATCCCTAATACTGGATACATCTTTTGACGGTAAATTGCCATTCGTTTTGCAATCGTTTCTGGTGTATCTTCCATTCGTCCTCGTTTTTCTAGACGCTTCATAATTTCGTTTTCCGGGACTTCAAGTACCACCACTTGTTCAATTTGTTCACCGCTCTTTTCTAGATATTTGGCTAACCATTCCGCCTGTAGCTTCGTGCGGGGGAACCCGTCTACGATAATGTTTGGGTAGCTTCTTGCTCGTGCGTCTTGAATTGCTTCGTTGAATACCTCAAAGGTTACGGCGTCACTCACTAGGTCACCGCTTTTTAAAATCCTGATGATCTCTGGGTCGTTGCTTGAACGCAACATTTCTCCTGTTGAAAGCCATTTCCAACCCATGCGCACTGCCAGCATTTGACCTTGCATACTTTTACCAGCTCCGGTAGGACCAAACAGTAGAATCACCCTAACTCTCTCCCTATTTTGTTAATTCTTCCTTAACGATTTTAGCAATGATTGCGCCGTCGGCTGCATTGCCAGCTTTGGCTTTCACTGCACCAATCACTTGACCCATCTGCTGCACAGACACATCGCCCATGCTCGCCACAACTTCACTCACAATACTTCTTATTTCATCGTCGCTTAACTGAGCTGGCAAATACTTTTCCAGTACCGCCACTTCATCTTTTTCGGTCTGCGCCAATTCTGGTCGACCGTTTTCTTCATATACTGTAATGCTCTCGCGACGTTTCTTAACTTCACGAGCAACTACCTTTTCAATCTCAGCATCGTCGAGGCCTTCATCTCGCTTGCCCATTGCCACTTCTTCGTTCAAAATAGCAGCTTTTAGGTTGCGCAATGTGTCACCTTCAAAACGATTGCCGCCTAGAAGGGCGGCTTTTATATCGTTTTGAAGCGTGTCTTTAAGCGACACTACTTAGCGAACTCCTAGCCGCATCTTTGCCATCTTGTCAGCCTTGCGCTCTTTGCGCAAAATTGCTTTTTTACGTCGTTCAGTCTTACTTACTGGTTTCTGAAAACGCATACTGGCTTTTGCAGTAGAAAGTACACCGCTTTGCAATACTTTGCGATTAAAACGACGAATAACGTTCTCGTTCGCCTCGCGCTCATCTTTACGTGTAACTTGTACCATATCGAGACCATTGTAACAGATTAGGATTGATATGACAACACGCGCCCTATACAAATAGAGCTAAACTTTTTCGATGTTCCGTATCACACCTTCGACATTTCGCCTACCTTGCCATTCGTTGATGTCTGGTTGGTACCATATGGAAATTGTTTGTCCTATTTCTACAAAATAATGTTCTGGCGCATTAAAGGCAATAAACTGCATTGTTTTGCCGTCTTTATGTCGCAAATCAAGCTTTACATGTTGCGCGCTGTCGCCCATTTTGCGCACCTGTAGTACCGTCAATTTTTCCGTATGCAAAATGGGTTGTGAATTGCCATTGCCAAATGGCTCTAGACTACCAAGAAGCTCCACGAGCTCTTCAGTTACCTGTTCTAGCATCGCTGATGTGTCAGCTTTTGGCAGCAACAAAGCTGCCTGGTTTTGTAACTTCAAATCCTTGTAATGCTTATTCACGCGCTCTCTAAACGCCTGAATATTTTTTGTTGGTAATGTTAATCCTGCCGCCAATTTATGCCCGCCACCCTTGGTAATTAAGTCATCCGCCGAACGTATTGCATCGGCCGCCGAAAAATCACCATAACTCCGCGCACTGCCTTTGGCTTCATCGCCCATTTCTTGCAAAACAAATGTCGGCTTCTTGTATTTTTCAAGTAGTTTCGCCGCTACGATGCCCACGATCCCATGATTCCAGCCTGGCGAACTCACCACCAGCACATCATCGTTAGCGTGCGTCTCAGCCTGCACCATTGCTTCTTTGTAAATTTTATCTTGCTCGCGTCGTCGCTCCATATTCAGAGCATCGAGTTGCTGTGCTTTTTCAAGCGCTTGCATACCATCTTTACTCATCAGCATATCAAGTGCAATTTGTGCTGTTTCCAATCGCCCTGCCGCGTTCATGCGTGGCCCTAGCGCAAAGCCTAAACTACGCGCATTCACCTTTTCTGGCACTACTCGTGAAACAGCCATCAGTGCCTTTAGTCCAGATCGACGCGTTTTCGAAAGCACTTTTAGCCCCCAGTACACATGCATGCGGTTTTCGTCTATTAACGTCACGACATCACACACCGTTCCCAGCGCTACCAAATCGAGCAGCCATTTTTCTTGCCCAGGTTCGATTCCTTTTAACTTTGTTTGCAAAGCTTGTACTAATTTGAAGGCTACGCCTACACCTGGCAGATCCAGGAATGGATAAAGTCCTTCTTCAAGATTTTTTAATACAAATCCGTCATATGCGTCTGGATAATCTTGTAAAAGCCGCTTTGGATTAATCACCGCTACCGCTGGTGGCTGTTCGGGTGCTACGTTGTGATGATCGGTCACAATCACATCAACCCCAAGCTCTTTCGCTCTTGTGATTGGTTCGTGACTCAAACTACCGCAGTCTACAGTTATAATCAAATTCGCGCCACCTGCTGCTATTTTTTCAACCGCTTCAACTGTCATTCCGTAACCCTCTACGAATCGATTAGGAATAAATGCTTTAACATTGCTAAAACCAAATTGCCCTAAGGCATCAAGTAGAAGCGTCGTCGCGGTCAATCCATCGATGTCATAATCACCATAAATCGTGATGTGTTCTTGCTTTTTATACGCAGTGACCAGTCGCTCAACAGCTTGTTTCATATCCGGCAACAAGAATGGGTCGTGCCGTTTTTCATAATCCGGATTTAAAAAAGCCTCACGTTTTATGGGTTCATCAAGTTTTCTTGATTTCAATATCTGTTCAAAAATATCCACTGGTCTCATTGTAGAGCACGATAGCTCATGCGTACAAACTAGCTCTTTTTATACTTGTCTAAGTAGTTTTGCGCTTGCGCTGTCATCATCTTCACATTACCGATGCATACATTATAGAAGTCCCACACATTGTCTTCAGGACCGTTAACAAGACGGTTGCCTACTTTTTGAAAAATATATGCCTCCATGCCGTTGACCAGCATTACTACACCCGCTTGCGGAATTGATCCCTCAAGCTTCCACTCACCTCCGTGAAACCTTCGCATTACTTCGCCTATATAACTCGAGGCTTTTCGTGCAACCTCAGTTACTTCTTCGTTGCTTAGCTTCTTTCGAGATCGTGATAAACGATCAAGAATTTGTTCAATGTATTTCACACTGTCCTCTGAAAAATCAAGTTTGCGTTTCATCTTTCCAGAGGCATCAACCATATCAATCGCAAAACCAATCGAAAATGCCGCAATGCGCTCTTCATCAGTGAACTTGTCGAGTCTTGTTTTCCTATCATTCCATTCGCGACGAAGCTGATCGGCGTAGCTTTGTTCGGCTGATTCATGTTTTTTACTAAAGAACATGGCGGGGGGTCTCACATCGGCTGTATGTCACTAGTGGCACGCTTGGTACGACCAGTGGCGTGTTGCTGCGACTTAATCACAATGCTTTGGAGCTCTTTGAAGATTGGGAACTGCTTGTTCGTAGCGTAAATCTTGGTGTTTCCTTGCTTTTCGCTCTTCAAGAAGCCAACTTTTTCAAGGCGTTTTAATTCACGCTGAATATTGCCCGGGTCTTCTTTGATGAGTTTGGCTAGGCCACGAACATGAGTATGGAAGTCTGGGTATTTGGCGTACACCACCACTATTTTCCGGCGCACTCGACTAGTAATAAAAACGTCTAACATACTCTCCCTTATTAGTCTTGCTGTTCGTTGTTACATACTATCGTAGCACAATCTTACAACGTTTCTCAAGTGTATTTGTGTATAATTTTAGCGCCAATTCAAAATAATTTGATTGATTCGGGCTATTACTTCCTCGTGCGAAGGGAGCTCATTATCTTCATAATAGTGCTGTGTTCCCATAAAGTTTTGCTTTACATCTAGAATGTGAAGTTCGTCTGCAGCAAGGTGCAATTTGTCGACAGCTGGCACGCTCACCACTGGTACTGCTGCAACTAATTTTTCTATACGAATTGGTTTCAGAAAATCTACCGCAACATCAATAATCGTCGTATCATCGATTCCGTCTGTTACGAGTATTACTGTTTGGTCACGAAGCATTTCGTGATCTACCAGTCCACCATCACCCAACAGGCGATTTATCTTCTGAAATACTTCACGTTTCTGATCTTCAAGATAGCCATGGAATTCGCTTACGTATTCCTCTACCTCACCACTGCTAAAACTACTATTGTAGGTAAAGTTTCCATCTTGTGACACACCACCAAATTTGATGTTTTCACCAGGAATTTCGATGTCTTCGATAACCAATAAAGTCAGCATGGCGTGTAAGGCTGCAGCTATTTCTGAACCAACCAGTACGCCCCCGTCAGACAAGGCGAGTACGACGCAGTTTTCGTATCGATACAGAGGTGCTAGCTCACGCGCGAGCAATTCCCCAGCCTGTGATCGTGATTCGAAATACATACAGGTATTTTAGCATTATACTAGTACTATGCACTACTACGAGGTGGCTCCCCAACAAATTGTCCGAGCCAATACATCAAGCTTTACCTATAGCCACTCTTCTGTATTGCGGATAGGCCAACTAGTCCGAATAGAAGTTGGTAAAAAGAAACTCACTGGCGTTGTTATAAGTGCGTCGACAAAACCAGACTACGCTGTGAAGCCAATTACAAGTGTTCTTCACGATGAAGCCTTGCCTAAGCCCTTATTGAAGCTTGTTGAGTGGCTTTCACAATACTACGCGTCTGCCTTGCCACTTGTACTGCAAGCCGTCCTCCCTCGTGGGCTTGAAAAAAAACGAAGAACCATTCAAAAGCAGGCGCACACGTCGCGAAGAAAACGAACAAATTTTGTACTCAATAAAGACCAGGCGGCCGCTGTTGAGTCGATTACTACAGATATAGCGGGCACTTCTCTACTCCACGGTGTTACCGGCTCGGGCAAGACAGCCGTGTATATTGAGCTAGCCAAACGAGTTATAAAAGATGGAAGGTCTTGTATCATTTTAGTTCCTGAAATTGCTCTTACCTCACAGCTCATCGATGAATTTTCACAACATTTTGAAGACATACTACTTACACACTCAAAGCAAACGGAAGCAATGCGACATACCACCTGGCTTGAAGCCCTGCAAAGCGTTAACCCACGTATCGCAATTGGTCCTCGCTCGGCACTATTTTTGCCCCTTCAAAATATTGGGCTTATTGTCATTGATGAAGCACACGAGCCAACTTACAAGCAAGAGCAAACACCTCGCTACTCTGCTCTGCGCGCGGCACACACTCTAGCTAGTGCTCACAATGCAAAACTCGTACTCGGCAGTGCCACGCCGTTGGTCGCCGATTATTACATGGCAGTTCATATGGGCCGTCCAATAGTGTCCTTACCTGCTCCCGCAGTCCCCACTCACCCACCAAGTGTTCGGCTAGTAGACATGACCAAGCGCTCACATTTTCGCCGTCACCGCTTTTTGTCAGATGACTTGCTTACCCAACTCGACGCCGATTTTGAGGCTGGCAAGCAGGTACTAATCTTTCATAACCGCCGTGGTAGCGCGAGTGTTACTTTATGCGAAAACTGTGGTTGGCAAGCTGGCTGTCCACGCTGCTACATACCACTCACATTGCATACCGATTCGCACCGATTGCAATGTCACATTTGTGGCTATAAAGCGTCCGTGCCTACGAGCTGTCCTGAGTGTCGTCACGTCGACATTGTACATCGTGGCATTGGTACAAAACTAATTGAAAGTGAGCTTTCGAAGCTGTATCCGAACATATCAATCGCGCGGTTTGATGGCGATACCTCACCCGAAAATAGCGTAGAAAACAGATATAAAGAGTTATACGACGGCTCAATTCAGTGTATTATCGGCACACAAGTCATCGCCAAAGGTCTTGACCTGCCAAAACTTCATACGGTAGGTGTCGTGCAAGCCGACGCCAGCCTCAGCCTGCCGGATTTTTCTTCACCAGAACGTACCTTCCAGCTGCTCGCACAAGTAGTTGGGCGTGTTGGTCGTGCCGCTCATGAAACCAACGTGATTGTTCAGAGCTATCAGCCTACTCACCCTATTGTTCAAGCGGGCATGAAGCAAGACTACGAGGCTTTTTATCACATCGCGCTTGAACAGCTCAAACGCGGCAAGTTCCCACCATACTCATATTTACTGAAGTTGACGTGCGTGTACAAAACTGAAAAAGCAGCGATCGCTAATGCTCGTAAACTTGCTGGCCAACTAAAGCAGTTACTTCCTGATGATGTTGAGATTCTCGGTCCTACTCCAGCATTTTACGAGCGTGTCCGCGATACCTATCGGTGGCAGTTGGTACTAAAATCACCAAAACGCGCGCATCTTGAACAAGCTATCCAGCACGTTCCACCGCAGGGCTGGCAATTCGAACTTGACCCCTTGTCGCTGTTGTAAGCCTTGGGAAGCTTTGTTACAGTGTAAAGCTGTCTAGAAGCATAAGCGGTTTCACGATTATTGAACTTCTGATCGTCATTGTCG
>ERZ761609.1930-NODE-1930-length-16710-cov-48.817172_pt1 | contig 16710 bp, 17 predicted proteins | sample MGYA00511163_ERZ761609 | MGnify/ENA primary metagenome ERZ761609 (study PRJEB28899, sample SAMN02445070) | bioreactor sludge metagenome | biome: EBPR sludge | place: Australia: Brisbane, Thorneside Wastewater Treatment Plant | collected 2011-12-16 ... | reverse complement strand
TCGCCGCAAGGACTGTCACCAGTTTCGCCTGTCTCAGTTTTGGGGTTCAGGTCACTGAGGGTGACAACCTTTTCTCGGTCCCAACGCTGGCGAATCGGTGCCGTAGGCCCACCGTCGGCCAAAATGGCCAGGAGGGACCCATAATTGCTACGCATCTGGTGCAAATCACCAGATGGTCCGTGGTTCACGCCGCTGGTGAGAGACACCCGCGAAGCACGCCCAGAAACAGCGGGCGCAGTTCGTCCGGGGCGAGATTCGTTTCGCTCCCGTTGTCAGCGAGCGACCGAAGGCTCCAGCAGCGATGGCCGCCCTCGAGGTGCTGCTGGTAGGAATAGCGCTTGCCGAGGTAGTCCGCGATCCTCATCGGGAGCGGCTCGCCCGGCAGGCGGTGCAAGATGGCGCGGTTGATGGTGCCCTTCTTGTGGCGCACGAGCTTGGCGCGACCGGCGTCGTGCAGACGCGCCGCGGCCTTGGGGGAGATCCAACTGACCAGAGCGCCGTCGTAGCGGTAAAGGGGAATAGGCACGCGTCAACCTCGACGCTGCTTTTCCGCTGTTGGTGCTCTTGGGGGCTTATTGGCTGTGTGGAAACACTTAGCCCAGGGCGGATGCGGGAAGGAGTTGGTGAGAAGTGTCCCGGCACTCCCTATGGACGGCGTGTGGCCACGCCTGACCTGATTCTTACATCAAACAGAATCGCTGTCAAACGTTTTTCTCTTCAGGTTCGACGACAGCCGCCAGGGATGTCGCCACAGGAGTCAGCGAACACCGCTGCATTCCCTCTGTGAATCCTGCATAACGAGGGTGAAGAAGGATTATTCGGCCGGAATTCAGTTCACACCCGTGTCCGGAGTCTCAAGAGGGATCAGCGTGGCCCGCCCTCCCCCACAGGAAGGCGCCGCTCTACCTCCCATACCACTGCCTCGGCCCTTTGCAGTCCGTCTTTCGCTTCAGTCGAATCGGGCTCGTACGGCAGTCCCGGGTAGCGGAATCGCCAGGCATACTGCGTCAGGCTTTCAGCTTCCGAGACAGCCGATTCCAGCGAGTCGTCAATGGCAAGGCACTCGGGGCTCAGATCGCCGAGATCATGCGTTTTCCGAAAAGGCCGCTCGTGAAAGGTCAGGAACGCCTTAAGCGCCTTCTCGACGGCCTGCTGGCAATGAAACAAGGCCTCTGCGTTTGCTTCCCCGGCAGTCAGCAGACTTGCGGCTCGCAAGTCGCGCCGAGCACGGTCAAGCCACGCCTCTGTTTCCTCATGCCGCAACTGGTCGGGAGTCATAGAGCAACTTGCCTTCACGAACCACGGTCGCCGGCAGCGAAGCGCGAACGTGCGCCGCGCGGGCCTCGAAATCGCTTCGGCGCCAAGGCACGATGTCTTTCGGGTAGCCCAGCCCGCGCAGCAGGGTGTAAATGCGGCCATCGCGAAGCAACTCGACCGGCGCGTCGTCCGGAACCACGACGCAGAAATCGAGGTCGCTGTCGGGACCGGCGTCTCCACGAGCCTCGGAGCCGAAAAGATAGATCCGCTCCGGATGGTAATAGTCCACGAGGCGGTCTGTAATCGCGGCGATGGCTTCGTCCCGCGTCATCATGCTCCCATTATGCGGCAATTCGGTCACCCCGACAGATCCACCTCGGTGAGGAGCCGAAGTAGAACCAGCTTTGGGCTATCTCCGCCGGTGTGGGGCGATGGGGGGATTGGGGCGCTTATATAGGCTTGGACGTTTTTCGTCTCCTGTTTCGCAATACGAAGAATCTTCAAAAAACGTCCCCATGGCTACCATGGCTACCAAACCACTGCATGTCAACGAGTTAGGCGTGGGGTCATCGAACGGGCATGACCCCCATGGCTCCCAAGTGTCAGATCCACATCGAACTGGAGTGCCAGGACGGGTGGAATCGAGGTGCGGGGCCGTGGGGCCATGGGGTCCTTATATAGAGTTTGAGATTTTTCGTCTCCTGTTTCGCGATACGAGGAATCTTCAAAACACGCCCCCATCGGCACCATGACCCCAAGTGATGCTGGCTCAATGGGTTAAGTCGGGGGGCATCGAAACGCTCATGGCCCCAACGCCCCCACGGTGGGGCGAAGTGGTTTTGGACCTGAAATTGGACCTGAAACTGAGTCGGCGAGGAGGGAGGGGTCTGTAAGTCTTTGAGAGGTTTGGTCGGGCCGCCGAGATTTGAACTCGGGACCTCTTGCACCCCAAGCACGGAGAGGGCTGTAAGTTATTGACGACACAGGCGATGTTCGCCGCTTTCGCCGCTTCAGCTGCCGGGATTTCGCCTCTTCTCAGTCCTTTGGGTGCTTAAGCCACCTTTATGACACCACAGCCTTCGTCTCAAGGCTGCGGTCTTTACAACCCCCAACCCCGTCCCCGCGTACCGCCACAAGCGGCGCGGGGGCGGGCCTACCCACCGAATCCCTGAGAGGATCCCCATGTACTTCAACGAACAAGACCTCGTGTCTCCAGCCGAACTCAGTAATGCAACCGGTATCGCCGAGAAGACCCTCGCCAACTGGCGGGTCGAGCGGAAAGGGCCCCCGTTTGTGAAATTCGGCAGGCGCGTTTTTTATCACCGAGCCAGCCTGGGCCGCTGGCTCAAGCAATCCGAGAAGAGGACAAATGCCGATCGAAATCAGAGGTAACACGATTCATCTCAGGTTCCAGGTCCGTGGCCGGAAGGTTCACGAATCGACAGGCCTGAAGGATACACCCGCAAACAGGCGTAGGGCCCAGGCAATCGAGAATCAGCGCCGCGAAGAGTTGAACAACGAGATGCGGTACGGGCTCAAGCCGGTGAAGGTGGTGAAGTTCCACGACGTCATGGAGGAGTTTATTGGATGGCTCAAGATCGAGCACGGGCAGAAGCCACGGACGTTCGGCACGTACAGGGCCAACGCGAGGAGCATTCAACGGTTCTTCAATGACGAGGTAGTCAGCGCCATCCGGCCGGGCGATGTTGAACGGCTGAAAGTTTGGAGGAGCGAGTCCTACGGGCCAGCGACTGTCCGTCTTACCCTGGCTGTGCTCTCCAAGTTCTTTCGGTATGCGAAGAATCAGGGCTGGTGCGCAATCAACCCCTGCGAGCAGGTGAGGCGCCCCTCCGTCGCGGGCCGTGGCCGCACACGTGTCGTGACACCCGAAGAACAATGCCGCTACTTCTCCGCTGCCTTGGAGATGGGCAAGTTGGACCTCCACGATCACTGCCGGCTGATGCTCTTGCTTGGATTGCGGCCGGTCGAGGTGCGGCACATCCGGAAAGTCGATGTTGATCTGCAGAAAATGGAGCTGTGGGTCAATACTTCCAAAACCTCGAGCGGACGCCGCCTCCTCGCGTTGATGCCGGAGGCTGCCTCCATTCTCGTCAAGCGGATGGAGGGACCGTCTCCTTGGGTATTCCCGAGCCGCCGCAGGCCGTCATCCCCTTGGGGTCACTGCACCTTCCTCCGGTGGCATTGGACTGTCTGTGAAGCTGTCGGGCTGGACTTCGAGCCCTACTGCTTCAGGCACACATTCGCAAGCACCCTCGCTCAGTTGGGTGTAGATCTGGTGACGATGGCCAGCCTCCTCGGCCATAGCAACCTGAAGCAGGTTCAACACTACGTCCACATCAGTGCAGAGCACAAGAGGTCCGCGATGATGAAATACCACCAAGCTCTGCTGCCATCGCCGGCCAGTGGACTGACCAGCCCAACTCCTCCCGCCTGAACCCTGCCCATCCCGTTCATTCCTGCCCAAAAACTGCACAGAGGTCCGGAGAGGCCCTCTACTTTATTGATATAGAACAACATTGGGAAGGTGAGACGGAACAGCACGTTTAATTGCATCTTTCAGCCCCAGCTCTCGTAACCCCCTGAAAACACGTCCAACCCACTGAATTTAGATAACTTAGTCCGACACGCCGCATTCCCTCCCGCTCCTCCTAGTTCCCCCCAAATCCCACCCCGTCACAGGCCAAACTGCCCAAAAACTGCGCAAGGTTAAGACGGGTCTTCTGGCGATAGAGGTCATTTGAATCGCCTCGCTTCCTCGATCTTGAGATGATAGCCTGTGGAGCCCTCTGTGAAGCGCACGATTCATGTCATTGTCCGCCGAGGCGATGGAGGCTATGTTGCCGAGTGCGCTGACCTTAACGTGGCCGGCCAGGCAGCTACTCTCGATCATCTCGTCCGCGACCTTCGCGAGGCCATTGCTCTCCTTCTTGACGGCGTGGAACCCCGCGAATACGGGCTTGCTGTGAACCCAACGATTCTGGTCACGATTGAACTTGGCCCGGCCGTCTGATGCTTTTCGCCGCTCTGATAAAATACAGCCACCTGCAATTCGACTTATCCAGGTAGCGCCCTGTCAGGCGCCGGACTTCGCCCGGCAGCCGGCTGCGGAGCCCAGAAGCAGCGATGATTACGACAGCCCTCCGTCAAAGAGCCTGCCCGCTCGGCAACCTCCGCTCCGCTTCCAGCCCTCCCTGCTATTCAGGCGCACCGAGCCTCACATAAACATAGATGCCCGAACCCACCACCCCCAACCGCACCTTCGAACAGGCTTTCCGCAACATCGACGACGCCCTGCGCAAGGAAGCAGGCTGCACCACCGAACTCGACTACACCGAACAAACCTCCTGGCTTCTCTTCCTCAAATACCTCGATGGCCTCGAAGAAGAACGCGCCCTCGAAGCCCAACTCGACAACCGCTCCTACACCCCCATCCTCTCCCCCAAGTACCGCTGGCGCCGCTGGGCCGCCCCCCTCGACCGCAACGGCCAACCCGACCACAACAAAGCCCTCACCGGCGACGACCTCGCCGAATTCGTTGACAAGGAACTCTTTCCCTACCTCCGGGGCTTCCGCCAGCGCGCCGCCGGCCCCAACACCATCGAATACAAAATCGGCGAAATCTTCTCCGAACTCACCAACAAAATCAAAAGCGGCTACAACCTTCGCGAAATCATCGACCACATCGACGAACTCCGCTTCCGCTCCCAAACCGAAAAACACGAACTCTCCCACCTCTACGAAGCCAAAATCCGCAACATGGGCAACGCCGGGCGCAACGGCGGCGAATACTACACCCCCCGCCCCCTCATCCGCGCCATGGTCCAGGTCGTCCACCCCAAAATCGGCGAGCGCATCTACGACGGCGCCGTCGGCTCCGCCGGCTTTCTCTGCGAAGCCTACGAATTCCTCCGCCGCCAACCCAACCTCAAACCCAAAGACCTCCGCACCCTCCAGCAGTCCACCTTCTTTGGTAAGGAGAAGAAATCCCTCGCCTACGTCATCGGCATCATGAACATGATCCTTCATGGCATCGAGGCGCCCAACCTCATCCACAGCAACACCCTCTCTGAAAACCTCGCCGACATCCAGGAGCGGGACCGCTACGACGTCATCCTCACCAATCCCCCCTTCGGTGGCAAGGAACGCCCCGAAGTCCAGCACAACTTCCCCATCCGCACCAGCGAATCCGCCTTCCTCTTCCTCCAGCACTTCATCAAAATCCTCAAAGCGGGCGGGCGCGCCGGTATCGTCATCAAAAACACCTTCCTCTCCAATACCGATAACGCCTCCGTCAGCCTCCGCAAACTCCTGCTCGAAACCTGCAACCTCCACACCATCCTCGATTGCCCCGGCGGCACGTTCCTCGGCGCGGGCGTCAAGACGGTCGTGCTGTTCTTCGAGAAAGGCTCAAAAACCCGCAAAATCTGGTACTACCAGTTGGACCCCGGACGCAACCTCGGGAAGCTGAATCCGCTGAATGACGATGACCTCGCCGAGTTCGTCTCGCTCCAGCGCACCTTCGCCGACTCGCCCAAGAGTTGGTCTGTCGATGCCGCCTCCGTGGACCCCGCCACGTGGGACCTGTCCGTCAAAAACCCCAACGGCGGCGAAGAAGTCAACCACCGCCGCCCTGCGGACATTCTCAAGGAAATCGCCGCGCTGGATGCGGAGTCGGCGAAAGTGCTCGCGGGGATTGGGAGGCTGCTGTGAAGAACGGAATCACACGGGCCAGACTGGGAGAGTTGTTCACTTTTCAAAATGGCCGCGGTTTCAGTAAGAGCGAGTGGTCTACCCGAGGACTGCCCATAATTCGAATCCAGAACTTGAACAGCCAGGATGCACCATTTAACTATTTCGAGGGAGACTACTCGCCGGACATCTTCGTTCGCCCAGGCGACCTTCTGTTTTCATGGTCCGGCACGGTGGGCTCTTCGTTTGGTCCGCATGTATGGGGCGGGGCGCCGGGCTTGTTGAATCAGCATATTTTCAAGGTCGCCTTATCTCAGAATATCGAGAAGAGGTTTGCCTACTATGGCTTGATGCATATAACTGAGGAGATCGAGCAATCTGTCAATGGTTCTGTTGGGTTGGTTCATATCACAAAGGAGAAACTGGTTAACTTCACGCTACCCCTCCCACCCCTCCCCGAACAGCAGCGCATCGTCGGCATCCTCGACCAAGCCTTCGCCGCCATCGCCACCGCCAAAGCCAACACCGAAAAAAACCTCCAAAACGCCCGCGCCCTGTTCGAGAGCAGCCTGAAGTTCTCGCTTGAAGCAGGAGGCGAGGGGTGGATCACGACGACCATTGGTAGCCAAGTCACGCTCCAACGTGGCTTTGATATCACAAAGGCTCAACAAGAACCTGGTGATATCCCTGTAGTATCGAGCGGAGGCATCAAGAGCTATCACAATGCCGCACCCGTTCGCGGGCCAGGCGTCGTCATGGGGAGAAAGGGCACTCTTGGGAAAGTCTATTTTGTTGAGAGTGACTTTTGGCCACACGACACAACGCTCTGGGTGAAGGAGTTCAAGGGGAACGTGCCCCGCTTCGTCTACTATTTTTTCTCTGCTTTCGACGTGAGTCGAATGGATACTGGGACTGCGAATCCTGCCCTGAATCGCAACCAAGTACATCCAATCAAAACACTATGGCCGCCGGTCGCCCAGCAGAAGATGATCGTGGCCAAACTCGATCTGCTCGACGCTGAGTCCAACCGCCTCGCCGCCCTCCACCAGCGCAAACTCGCCGCCCTCGACAACCTGAAGAAGTCCATCCTCCACCACGCCTTCACCGGCCAACTCTGACACGCTATGAACGAAGCCCAGACCCGCGCCGAACACATCGACCCCGCCCTCCGCGAGGTCGGGTGGGGCGTCGTCGAAGGCTCCCGCATCCTCCGCGAGCATGTCATCACCCATGGCCGCCTCGAAGGGCACGGCAAACGCGCCAGACCCCTCCAGGCCGATTACGTCCTCGTCCACCGCAACCGCAAACTCGCCGTCGTCGAGGCCAAAGCCTGGGACAAACCCCTCACCGAAGGCGTTGCCCAGGCCAACCTCTACGCCTCCAAACTCGAAATCCGCTTCGCCTTTTCCACCAACGGCCAGGCCATCTATCAGATCGACCGCCAGACCGGAAAAGAAGGCACCACCCCCCGCTACCCCTCCCCCGAAGAACTCTGGCAACGCACCTTCGCCGAGGAAAACGCCTGGCGCGACCGCTTCGCCGCCATCCCCACCCCCGACAAGAGCGGCAGTTGGTCCCTCCGCTTCTACCAGGACCTCGCCGTGAATCGCGTCCTCGATGCCGTCAGCGAAGGCCGCAACCGCATCCTGCTCACCATGGCCACCGGCACCGGCAAAACCTCCGTCGCTTTCCAGATCGTCTGGAAACTCTTCCAGGCCCGCTGGAACCTCTCCCGCCAACCCACCCGCCGCCCCCGCATCCTCTTCCTCGCCGACCGCAACAACCTCGCCACCCAGGCCTATAACGACTTCACCTCCTTCGCCGCCTTCGCCGACGACGCCCTCGCCCGCGTCAAACCCGAGGACATCCGCAAGAAAGGCCGCGTTCCCACCAACGCCAGCCTCTTCTTCACCATCTTCCAGACCTTCATGTCCGGTACCGGTCCCGATGGCCAACCCGCCCCCTACTTCGGCGAATACCCCCCGGACTTCTTCGACTTCGTCATCATCGACGAATGCCACCGCGGCGGCGCCAACGACGAATCCACCTGGCGCGGCATCATGGACTACTTCGCCCCGGCAGTCCAACTCGGACTCACCGCCACCCCCAAACGCAAGGACAACGCCGACACCTACCTCTACTTCGGCGAACCCGTCTACACCTACTCCCTGCGCGAAGGCATCAACGACGGCTTTCTCACCCCCTTCCGCGTCAAACAGATCTCCACCACCCTCGACGACTACATCTATGCGCCCGACGACGAGGTGCTGGAAGGCGAAGTCGAACAGAATAAACGCTATACCGAGGCTGACTTCAACCGCAAAATCGAAATCGAAGCCCGCGAGCGCAAGCGCGTCGAGATCTTCATGCAACAGATCCCGCCCCACGAGAAGACCCTCGTCTTCTGCGCCACCCAACTCCACGCGCTCGCCGTCCGCGACCTCATCAACGGGATGAAATCGAACCCGGACCCGGACTACTGCGTCCGCGTCACCGCCGACGAAGGCGCCCTCGGCGACGAGCACCTGAAGAACTTTCAGGACAATGAGCGGACCATCCCCACCATCCTCACCACCTCGCAAAAACTCTCCACCGGCGTCGATGCCCGCAACGTCCGCAACATCGTGCTGATGCGCCCCGTCAACTCCATGATCGAGTTCAAACAGATCATCGGCCGCGGCACCCGCATTTACGAGGGCAAGGACTACTTCACCATCTACGACTTCGTCGAGGCCCACCACCACTTCAACGATCCCGAATGGGACGGCGAACCCCTGGAACCCGACCCCTGCGCCAAGTGCGGCTTCTACCCCTGCCAGTGTGAGCGCCAGGGCCCCCGCCCCCGCCCCGACGGCGACGGCGACGGTCGCCCCCGACCCGAACGCGTCAAGATCCGCCTTGCCGATGGAAAGGAACGCGAGATCCAGACTATGCAGGCGACCTCCTTCTGGCACCCCGACGGCACCCCCATGTCCGCCCGCCAGTTCATGGAAGCCCTGTTCGGCAGCCTGCCCGACTTCTTCCACGACGAAGACGAACTCCGCCGCCTCTGGAGCGACCCGAAAACCCGCCGCCAACTCCTCGACGGTCTCGCAGAAAAAGGCTTCGGCCCCGAACAGCTAAAGGAGATGCAGACCGTCATCAACGCCGCCAAAAGCGACCTCTTCGACGTCCTCGCCTTCGTCGCCTACGCCCTGCCGCCGCTCACCAGGGAAGAACGCGCCACCCGCGCCCGACTCGCCATCCAGCGCCAGTTCAACAGCCGCCAGCAAGCCTTCCTCGAATTCGTCCTCGCCCACTACATCCAAACCGGAGTCGAAGAACTCGACCAGGCCAAACTAGCCCCCCTCCTCAAACTCAAATACGGAGAAGCCCTCCACGACGCCATCCAGGACCTGGGCGACCCTAACACGATCAACCAAGCCTTCATCGGCTTCCAGCGGTATCTGTACGAGCACCCAGGATCCGGCCGGACGCAAACAGTCGGCGGCCGCTGATGCTGGTTAGCACAGGCCCTGCGATCTCCAGGCAGGGCAGAGTCGATCCGCCCGGGCACACAAGCAACAGTCCTACTGGCCCCCTAGCTATCGACCAAGCGCGCTCACCCCAACCTCCTCTGGCTGGTAGTATGAGAAGTCCATGGACTCCTCCCTCGACACGATGATGCAGCCCAGCCCCTTAGAAGTCGAGAACACCTGGAGCCACCGGAGCGGCAAAGTGGATGTGTACTTCTCGGCAGACGTAGAAACGGATGGCCCCATCCCCGGGCCGTTCTCCATGCTATCGTTCGCGATCGTCCTCGCCGGTACGTTTGATGGGGTCGAATTCCGTCGCCCGTCTAGCTATTCTCACAGCATCTATAAGGAGTTGAAGCCGATTTCGGATTTGTACGAACCCGAGGCCCTTCGGGTGAACGGCTTGGACCGGGAGCGGCTCCTTAGGACAGGTGAGGACCCTGAGGTTGCGATGCAGGAGGCGTCTTGCTGGGTTCGATCCCTCGCCGGTTCGGCGCAACCAGTGCTGGTCGCCTATCCCCTCAGCTTCGATTGGACTTGGCTCTACTGGTATTTTGTTCGGTATGCTCGCGACGGATCTCCTTTCGACTATTCGAAGTGCTTCGACATAAAGACCGCCCTTGCGGTCAAGGCTCGTATCCCCGTTTCGGAGGCCGGCCGCTCTCGCATTCATCCTTCGTTGCGCACACAGCGTCCGCACACGCACAACGCTCTTGATGATGCAGTGGCTCAGGCTGATCTATTCGCTAATATCTTTCAATGGGAAGGGCAATATGGAAGAAATCCTTAGACGGAGACAAAAAACTGAATCGAAATTGGGGATATTGAAGGACAAATTGCGCAACTGCTTCGCTGTCGCTGAAGGCAAGGCATGCGTATACGTCACTGGCTCTTTCGGCCGAGGCGAAGCTGGCGACCATAGCGACTTGGACCTGTTTATTCTAGGCAAGGTAAAACCCGGCGACAAAGAGGAAGAGAGTCGCCTCAGCCGACTAGACGAAATCTGCCTTAAGGCAGAATTAATCAAGGCTTGTCGAGAGCTTTCCATCCCTGAGTTCTCGGGCGATGGTAGATATCTGACGCACTACTCCGAGTCCCATATTGTCAAGACCCTGGGCAAACCAGAAGACGACCAAACTAATACTTTCACGGCACGGCTTCTTCTCCTGCTGGAAAGTCGTCCTTTGATCGAAGAGGCTGTTTATAATGAACTGATCCCGAACGTAGTCGCTGCCTACTGGCGCGATTATGAAGATCACAAGGACGACTTCATGCCGGCCTTCCTGGCAAATGACATCCTTCGGCTGTGGCGAACTTTCTGCGTAAACTACGAAGCTAGAACTGAACGGGTCCCGGAAAGTGAGAAGGCAAAAGGGAAGCTCAAGAACTACAAGCTCAAACATAGCAGGCTTCTCACCTGCTACTCGGCTATTTTGTACCTGCTGGCTGTCTACAACCGGACTCATACAGTCGCCCCGGATGATGTCCTTGACATGATTCGTATTTCTCCAACCGAGCGATTGGAGTGGCTGTTGCAGCAGGACGATCTGGTGAGTTCCCGCGACGCAGTAACTAGATTGCTCGCCCAGTATGACCAGTTTCTGAAGACGACTAGCTCTCCTGAAGAGGAACTCATTAAAGATTTCTCAGATAAGTCAGTAGGTCGTAGTCGGCTCAAAAGCGCCAGCAATTTCGGTAATGCTCTCTTTGAGGCCCTGTCTATAATCGGCAATGGAAGTCCCTTTCATCGGTTACTGATTGTTTGAAGGGCCACGAGTTGTCGAAGGGGCCGAAAGGGTCTTTCTGAGACCAGCCCTTCGCCAAACTGCCGGTTTTCCAGTCCGCTCTGGCTCGTTCGACCTCAGACTCCTTGTCGCTGATCGTCCGCCTGGCTTAAACCCCAACGCTTCATCTAGTTAACCCGCCCGGCGCACCTCGCTTGGCACCATGGCCCCAGCTTCTCAGCTGGGGCTTTTTCAACAACAAAATGCACGTTTATCGCCTTTACAACACCCAAACTGGCCGCTGCTATGTCGGCGTGTCCAAGAATCCGAAGGTCCGCCTTTACAAGCATTTGAACCTTCTGAAGAACCGCAAGCACCCCTCCACGCGGATGCAGGAAGACTTCGAGGCTCACGGGCTCGATAGCTTCCGGCTTGAAACCCTGGAGACGGTGACCCCACCAGACACCGCCCGCCAGCGGGAGACGTTCTGGATGGATTATTACCGCGCCCGCGAGGACGGCTACTGCCACCTTGCGCCAACCACGAGAATGACCTTGCTTTCGGGCCGGAAGCCCGGCCGCGAGAGTTCTTTCTTCTTCCCGAAGGACCTGCCCGAGTTGATCCGGCACCAGCGCGAGGTGCTCGGACTCACCCAGAAGCGGGTGGCCTTGGCCATTGGCTTCGGCACCGGTGAAGGCGTCGGAATGGTGGAGACCCGGAAACGGTCGCTCGATCTGTCCGTGATTCCCGCCCTGGCGCGGGTCCTCCAACTGCCGGAACTGGAGGTCTTCCGCGTGGCAATTCGCGACCGCTGCCCTGATCTGCTGAAGCATCTGCAGCCGTCTCCTGCGGAAAAATCACGGGAAAACGCCCCGGAGCGGGAGCAACGGTAGACGGAACCGCATACTAGCCAAAGCTGGAAGGAGTAGATTCCGCCCGAACGGCGGCACTGCCCTCCCAGGACAACCATGAATACTGAAAAATTGCTCACTGTAAAAGAGGTAGCAGCGTGGCTGAGGGCCTCAGAAGATTGGGTGCAGGCGCATTCCGGACGGAAAGCGCCTCGCCTGCCTCACATCCGCGTCGGGAAGCTGATTCGCTTCCGGCGCGAGGAGATTGAACGCTTCTTGGAAGAGAATTCCGCGTCGGAGCGTGTCCAATGACGACTCCCAGGAAGCGGAACCGGCGTCAAGCCGGCTGGGTGGAGTTGAACAAGAAGACCAAGCCGTATTCCTGGTACGCGCGGTATCCGGATTGGAACGAAACCCGGATCGACAAGGATGGCCGGGTTCGGCCCAAGCAGCCCCGGGTCTTGCTTGGCTACAAGACGGCCGACGATCTTCCGACGAAGGGGGCCGCGGAGGAGAAATGGGAGCAGATCCGTCCGAGGTACCTCACGTCGAGTCATCGAGCTGGCGCTCAGATCCCTACGCTGGCGGAGTTCGTCTGGCAGAAATACCACCCAATGCGGAGTCGCCTTAAGGATTGGAAGAAGAGCACGGACGACCGGTTCAGGTACGGCATGAGCTTCGTGCTGCCGGAGCTCGGCTCCAAGCGCCTCAATGCCATCACCACCTCAGAAATGCAGGAGGTGTTGATCCGGCTGGCGCAACGCTACTGCCACGACTCGGTTGTTAGTGTCATGACCTACCTCCGGGCGATTTATCAGTACGCCGTGGACGAGGAGTTAATCCCGAAGAATCCTGCCAAGCGTCTGGTGAGGCCTTCGACGAGAGAGATCGATCGGCCCTATTTGACCCTTGAGCAGATTGCCCAGCTCGAAGACGTCCTGGACGGAGAGGACCGCTTAATCGTCCAGCTGTTATCGCGATGCGGGTTCCGCGCGGGAGAAGTGGCCGGACTTTGCTGCGGCGACTTGCAACCCGATGGCACCATCATGGTTCGCAGGGGCTTCTCGAAAGGCAAGGTCGGCACGACAAAGACTCGCGGAAGCGCGGCGCCCGTTGCCGTGCCGGAGCAGATCTTCCAGGAACTCCTCCGGCTGCGGGAGGCGGTCGAGCACAAATCGCCCGAAGGGTGGCTCTTCCCCAGCCAGGAAAAGCGCGGGAAGGAAACTACCCCAATGTGCCCGGACAACTGGCGGAAGCGGGTTCTCCAGCCGGCAGCGAAGAAGCTGGGCTTCCACGCAACGCTTCAGATGTTCCGGCGGGGATTCGCGACGATCGCCCACGACGCGGGAGGGACGCTGAAGAACATCCAGCGTCAACTCCGCCACTCGAAGTCATCAACGACGATGGATGTTTACATTCAGTCAGTCGAGGAGAGTGTAAGGGTAACCGCAGAGAATATGGATTCCCGGATCCGGGCCGAAGTGTCAAAGCTCAAGAAAGAGGTGGCCAAGGACACCACTACGACACCACCCGAGATCAAGAAAGCCGAGGAGGCCGGAAATAAGTGACTTATTTCCCGCTGGTTAGATGGTCGGGCCGCCGAGATTTGAACTCGGGACCTCTTGCACCCCAAGCAAGCGCGCTACCAGGCTGCGCTACGGCCCGAACTCCAATAGTATAGCGCAGAACCAATGGGGCCGAATCGCCGCCCCTCTCTCCGCCTCGCCGGATATACTAGCCATCGATGGACCATCGGACATGAAAATCCCCTTCAGCCCCTCCGTGTACGAACACGCCGCCCGCTTCGCCGGCGCCTCCCCCTGGGCCACCTCCCGCGACCCCGAACTCATGTTCCGTGGCCACCACGACGCCTGGCTCGAATACCGCCACACCCCCATCGTCGTCGGCATCGACATCTACAACCTCGAACCCGAAGCCTACGGCGCCACCGTCTCGAACCCCGGCCTCGACGGCATCCCCGCCATCCAGCATCCGCTGTTCGCCTCCCTCGACGAAGCCCTCGACCTCGCCCCCTTCGACCCCGCCCGCGACGGCCGCATTGCCATGGTCATCGACGTCGGCCGCCGCCTCAAGGCCGCCCTGCCCGATGCCGACGTCCGCATCCCCATTGCCGGCCCGTTCTCCATCGCCTTCAACCTCCGCGGCATCACCCCGCTGTGCGAGGATGTCGCCCTGCGCCCCGCCGACGTCGCCCGTTGGCTCATGCGCCTCGCCGAAAACCAGACCGTCTTCTCGCGCGCCATCATCGACGCGGGCCTCGATGTCGCCTTCTTCGAATCCGCCGCCGCCCCGCCGCTGCTCTCTCCCCGCCTGTTCCGCGCCGTCGAACTTCCGGCGCTCCATCACATCCTGGCCACCACCGCCGCCATCGCCGGCCACCCCGTGCCCTGCATCATGGGCGGCGACACCGTCAAAATCCTCGACGCCTTCCTCGAAACCGGCACCGGCTATGTCGTCTGCAACGTCGAAACCAACCAGCAGGCCTTTGTTGACCGGCTCTGCGCCACCCACCCCCACGTCAACGTCCGCATCAACATGGACCCCCTCGTCGTCGCCTGCCACGACCTCGCCCGCATCCACGCCGAAGTCGACCGCATCCTCGCCATCGCCGCCGCCCGCCCCAACTGCCTCATGGGCACCGGCTGCCTCCCCCTCGAAACCCCGCCCTCCAACATGCGCCTCATCCGCGAATACCTTGCCTGAACCAAGCCGCCATGCGCAACATCCTCCTCTACCTCCCGCTTCTGCTTATATGTTTCGCGCCAGCCCTCGCCCGAGATCTGGACGCCTCTGATGCCCGCCTTCTGGTCGAAAACGCGCCGGACTACCTCAAAGCCGTGAAGCGCTCACACTGTCCGCGGACCGAACTCCTCTGGGTGGAGAGGACTACCGCGGCCTTTCAGGTCCGCAGCCACTGTCCTGCTGGCGCAACCGGCCTGATCGGCAACTATTTCGTGGACCTCAAAACGGGAATCATTTACCGCAGCATCGACGGCGACCAACTTGTCGATTCCCGCCGCCTTCGCAAACTCCGAAAGAAGCTCCTCGCGACCGCGCCCAAAACATCCTCCTCCTAAGCGTGAGGCCCCCCCGCCTCCTCACCCCAACTTCGCCTCCAACTCCGCCCACCGCGCATACAGCGCGTCCACCTCCGCCTGCGCCGCCTCCGTCGCCGCGTACGCCGCTTCCACCCGCGCCGCATCCGACACCGTCTCCGGCGCGTGCAGCACCGCCTGCGCCTCTTCCAGCCGCGCCTCCGCCTCCAGAATCCGCTCCTCCATCCCGTCCCACTCGCGCTGCTCCAGATAACTCAGCTTCTTCTTCGCCGTCTGCGCCGGGGCCGGCGCCTGGGGCCGCGCTTCCTTCTCCGCCGCCGTCTTCCGCCCGCGGCGCTCCTTCTGGTAGGCATCCCACTGCGAAAGGTCCGCGAACAACTCCGCGCCCCCCTCCCCATCAATGCCCAACACCCCATTGGCCACCGCATCCATCAGGTACCGGTCGTGCGTCACCAGCACCAGCGCCCCGGAAAACTCCACTAACCCCTCCTCCAGCACCTCCAGCGTCGGCAGATCCAGATCGTTCGTCGGCTCGTCCAGCAGCAGCACGTCCGCCTCTTCCAGCATCAGCCGCGCGATGTGAATCCGCGCCCTCTCTCCGCCCGACAGACTCCCTACCGGCTGCGGCAACTGCTCCTCGCGGAACAAGAACCGCCGTGCCCAGCTGTTCACATGCACCGGCCGCCCCTGGTAGATCACCGAATCGCCCTCCGGCGCCAGCGCGCGCCGCAGCGTCAATTCGTCGGGAAACTGCTCGCGCATCTGGTCGAAGTACACCACCTTGAGCTGATCCGCCCGCCGCACCATGCCCTCCGCGGGCCCGATCTCGCCGCGCAACAGCCGCAGCAGCGTCGTCTTCCCGCTCCCGTTCGCCCCGGCCAGCCCCAGCCGCCGCCCCGGCGCCAGCACCACGTTCAACCCGCTGAACAGCGTCCGCTCCTCCACCGCCACCGCCACATTTTCCAGTTCGATCAGCCGCTTCGTCTTCCGGTCGCTCGCCGTGAAGTCGATCGCGGCCGTGGATGTCCGCGCCCGCTGCTCCATGTCCTCGAGCGAGGCGATCATCCGCGCCGCCTCATCCAGCCGCGCTTTCGACTTCCGCGTTCGCGCCTTCGCCCCCCTCCGCAGCCATTCCACCTCGCGCCGCACCCGCGCGGCCAGCCCTTCGCGCTCCTTCTCCCGCGCCTCCCACCACGCCTGCCGCTTCTCCAGAAACTCGCTGTAATTGCCCGCCACCCGGAACGCCCCCTCGGGGTAGCGCCGGTTGATCTCCATCATGTGCGTGGCCACGTTCTCGAGAAAATAGCGGTCGTGGCTGACGATCACCGCCGCGAACGGCGCCGCCGCCAGCACACGCTCCAGCCACTGAATCCCTTCGATGTCCAGGTGGTTCGTTGGCTCGTCCAGCAGCAGCAGATCCGGCTGTTCCACCAGCGCGCGCGCCAGCGCCAGCCGCTTCCGCGCCCCGCCTGAAAGCGTCCCCGCGCGCAGCGCCGCGTCCGTGAACCCCGCCTGCCCCAGCACCACCGGCAGATCGGAAGAGCACACGTCTGAACTCCAGTCACTGACCAATCTC
>ERZ761609.1929-NODE-1929-length-16721-cov-6.606924_pt1 | contig 16721 bp, 13 predicted proteins | sample MGYA00511163_ERZ761609 | MGnify/ENA primary metagenome ERZ761609 (study PRJEB28899, sample SAMN02445070) | bioreactor sludge metagenome | biome: EBPR sludge | place: Australia: Brisbane, Thorneside Wastewater Treatment Plant | collected 2011-12-16 ... | reverse complement strand
GCCCCGGCAACCACCTGCTGATTGACAAAGCTCGAGCTGGGCGTGGCATCGGCCGCGTAGCCCCGCAGGTCGATGAGCCGCACGGTCAGGCCGCTGGGGGCCGAGGTGTTCAGGTTCGCCGTCACGGTGTAGGGCTGGGCGCCGGCGCCGAGGTCGAGTTCGAAGAGGAAGGTGCGGATGCGGGTGTCCGGCGCGGTGCCCGAAAGGGGCAGGCTGGTCTGGGCGCACAGCACGGGGGCCCACAGCAAGGCGAGCAGTATGAGGCGCATGGAGTCTCCTGCGAGGTTGAACGAGCGAGGGGCGGCCGCGTTTGCGCCCTTGACGGGCCGGGGCCGGGGGCTATTGTTGAACCTGGTCGCGCGGCGCATAGTCGTGAACCTGGTCAGGTCCGAAAGGAAGCAGCCATAAGCGAATTCTGCGGGTGCGCGGCCACTGAATTCAAGCGGACGAGCCTTTGGGTTCGTCCGCTTTTGTTCTGGCTCGAGGGAATTGACCCGGCACCCGGACCGCTTCGCTTACGCTTGGCCCGTGGGGCCAAGCTGCTTCGCTTTCTCGCCAGTCCGCCGGACTGGCTCGAGGTGCGCGGCCACTGAATTCAAGCGGACGAGCCTTTGGGTTCGTCCGCTTTTGTTCTGGCTCGAGGGAATTGACCCGGCACCCGGACCGCTTCGCTTACGCTTGGCCCGTGGGGCCAGCCAAGAACCCTGTTACTGCGCCGCCAACAGCACGTCGCTGCCGGGAATGAGCTTCTTCACCCCGTCAATGAACGAGGGCGTCGGCTTCACGCGGAAATCCGGCGCCGCCTCCACCAGCTCCAGCTCCGCGCCGTCGTCGCCCACAATCTTGAAGTACAGCGGCGTCGCCCCGGAGTGCTGCAGCGCAAGGCTGCTCAGGCTGCCCAGCACTTCATCCTGAATCTGGCTGATGGTCAGCTTCAGGCAGACAGCGCGCGTGAAGCGGTCGCGCGCAGCGGCGGCCGGCACAATGGCGTCCGCGCGGATGCTGACGCGGCCATCGTCTTCCCTGGCCGCTTCGCCCACGACAAACAGCGCCGCACCGTCCTTGAGCTTGCCCGTCCAGCTCTTGGCCAGCTCGCTGAACACAATCACCCTGAAGGCGCCCCTGGGTCCCACCAGCGTGAAGTTGGCGTACTCGTTGCCGCGCTTGCTGGTGCCGGTGCGCAGCTTGTTGACGACGCCGCCGACGCGCACGCGCACGGGCTCTTCAAGCCGGGCGAGGTCTTCGGGCGTGGTATCGGTGAAAAGCTGGAAGTCGGCGTCAAAGGCCAGGCCCTCGTCCTGGGCGAAGCGGGCCTCGGCGTCCTGCACGTGAACGATTTCGCTGACCGTGACGGCAACCTGTTCGAGTTCCTGCTCGCCTTCGTCGTCGCCGGCTTGGGCCACGGTCTGGGTCTGGGTGGCTTCCGTCATGCCGCGCACGAACACAGGCGCGTCGTCCTGCAGCACGCCTTCGAATTTCTCGAAGGTGTCCGGGAACACGGTGACCTTGGTGATGCCAAAACGGTCCGCCAGGTCGAACTTGGCCATCTTGCGGCCGAAGTTGCGGCTGCTTTCGTTCTTGACGGTGTTGACGCTCAGGCCGGAGACCAGGCCGCCCAGCACGACGGCGCAGCCCGGCTTGAGGCCCAGCAGCGACTTGGAGTCATGGCGGGCGTATTTCTCAAACAGCTCGCGGTAAGTATCCAGCGGGCTGGACGAGATATAGAAGCCGAAGGTCTCGCGCTCGGCGCGCTGGCGCTCGCTCTCGGAAAGATCGGGCACCTTGGGCAGCAGCGCCAGGTCGCGCTCGGCCTCGGTGACTTCGGCCTTGCCCTTGGGCTGGGCGAAAAGACCTTTCTGGCCGCGGGCGCGGTCCGCCGCGGACTCCGAAGCCGCTCGCAGGGCGGCCTCCAGTCCTTCGAGCAGGGCGCGGCGGTTGGCCACGAAGCGGTCAAAGGCGCCGCCCTTGATCAACGATTCCAGCACGGCCTTGTTGATGTGCGTGAGGTCCACATGGTCAAGGAAGTGCAGAAAGCCCTTGAAGCCGCCCACCTTGCGCCGGCCCTCGATGATTTTCTCGACGGCCTTGGTGCCCACGCCCTTCATGCCGGAGAGACCGAAGATGACGCGGCCCTCCTTGGCCGTGAACGTGGAGTCTGAAAGGTTGATGTCCGGCGGCACCACGACCAGCCCCATGGCCCGCACGTTGCGGATGCCTTCCACGATCTTGTCGTTGTTGCCGATCTGGCTGGTCAAAAGCGCGGCGGCGTATTCCGTGGGGTAGTGGGTCTTCAGCCAGGCGGTGTGGTAGGTGATCAGGCCGTAGGCCACGGTGTGGGCCTTGTTGAAGCCGTAGGCGCCAAAGCCCTCAATCTGCGCCCAGAGGTGCTCGCCCAGTTTCTTCGAGAAGCCGCTTTTCTCGCAGCCTTCGATGAACTTGGGACGGATCACGTCCATCTCTTCCTTCTTCTTCTTGCCAATGGCCTTGCGCAGCTTGTCGGCGTCGCCCGGGGTGAAGCCGGCGAGGCGGCGCGAAATCAGCATCGCTTGTTCCTGGTAAATCAGCGTGCCGTAGGTATCGGAGAGGATTTCCTTCAGGCGTGAGACGGCCTCGGCGCTGGCCAGGCCCTCCAGCTCGCCGGGCATGGTGACCTTGACGCGGCCGTGCTTGCGGGCCGCGAAGTCCTTGTCCACGCCCGCCGAAAGCGGGCCGGGGCGGTAGATGGCCAGCACGGCCGAGATGTCTTCAAAGGTGCTGGGCTTGATGGCCTGCATCAGCCGGCACATGCCCTCGCTTTCCACCTGAAACACGCCAAAGCCCTCGCCCGCGCTGAGCGTTTTGTAGGTGGCCGGATCGTCCAGCGTGTGCAGGCTTTTGTAGGGCGCGTCCTTCTGCACACGCGTGGGGTCCATCTCGATGTGCAGGCCGGTGTTGCCCTCAATCAGCTTCAGGGCCTGGTCAATGATAGTCAGGTTGCGCAGGCCCAGAAAATCCATCTTCAGCAGGCCCTGGGCCTCCACCTCGTTCATGCTGTACTGCGTGGCGATGACCACCTCGCCGTCGGCGCCTTCCTGCCTCATCAGCGGCATGTAGTTGGTCACGTCAGCGTCGGAGATCACGACCCCCGCGGCGTGAACGCCCGTGCCGCGGTTGAGACCCTCAATGCTGCGGGCCGTGTCAATCAGCTTGTGCGTTTCAGGGTCCGCGTCGTACTGCTGCTTGAACTCGGGAATCTCCTTCAGGCATTCGTCCAGCGGCTTGACCTTGCCCTGCACCACGGGAATCAGCTTGGTCAGCGCGTTCACCTTCTGCAGCGGCACGCCCAGCACGCGCCCGGCGTCCTTGACCGCCGCGCGGGCCAGCAGCTTGCCAAACGTCCCGATCTGGCACACGGCTTCCTCGCCGTACTTGCGCCGCACATAGTCAATGACCTCGCCGCGCCGCTCGACGCAGAAGTCAATGTCAATATCGGGCATGGACACGCGGTCGGGGTTCAGGAAGCGCTCGAACAGCAGGTTGTACCTGATGGGGTCCAGGCCGGTGATGCCAAGCGCATAGGCCACGATGGAGCCCGCCGCCGAGCCGCGCCCCGGGCCCACGGGAATCTTCTGGTCCTTGGCCCACTGGATGAAATCACTCACCACGAGGAAGTAGCTGTTGAAGCCCATGCGCTCGATCACGGAAAGCTCAAAGTTCAGGCGCTCTGAAATGGGCGAGCCCGCGGCCAGAGCATTCTCGCCGTAGAGCTTGCGCACGCCCTCTTCGCACTTGCGGCGCAGAAATTCGCCGGGCTTGAGCCCCTCAGTCCACTTGAACTCGGGCAGGTGGTAGCTGGTCTTGCCGAAATCAAAGTGTACGCGCTTGCCTACATCCAGCGTGGCCTGGATCAGGTCCGGGCGCTCGGGATAAAGCGCGGCCATTTCTTCGGCGCTCTTGAGATAGAAATCGGGGCCGTACTCCGGGCGGTCGGGGTCGTTGAGCATGCGGCCCCAGTTGATGCAGAGCAGGGCGTTGTGGGCCTCGAAGTCCTCGGGGTTCAGGTAGTGGCTGTCGTTGGTCAGGATGGTGCGGACCTTCATTTCGTCGGCCACCTCGAACATGCGGCGCGCCACCATGTCTTCCAGCTCGCCGCACTGGCTGCGCTTGTGGCCCTGCACCTCGAGATAGAGATTCTCGCGCCCGAAGATCTCGAGGTACTGCTCGATCTTGCGGCAGGCGGGCTTGCGGTCCTGGCTGTGCATAAGCGCCTGGGGCACTTCGCCGCCGAGGCAGGCCGTAAGCGCAATCAGGCCTTCCTTGTGGGCGGCCAGGGTTTCGTAGTCGGCGCGGGGCTTGCGGTAGAACCCGTGGATGTGGGCCTTGCTGACGATCTTGCACAGGTTGCGGTAACCGGCTTCGTTCTCGGCCAGCAGCACGAGGTGGGCGTAGTCCTTCTGCTTGATGCCGGGGCTGTTGGCGAGGTCGGGGTCCTGCTTGAGGCGCATGTCAAAGGGCACGACATAGATTTCGCAGCCGATGATGGGCTTGATGCCGGCCTTCTTGGCCTCCTTGTAGAAGTCAAGCACGCCGCACATGACGCCGTGGTCCGTCAGCGCCAGGGCGCTCATGCCAAGCTTGGCGGCGCGCTGCGCCAGGCCGGAAACCTTGGCCCCGCCGTCCAGAAACGAGTAGTCGGAGTGAACGTGAAGATGCACGAAGTCAGCCATGAAGCGGATGCTAACAGCCCTTACGACTTCGCCCGCCTCGGGAAGGTTTGTTGAAAAATGTCAGCGATGGAACGGCGGGGTCTTGGGCGGGCTGGCGGGCATGGCGCAATCTGGTACAAGGCCGCCATGCTGATCGCCTCCTGGAACGTCAACTCCATCAAGGTGCGCCTGCCTCAACTGCTGAATTGGCTTGAGCAGGCAAAGCCCGACGTCGTCTGCCTCCAGGAACTCAAGTGCGAGACCGAACTGTTCCCCTTTGACGCCCTGGGCGAGGCCGGCTACGAAGCCGCCGCCTACGGCCAGAAGGCCTACAACGGCGTGGCCATCCTTTCACGCCTGCCGATCGAAAACCCCGTGGAGGGTTTCGCCGGCGAGGAGGGGCAGGCGCGGCTGATTGAAGCCACCATCAACGGCGTCACCGTGCTGTCCTGCTACGCCCCCAACGGCCAGGCCGTGGGCAGCGACAAATTCGCCTACAAGCTGCGCTTCTTTGAGGCCCTGCGCCGGCACCTCGATGGCCTGGGCAACTCCGGCCTGCCCCTAGTGCTGGCCGGGGACTTCAACGTGGCCCCGGACGAGCGCGACGTGTGGGACGCCGCAAAGTGCGCGGGCGATATCGGCTTTCACCCCGACGAGCACAAGGCCCTCAAGCGCCTGACGGACTGGGGCCTCGTCGATTCCTTCCGCCTGCACGATGCCAGGCCCGGCCAGTTTTCCTGGTGGGACTATCGCGGCTTTGGTTTTGGCAAGGACCGCGGCATGCGCATTGACCAGCTCTGGATTTCCAAAGCGCTCGAAAAGCGCTGCAAGTCGGCCCGCATCGACATCGAGCCGCGCAAGCTGGAAAAGCCCAGCGACCACACGCCGGTGCTTTGCGAAATCGAGTAAGGCAGATGGCTGCGTCGGAGTGCTGAAAAAGACCTTCTCAGCCGCCTGCTAGCGATTCTGGAAGATGGCCGCCGAGCCCAGGCCCAGTGCCGCCAGCAGGCTCCCCCAGCGGATGGCGCGGGCCACCACTCCGCCCACGGGCGCCATCATGCGGAAGAACATGCCCAGCATCTCGCGGCGCCCCACGCTCTCATACTTCGATTGCAGATACTCCATCTGCTGCAGGGCCAGCGACATCTTGAGCTGCACCTGGATGCGCCTCAGGTCGTCTTCCATGCCCGCGCTGTCCTGCATGCCCGCCAGCATCTCCCGCGCCCCCCGGTAGCTCTTTTCCAGGGAGGCCACCGCCACGCTGACCCTGGAGGCCAGGCAGCGGCGCACGGCATCCCAGGTCAGGAGAAAGGAGACGGCCAGCAGCAGGATCAGCAGGCTCAAGCCCACATAGTCGCTCCAGTCTCCGCCTGTGTAGAAGAGGTAGCCGGCGTGAATCAGGGCAAAGCAGAAAATCAGGCTGGCGGCCTGGGCCGTGGTGTTGAACAGCGGCTTGTAGTGCTGCTCGGCCAGCACGAGATCGACGGGCTCGCGGAAGGGGTGGCGGCGCAGGATGCGGTAGGTGATGACCGCCCCGGTCAGGATGAGGTAGCAGTAATACCCGAAGATGACCCACTCCACCGACCACAGGCCCATCAGAAACCAGGCCTCGCCGCCGCGATACGTCAGGCCATAGTCGCGCAGAAAGGCGTCACTGGGGAAATAGACAAAGCCCTTGTAGGCCATGAACGGCACGCTGAGCAGCACGGCGCCCAGGTTCACGCGCTTGCCAAAGAACCAGGCGCGGAACGCCTCCACTTCGTCGCGCTTGATCTCAAGGTGCGTGAAGGCCCGGTCATAGTTGCGCGAGTAAATACCCTTGAACAGGCGCAACGACGTGAAGTGCGCAAACAACAGCAGCGGCTGAGTCTGCCACTCCGGGTTTTTGGTGAATTCCCAGATTGTCTCCAGGGGCTGCCCAAAGCCACTTGCCGCCAAGCGGATGAACAGGCCCAGCAGCCAGACCGCCGTGCATACCCCAAACGCCGCCGCGAAGTAAGGCAGCACTCCGCTGGGCAGCAGACCGTCCATCCACCACTTGTTGTGAACGCGGGCAAAATTCTGCGGGTTGAAGACGTCTTCGTCGTCCTCCACACCCCGGGCTCCGCCGCGGCGCTTGAAGGCTGTTTCCACCAGGGCCTCGCCCGCCAAAGCCTGGGGGCTCGCCTGCGGCGCGGGCAGGGCGCTGTGATAGCCGGCCATGGGGTCATCGGCCACTGCGGCGGCCCGCTTCGATTTCCTGCGCTCGCGCGAGTTCATGGCGGCATGCTAGCAGTCCCCCCGGTGGGCGCTTGCTGTTTTGCTACCATCGCGCCATGTTCGGATGGTTCCGCAACTGGAAGCGCGCAAGGCTGCGCCGCCGGCCCTTCCCCCCGCCCTGGCTCGAAATCCTGCGGCGCAACGTGCCGTTGTTCTCGCGCCTTTCCGACGCCGACCGCGAAGAGCTGCAACGCGACATCCTCGTGTTCCTCGCCGAAAAGCACTTCGAAGGCTGCGCGGGACTGGCCATCACCGACGAAATCCGCGTCACCATCGCCGCCCAGGCCTGCCTGCTGCTCCTGCGCCGCAAGCACGATTACTTCCCGGACCTGGTCACCATCTTGGTCTATCCCGCCCACTACCGCGCCCGGCAGCGCCGCCGGCACGAAGGCCTCGAGTCCGAAGACGAAAGCACGCGCCTGGGTGAAAGCTGGGAGCGCGGCAACGTCGTGCTGAGCTGGGACGCCGCCCTCAGCGGCGCCAGGGACATGCGCGACGGCCACAACGTCGTGCTTCACGAGTTCGCACACCAGCTCGACCAGGCTGACGGCGCCGGCGACGGCGCACCGGACCTGCCGCGCGGCATGTATGGCCCCTGGGCACGGGTACTGGGCGGTCACTTTGAGCGCCTTCAGGCCGACAAGGCGCGCCACCGCAAAACGCTGATCGACAAGTACGGCGCGACCAGCCCCGCGGAGTTCTTTGCCGTGATCACGGAAGCCTTCTTTGAGAAGCCGCGCCAGATGAAGCTGAAGCACCCCGAGCTGTACGGGCAGCTTCAGACCTTCTATGGCCAAGACCCGGCGGAAGACAAAACGCGGATTTTATAGGCATGGCAAAGGCCGGTCCTGACTTGAATTTTGTCACGGGCAAGCCTAGGTTTCGGCCTTCCCCGGCAGAGTGCCGGCAGCGCGAAGCGAACTCGCAGAACGCCTTCCGTTTTGCGAAGGCGCGGCACTCCAGCCCATGTCGTCCGCTGAAGGGGTCGCTGTGTCCGACTCCGAGGCGGTTCACCAAGGAGAAATCGTATGGCCAAGAAAGCCAGGAAGCCCGCAAAGAAAGCCGCCAGGAAACCCGCAAAGAAAGCCGTGAAGAAAGCCGTGAAAAAGCCCGCAAAGAAAGTCGCGAAGAAAGCCGCGAAGAAACCGGCAAAGAAAGCCCAACCGCAGGCCATGCCCAAGCCCCGCCACGGCGAGTTCATGTGGAATGAACTGATGACCCGCGACGACGAGCGCGCTCTGGAATTCTTCAACAAGGTCCTGGGCTGGACCCACAGCGACTGGCCCATGGGCGACGGCAAGACGCCCTACCGCCTCGTCAAGACGCCCGGCGGCGGCGAGCACGGCATCGCAGGCATGATGAAGATGACTGAGCCGGAGTTCCCGCCGCAGGTTCCGCCGCACTGGATGTCCTACATCGCCGTAGACAACGTGGACCAGCGCGCCGAACTCGCCAAGCAGCACGGCGGCCAGCTCGTGCACGGACCCATGGACATCCCCAACGTGGGCCGCTTCTGCATCGTGTGCGACCCCACAGGCGCAACCGTGGCGTTCATGACGCCGCAAGGCGGCACGGCCTGAGGCAACAAGGGGCCGTCCCCTTCTTCCGCAGTGTCAGGCCGAGGGTGTCTTGCCCTCGGCCTGCGCATTGGGCACACTTCGCGCCATGTCCAGTCACGGCACCTTCCCGTCCCAGGAGATCGCGCGCCTGATCAAAGGCGGCGCCATTGCCTCGGCGGCGGGTATCGCACCCGAGCAGATTCAGCCCAGCTCCCTTGACCTCACGCTCAGCGTCGAGGCCTATTCGATGACGGGCTCGCTGCTGCCGCTGGGCGGCGAAAAGGTTCGCGATTTGATCGAGCGCTTTGCCCGCTACCCCATTTCGCTGCGCGAGCCCGCGGTGCTGGTGCGCGACAACGTTTATCTCGTGCGCCTGCGCGAATCGCTGAAGCTGCCCCAGGGCGTGGCGGCCTACGCGAACAACAAAAGCAGCACGGGGCGCATCGACCTGCAGACGCGCGTAATCTGCGACAAAAACCCGCGCTACGACCGCGTGCCCGAGGGTTACGAAGGCGAGCTCTGGCTCGAGATCATTCCCAAGAGCTTTGACGTGAAGGTGCGCGCGGGCGACAGCGTGAACCAGACGATTTTCTACAGTGAGCGCACCTTCGTGCTTGGCAATGACCTTGCCCGGCTGAGCCGCAAAACGCCGCTGATGTTTGCGGCAAGCGAAGCTGTCCCTCAGCCGGCAGGAGACGGCCTGTTGATGACGCTGGACCTCGAGCAGGACATCGTCGGCTTTGTGGCCAAGAAGTCGCTCAAGCCAAAACCCATTGATCTGGCTGCCTTGGGGCAACACGAGCCGGAAGACTACTTCGAGCCCATCAGGAAGCCCAAGGACGGCGCGCTGTTCTTGTCGCAGAACGCCTTCTACATCTTCAGCACCTACGAATACATTTCAGTACCGCCGGACTTCGCCGTCGAAATGCTGCCCTACGACACCAGCGCCGGCGAGTTCAGGGCGCACTACGCCGGCTTCTTTGACCCCGGCTTTGGTTATGGCGCCAAAGGCGAAGTCAAAGGAACGCCCGCCGTGCTCGAAGTGCGGCCTTACGAAGACGATCTCATCGTGCGCCACCGCCAGCCCGTGTGCAAAATGGCCTACGAAAAGCTTACGGCGCCGCCTGACAAGCTTTATGGCGTGGGGGTCAAGAGCAACTACGCCCAGCAGCGCGGCCCCCGCCTGAGCAAGTTCTTCAGACAGGGCTGACCGGCAGTCCCTCGCAGCCCGGGTATTGAGGCAGTGGGCGATGGACATTGGCCGCAATCGGCGCGAAGTCGCGCGCGAATTGGCCCTTCAACACCTGCAGGCTCCGGATACCGCTTGAGGAACAAGAGCCAAAGACAGTGACCATGTCGGCTATTCGGGCACCTTTGCAGGATCGGCCTCCATGGCCGCACGCAGGTACATGACGCAGCCAAAGAGCCAGAGCATCGTGCCCAGCCCCATGCCAACCAGCGTCGCCAGCAACATGGGCGAGGCGCCGTCAAACAGAATGGCGGCCAACTCGGTGTCGATGCCGCTCTGGAAGCAGACCGCACAATAGACCAGTATGCTGACCACGGTGATGATCATGCCTTGAATGACCAGCACCTGGCCGCGTCGCATTTCGATCTCGCATTGATCCTGCGCATCGTCGTGAACGACGACGGACGCTACCGTCGCCGCGGCGGTATCAAGCTTGGTTTTCATGACAGTCTCCCTGTTTGCTGGTGAGTGATGACGCTGGGTAGGGATGGTGCAGCCTCCCTTCTGCTGCGCGTTGCCAGCAGCAAGACATACAACAGGCGCGTGGCGAGCCCGAAGAACGTCAGCACCCAAGCCACAAGCGCCAGCACCACAAACACGCGCGACAGCCCGAGCAGAAACGGCGCGTCGAGCACCTTGGAAAGCTGGAGCGTGCAGACCGAATACATGCCAAGCGGGAACACCAGCCCCCAGTAAAGCGGGTCATACTTGAGCGCAAAGCCGCGCACGCGATGCCGCCACACGCCCAGAATCACCAGAATGGGAATCCACCACGTCGCCGTGGCCCAGAACATCAGCGTAAGGCCCTTGATGAAGGGCAGCATGGACGCAATCAGCGGCACGTCGCCGCCGGCAAGCGCCAGCCGCGCGCCGGCCAGGGTGGAGATGGCAACCGCCCCCATGTTGATCCAGTAGGGCGGCATGAGATCCGAGGGCACGAACTTGAAGAACATGTAGCGGAAAAAGATCAGCGAGATCATCCAGATGTAGAGCATGCCGCCGCACAGCCACAGCGACATCAGGATGAAGAGCGAAATCTCATGGCCCAGTATGCGATCGGCGCCCACCGCGCAACCCAGCACCACCACGGATTGCGGGGCCACCACCGCCAGCAGCCAGCCGCCGTTGATGCCTTCGGCCAGCGTGGGCTTTTCTTCCTTCACGCTGAGGCCCACGAAAATCGCGCAGGTCAGGCCAAACCACAGCACCAGGGCCAGCCACCAGAGCGCCAGCGCCACCGGCCAGTTGTCCAGCAGCAGCACAGACTGCGCGCCCACCACCGATGTCGCCGCCACGGCCGTGAAGAAACCCGGGCCGCGCTGATGACTGGAAAGGTCCGCCAGCACGCGTGAAGGAAACAGCGCGATCCGAAGACCCAGCGCCAGCCACAGAAGGCAGTAAGCCGGGACGTTCAGCCACAGCAGCGCGCGCGCAAACACACCCAGTCCAAGCTGGTCGGCCGCCAGCGACACAATGCCCGTAGCCATGGCCATGGCGAAGTAGGCCGGGTGCATCTGCGCCAGGCGCTGCCTGAAGTACTCCAGCGCGGCGGCCGGCTTTGAGTCAGGCTGAGTGATCGCTGCTTCCATGCACACAGTGTCGGCGCACGGGCGTGCCGGCGGCAGCGGTTCTTGTCTGATTGTGGCGTAGGACGATGCGGCGTTGGCTGTCGGTGTTTGTCCTACACGGCCAGGTCCACCAGGCGGCGGGTCAGGGCGTATTGCATGAGTTCCGCGTTGGAGTGCAGCGCCATTTTCTCGAGGACGCGGCTGCGATAGGTGCTCACGGTTTTCACGCTCAGGCACAGCTCCGCGGCGATGTCCGATACGCCTTTGGCGCGTGCAAGCAGCAGGAAGATTTCATACTCGCGCGGCGAAAGTGCCTCGTGCGGCTCCTGCTTGCCGCCGATCGCCAGGTGGTCGGCGATCTGTTCAGCCAGCGCGTCACTGATGTAGCGCTTGCCCGCCATGACGGCGCGAATGGCTTTGAACAGCTCTTCCGGCGCGCGCTCTTTGGTCAGATAGGCGCTCGCGCCTTCCTTCAGCGCGCGAATCACGAACTGGCGCTCGCCGTGCATGGAAAGCACGATCACGGGCAGCCTGGGCCGCGCCGCCTTGATGTCGCCCAGGATGTTCAGGCTGTTCTGGCCGGCCATGGACACGTCAAGAATCAGCGCGTCCCACTCGTTTTCCTTGACGCGCGCCATCACTTCCGGGCACGTGGCGGCCTCGCCTATCACGCAGCGCGGAAACTCCTCCTCGAGTATCTGCCTCAGGCCCGAGCGCACAATCGCGTGGTCATCCGCCAGCAGAAAGCGCATGAGCGTCCTCCTTCAGTTGGCGCGGAACTTTCACGCGCGCCGTCGTGCCCTTGCCCGCCGCGGACTCCAGCACAAACTCGCCGCCCACCAGGTTGGCGCGTTCCTTCATGCCCAGCACGCCCAGCGACGCGGCTTTGCCCATATCTGGTATTCCACGCCCGTCGTCGCGCACCACAAGCTCAATGCGATCGTCGCTGCCCTCAACCTCAAGCCACACGGTTTTCGCCTGCGCATGGCGCACCACGTTGGTGAGCGCCTCCTGCGCGATGCGAAACAGCGTAACGGCGACCAGCCATTGCACTTCGTCGCCCAGGCCCTTGATGTCCACGAGCACACTCAGCTCCGTGCGTGACTCAATCTCGCGCGCCTGCCACTCCAGCGCGGCCGCAAGGCCCAGCCGGTCAAGCACCGTGGGCCGCAACTCGGAGGAAACGCGACGCACGCAATCAATCGCGGCATCAATGCGCGCACTGAGTTCGCTGATGCCGCCATCGAGCGCCAGCACGCACGAGGCGCTGCCTTCTTTGCCGCAGCGGCGGCGCAAAGCGGCGAGGTCAAGCTTGAGCGCCGTCAACATCTGCCCCAGTTCGTCGTGCAGCTCGCGCGCGATGCGCCCCGCCTCATGCTCGCGCGAGAGCTGCAGGCGCTGAGAAAGCGCCCGCAACTGGTCCTGGACGGCAAGACTCTCACGGTGGCGCGCTTCGAGGGCACCGGCCATGGAATTGAACGCCTGGGCCAGCTCCCGCATTTCGCCGCCGCCGCGCGAAACGCGCGCGCGCGTTTGCAGCTCGCCCTCGCCAAAGTGCCTGGCCGCGCGCGAGAGCCCGCGCAGCGAACGCAGCACCGAAACATCGGCCGCAAACAACGCGGCGCCCACGGTGAAAAGCGTCAGGAGCGCCAGCGCGCCCAGCGTGCGGAAGAAGGCGAAATCGGCCTCTGTCGCCACGCGCTCAAATGGCAGGCCGGCCAGCACTGTCACGCCGGGCACGCCTTCCATGGGCTCGCCCACGAACAGCCGGCGCGGGCCGCCTTCACTCAACTTGAGCAGAGTCGAAGTGCCGCCTGACAGTTCGCGGGCGCCGCCAAGCCTTGCGCCTGTGGCCAACGACTCGTTGCTGAGTTCGCCGCCGTGGGCCAGCACGCGCGCATCACGATCGGCGATGATCAGCATGTAATCCGGCGGCAGCTTCACCTGCTGCGCCAGGCGATCCAGCCATTGCAGGTCCAGCGCCACGAACAGCACACTGCGCACCGCGCCTGATGCGCCGCGCACGGCGTAGGCCAGCTGCACCACGGGTCGGCCCACGATCAGCCCCACTACGTACTGCCCGGTTTCGACCTCGTTTGATTTCAGCGCGCGCGCAAAGGCCGGGTTGTCGCGCCACGAAGCCGGATGTTCGATGGGGTAGGCGCTGCCCAGCACGTCGCCCTGCGCAGAAAGCACGCCGATGTTCGCGAACTGCGGGAAACCCGCCAGCAGCGCGGGCAGGAACTCGGGATTCTGCGTCAGCGGCGCGCCATCGCCCTGGCGGCGCAGCATTTCGCCCAGCTGCACCAGCAGATTGTGCGCGCCTTCAAACTGCGCCCGGTGCTCGCGCGAGGCCAGCACGGCCAGATGCCGCGCCTCTTCTTCCATGCGCTTGGCGGCCGCGCTGCGCTCGTTGTTGGCGGCATAGAACGTGAACAGCATGGCCGGCAGCGTGGCGATGCACACCAGCAGCACCAGCCGCCCGCGCAACGTCAAGAACCAGGAAAATGTTCGGCTCATGGCAGCCGCAAAGACGCGGCCAACGCATTATACGGACATCAGGCTCTGATTAGTGATGAATCAGCCGGGACTTTCAAAGCGCGCCAGGCACCCAAGGCCAGGCCGCCAAAGTTTCGAAGGGCCAAAGTTGCCCACGCCCAGCCCGGCAATCTGAACCAGCATCAAGGGAATCAGCCACGCGCGCGAGGCGGTTTTCCGCTTGCCCGGAAGAACTGCAGGTTGAGCACGACAAGAATCCCGCACTCGATGATGCAGTACCACGCTTGCAGCAAGGAGTAAGCGATGCGCTGTCGCATGGAGGCAAACCCTGGCTCATATCACCGCCAAGTACGCCAAGGGCGCCAAGAAAAACTAGAAGCGTGATTCGCCGTGCCTTCTCTGAAGTTTCTTGCCGCAGGCAGTTCTTGGCGATCTTGGCGTCCTTGGCGGTAAAAGCCTTTAAGCACCTTCATCATCACCCGCCGCGTCCAATCCGTAAACCCGGCCTTTTCATAAAGCCGCGCGGCTGCAACGTTCTCGCGCCGCACGCCCAGATGCAGGGCTTTCACCTTGTTGCGCCGCGCCAGCTTTTCCAGCAGTGCCATGGCCTGCGCGCCATAGCCCAGCCTGCGATGCTCCGGCTTGATGTAGAACTCGGTGATGAAAGCGTCGCGCCCGCCCCATTCGAGATCGAAGTTGTAGGTGACCACGGCATAGCCAACGATCTCACGCCTCACCAAAAACAGCGGCACGAGGCCCAGCGAAGGGTCCGCCAGAAGCTGCTTGAGCGCCCGCCCAAACTTTGCGCGCGAGAACGGAATGCCCTCGATTGCATTGAAATCGGCCATCATGTTGAGGAGAGCTTGCTGATCGGCAGCAGTTGCAAGGCAACAACGCATCGGAGCCCGGTTTCTGGCACGTGGTATGAGTGACACCTATCTGCTAGGACGCGTCGAGTCCCAGCTGTGCAAGTAGCGTTAGGGCTTTCTCCTCGCGGTCACCCTCACACTTTTTGCCCTTCTTGCGGCGAAGACGCTCAAGTGCCTCTGTGTGGTCAGATCCTTGAGACCGGAAAGCGTCGTAGGTTGCGGCAAGTTCCAGAACGACGGGATCCTTAGTCCCAGAGATCACACGCAATGCTTTGCCTAACTTGTCGGGCAATTCCGGAAGATGCTCGGTGTCTTTGGCATGGATGATGAAGTACGGCGTACCATCGCGCTTCTCTTTCGGCTCCTCAGATACCATCCCGAATCGCTCCAAGAGTCCAAGTTCGGCATGCAAGTCCTCACTGTAAGGACCATAAAAGTGAGTCCGATACGTGTAGTCGGTCTTAAGGCCAAGACGCTGCAACAGCCAAATCGTCTTCTGAAGTCGGGTGCGACCGACGACCTTGTTTTCTGGGTGGGCACCGATTACGGATGCGAGCCACCGGAAACTTTCATATCTCATGACTTCACCTCTTTCAGCAGTCTCGAAGCAAGCTTGTCCATTGGCTTGCGAAGCTTCAACGGGAAATAGTAACGGAGAAGTACGTAACGATCTTTCAGTCCTTCGACTCCTTTCGAGTACTTTGAGAGTTCTTGCACTCGACCGGCGGAGTCTTCCACAAAGATCATCTCGGCCGGTTTTTCAGCGTCGATTTCATACGGCTTATAGGGCGTATCAGCAATCGAATCCTTCTCAAGCAAACAGTCCTCCGCAAGCCCTACTTCGCTCTGCTTGCTCTTTGCAATTTCTTGCGCATTCTCAAAAAACTTCTGGCTCGCTTCTCCTGCATCCGAGACATCGACGGCCTTATAAAGACGTCGATGCAGAAGGCCATTTGCTAACGCAGCCATAGTCTTGTCTTTGCCCACGGCTGCCGACTTGAAGAACTCGTTAATGCTGAAGTCGTCCAAGCCGAGATAACCGTCAAGCGTTAGAGATTTTTTCGCAAACGCCTTTACCAGAACCGGAGAGGCGCCTGGGGCGACCCGATTGGCAACATCTAGAATTTTGCCCTTCTTGAGCACTTCGGCAAATCGCTTGAACAGCAGCCGCAGCATCACTTCGGCGGCGCGTGTTGTTTTGTGGAAATAGACTGAGCGGTACATGTGGTAACGGCAGAACACGTATTGCTCTGCAGTCGAGAACGCCTTCTTGCCAATGTAGTACTTGTCTTTCTTGGGGTTCGGGTACAGGTGGTGTACCAACCAAGGCAGGTCGAACTTTCCGTAGTCTGCACCTGTCGCGTGGCTGTCTCGAAGCAAATAGTCGGAGCGATCAGCGTCAAGTTGGCTGGACACGATCTGTACGACATACTTCGGGATACCGGCGGCCTTCAGTTTCCTGTCGTCGACAGGTTCGTCAAAAAATGCAGCTACGTGCTTAGGTAAGTCCTTTGAGAACTTTCGGAGTCGTTTGTTGACCTCCGTCTTGGGGTTGCGAATGACCTCAAGTGTGTACTTTTCGTGCTTCTGGCCAGTTACTTTTTCAAAGGCATGGGAGAAAGGCCCATGTCCAAGGTCGTGGAGTAATGCGGCGGAGAGGATCGCGGCCTGAGTCTCCGGCGAAAGTCCTTTCGATTCTTTCTCCATCAAGGATTTGAGAAACATTCGAGCCGTGTGCATCACGCCGATGGAATGGGCAAAACGACTGTGATTGGCACCAGGGAAAACAAACTCGCTCATTCCCAGCTGCTTGATTCGCCGTAGACGTTGGAATTCGCGCGTGTTGATTAGCTCAAGCAGCAATTGATCGCGTTTGGTGTCCTCAAATGGAACGATCCCATGGACTGGGTCGCGAATAACCTTAGGCCACGTCCCGCCCATGGCACCCTACCCCCAAAAGTGGCTGTCTTGGCTGCCCTTCTAGCAGGCCGTTGAAATAGTCGTCGTGTTCTCCTTGGGAAGAACGTAGCACG
>ERZ761609.1928-NODE-1928-length-16728-cov-8.717267_pt1 | contig 16728 bp, 18 predicted proteins | sample MGYA00511163_ERZ761609 | MGnify/ENA primary metagenome ERZ761609 (study PRJEB28899, sample SAMN02445070) | bioreactor sludge metagenome | biome: EBPR sludge | place: Australia: Brisbane, Thorneside Wastewater Treatment Plant | collected 2011-12-16 ... | reverse complement strand
GTCAGTGACTGGAGTTCAGACGTGTGCTCTTCCGATCTGGTGAGCGTCTTTTCGAGCAAAGTTGTCTTGCCGCTGCCGGGGCTGGAGACGAGGTTGAGCGTCAGCACGCCCGCGCGGGTAAAGCGTTCGCGCAGGCCGTTAGCGATCTGCTGGTTTTTGTCCATTACGTTCTGCTGAAGCGTCACGATCTTCGGAATCATGGATGATCTCCAATGCTGTGATCTCGATTTCGCGGCCCTGACGGATATCGGCCGTCGGTGTGCCGCAGAGCGGGCAGGCAAAGAGCTGGACGTTCGGCAAAAGCGAATCTTGACCGCAGGCCGGGCAGTGAACGATCACCGGCACTTCTTCGATTTCCAGCCGCGACCCTTCCAGCAGGGTCCCTTTGGCGGCCAGATCATAGCCGAACAGCAGCGGGCCTTTGACCACGCCGGAGAACGCGCCGAGTTTCAGATGGACTGCGGTGACCTTGTGGGCGTTGTGCGCGCGGGCAGCGGATTCGGCGGCGTCGATCAAGGAGTAAGCGATTGAGAGTTCGTGCATAGCAGTGTCTCCGGTGCGTTGATACCGGTTCGTCACTTTCATTCAACCGCAGTTGAACCCGATTTGTGCGTGAGTTAAATCAGGTGTTGCGGTGACAAACGTCACTTCAGCCGTTACGCGGGAAACGTTACGCTTAGAGCAGGTATGAAATTATTGGTCGTAGAGTCGAAAAATCTTGTTTACGCGTCCTCACACCCTCCACGAAGTATTCGATCGCCGGGACAGCCCAGCGTCACCGTCCGCCGCGACTCGCCCCGGTAGTACGCAGACCACCTACGATCTACCGCCAAATATTGACCGCTCATTGAAAGGGACATTTCATGATAGAACTGCGCATCATGCCCAAAGCCGCTCTCGGGCGTTGGGTCGATTTCCTGCTGGAGAATAAGTTCAAGGTTATCGGCCCGGTCGAAAAGCATGGGAAGTATGTCTTCAGCGAAATCACCCATGCAGATATGTTAATGATTGACTACGACACCACAGTCCTTCCCCCCAAGAAACATCTGCTGCCGCAGCGCGAAGAACTTTTCTCCTTTGACACCCGCAACCAGCAGACATACGCCGCCATCGAGGTTGAACGGACGGTCATCCTCGGTATTCACACCTGCGACATGCACGCGCTCGACCTGCTTGACAAGGTCCACAGCACCGGCTACGCCGATCAGCACTATCAGGCGCGGCGGGCGGCGACCTATCTGGTAAGCTTCGAGTGCCTCAAGCCGTGTTCGTCCAACGCGTTCTGCAAGAGCATGGGCACGCTCGCCGCGACAGAAACCTACGACCTGCACTTCACCGATCTGGGCGACCGCTACGCCGTGCAGATCGGCAGTGACAAGGGCGCGGCGCTGCTCGAAGGCAGCATCAACATCTGGAACGGCAACGGTCACGACGCCCGCAAGCTCAACAAGGTGATGTCCGAGAAGTGGTCGCGCTTTGACTACAAACTCGACTTTGACGTGTCCCAGCTTCCGACCATCCTTGCCGAAGGCCAGCAAAGCCCGCTGTGGGATGAACTGGGTGAGCGCTGCCTCGCCTGCGGTATGTGTACCAAAGTCTGCCCGACCTGCTACTGCTTCGACGTGTCCGACGAGGTCGACCTCAAGCTGCAGAAAGGCAAGCGCGTCCGCATCTGGGACTCGTGCCAGATCGAAAAATTCGCGGTGGTGGCCGGGGGCCACAACTTCCGCACACGGCGCGCGCTGCGCCAGCGGCACCGCTTCATGCGCAAGGGCAAGTACCAGTACGAAGCCTACGGTCTGATGGGCTGCGTCGGCTGCGGCCGCTGCGCCGAAGCCTGCCTCGTCCACATCACGCCAGTGGATACCTACAACGCGCTCTACCGTGAGCAGCATCCCGAACTGGTCGAACAGCCCGCCAATGCGCCGGTCGCGGAGGTGCACTCATGACCACCCTGCTGCATGAAACCCTCAACAACGCGTCGATCTACATGCCGACTCCGGCGCGTATCGTGCGCGTCGAGTCGCTGACGGCCGTCGAGAAGCTGTACAAGATCGAACTCCCCAGCGGCTTTTCGCTGGATCACCGCCCGGGCCAGTTCGTCGAAGTGTCGATCCTCGGCATCGGCGAAGCCCCGATCAGCTTGTGCTCGTCGCCGAGCCGCAGCAACGGCTCGTTCGAGCTGTGTGTGCGCAAGGTCGGCAAGCTGACCGAAGCCATCCACCGCATGAAACCCGGCGCGATGATCGGCATTCGCGGGCCGTTTGGCCGGCCGTTCCCCGTCGACCGCTTCGCCGGCAAAGACCTGCTGCTGGTCGCCGGCGGTCTGGGACTCGCGCCGCTGAAGTCGGTCATCGACGAGGTGCTTGATAACCGCGGGCATTATGGACGCGTGATCATCGCCTACGGCGCGCGCAGCCCGCAGGACATGCTGTTCACGTCCGATCTGGCGGCATGGGACGCCCGCGACGACGTCGAGGTCTACACGACGGTCGACTATCCGGCGGAAGGCTGGACGGGCAACGTCGGCATGATTACCTCGCTGATCCCGCAGATCGCGTTCGACGGCCGCCATATGGTCGCCGTCACGGTCGGGCCGCCGGTCATGTACCGTTACGTGGTCAAGGAACTGCTCAAGCGGCGCATCCCCGAAGGCAACATCTGGATGAGCTTCGAGCGTCAGATGAAGTGCGCGGTCGGCAAGTGCGGTCACTGCCAGATGCACCACATCTACACCTGCCAGTACGGCCCCTCATTCACCTACCTCGAAGTCAAGGATCTGGAGGAGGCGTTCGGATGAGCGCAAAACCGAGAGTCGCATTTTTTGAGTTCACAAGCTGCGAAGGCTGTCAACTGACGGTCGTCGACACACTGCAAACGCATCCCGAACTGCTGGACGTGATCGACATCGTCCAGTTCCGCGAGGCCATGTCCGAGAAGAGCGATGACTACCAGATCGCCTTCATCGAAGGCTCGTGCAGCCGGCCGTCGGACGAGGCGCGCATCAAGGCCATCCGCGAACAGGCGGACATCGTCGTGGCGCTGGGCGCGTGCGCGCATCTGGGCGGCATCAACGCCATCCGCAACCGCGCGCCGCTCCAGCAGGTACGCGAAGCGGTCTACGGGGACAAGGCCGAGTGGTTCGAGACCTATCCTGCCCGCCCGATCAGCGCGGTGATCGACGTCGACGCCGTTATCCCCGGATGCCCGATCGACCGCAACGAGTTCGTCATGGCGGTGACGCATCTGCTGCAGGGGCGCATGCCGCACCTGCCGGATTATCCGCTGTGCATCGAGTGCAAACTCAAGGAGAACGTCTGCCTGTTCGAGCGCGGCGGCACGTGCCTCGGCCCGATCACGCTGGCGGGCTGCGACGCGGTCTGCCCCAGCTACGGTTACGGCTGTGAAGGCTGCCGCGGCCTGATCCCCAAGCCGAACCTCGACGCCTACCGTGCGGTGCTGCGCGAACACGGTCTGACTGACGAAGATATCGACATGCGCCTGTCGATGTACATGACCTATCAGATGATGGAAATGGCCGAGATGACAGAAACGGCCGAAATGCCGGAGATGGCGGAAGTGGCGGGAGGTTCGCACAATGGAAACCGTTAGGGTAGACGTCCACCACCTGACGCGCGTTGAAGGTCACGGCAACATCGTCGTTGACGTGCAGAACGGCGAACTCAAACGCTGCGATCTGGAGATCGTCGAGACGCCGCGCTTCTTCGAAGCCATGCTGCGCGGCCGTCCATACTCGGAGTCGTCGCACATCACGTCGCGCATCTGCGGCATCTGCGCCGTCGGCCACGCGACCGCGTCCCTACGGGCGACCGAGAAGGCGCTGGGCGTCACGCTCAGCGAGCAGACGACGCTGCTGCGCCGCTTGAACTTCCACGGCGAAATCCTCGACAGCCACATCCTGCACGCCTATATGCTGGTAGCGCCTGACCTGCTGGGCGTCGGGAGTGTCATCCCGCTGGCGAAGGCCGTGCCGGAAGTCGTGCTGCGGGCGCTGCGCATGAAGAAGCTGTCCGGTGATATCTGCAAGGTGATCAGCGGGCGGCACACGCACCCGATCGCCATGACCGTCGGCGGCTTTACGAACATCCCCGAAACCAGCGAACTGGTCGAACTGCGCCAGCGGTTGATCGACGCGCGCGCCGATGTCGACGCCACCGTCGACCTGTTCACGTCGCTCAAACTGCCGGAGTTCTACCGCGACACCGAGTTCATCGCCCTGCACAAGGACGACGAATACTGCTTCATCGACGGCGTGATCGCCAGCACGGACGACGGCACGTGGCCGGTGGAAAGCTACCGGTCGGTGACCAATGAACAGATCGTGCGCCATTCGTCGGCCAAGCACACGCGCCACCTGCGCGACTCGTACATGGTCGGCGCGCTGGCCCGCTTCAACGTCAACTACGCGCAGCTCCATCCCAAGGCGCGCGCGGCTGCGTCCGCGCTGGGCATCGCCCCCAAGGTGATCAACCCGTATCTGAACACCGTGGCGCAGGTCGTCGAGATTGTCCACTGTGTCGAGGACGCCATCGACCTGATCGACAAGCTGCTGCGCAAGGGGCTGCGCCATGAAGCGCCCGCCCCGCCGACGCGCATGTCAGGCGAAGGCGTCGGCGCGTGCGACGTGCCGCGCGGCACGCTGTTCCACAATTACGTGATCGAGGAAGGCCGCGTCGTCAGCGCCAACTGCATCATCCCGACCGGCCAGAATCTGGCGAACATCGAGGCCGACATGCGCCAGCTCGTGCCGGAGATCCTCGAAAAGACGCAGGAAGAAATCACGCTGGCGCTGGAGATGCTCGTGCGCGCCTATGACCCGTGCATCTCGTGTTCGGCGCACATGCTGGATGTGAAGTTTGTCTGATTTTTGCGACACGCTGGTGCTGGGGCTGGGGAACACGCTGCGCGGCGATGATGGCATCGGCGCGGCGGTGATCCAGTCCCTGCAGCGGCACACCCTGCCCGACGGCGTGCGTCTGCTTGACGGGGGCACGCCCGGGCTGGAGACTGTGCTGCTGCTGCAAGGCTGCCGGCGCGCGATCATCATCGACGCCGCCGACATGCAGAAAGCCCCCGGGGAATTTGCGGTGTTCACGCTTGACGAGGTCGCGCTGAAGTCCGGCGACCTGTACCAGCGCGTCACGGTGCATTACGCGGGGCTGGCCGAGGCGCTGGCGCTCGGCGAGGCGATGAACCTGCTCCCGCGCGAAATCGTGATTGTTGGCGTCCAGCCCGCGGCGATCGGCTGGGAGATCGGCCTGAGCGCGCCGGTACAGGCGGCGATCACGCCGGTAACGCAGACCGTCCTCGCCCTGCTGTGAGCGTCAGGCGCGGGCAGCGGACGTGGCGCGGCGCTTCACAAAGTAGCGCACGATCCCGAACAGGCTGACCAGCACCCACGCGCCTTCGATGATGGCCGAGGCCAGATTCCATTCGAAGAACAGCGAGAACAGGATCATGCTCGATCCCATCATGTTGAGCACCGAATACAGCAGCGTCTCCGACTTGAGGCGCTCCATTTGCAGCAGCAGGTAGGTGCTGAGGATGATCACCACGCCGATCATGCCGATCGTATCGTAAATGTAGCTGGGCACTGTGCGGACTCCGTGTGTTGTGTGGGCTCGAGAACTTGAACTATTATAGCGCTCTGCCGGGCCGCGTGTGCGCCAATCAGTCCGTAGCCACCGCCTGACCGATCCTGTACAATACGCGGCGCACAGCAGAGTTAGCGACTCAGGAGTCCGACCGATGGGCAACCGCCCGAACATCCTCAACAGGCTGGACATCAACACGGACATCGCCCGCAAGATCCTGACGGCGTTCATCCGCGATCAGATCGAGAAGGCCGGCGCGAACGGCGCGGTCATCGGGCTGTCCGGCGGCATCGACTCGGCGCTGTCGGCGTATCTGTCGGCGGCGGCGCTCGGCGCGGAGAACGTGCTAGCGGTTCGCATGCCCTACCGGACGTCATCCACGGCCAGCCTTGAGCACGCCGATCTGGTGATCGAGGCGCTCGGCATCCCCGCGCTGACCGTGCCGATCACCGACATGGTCGACCCGCTGATCGGCCAGTTCCCCGACATGAGCGACCTGCGCAAGGGCAATATCATGGCGCGTATGCGCATGATCGTCCTGTATGACCAGTCGGCGGCGCGCGGCCTGCTGCCCATGGGCACGAGCAACAAGACCGAATTCCTGCTCGGCTACTCAACGATTTACGGCGACAGCGGCGTGGCGCTCCACCCGATCGCCGACCTGTACAAGTATCAGGTGCGCAAGCTTTCGCGCGCGCTGGGCGTCCCTGACGTGATCATCGACAAAGCGCCGTCAGCCGACCTGTGGGAAGGCCAGACCGACGAGGCCGAACTTGGCTTCACCTATAACGACGTCGATCAGGTGCTGTACCTGCTGGTCGATCAGCGCTACACCGTCGCGCAGGTGATTGACGAAGGCTTTGACGCCGGCTTTGTCAACAAGGTCTGGCGACGCGTCAAGGTGAACCACTTCAAGCGCACCATGCCGAACGTCGCCAAGCTGAGCACGCGCACGATCGGTCATGACTTCCTGTATCTGCGCGACTACACCGGCCGGTAACCCATGGATGACGCCCTCGAGATCCTGATCCAGCAGGTCAACGACGCGCTCAAGGCACGCCGCTTTCAGGACGCGCTGACGCTCCTCGATCAGGCGCTGAAACTGGCGCCCGAGCGCGCCGAACTCTACATCGACCGCAGCATGATCTACTTCCAGATGCGCCAGTTCTACGACGCGCTCAAGGCCGTCGACAAGGCGCTGGAACTCAAGCCGGATTACGCCGTGGCCTACTACAACCGCGCCATGATCCTGTCGGCGCAGGGACGCACGCGCCGCGCCGTCGAGGCGTACACGCAGGCCATCGACGCGAATCCGGACTATGTGAACGCCATCTACAACCGGGGCACGATGCTCATGATGCGCGGCGACCACGAAGAAGCGCTGGCCGATTTCAACCGCGCCGCCGAACTGTCGCCGGATGACCACGAGGTCTACTACATGCGGGCGTATAACGCCGTCCAGATGGATGACCTCGGCGCCGCCCTGCCGGACATCGACCACGCGCTGGAACTCAAGCCGGAACTGGCGACGCTGCACCACCTGCGCGGCGTCATCATGGCGCGGCTTGAGCGCTACGACGACTCGCTGGAAGCGTTCAACGCGGCGCTCGGGCAGAATCCTGACCACGCCGCGTCCAAGCTGACGCGCGCCCAGCTTTACCTGAAGCGCGGCGAGTTCGACGACGCCCGCGCCGATTTCGAGGCGGTGCTGGCCGTCGACCCGAAGAACGTCATCGCGACGGTCGGTCTGCGCGCCGCCAAAAAGGGCGACGCCAGCCTGCTGCCGTCAAAGTACCGCATCTGAACGGGCGAAAAATGCTATAATGCCCGCCATACCAGCAGTTGAGCCGATCAACGGATTAACCGAAGCCTAACCGAAGGAAAAGTCATCGTGTTTGCGCAAATAGCGGACATCGCCCGGTATGACGGGCAGGAGATCACCCTGCGCGGCTGGATCTACGACAAGACCGGCAAGGGCAAACTCCAGTTTATCAAGCTGCGCGACGGGACGGGCATCGTCCAGTGCGTGGCCTTCAAGGGCAATCTGGACGAGGAAACGTTCGAACTTGCCAAGCGCCTGCCGCAGGAATCGGCGGTGACGATCACCGGCACCGTCCGCGCCGATCAGCGCGCGCCCGGTTTTCCCGGCGGCTTTGAGGTTGACGTCAAGTCGCTGACGCTGCTTCAGGAGGCGGTCGACTACCCGATCACGCCCAAGGAACACGGCACCGAATTCCTGATGGACAACCGCCACCTGTGGATTCGTTCGTCGCGCCAGTGGGCGATCCTGCGCATCCGCGCGACGATCGTCAACGCGCTGCGCAACTGGCTCGATAATAACGGCTACCTGCTGGTCGACACGCCGATCATCACGCCCGCCGCCGGTGAAGAGACGACCACGCTGTTCAAGCTGGATTACTTCGGCGAGCCGGCCTTCCTCGCGCAGACCGGCCAGCTTTACAACGAGGCCAACATGATGGCCTTCGGCAAGGTCTACTGCTTCGGTCCGACCTTCCGCGCCGAGAAATCCAAGACGCGCCGCCACCTGATCGAGTTCTGGATGCTCGAGCCGGAGATGGCCTTCTTCAGCCTTGAAGACCTCATGGACATGGAAGAACAGCTCATCAGCTACACCGTCCAGCAGGTGCTGGAGAAGCACCGCGTCGAACTCGACATTCTGGAGCGCGACATCAACCGGCTCGAGGCGATTGCCGCGCCGTTTGCCCGCATCAGCTACGACGACGCCGTCGCCCGCCTGCAGAAGCTGGCCGCCGAGACCGACGATCCCGAGCAGAAGGCGCTGCTTGCCATGGAGTGGGGCGGCGACTTCGGCAGCCCGCACGAGACAGCCATCGCCGAGATGTTCGAAAAACCGGTCTTTGTCTATCACTACCCGACGGCCGTCAAAGCCTTCTACATGCAGCCCGTCGACGGACGGCCGGAGGTCTGCCGCAGCGTTGACCTGCTCGCGCCGGAAGGCTACGGCGAGATCACCGGCGGCAGCGAGCGCATCTACGACGCCGACCTGATCGAGCAGCGCGTCGCGACGATTGGCCTGCCGCGCGAAGCCTACGCGTGGTACCTCGACCTGCGCAAGTACGGCAGCGTGCCGCACGCCGGGTTCGGCCTGGGGCTGGAGCGCACCGTCGCCTGGATCTGCGGGCTGCCGCACGTCCGCGAGACGATCCCCTACGCCCGGCTGCTCAACCGCAAATACCCGTAGTAAGCCGCGCAGCACAATCGCATACGCACCGCCAAGAGGACGCCGCGGCGTCCTTTTGTGTTAAGACTTCCCGACGCTTTCCCCGTTATAGCCCCGCGTGTATTGACAGATACCGTCAGACTGGTATTAAATAGATTAAGGTTGAGTTAAATCAACTTGTTCGAGATTTAACAAACATGCCCGCCGCCTGAACCCGCAGCCAACGCCGCGCCGTTCGACGGCGTCGCCCGTTATTTAAGAAACTGTCGAGTGTGTTACTGGAAAGGACGCCCGTGATGAATACCCAGATTGCCACCCTGCTGGCCGCCGATATCGCCAAACTGGTCGGACTCAGCGCCGAATTTCAAGCGCGCTTCGGGCAGCATTACACGCTGCGCCCCGGTAGTGACCGCGCCGCGTGGGATCTGTTCAACGCGATCACGGCGCAGCAGACGGTCATCGCCGGCCGTCTCGATCAGGACGCGCTCGAGAGACCGCACCTCACCATCGGCAAGTGGTGGGAGCGCTTTGACGTGCCGGACTTTGCCGTCACCAAGCACCTGATGGACACCGTCACCCAGTTGATCAGCGCCTGCGCCTACGACGCCAGCAGTGACGGCGTCCAGTCGCACAACACCGTCTGCAGCCAGCGCGTGATCGCCGGCCTGCTGCACCCCTCCGCGGTGCAGATCGCGCAGGATCAGCGCATGACGCCCCAGCGTGTCGCCGTCTAACTGACGCTGACTCTACGGAAACGCAACGGCGCGGCGCACCGGTTCACGGTCGCCGCGCTTTTTCTTGACTTTTGCCTATGAAGTGTGTGATAATTTATTCTAGTCAATTATGCACAATTTTGGGTAAATAGGCAGGAGTACCTCCGTCCATGTTGACCAGACAGGATTTCATCGCCACCCCCCCGACCGTTCAGGTGAGACTGGCGCTTGAACCGGTCTTGAATATCCTCAACAGCGTGATCGTGCTGACGATCGTCAACGAACGTTCGGGACTGCCGGCGTGGGTAACCGAAACCGAGCGTACCTTCTCCGACGACGAGAAACATCTCAACGTACTGGTGAATTACTTCTTCCCCAGTCTGTATAACCTGCAGCACTTCGATGACTTCGACTCCTATCTGGCGTGGCTCGACGCGATGGATCCGGCGGCATTCCGCGCCACCTACTTCGAGCATTACCGCATCGACCATCCTGACCGGCCGCTGCCGGCGGATTTTGAGACCGACCGCGCCGCCTTTCTCAGCTATGTGCGCGCGCTCCACGAGGAGAAGGGAAGCTCCGACGAGAGCTTTGACGAAGCGATGGCCGGCGAAGTGTTTGATCGGCTGAGCGATCCAGCGGCGTTGAAGGCGCTGCTGATCGGTCACCTGCGCAGCCTGTGGGACAAGCACCTTAAGGCCGAATGGCAGCGCGTGCTGCCCATGATTCAGGACTCGATCGCCGGCTTTGAGCAGGTCGACCTGAGCGACCTCACGGCGCTGGAGGCCATCCGCGCCGTGACCGGCCGTGACCTGACGAATATGTGGGAAACCAGCGACGAGATCACGCAGTTCGTATTTGTGCCGTCGGCGCATCTCGGGCCGTACATCGTCCACTTCCGTGACCTGACGACGCAGACCACCTACATTATGTTCGGCGCGCGCCTGCCGGAAGGCACGCGCAACACATCCAATGCGCTGTCACGCTCCGAACTGCTGGTGCAGTTGAGCGCGCTGGCCGACGAAACCCGCCTGACGATCCTCGAACTGCTCACCCAGTACCGTGAGCTGTGCGCGCAGGACATCATCACGCGCCTGAACCTGAGCCAGTCGAGCGCGTCGCGCCACCTGCGCCAGCTCACCGCCTCCGGTTACCTGATCGAGCGCCGCCGCGACGTCAACAAGTGCTACAGCCTGAATCGCGGCCGGATTCAGGACACGGCGCTGGCGCTCAACGTGTTCTTCGGAAGCCGTTAACATGCGGGTTGACGTCCTGACGCTCTTTCCGGAGATGTTCGAAGGCCCGATGAGCGCCAGCATGATGTGGAAGGCGCGCGACCGCGACCTGCTCGACCTGCACCTGCACAACATCCGCGACCATTCGACCGACCGCCACCGCACCGTAGACGATACGCCCTACGGCGGCGGCGGCGGCATGGTCATGCGCGTGGATGTGCTGGCGGCGGCGGTCGAAGCGGCCAAGGCGCAGAATCCGCACGCGCCGGTGATCTATATGTCGCCACAGGGACGCCTGCTGTCGCACGCCGTCGCCGCGGAACTGGCCGCGCATGACGGCCTGATCCTGCTGTGCGGCCACTACGAAGGCATCGACGAGCGCGCGCTGCAACTGCTGGTCGATGACCAGATCAGCATCGGCGATTACGTGCTGACCGGCGGCGAACTGGCGGCGATGGTCGTCATCGACGCGACCATGCGCCACATCCCCGGCCTGCTCGGTGCGGACGGCGCGCACGAGCGCGACAGCCACGCCGACGGCCTGCTCGAAGGCCCGCATTACACGCGCCCTGTTGAATTCCGCGGCCTCGGCGTCCCTGACGTGCTGCAGCGCGGCAACCACGCCGAGATCGACGCGTGGCGGCGTGAACAGTCGCTGCGGCGCACGTGGCGCCACCGGCCTGACCTGCTGCTCACCGCCCCGCTGAGCGATTCCGACCGCTACCTGCTGGCGAAATTCGCTAATGAGGATGCCGCCGCCCGCCGCTAAGCGCGTCCCGCAATCCACGCTGGCTTTGCTGTGCAGTCCGTGAGCTTAATTGAGTCCAGCAACATATGCGTTTATACTTGTGGCAGAGTCTGTCACGCGCGCGGCCGCAGGCAGCATCGCCGCCGCTGGCTCAACAATGGGCCGCGTCAAGGAAGAGGAACTGCATGGCACAGCAGAAGTATCGCAGCGATGAACTCGAAGACAAACTAAGAACCCTGCATGCGGTTGTCGACGGCGTGAAAGCTACGGTTATCGTCAATATTGATGGTCTGCTCGTCGCGGCCTACCCCGCCGGTGACGAGGACAACCCGCACGAAAACCCCACCAGCAGCCCGCAGGTCGCGGCCATGTCGGCCACGTTGATCGGGCTGGCGGAACGCACCCTCGGCCGTCTGGCGCAGGGTGATCTCGAACGTCTGCTGATGGAGGGGGAGGAGGGCGTCATGGTGGTCTACCCGGCCGGACGCGCCTCGCTGGCGGTGCTGGTCGAGAAGGACGCCCGTCTGGCGCATGTGCTGTTCGCGGCGAAGAAAGCCGCCGCCGAAGTCGCGCAGATCCTCGGTTCTTAGGTCATGCTGTCCTTACGGAAGTAAATCCGCAGGATCATTTTCCCCAACCGGATCTCGTCGCCGTCGTGCAGTTTGCAGGGCTGATTGGGCAGCGCCTTCTTGGCGTTGACGTACGTCCCGTTGCGGCTGCCCAGATCGTACAGGTGCAGCACGTCGTTCTCCAGCCGGATCAGCGCGTGCTGGCGGCTGACGCCCATCTGATAGGCGGCGAACGGCGCGAGATCAATCTCCGGCGCGGCCATCACCATGTTACTGTCCTTGCGGCCGATGACGACGTCGCCGCTGGGGACGACCGACAGCGTGGTATTCGTCCCATGGACTTCGACAAAGAGCTTCATGTCCTTGCCGAACAGGCTGGTGGTGCGCCGTAACTGCGTCGCTGTGCTGTCCTGCAGCGCTTGATACAGCCGCAGCGCTTCTTCTGCCTCGCGCGAGACGTCACTGGTCGTGCCAAAGTTGGCGGCGGCGTTGGATTTAGGCGTGTCCTGTGAGTCCTTCGGATCCATGATAACCTTCGGCGTTGATACAAACAGGCTTAGTGTACCCACGATTTCCGGATTATGGTAGGGATTCCGCGCGTCCTTACTCAGATTTTTGTAGATTCAGCCGCCGGCTCCTCGTGGTAACGCTCGACAGTCAGGCCGAGAAAGCGCGTAAATGCCCCCGTACGCCACATGAAACGCAGGCCGATCGCCCACAGCAGCACCACCACCGTGATCAACAGATAGTCGGCGGGCATCAGCAGTTCGATCTGGAAGAAGCGCCGCGCCGGTTCGATGACGACAATCGCCGCGTAGACCAGCAGCATCAGGCCGGCGAGGATCGTCGGGCGGCGGTCATCGGTCGGTTCGTCGCCGCCGGAGAGAAAGCGCGTCGGCGGCTCAACGAACACCACCAGCGCCAGGTTCGACAGCACGAGGAACGTCAGCAGCGCGGAACGCGGCACCGCCAGAAGCGCGTCAATGACCACGGTTGAGTACAGGTCAGCGCTGGGCAGGAACGGCACCTGAAACAAATAGAACACGTACACCAGAATCCCGATAAACGAGATCGTCACCGAGGCCGGCAGCACAAAATGGATCACGGTCGTCAGGATGCGCCGCCGTGCATGCCCCGGCTTGGCCCACGCGGCCAGCGCAAACGTCGGGATGCCGATCGTGACCAGCGTCAGCATACCGCCCTGCGCCGGGATGAACGGGAACAGCGACGCCTCAGCGACGACCGCCACACCGAAGATGATCAGCGCGTAGTAAAACACGCGCGTCAGGAACAGGCTGACGATGTCCTTCATGCCGTTGAGGATGCGCTGGCCTTCGAGGAAGGCCGCCGGCAGCGCCGCGAACGAGTCGTTCATCAGCACGATGTCGGCCACGCCGCGCGTCGCCTGACTGCCGCTCTGCATCGCCACGCCGATCTGCGCCTTCTTGAGCGACATCACATCGTTGACGCCGTCGCCGATCATGGCGACGTAGTGGCCGCGCGCACGCAGCGTCTCGACCAGACGCTCTTTCTGCTCCGGTCGGATGCGGCCAAAGATCGTGGTATCTTCGATCACTGTCCCTAACTGCGCGTCGTCAAGCTGGTCGATCTGCGTGCCGGTCAGCATCTTGATCCCCGCAGGGAATCCGGCCTGACGCGCCAGCGCCGCGACCGTGTGCGGATTATCCCCGGAGATGATTTTGAGCGCGATCCCGGCCTTCTTGAACAGGTCGAGCGTCTCGCGTGCTTCCGGGCGCAGTTCATCGCTGAAGGTCAGCAGCGCCAGCGGTTCGAGCGCGTGCGGCAGTTCGTGGACGCCGTTGGCCGACGTCAGCGCGGACACGTCCGGCGAGGCGGCGAACAGCAGCACGCGCAGGCCGCGATCCGTCCACGCGTCGATCTGCGCCTGATCCAGTTCAGCGTCACCGGCCAGCGCCGGCCCGATGATCTCCGGCGCTCCCAGCACGTACGCCTGCCCGTTGAGCGCCAGCGCACTCCACTTGCGCTCGGACGAGAACGGCACTTCAGCGCTGACCGCCAGCGGCGGCGCGGGAAAGGCCTCGTGAATGGCTTCGCTGGTGCGGTTGTGCGCCGTGACGCTAGCCGCGTAGCCTGCCAGCAGCCCACGCACTGATTCCGGCGCGCGGCCGTGCAGCGGCACGATCTCGTCCAGCTTGATCCGGTTGGCGGTCAGCGTGCCGGTTTTGTCGAGGCACAGCACGTTGACGTTGCTCATCGACTCGATCGCGTTCACCTGCTGGATCAGGGCGCCCCGCCCCGACATGCGCAGCGCGCCCATGGCGTACGCCGCCACCACCATGAAGAACAGGCCGTTAGGCACCATGCCGATGATGACCGCAGCGGTGCGCACGCTCTCGACGGCCGACACCTGCCGCAGCGTGAACGAGATCGCGAACAGCACGCCGTAGATCACCGCCAGCAGCACGAGGATGCGTACCACAAAGTTGACGTCGCGCTGCAGCGGCGTGGTATTGGTCTGGAACGCGCGCGCGCTCTGCGTGAGTTTGTTGGCGTAGCTGTCGAGGCCGACCTTCTCGGCGCGGAACATGGCCGTGCCGGTCACGCAAAAACTACCGGACAGCAGTTGATCGCCCTCAACCTTGCGTACCAGGTCGGATTCGCCGGTGAGCAGCGATTCGTCAACCTCGATCGTGCCGCTGCCGATCACCGGCCCGTCGACGACGATCTGATCGCCGGCGGTGACGATCAGCAGGTCGCCCTGCACGACTTCGTCAGGATCGGCGACACGCTCCTTGCCCTCGCGCACCAGCCTGACCGTCGGCCGCGTCAGCAGCGCGATCTTGTCAAGCTGACGCTTGGCGCGCATCTCCTGCGAGATGCCGATGACGACGTTCATCGCCACGACGCCCACCGTGATGATCGCGTCGCTCCACAACCCGAGCAGGATCATCACCGCGCCGATCAAAAAAAAGATCACGTTCATGAACGTGAACGTGTTCTGAATGAGGATATCGCCGTATGTGCGTCCGGTCTTGGGCCGCACATTGTTCCCCTGACCACGGCTGCGACGTTCGACAGCCTCCTGCTCGGTCAGACCGGTCAGCTTGACCTGTTCCGCCATGTAAGGTCGTCCCTATGCCCTATTTTGTTGACTCAACCCTGAAAGCCGCGGGTGGATACGCCTAGGAACCGGCCTGCGCCGCCTCCTCAATACGCACAGCGCCGCGCGGAATACGGATCACGTAGCGCACCTGTGTCCCGGCAACGTCGAAACTGCGCGTCTCGATCGTGCCGTCGCGCAGCACATTGTAGACGGTCTCATCGACCTGCGGTTCGCCGCCGCTGCCCGTGGGCAGTTCCAGCCGCACGCCGACCGAACGCGGTACAAACAGCGTCAGCGCGCCGTTCTGCACGTTGAGGTTACCGTTACCCTCGACATCCGGCGACTGCGCCGCGTATTCCGGCAGCACAAGGCGCACATCGCCCTGCTGCACATTGACGTTAAGCCGTTCGAGGTCGATATTGCCGAAGTCCAGCGTCGAGATGCCCTGCTGCACGTCGAGCAGCACATCCGTCGCCAGATCCGGCGGCAGACGCAGGTCAAAACGGCCGCGTCCGACGCGCTCAAGGTTGGGGAACTGCGCCGACGGTGTCTCGTTGATCGTCAGCAGCGCGCCGCCCTGACCGTCCTCCACGTAATTGACGGTCAGCGTGTTTTCGAGGCTGCCGACGTACTCCCCGCTGACCGCACCCGACTCCGACAGCAGCACGTTGACGTCGGTCGTCAGCAGGTCGGCCTCCACGCGCAGCAGGTTGACGCCGGTCGAGATCACCGCTTCAATCGGGATGCGGTTGTCGTCACGCGTCTGCGCCGAGCGCGTCGAGTACGCCAGCAGGCCGACGTTCACCGCAATCGCGAGACTCACCGCCAGCGCCACCAGCCCGCCGAACGGCATCCGGCCGCGCAGCAGCACCGCCAGCCCGACAAAGATCAACAGCGCCGGCGCGGCCCGAACGATCACGTCGAACAGGCCGTCGGGGATGACGCCGAACGCGCGCAGGATCAGCACGACGGCGAGCGCCGCCGCGACCAGTCCCCAGATGATGTTACGCCGTCCATTCATCGACCGATTACACCCTTAGTTGGCGCAGGACAAACACGATGCTCAAGGCGAGGATGACCGCCGGCAGCAGCAGGCTCTCGCCGGACGGCGCCGCCAGCCAGCCCTGATCACGCCCCAGCCAGAACGCCGCAAACAGCGCGATCAGCGCCACTGCATACAGCAAACGCAGCGGCGTGCCGCGTACCGCCTGCGACGGGGGCTGCAGCGGCAGCGCCCACCACAGCGCCAGATACAGCGCCGCCAGCAGGCCGCCGCTCAACACGGCCAGTACGGCCAGCAGCAGGCGCAGAATCCACGGGTTGAGGTGCAGCCACGCGCCCACGCCCCCGCACACGCCACCCAAAACGCGATCTGAGAAACTCCGTACCATGATACGCTTCGTTACGCTTCCATGTCATCCGGGATAAAACGGATCGCAGCGCGGATGCGGCCAAACTCGAGTTCGTCGCCCTCGCGCAGCAAATACTCGCGCTCCGGGTCAAGTTTCGCCCCGTTGATGCGCGTACCGTTGGTGCTGCTGCTGTCTTGAATGTACAGCGC
>ERZ761609.1922-NODE-1922-length-16747-cov-12.692607_pt1 | contig 16747 bp, 13 predicted proteins | sample MGYA00511163_ERZ761609 | MGnify/ENA primary metagenome ERZ761609 (study PRJEB28899, sample SAMN02445070) | bioreactor sludge metagenome | biome: EBPR sludge | place: Australia: Brisbane, Thorneside Wastewater Treatment Plant | collected 2011-12-16 ... | reverse complement strand
GGATAGCGCAGCTTCCATTCCGGCATCCGCTCGCGCACGTGCGTGGTGACCTGCTCGGCCTGTTCTCCAGAATCGCGCTGAGCGTCGGCGCCGCGGTCGAGCCCGCTGCGGCGACGCCCGAGCATTTGCAGGAGGTTGTCGCCGGCCTGCGCGGTGACTGGCAGTGAGTGCGGGCCTTTCAACGGCGCGAGGAGAGCCGAGGCCGGCGGCTGGAGAGGGTGGGCAGACGAGTTAGAATGAACGCTATGCGATTTTCCGGCCCAGCGCTGCGCGAGCGGCTCGATCTCTACGAACGGCTGATGCGCCTCGACAAGCCGATCGGCATTCTGCTGCTCCTCTGGCCGACGCTGTGGGGATTGTGGCTGTCCGCCCTGGGCCGGCCGGACTGGCTGGTGGTGTGGATCTTCGTCCTCGGCACCGTGCTCATGCGTTCGGCAGGATGCGTGATCAACGACCTCGCCGATCGCGATTTCGACCCGCATGTGGCACGCACCAGCCAGCGCCCGCTGGCCGCCGGCCAGGTGTCGGTCAGGGAAGCCTTGCTGCTCTTCTCCGCACTGGTCGCCTGTGCGGTCGTCGTCGTTCTGCCGCTGCGCAGCTGGCTGCTTGGCGCGCTCTGCGTCGCGGCGCTGTTTCTCGCCGCAAGCTACCCCTTCACCAAGCGCTTCCTGGCCATTCCGCAGGCCTACCTCGGCGTCGCCTTCGGTTTCGGCATCCCGATGGCCTATGCGGCACAGCTCGGGGCCGTCCCTGCGGAAGCCTGGTGGCTGTTGCTGGCCAATGTCCTCTGGGCGATCGCCTACGACACCGAGTACGCGATGGTCGATCGCGTCGACGACCTGAAGATCGGCATCCGTACTTCGGCGATCACCTTCGGCCGCTTCGATGTGGCGGCGGTGATGCTCTGCTACGCGCTGGCGCTGGCGCTCATCGGTGCGGTCGGTTACGGCCTTGGCCTCGGTGTGTTCTTCTACGCCGGCCTGGTAGTGGCGGCGGCGATTGCCGGCTACCATTACACGCTGATCCGGGAACGTAACCCGGCGCGTTGCTTCAAGGCTTTCCTGCACAACAACTGGTTCGGAGCCAGTGTTTTTGCCGGCATTGCCGTCGATTTTCTGGCCGCGAAAGGGATTTCCGGATGAAAGCTCCTCTGTTTTGTTCGCTCGCGCTGCTCACGGCAACGGTGCACGCAGCCGACGGCGACGATACGCGGCAGCTGGCGTCGTTGCCGGCGGCTGCGGAATCGACTCTGCGTGCCGAGATGCGCGCCAACCTGCTGGCGCTGAACGAGATCCTTGGCCTGGTCTCGACCGGCAAGTTCAAGGAGGCGGGCCAGATCGCCGAGCAGGAGCTTGGCGTCTCGGCGATGGGCAAGCACCGCAGCCTGCCCTTCGAAGCCCGTCCCGGACCGCACATGCCGCCGGCGATGCACAGTATCGGCATGGACGGGCATCGCGCGGCGAGTGAATTTGCCCGCATCGCCGCCAGCGGCGATCGCGACAAGACCATCGCCGCGCTGCCGTCGCTGACCAGCGGCTGCGTTGCCTGTCACTACGTGTATCGACTGCGCTAAGTACGGCCACCGCCGCGGCGGGCGGATGACGCCGTCTCCTGGGCGACGCGCCGCAGCGTCGGTGCCGTGGTACACGCGGTATGGAACATGATAAGTCCGGCGACGACATGTTTTCGCGCCGCTGTCCGGCTGGCCGAAGGTGGCGTCGGAAATGCGGCGCGACCGCAGCCCGCACGTAAAGTCTCATCAAGAATGCCGCGCTCCACCAGCGCGCAGCGGGGAAGAAGACGATGATCGTGCGCTTGACCAGGTTTGCCCGGCGAATACTTGTCGCCGTGGCCTACAGCGTTGGCGGGGCCGTTGTGACGCTGGTGATCGTTGGCGTGGTCTACCTGGAGGCCCGACCGGAGCTCGACGTCTGGCACCTGGCGGACCTCGACGAGGAGTTCACCGAGGCCTCCGGAGTGGATAGCTTCGCCGCCTACCTGGCGCTCGAAGAACGCCTGTTCGCGCAATTGCACGCGCAGGTCTATGCCAAGGTGCCGGCGAGCCGGCAACGCTCGATCAACCGCTACGACGGCAACAGCCTGTCCGATCCGGAAAGCTGGTCGCCGAACTGGAACCGCAGTTTCGAGCTGACAGCGGCGACGCCGAAGGCCGGCGTCCTGCTGCTGCACGGCATGTCGGACTCGCCTTACAGCCTGCGTACGCTCGGCGAGGCGCTCAACGCGGCTGGCGCCACGGTCGTCGGGATGCGCCTGCCGGGACACGGAACGGCGCCGTCCGGTCTCGTCGAAGTCACCTGGCAGGACATGGCGGCCGCAGTGCGCCTGGCGATGCGTCATCTCGCCACGCAGGTTGCCGAGCGACCGCTGTACATCGTCGGCTACTCGACCGGCGCCGCCCTGGCGGTGAACTACGCGCTGGCGACGCTCGATGACGGGGCGCTGCCGAAGGTCGCCAGGACGATCCTCCTGTCACCGGCGATAGGGGTCAGCTCCGCGGCGGCCTTCGCCGTCTGGCAGGGGCGGCTGGGTCACCTGCTGGGCCTCGAAAAACTCGCCTGGACCTCCATTCTGCCCGAGTACGATCCATACAAATACGGCTCTTTCGCGGTGAACGCGGGCGACGTGGTCTACCGCCTGACGCTGCACATCCAGAAACGCCTGGACGAGCTTGGCAGCCGCGGCAAGCTCGCCGCTTTCCCGCCAGTGTTGGCCTTTTCCTCGGTCATCGACGCCACTGTCTCGACCCCGGCACTGGTTCGCAACCTTTTCGACCGCCTGCCGCAGGGAGGCCACGAGCTGGTCTTGTTCGACATCAACCGCATGGCCGAAATGGAACCGATCATGATCTCGGATCCGAGCGCCGCCGTGCAGGCTCTGCTGGACAATCCGCTGCGGCGCTTCGCGCTGAGCGTGGTGACCAACGAGAACGCCGGGAGCCGCCAGCTGGTGGTGCGCAGCGCGGGCCCCGGCGATGCGACACTCACCGAGACGCCGCTCGGCCTTGCCTGGCCGCCGGACATCTACTCGCTGGCACACGTTGCGCTGCCGTTTGCTCCCGACGATCCCATTTACGGCGGGCAGGCTCTGCGCACCGGGCGCAGCGTCCATCTTGGCCCGCTCGCGCTGCGCGGCGAGCGCGGTGTGCTGCAGATCCCGGCGGCGGACATGCTGCGCCTGCGCTGGAACCCTTTCTTTCCCTACGTGGAAGCACGCGCGCTGGCGTTCACCGGGCTTGGCGGGGAATAGCGGCAGGCGGCGCGAGAAGCCGGTGTGCCACTTGTGGCGGTGGCTGAACGGCCGACGCTCGCGGCGTCTATCGGTCAGCCGTTGATCCACGACGCGGCTATAATCGGCCGCAGGACGTCGCGGCAAGCGACCGGCTACACGCTTTGGCCCGGCCTTCAAGCAGGGCGTAACTCGATGGTCGCCATGGCGACTCTGCCGCCGGAACGCTGCCGGCCGGAAAGCTGCTCATGAAATATCACGACCTGCGCGACTTCATCGCGCAACTTGAAGGAATTGGCGAACTCAGGCGCATCGGCGTCGAGGTCGACCCGCGCCTAGAAATGACCGAGATCTGCGACCGCGTGTTGCGTGCCGGGGGGCCGGCGCTGCTCTTCGAGAAGCCGAGGGGGCACAGCATACCGGTGCTGGCCAACCTCTTCGGGACGCCGCGACGGGTGGCGCTCGGGATGGGACAGGAATCGGTGCTCGCGCTGCGCGAAGTCGGCAAGCTGCTCGCCTACCTCAAGGAGCCCGAGCCGCCGAAGGGGCTCAAGGACGCCTGGGACAAGCTGCCGGTGCTCAAGCAGGTGCTCAACATGGCGCCGCGGGTACGCTCTTCCGCGCCGTGCCAGGAAGTGGTCTGGGAAGGCAAGGACGTCGATCTGTCGCGCCTGCCGATCCAGCTCTGCTGGCCGGGTGACGCCGCGCCGCTGATCACCTGGGGGCTGACGGTGACGCGCGGGCCGCACAAGACGCGCCAGAACCTCGGCATCTATCGCCAGCAGGTGCTCGGGCCGAACAAGGTGATCATGCGCTGGCTGGCGCATCGTGGCGGCGCACTCGATTTTCGCGAGCACTGCCTGCACCACCCCGGCCAGCCCTTTCCGGTGGCCGTGGCGCTCGGCGCCGACCCGGCAACCATTCTCGCGGCGGTGACGCCGGTCCCGGACAGCCTCTCCGAATATCAGTTCGCCGGTCTGCTGCGTGGCGCCAGGACCGAACTGGTGAAATGCCTGGGGTCCGATCTGCAGGTGCCGGCTTCCGCCGAGATCGTCCTCGAAGGCTTCATCGACCCGGCGGAAAGCGCGCTCGAAGGGCCGTACGGCGACCATACCGGCTACTACAACGAAAAGTCGATGTTTCCGGTGTTCACCATCGAGCGCATCAGCACGCGCCGCGAGCCGATCTACCACAGCACCTACACCGGCAAGCCACCCGACGAGCCGGCGATGCTCGGCGTGGCGCTCAACGAGGTCTTCGTGCCGCTGTTGCAGAAGCAGTTTCCCGAGATCGTCGATTTCTACCTGCCGCCCGAAGGCTGCTCGTACCGCCTGGCGACGGTAAGCATCAGGAAGCAGTATCCGGGGCACGCCAAGCGGGTGATGTTCGGCATCTGGAGTTTCCTGCGCCAGTTCATGTACACCAAGTTCATCATCGTCGTCGACGACGACGTCGATATCCGCGAGTGGAAGGAGGTGATCTGGGCGATGACCACGCGTGTCGATGCGGCGCGCGACACCCTGATCGCCGAGAATACGCCGATCGACTACCTCGACTTCGCCAGCCCGGTCGCCGGTCTGGGCAGCAAGATGGGTCTCGATGCGACCAACAAGTGGCCCGGCGAGACGAGTCGCGAGTGGGGAACACCGATCGTCATGGATGCCGCCGTGAAACAGCGCGTCGATTCCCTGTGGGCCGAACTCGGCTTGTGAGCGCGACTTGCCGTTACGCGACCCCTCCGCCGCGTCATTTTTCCATCGCCCGGCTGGCGATTGATGGCCCTCGTCGCGCGGCAAGAGCGTGCCGGGACTGGAGAACGAAATGAGTAATGACCTGATCCCCGATTCCTACCTCGAGGGCGAACGTGCCTGGTGCCACGTCATCTACGGCCTGCATGCGCTGGCCGTGGTGATCGGCGTCGCCGGTGCGGCGAGCGTCGCCGGAGCCTTCGTCTTCGGCGTGCCATCGCTGATCGCCGTGGTTCTCAACTACGTCAAGCGCAGCGATGTCCGCGGCACCTGGCTCGAAAGTCACTATCGCTGGCAGATCCGGACCTTCTGGTTCACGGCCCTGTGGTTGCTCGTCTACGGCCTGCTGATCATCACCATCATCTTCATTCCGATCGCCTGGTTGTTGATCGTCGTCCTTGGCGTGTGGGTCGGCTATCGCGTCGTTCGCGGCTGGCTCGCCCTGTCCGGACGAAGAACGATCGACGCTGCCTGAACGACTGCGCAGGCCCTGCCGGTCGCCGCGTCGGCCGGTATTGAGACACTTTTCCGCGGCTGGTCGGCTATCCTTAAGTATCAGTCAAGTCAATGGCCGGCATTCATGCGCTTTCTTTGCTGCCTTTGCCAGTTTGTTTTCGTGCTGGCTGCCGGGGTGGCGTCGGGCGCTGCCACTGGCGGCGAACGGGTCTCGTCCAATGCGGATGGCCGGGCGCTGACGGTGGTGACGGACGACAACTACCCGCCCTACGTGTTTCGCGATGGCGATGGCGCGCTCACCGGTTATCTGGTCGATAGCTGGCGACTGTGGGAGAAGAAGACCGGGGTGCGCGTCAACCTGCTCGGCAGCGACTGGGCGACGGCCCAGCAGCGGTTGGCCGATCGGCAGGCAGAGGTGATCGATACCATCTTCAAGACCGCCGAGCGCGAGCGCAGATTCGCGTTCACGCGGCCCTACGCGCAGATCCCGGTGGCCATCTACACCCATGCCGGTATCGGCGGGATCGTCGACCTGGCGACCTTGCGCGGCTTTCTCGTTGGCGTGAAGGCCGGCGACGCCTGCGTCGACGCGCTCGCCGACGCCGGGATTCACAGCGTGCAGCCCTTCAGCAGTTACCAGGCATTGGTGCAGGGGGCCATCGCTGGCCGGGTGAGGGTCTTCTGCCTCGACGAGCCACCGGCCAACTACCTGCTCTACCGGAATGGCGCCGACGACGTGTTCAACAAGGCCTTCACCCTGTACACCGGCGAGTTCCATCGCGCCGTGAACGCTGGCGACGATGCGACGCTGGCGCTGGTGGAGCGTGGATTTGCCAGCATCACGCCGGCGGAAGAAAAGATCCTGCGCGACAAGTGGATGGGAACTCCGCTGCTGCGCTCGCCCTACGTCCGCTATCTTGCTTACGCTCTCGTGCTCGGTGCGCTGCTTGGCGCTGTGCTGCTGCTTTGGGTGATGAGTTTGCGACGGCTCGTCTGGCAGCGAACGGCGAAGCTTGCGGCAACGCTCGATGCCATTCCCGACCTGATGTTCGAGTTGGGACTCGACGGCAGCTACCATGACTATCATTCGCGGCGCGGTGACCTCCTGGCAGCGCCCGCCGAGTCCTTGCCGGGTCGGCGACTCAGCGATGTGCTGCCGCCCGCTGCCGCGGCGAGCTGCCTGGCCGCCTTGCAGGAGGCCAATGAAACAGGCTACTCGGGTGGTCGACAGTACGAACTGCAGTTGCCACAGGGAAAATTCTGCTTCGAGCTGTCGGTTGCACGCAAGCCGGTCGACGGCGGTGAGGCGCCGCGCTTCGTGACGCTGGCGCGCGACATCACCGCCCGCAAGCACGTCGAAGCGGCGCTCTTGCGCCGTAGTGAGCAACTGGCGCTGATGGCTGCGGCGAGTCAGGAGATCAACAGCGAGCTCGATACGTCGCTGGTTCTGCGTCAGCTCGTCGTCGCCGCATTGAAGATCACCGGCGCCACCTCCGGGGCGGCGGCGCGAATGAGTGCCGGCCAACTGGTGTTCAGCGAGTACAACCAGGGCGGCGAACTGTTGCCGGTCGATTTCCGCTTTTCGTCGGGTCAGGGCGTACCGGGTCGGGTGATGGAGACCCGTCGCTTCCACCTCAGCAACGATGCCGAGAACGATCCGTACGTCATTGCCGAGATTCGCCAGGCGCTCGGCTTCGATAACCTGCTCGACACCCCGATCCTCAGTCGCCACGGCGACCTGCTCGGCTGTTTCGAAATCCACAACAAGCCCGGCGGATTCGACGACGACGACGTGCATCTCTTGCAGGGCCTGGCGGCAAGCGCCGCGGTGGCGCTGGAAAACACCGCGCTGCTCGCCGAACGAAGGCGAGCGGAAGAGGCTCTGCGGGAAAGTGAGGCGCTCAAGGCTTCGGTGCTCGCCAGCGCTGCCTGTGGGATCATCGCCACCGATCCGCAGGGGCTGATCACGGTCTTCAATCCGGTTGCTGAAGCGATCCTTGGCTACGCTGCGCAGGAAGTCGTCGGCAGGCTGACGCCGATCGCCTTTCACGATCCCGCCGAGGTCGCGGCGACGGCCAGGATGCGCAGCGAAGAGCTGCATTGCCAGGTCGATCCGGGCTTCGATGCGCTGGTCGTCAAGGCGCGTTGCAGTGGCGAAGCGGACGAGCGCGAAGTGGAGTATGTGCGCCGGGATGGCCGCCGGCTTGCCGTTCGTCTGGCGGTGACCGTTTTGCACAACGCCGCCGGCGACCTCACCGGCTACCTCGGGATAGTGGTCGACATCAGCCAGCAGAAGGAGGCCGAAGCGCGCATCCAGCATCTGGCTCACTTCGATTCGCTGACCTTTCTGCCCAACCGCAGCCTGCTTGAAGAGCGCGTCCACCATGACCTGAGCCGTGCCCAGCGGGGGCGCGAGTCGCTGGCGCTGATCTTCCTCGATATCGACCGTTTCAAGCAGGTCAACGATTCTCTCGGGCACCGGATCGGCGACGAACTGCTGATCCAGCTCGCCGAACGTCTCCGCCACACGGTGCGCGACGAAGATACGCTCTGTCGCCTGGGTGGCGACGAGTTCATCCTCGTCCTGCCGAATACCGACGCCGAAGGCGCAGCCCATGTCGCGGCCAAGTTGCTGGAGATCACCGCGCCCCCGTATCGCATCGCTCAACACGAGCTGAGCTGCACGGTGTCCGTCGGCATCGCCATGTACCCGGTTGACGGCGAGAATCTGGAACAGCTGTCGATGTGCGCCGATGCCGCGATGTATCGCGCCAAACAGGGTGGTCGCAATGCCTTCTGCTTTTTCACCGCCGAGATGCAGGAGCGCTCGGCACGCAGCCTGCAACTCGGGAATGACTTGCGGCGCGCGCTCGAGCGCGGCGAACTGGCCGTCTTCTACCAGCCGCAGCTGGCCCTTCCGGAGCGCCGGCTGATTGGCGCCGAAGCGCTGCTGCGCTGGCAGCACCCCGAATTCGGAATGGTTTCACCCGACGAGTTCATTCCACTGGCCGAAGAGTCGGGGCTTATTCTGCCGATCAGCGAATGGGCGCTGCGTTCGGCAGTACGCCAGATGCGCCGCTGGCACCAGGCCGGGCTGCCGCCGATGCGGGTCGCCGTCAATCTCTCGGCAGCGCAGTTCCGTCTGGCCAATCTGGTGCAGGTGGTGTCGCGCGTTCTTGATGAGGAGGCGCTGCCCGGGCAGTATCTCGAGCTCGAACTGACGGAAAGCGCGACCATGGACAACCCGCTGGCCGCCATCCCGATGATCGATCAACTACGCGCGCTTGGCGTACGTCTGGCCATCGACGACTTCGGCAGCGGCTATTCGTCGATGGGCTACCTCAAGCGTTTTCGCGTGCACACGCTGAAAATCCCGCGCTCGTTTGTTGCCGACCTGGCTGCCAATCCCGACGACGAAGCCGTCGTTGCGGCGGTCATCGGCCTGGCGCACAACCTTGGCCTGCGCACCACCGCCGGTGGTGTGGAAAGCGAAGCGCAGCTGGCGTACCTGTGCGCGAAGGGCTGCGACGAGGCGCAAGGCCATCTCTTTGGCGAGCCGCTGCCTGCGGCGCAGTTCGAGGATATGGTCCGCGAGCGTTATCAGTACGGCGAACGCTAGGCAACGATCAGCGCTCGGCAACCCACAGCAGCAGGGCATCGAGAGCGGCCTTGCCGAGGCGGGCGTTCGGGTCGTTGATCAGGCCGACGACGATCCAGCGCTTGCCGCTGTTGTCGAGCACAAGGCCGGCAATCGCCCGCACGCCTTCGAGATAGCCGGTCTTCAGGTGCGCCCGGCCAGCCGCCGAACCGTTCTTCAAGCGCTTGCGCAAGGTGCCGTCGACGCCGGCGACCGGCAGCGAGGCGATCAGTTCGGCCATCACCGGACTTCGCCAGGCGGCGCTCAGGACCTGCGCCAGGCCAGCCGCCGAGACGCGCGCGTGGCGCGACAGGCCGGAGCCATTGTCGATGAACAGTTCGGGTAGCGGCAGACCGCTGGCCAGCAGCCAGCCGGCAATCTGACGCCGCGCGCCTTCGATCGTCGCCGGCCGTTCGCTGTCCAGCGTCAGGAACAGCTGGCGGGCCATGACGTTGTTGCTGTACTTGTTGATGTCGCGCACGATCTCGCCGAGCGTCGGCGACTCCTGGACGACCAGCGGTGTGGCGCCAAGCGGCGTGCGGCCCTCGCGCACGCGGCCCCTGAAACTGCCTCCGAGTTCGCGCCACAGCACGCGAAACAGGTCTTCTACCTGCATATCGGCCGTCCATGGGGCCAGGCTCAGGCTGCGTTCGCCACAGGCTGCCGGGAAACTGCCGCTGAGTTCGATGCTCATCCCCCTGACCACTGGCGTCAGTTGCTCCCGCCAGTCGCCGCAGGCGCCACGTTCGAGGCGCAGGCGATTGTCGATGCGCAGGCCCTCGCTCGGCGTCTCGGCGAGCACGCGCACCGTGTTTCCCGCCGCGTCGGCCTGCAGGAGCAGGCGCAGGCTCCTGAAGTTCACCAGCAAGGCGTCGGGGCCAGCGTTGTACGGCCGCAGCGGCTGCTGGTCGAACTCACCCGGGTCGTGTGCCGGTAGCGCAAAGGCACTGCGATCGAGGATCAGGTCACCGTTGATTTCGCTCACCCCGCGCGTGCGCAATTGGCGCAGCAATAGCCAGAACTGTTCCAGCGCCAGCTTCGGGTCGCCGCTGCCGCGCAGGTAGAGGTTGCCCTTGATCAGGCCGTCGTGCGGGCTGGCGTCGGCGAGTATTTCGCTGCGCCAGGTATAGGCTGGCCCGAGCATTTCGAGGGCAGCGTAGGTGGTCACCAGCTTCATCGCCGACGCCGGGTTCATCGCTTTCCGGGCGTTGTGGCTGAGCAGCGGCGGTCCGCCGTCGACCGCCTGCACGACGATGCCGACCGAACTCGCCGGGATCCCGGCCTGCTGCAGCGCCTGGCTGACGACGCTCGGCAGCTCGGCCGCCCGGACCAGCGGCAGGCCGCCGAGCAGCCCGGCGAACAAGACTGGAAAAAGCGCCCTTGCAGCGCCGCGCAGCCGGGAAGGGTGGGTCATCAGTGGAGGAAGTTGCCGTGCGAGGTGGGTGTCGGGGAAAGTGGCGGCCGCAGCGGCTGTCCTAGCTCATCCCTGGTCCCAGGGCGCCGGATGGCTGAGGAACTCGCTCAGCATCGCGTCGAGCTGAGCGAGCAAGAGATCGTTACGTCCGGCCAGCCAGGCGCGCACGAGGTCGCTGTGGTGGCCCGGCAGGGCCTGCGCCACCAGGTGTTCGGCAACGGTGAAGTCGTTCATCCGGCCGAGCAGGTCGAGCAGGCCGGCGGCGCTTTGATGATAGCGCTGCAGGCGGCGGGCCGGAATCAGCGGGGCAAAGAACTCCAGCGCATAACGCAGCCGCTTCAGGGCCTTGCGCAGGTCGTGCCGGGCCTCTGGATTCGAGTCCTTGGTTTCGGCGGCCAGTTCGGCGACCTTCTTGGCGCGTTTGTTCAGCGAACGTGGGGCAAACACGGTCAGCGCGGGCTTCTTTTTTTCCGCCAGGGCCACCGTTGCGGCAGTGAACTCGAGGAGCAGCTGCGAGTAGCTGGGCGATGCCATCGCCGCCTGCGCCGCCTTGCGACAGGCAGTCAGCTGGATCGCCGCCTGTTTGGCAACCGCCTTGACATCGCTGTGATCGGGAAACGCCTTGCTGATCGGTGGCAGGACCTCGGTGAGGAAAACGTCCCAGTTGCGGGTGTCGCCGAGTTGGCTGGCGAGTGTGCCCCAGCGGGGGTCGAATTCGGCGACGTAGTCGACCGGCAGGAGCGGTCTCCAGAGGCGAATCGCCGAGCGCAGGCGACGGATCGAGACCCGTGCCTGATGGACGAAGCCCGGATCGTCGCTTTCACGTGCGCCGCGCTCGTTGCCCTGCAACTGGGTCAGGCAGGCGAAGACCGAGCTACGGAAAACGCCGATGCTCGACATGCCCAACTGCAGTTGGGCGTCGGCAGCCTTGACCGGCGTCCGCTGCGTGTCGGCGGCCAGGCGGTAACCGCGCTCGGCCTTGCTCGGGCTCTCCGGGTGCAGTGGCAGATCCTTCTGCAGGGCGATGGCCACCGCAAACAGATCGGCAACGCTTCCCTCGAGCAGTTCGAGCTCGACTTCGCAGATCGTCTCCTGGCGTCCGTTGGCGTCGATCTTTCCGCGATCCATGGCCACCTCGATGCGCGTCCCTTCCTGGGGGGCGAGAAGCCAGCTGAGGCGCGTGAAGTCGGTGCAGAACAGCGGTGCAAGTTCCGGCGTCGCGGCTTCGAGGAAGCGGCGCAGCTTCGGATTGTCGACGTGCGAGAAATCGAACTCGCCGGGTTGACCGGGGATCTCCCATTCGTTGCGCTGCGCCAGCCCCCCCGGTGACGGCAGGTCGCTCTTGACGGTCAGCAGCCACTCGGCGCCTTTCTGGCGATAGCGAACGGCCACTCGCTTGGCCTGGAGTCGTCGGTCGGGGGTGTCGTAGTAGGTGCTGACCAGTTTCTGTCGGTACGGCTTGGCGTCGGCCAGGAGCGGGTGTGTCGGCAGCCTTCGCGCTGAACTGGCCGGCACGCTCAGCTTGATCTCGGTTTCCAATGCCATTGATGGGGTCTCCTCGTGAAGTTGTTATGGGTGCGGCAAATTTCAGAGATCATAGTTGCGCAGTTGGTCGACATCGGCGATGTGGATTCTGCGCCCGTCGACGACGATCAGGCCTTTATCCGAGAGCTCGTGCAGGATGCGCGAGAAATGCTCCTGCGTCAGATTGAGGCGCGACGCGATGACGCCCTTGTTGGTCGGCAGCGTCACGATGATCGCGTTCTCGCAATCCTTGCTGTGTTCGCGCAACAGGTAGCCGATGATTCGCCGCCGGCCCGAATGCAGCGAATACGACTCGACGTCATTCATCAACTGGTGCAAGCGCATGGCCAGTCCGGCGATCATCTTGCGGCCGAGTCTGGGGTCGGCATCGAGTTCTTCGTTGATCGCCGCCTTCGAGATGTGCAGCACCAGCGAGTCGGCCAGCGCCTGCGCATAGACCATGAACGGCTTGTCGGTGAACATCACCGCCTCGCCGAAGGTCTGCCCCTGCGGCAGGATGTCGACGACTTTCTCGCCGCCTTGCGGCGAGGTGAAAGCCAGCTTGACCTGGCCGTAGACGATCAGGTAGAAGCCGGTCGGGGTGTCGCCCTTGTGGAACAGGATGTCGCCACGCGTCGCGTTGATTTCGCGGGTGCCGCGGGCGAGGCGGGCAATTTCTTCTTTCTCCAACTCATTGAACAGCGGTACGTGCGCCAGTAGCGCTTCAATATTGATGCCGTGATTGGACGAATGCATAAGCGGTTTCCGAAACAGTCAGCCGGCAGCAGGAATAGCGGGCGGCAGCAATATTCGCATTTGTACTCGCCGGGGGCAAGCGATCGGCCGCGCAGGCGCGGTCGGTCGCCTACGCCGAGGAGAGAAATGACGTGCGGATGGTTCGCGCAAAGCTCCGCTAGCGAGGGTCGTTTGGCATATACATCGTCTGGTCGTATACTCGGCCGATTTTTTGCGCGAGGCAGTTGTGGATCCGCACGTCGTGACGCTTGGTTCGGAAGCACCTCTGGTGCCGGAAATATCCGCAGGCACGCCCGCCCGTATGGCGCGCGCATGGTTGTGGTTGGGGGTAATGGCGCTGATTGGCTCGGGCCTGCTGGCGGTACTGCTGGTTCTCTCGCGCACACCGGGGATTCAGGATGTCTTTCCCCTCAAGGACATGTTTCGCGCTGCGCTGGTGGTGCACGTCGACCTGTCGGTGGCGGTGTGGTTCATGGCGTTTGCCGCCGTCATCTGGTCCGCGGTCGGCGCAAGGTCAATGGCTTGGCTGGGCTGGAGCGGCTTCGCGCTGGCCGCCCTGGGCACGGCGCTGATGACCGTCTCACCGTTTTTTCCGGGTGCCGAGCCGGTGCTCAACAACTACATTCCGGTGTTGAAGCAACCGCTGTTCTTCGCCTCCCTGTGGATCTTCGGCGCCGGCATCTCTTTGGCGGTGTTGCGCGCGCTGATCACCACCTGGCCGCAACGCTTTCTCGGCGAACCGCTGCGCCTTGGTGCTTTTCTCGCTGCCGTCGCCGCTTTCCTGGCCCTGGCCGCTTTCTACTGGTCGTGGTGGGCCGTGCCCGAAGTCGAGGGAACGATCTATTACGAGGTGATGTTCTGGGGCGGCGGGCACACCCTGCAGTTTCAGCACGCGCTGCTGATGGTCGTCGCCTGGCTGTGGATTGCCGCAGACCTCGGGCGCCCGTCCCTGGCGTCGCCGCGCGCGCTGTCGGTGCTCTTCCTGGTCGCCGCGCTGCCGCTGCTGGCGGTGCCGACGATCTATCTGCTGGTGCCGGCCGGCTCACTGCCGCATATGGAATTGTTTGCCAAGCTGATGGAGTGGGGCCATCCCTACATGGGGCCCCTGATCCTGCTTGGTGCGCTGTCCTTGTGGGGGGTGCGGACGCTGCCCGCGGCGCCCGCCAAGTCGGCGTTTGTCGCATCCTTCACGCTGTTTGCGCTCGGTGGCGTCCTTGGTTACATGATTCACGGCGTCAACGTCGTCATACCCGCGCACTACCACGGCTCGACGGTCGGCGTCACGCTGGCCTTCATGGGACTGGCCTACGTGCTGTTGCCGAAGCTCGGGTTCGGCACGGTCGATGGCCGCATGGCGCTCTGGCAGCCTTACGTCTACGGCGGCGGGCAGCTGATCCACGTGCTCGGCCTGGCCTGGTCGGGAGGCTACGGCGTGCAGCGCAAGGTCGCCGGTGCCGAGCAGATGCTGACCACCTTGCCGCAGAAGATCGGCATGGGGATGATGGGCCTTGGCGGCCTGATCGCGGTCATCGGCGGCCTGATGTTCGTTCTGGTGTGCCTGAAGGCGATGTCGCGGCGGCGGGCAAAATGAAGTCGCTGCTGCGTCAGCTCGGCCCATGAATCAGGAGCGTGCGCTATGGGTGGCGGTGGTCGCTGGCGTTCTCACCGTCGCCACCGTCGCGCTGCTCGCCTACCGTCTCCTGGTCCTCGGCGGATTGCCGCCCGGCGATACGATCCCCGACAGCCTGCGTTCGGCGCCGCAGTTGTCGCCGGCAGAGGCACAGGCCGAGGTCGACGCGATCATGGCACTGACCCTGAACGATCTCGACGGCCAGCCGCAGGCCCTTGCCCAGTGGCGAGGCCAGGTGCTGGTGGTCAATTACTGGGCCAGTTGGTGCAAACCCTGCGTCGAGGAGATGCCGGCGTTCTCGCACCTGTACCGCCGCTATGCGGCGCAGGGCGTGCAGTTCGTCGGCATCGGCATCGACGAGGTCGACAACATGCGCGCCTTTGTCGACAGGACGCCGGTTTCCTACCCCTTGCTGGTCGGCGGCAAGGAAGCCACCCAGACGCCCGGGCTGCAGGTCAAGGCGCTGCCCTATACGGTGGTCATCGGGCGCGACGGGCGCTTCGCGAGCAGTCGCCTGGGGCGGCTCGACGAGGCAAGACTGGAGCCGCTGCTGAAAGAGCTGATCGGGCAGTGATCCGGCGGTCGGCGGTGACGAATGGCGGTCGTAAGCCTGGAAAACCCGCCTTAGCCGCGGCCGGATAGGGCGCGCTCGACGCTGGCCTGAGCGCGCTGAAGTCGCAGTTGGCCGTCGCAATGGGCCGCGCGCAGGGCAAAGTCGAAGCGATCGACCTGTGCGCAGAGCCTGAGGTCGCTGGCCGGCAGGTTGGCGTTGCTGTCGGCCTGAAAGCGTCGCCCGAAATCGGAGTTGCGCACGCGCGCAGCGTAGGGTTCAGGGTCGGGGTCTTCGCCGTGCAGTAGCGCTTCCATGTAGTCCGCGCAGGCGATGTCCTCGTCGCCATCGCGATCTACCCATTCGCCCGTGATGACGAAGCAGACCTCGGCCGGTCGCAAGGCGAGCAGCGCCTGGGCGGTGGCGCGCCCGAGAACCAGGCTGCCGGCGAACAGAGCGCGGCAGGAGCGGAAGCGCGCCAGGCCGCGAACTCCCGCGGCGGTGGTCTGGATCAGCGGTCGACCGGCGAGGTCGGCGCCCTGCAGAGCCGACGGCGAATTGCCGAAGTCGAAACCGGGTATCGGGTCGCCGCCGCCGACCGCGCCGGTGGTCAGTGCGTTTGCCAGGGTGCGTTGCAGGTGGAATGCTCCGGCGATCGTTTCCACCGGGTAGATGGCACTGGCACCGGCGGCAAAAGCGTAGGCCGCCGTCGAGAAGGAACGCAGTACGTCAATCACCACCACGGCATCGTCGGGATCGTGTTCTTGCGGATCGAGGCGATTCAGGAAAACGCGGCGAGTGCGCATGCTTGCTTCAATACCCCTCTGGCATGGCCCATGCAGAGCTCAAGGCGAATCAATGAACTCGCGCAGGTCGCGAACGAAGCGGTCGCGTTGCCACTGGTGCGGGGAGTGGTCGCTCCCTTCGTAGATGTGCAGGATGGCGCCGGCGATGCGGTTCTTGACGTAGTGCGCGGTCTCGCTACGGTAGTAATTGCTGTCGCCACCGTAGACCAGTAGTGCGGGGATGTCGATGCGCTCGAGAGCGTTGCGGTAGTCGGCTTCGGCAAGACTCTCCCAGCACGCGATCAACGGCGCCGGATCCTGCGCGCTCAGCCATTGCCGGGCTTTCTCCAGACCGTGCGCGTTCTCGTGATACTTCTGCCGGGCGCGCTCGTTGAGTCCCATGCCGCCAAGGCGGAGAACCGATTCGGCGAAGTCGTCTTCCAGCTGGCGCAGGAAGGCTTCCGACTGCTCGCGGTCGAACTTGCCGTAGATGCCATCGGACCAGGTGTCATCGGTGAGCAGTTTGGGCGATTGATCGATGAACACGACCTTGCGCAGATTCCGGCATCCGTGTTCCTCGATGTACTGCCAGAGGGTCAGAGCGCCCATCGAGTGGCCGACGACCACCCACTCGTCGAGCCGGTAGTGCTCGATCAGGTTGCACATGTCTTGCGCCATGCGCTGGACGGTCGGTGCCGTGTCCTGCGCAAGGCGGTGGCCGCCATGGCCGCGGGCATCCCATCGGAATACCCGGTGGTGCGCTGTCAGTTGCTCGAGGAAGGGCTGCCATTCGCGGTGGCTGGCGGTCCACCCGTGCAGCATGAGAATCGGCGAGCCAGCGCCAGAAATCTGGACGTGGATCTTTTCGCCATCGTCGGCAAAGAAATGCGTCATCGCAACGGACAAGCAGAAAAAGAGTCAGGGTGTCACAAGCGTGTGACAACGGCAACCATAAAGATCGGAAGAGCACACGTCTGAACTCCAGTCACTGACCAATCTCG
>ERZ761609.1918-NODE-1918-length-16783-cov-13.234577_pt1 | contig 16783 bp, 16 predicted proteins | sample MGYA00511163_ERZ761609 | MGnify/ENA primary metagenome ERZ761609 (study PRJEB28899, sample SAMN02445070) | bioreactor sludge metagenome | biome: EBPR sludge | place: Australia: Brisbane, Thorneside Wastewater Treatment Plant | collected 2011-12-16 ... | reverse complement strand
TACGAGATTGGTCAGTGACTGGAGTTCAGACGTGTGCTCTTCCGATCTCACAGGGTCGCGCTCGCAAACATCGCCGCCGCGTTTCCGGAAAAGCTTGAAGCCGAACGGCGCGCCATTGCGCGTGGCGCCTGGGAGAACCTCGGGCGCGTCGCCGCGGAGTATGCCCATCTGCACCACCTGTTCGACTGGGACGCGGACCAGCCGGACAAGCCCTCGCGCTGCGCGGTGGAAGGCATCGAGCATTTCATCGCGCTGCGCGACGACAACAGGCCGGGCATCATCTTTTCCGCCCATCTCGCCAACTGGGAACTGCCGGCGATCTGCGCTGCGACCTATGGCCTGAACGTCACGGCGGTCTTCCGCGCGCCGAACAATCCGGCCGTCAACCGCGTGGTGCATGCCGTCCGTTCCGGCACGATGGGCGGGCTGGAGGCGGCGCGGCAGGGCGCGGCCTTCGCCATGAAGGACGCGCTGGAGAAGGGTGGTCACCTCGGCATGCTGATCGACCAGCATTTCACGCGCGGCGTGGCTGTGCCGTTCTTCGGCCGGCCCGCCATGACCAATCCGATCATGGCGAAATTCGCCGAAGCCTTTGACTGTCCGGTGCATGGTGCGCGCGTGATCCGTTTGCCCGGCTATCGTTTCAAGCTCGAACTGACCCCGCCCCTGGAGCTGCCGCGCCATCCGGACGGGTCATTGGATGTTCCCGGCGCGATGGCGGCGATGACGGCCGTGGTCGAAGGCTGGGTGCGCGAGCACCCGGAGCAATGGCTGTGGATGCACCGGCGCTGGCGCACGCCGACGAAGTAGGGGGCTGAAGCTTGCCGCATCGGCCACGAAGCGCGTATGAACGGCCGGCGCAGGTCAGAGTCCGGAAACCGCTCGCGATGCAACAGACGCCAGATCCGGTTCCGGAAGGCAGGGCCGCTGCCGAGGCCGCTCCTGCACCTGTCAGCGAGACCGCCGCCTTCCGCCGCCGAACGGCGATGCAGCGCCTTGGCGCGCTCGCCAGCGCCGCGCTGTTCATCATGGCGCTGGTCGTGCTGTACCTCGTCATTTCGGAGCTTGATTTCGATGAGGTGAAAGCGGTCTTCGGGCGAACATCGCGCGAGCAGTTGCTGATGGCCTTGGGCCTGACCGTGCTCAGCTACCTGATGTTGACCGGCTACGATGCGCTCGCCCTGTGGCAACTGGCGAAAGGCCAGGTGCGCTACCGGCTGACCGCGCTGGCTTCCTTCACCAGCTTCGCCGTCAGCTTCACGCTCGGGTTTCCGCTGATCACCGCCGCGACCGTGCGCTACTGGGTCTACTCCGCCGTCGGTCTCGGGCCAGGCGTCATCGCCAGTCTGACCCTCATCGCCGGGCTCACTTTCTGGCTCGGCATGAGCGTTGTGCTCGGCCTGGTGATGATAGCGCAGCCCTTTGCGACTTCGGTGTTCACGCGCCTGCCGGCTCAGGTCAACGGCTATGTCGGGTTCGCCATTCTCTCTGCGATCTTTCTCTACACGGTCTGGATCGCCGCCCGGCCGCGGCATATCCGCATCCAGGGCTGGACGCTGCACCTGCCGCGCCTACGCGTGAGCCTGCTGCAGATGTTGCTCGGCGCGGTCGATGTCTGTGCGGCCTGCGGTGTGCTGTACGTGCTGCTGCCTGCCGGGCACGGCGTACCCTTCGCGGCGATGGTTGCGGCGTTCGTCTTTGCCTGCGTGCTCGGGATCGCCAGTCATGCGCCAGGCGGCATTGGCGTCTTCGAGGCAACGCTCCTGCTTGCGCTGCCCGGAATCCCGAAGGAGGCGCTGCTGGGATCAATCCTGATGTACCGGCTGTGCTATTACGTTCTGCCGTTCATCGCGGCGATCTGGCTGCTGGGCCTGCGGGAAATCTGGCTGCGCGCGCGACGATTGCGCAGCGAGATCAGCGGGAGCTGAGGCAGTGGCGGGTCGCTGGGTCCTTGCCGGTGCCATGGCGATCGCCGCTATCCTCTTCGGCGTGGCGATTGACGGGTGGAGTGGGCTGCTGATCGGTACGGTTGCGCTGGGCGCCGGTGGGGTCGCGGCAAAGCTGCTTTCAGGCCGGGGTGAACAGTCTGGTGCGTCTGCCGGCCACCAGTCGGCGCAGCCGGGCAATGCCGGCATGCAGGAGGCGCTAGAAACTGCGCCGCTGGCTGCCCTGCTGCTCGCCCGGGACACGACCATCCTGTTCGCCAACCGCGAGGCGCGCCGGCTGTTTCCATCCCTGCGGACCGGCGACCCTCTGTCCCTGCGTCTGCGCGTTCCCGAGGTGCTTGATGCGGTTGCAGCGACCCTGCGCGACCATGTGGCGCAGGGCACGGACTTTTCCGAGCGCCGTCCCGTGGAACGGTCCTTTCATGCCAGGACGTTCCCGCTGACGGCCGAATCCGGGAAAGCTCCGGCGCTGGCGGTCTTTCTGGAAGACGCGTCCGGGCTCAGGCGTGTGGAGGCGATGCGCTCCGACTTCGTCGCCAACGCCAGTCATGAACTGCGCACGCCGCTCGCCTCGATCCTCGGATTCATCGAGACCTTGCAGGGACCGGCGAGAAGGGATGCCGAGGCGCAGCAGAAGTTCCTGGCCATCATGGCTGATCAGGCGCGGCGCATGGCCCGTCTGGTCGATGACCTGCTGTCGCTATCGCGGATCCAACTGAAGGAACATATCCCGCCAACCGCGCGGGTGGACGTCCGGGGCGTTGTCGAGCAGATCGCGGATGCGCTTTCGGGACTGGCCCGGGAGCGTGGCGTCACTGTCGCGATCATGGCGAGCGGCCCGGCGGTGGTGGCCGGAGACCGCGACGATCTGCTGCGCGTCTTCGACAATCTGATCGAGAACGCCATCAAGTATGGCCGCTCCGGCGGCAAGGTCGACGTCTCGATCGAGGACGAGGCCGCAACGCCGGACATCGTCATCCGCGTTCGCGATTACGGGCCGGGGATCGATCCGCAGCACCTGCCACGCCTGACGGAGCGGTTCTACAGGGTCGATACGACGGTAAGCCGGGCGGAAGGCGGCACCGGGCTCGGTCTTGCCCTTGTCAAGCATATCGTCAACCGGCATCGCGGCAGGCTCGACATCGACAGCGAGCCGGGCATGGGCGCGACGTTCAGCGTCAGTCTGCCGCGGCCGAAATGACGACGCGCGAACCGTCATCAATCTGTTATGCGCTTGTCGTATTTCGCCACTGCATGAAAATGGCAGGGAGCGACCCGACATGGCGGCGCTGATCTGGATCGTCGAGGATGAAGAGGCGCTTTCGCTCCTGCTGCGCTACAATCTGGAGGCTGAAGGGTTTGCCGTCGAGGTCATCACGCGCGGCGACGACGCTGATGTCCGGCTGAAGGAACAGCAGCCCGACCTCTTGCTGCTCGACTGGATGCTGCCGGGCGTTTCCGGCATCGAGATATGTCGGCGCTTGCGGTCACGCGACGGCGGCGAGCGCTTGCCGATCATCATGCTCACGGCCCGCGGCGAGGAGGCCGAGCGCATTCGCGGCCTCAAGACCGGCGCCGATGATTACATGGTCAAGCCGTTCTCCATTCCTGAACTCATGGCGCGCGTACGGGCGCTGCTGCGCCGCGCCGCGCCGGAGCGCGTGACGACCATGCTCAGGATCGCGGATCTGGAGGTCAACCGGGAAACCCGACGGGTGCGGCGTGGCGGAAAGGAACTGCACCTCGGCCCCACCGAATACCGGCTGCTCGAATTCCTGATGAGCCGCCCCGGCCGCGTCTTCAGTCGCGAGCAACTTCTCGATGGCGTCTGGGGATCGGAGACCTACATCGACGATCGGACCGTCGACGTTCATGTCGGCCGCCTCAGGCGCGCGCTCAACACGACGGACCAGCGCGACCCGATCCGGACCGTGCGTGGCGCCGGTTACTCCTTCGACGAGACGTTCGGCGCTGCGGGCTGAATTCAGCGCGGCGCGAGCCTGCGGCGGTCCTGGGATGGCTGGAAGGCGACCCGGGCATGCGCCATGCAATACGGCTTGCCGACCTCGCAGTCGCCGCCGCAGAAGACGAAATCCGGCTGGAGCGGGTCGCCCATCGGCCAGCGGCAGGTGCCTTCCCGGAGTTCCATGATCGATATGCGCCGCGAAATCGGAACCACCACCTCCTCGGCCGGCCGGTAGGCCACGACGGCCTCGGTGTCGAGCAACTGCACGACGGCCAGGTTACCGCGGGCGATGGTCGTCACGCGCGGGGTTGCCCGGACCTGCGACCGGACCGTCTTGCGACTGCGTTGGGCTGTCGTCGAGGACGTCTTCACCCGTCCGGACAGGTGCAACCGGTGCACCTTGCCGATCACGGCATTGCGCGTGACGCCGCCGAGCTCGGCTGCGATCTGGCTGGCGCTCAGCCCTTCGCTCCAGAGCTTCTTCAGGCGTTCGATCCGTTCATCGGTCCAGGACATGACCTTCCTCTCAAGACATACCCGTTTGTGAATCCATCGCCGTCCGGCGCGATCCCGTTGCACCGGCCCAACCACTCACGCACAGACTGAAATTACTGAAGCGCCACGACATCTCGTGGGTGACGCAGACAACGCTACTAGATCGGGGAGCGTAGCGGCAGATTCCTTCAGCGCTTCACTTCAGTTTTCCCCAACGATCTCCTGTGGGAAAGATGGCCTCAGGTCAAGAGTCCGGCTTGCGCGATGCAATTGACCAGAACGGCCAAAAATGGGAAAAGAACGCGCCGCCGCCGAAATGCCGGCGGCTTTTTGCGTTCGGGGCCCCTGCGGACCCCAGATTCAGGAACGGACCATGACCAAGGCTGGTGGCGAAAAAAAGACAGAATCGGCAGTCCTGCCGACCTACGCGCGCGCTGACCTCCGGTTCGAGCGAGGCGAGGGGTCCTGGCTGATCACCGATACCGGCGACCGCTACCTGGATTGCGTCGGCGGCGTCGCGGTGAACGCGCTCGGCCATTGTCATCCGCATCTGGTCGAGACGCTGCAGAAGCAGGCGGCCAGGCTCTGGCATACGTCCAACCTCTTCCGCATCCCGGAAGGCGAGCGCCTCGCCCGCCGCCTGGCGGACCTGACGTTCGCCGACCAGATGTTCTTCACGAACTCGGGCGCCGAGGCGCTGGAATGCGCCATCAAGATGGCGCGCAAGTACCATGCGGTCACGGGTCATCCCGAGCGCTACCGGATCATCACCTTCGAAGGCGCGTTCCATGGCCGCACGTTGGCGACCATCGCGGCCGGTGGGAACAAGAAGTACCTGGAAGGATTCGGGCCGGAGATGCCGGGTTTCGATCAGGTGCCCCTGAACGACATCGACGCGGTGAAGACCAGGATCGGCGCCGAGACGGCCGGCATCCTGGTGGAGCCAGTGCAGGGCGAAGGCGGCGTGCGGTCGGCGACCCCGGCCTTCCTGCGCGAGCTGCGCCAGATCTGCGACGAAAACGGCCTGTTGCTGATCTTCGACGAGGTGCAATGCGGCATGGGTCGCACCGGGAAGCTGTTCGCGCATGAATGGCCCGGTATCGCTCCGGACATCATGGCCATAGCCAAGGCGATCGGCGGCGGTTTCCCGCTCGGCGCCTGTCTCTGCACCGCGGAAGCCGGCAAGGGCATGACCGCCGGCACGCATGGGTCCACCTATGGCGGCAATCCGATGGCCATGGCGGTCGGCAACGCCGTGCTCGACGTGATCGCGCAGGACGAGTTTCTGGCGGAGGTGCAGCGCAAGGCCCTGCTGTTCAAGCAGCGTCTGGCGGAGCTGAAGGACCGCTATCCCCGCATCATCGCCGAGATTCGCGGCGAGGGCCTGCTGCTTGGCCTCAAGGCCGTCGTGCCCAACACCGACCTCGTCGCCGCCGCGCGCGAGCAGCATCTGCTGGCCGCCGCCGCCGGCGAGAACGTGATGCGCCTGATGCCGCCGCTCAACATCACCGATCAGGACATCGCCGAAGTCTTGAAGCGGCTCGATGCCGCCTGCGCCGCGCTCGAAGGCAAGGCGCGGTCCGCCGCCTGAGGAAAGGGCAAGTATCATGCGCATGACCGCTCTCCGGCATTTTCTCGATCTCTCCGCACTCAGGCCGGACGAGTTCACCGGCATACTCTCGGCAGCAGCACGCATGAAGAAGCGCCGCGGTACGCCGGCAGCGGACCAGGATCGGCCGCTGGCTGGCAAGAAGATCGCCATGGTGTTCGAACAGCCCTCGCTGCGCACGCGCGTGTCCTTCGACGTCGGCATCCGCGAACTCGGAGGCGAGCCGCTGATGATCACCGGCAAGGAGATTGAACTGGGCGAGCGCGAGACCATTGCCGACACGGCGCGCGTGATGTCGCGTTATGTCGACGCCATCATGATCCGCATGCTGGATCACGCGCAGCTCTACGAACTGGCCGCCCATGCGACCGTGCCGGTGATCAACGGGCTCACCAAGCGCTCGCACCCCTGCCAGGTGACGGCGGACATCATGACCTTCGAGGAGCGCGTGGGTCCGCTCGCCGGGCGTACCGTGGCCTGGACCGGCGACGCGAACAACGTGCTTGCGTCTTGGGTTCAGGCATCGGCGCTGATCCCGTTCACCTTCAGGATCGCCACGCCGGAAGAACTGGCGCCCCGGCCCGAGCTGATCGCCGAGGCACGCAAGGCAGGCGGCAGGATCGAAGTCGGCCACGACCCGATCAAGGCAGTTGAAGGCGCGGACTGCGTCATCACGGACTGCTGGGTCTCGATGGGTGACAAGGACGAGGGGCGCCGGCACAACTTGCTGCGCCCGTTCCAGGTTAACCGCCGGCTGATGAGCGCCGCGAACCAGGGCGCGATCTTCATGCACTGCCTGCCGGCAACGCGTGGCGAGGAAGTCACGGATGAAGTGATGGACGGGCCGCAATCGGCCGTTTTCGACGAGGCGGAGAACCGCCTGCATGCCCAGAAGGCGGTGCTCGCCTGGGTTTTTGGCGCAGCGGTTTCCTGAAGATCCGTCATGAACGAGCCCCTGACCCGGTTCGTCTCCGATGCACCGGGAGCCGGAGACGACGCCGTGCTGCCCTTCCAGGTGGATGCGCTGGATGCGCGCGGGCGCCTTGTCCGTCTCGGTCCGGTTGTCGACACGATCCTGCATCGCCACGCCTATCCGGCCCAGGTCGCCCGGTTGCTGGGAGAGGCGATCGCGCTGACGGCGCTGCTAGGCGCGTCTCTCAAGTTCGATGGGAAATTCCAGCTTCAGACCCGCACGGACGGGCCGGTTGGCATGCTGGTCGTCGATTTCACCGCGCCGTCCAGCCTGCGGGCCTATGCGCGGTTCGAGGCGGACAGGATCGTGGCGGGGGCCGGGACCGCTTCCCTGCTCGGCAACGGACATCTGGCGCTGACGATCGACCAGGGTCCGCATATGCAGCGCTACCAGGGTGTGGTCCCGCTTGACGGGCAGGGGCTCGAAACGGCGGCGCACCAGTACTTCCTGCGATCGGAACAGATCCCCACGAAAGTGCGCCTCGCCGTTGCCGAAGAAACCACGCCGACCGACAGCGGACCGCGCGCGCGCTGGCGTGCCGGAGGGATCCTGATTCAGTTCCTGCCCAAGTCCGCGGACCGCCAGCGCCAGGCCGAGCTGGACCCCGGCGATGCGCCGCCTGGGACTGCGGCGGCGCCCTTTGCCGAAGACGACGCCTGGGTGGAGGCGCGGTCCCATGTCGAGACCGTCGAGGATCACGAACTGGTCGACCCCGCGATCAGCGGCGAGCGGCTGCTGTATCGCCTGTTCCACGAGCGCGGCGTAAGGGTGTTCGAGCGGAATCCACTGGTCGAGCGCTGCCGCTGTTCCTCGCAGCGCATCCTGGACATGCTGAAGAGCTTCTCAGCCGACGACCGACAGGCGATGGTCGGCGACGATGGCCGCATCGGCGTCACCTGCGAGTTCTGCTCGGTGCACTACGGTTTCGATCCGGCTGATGCCGAAAGCGCTAGTTGAGCTGGCGCTTCTCGAAGGGGCTGTCGAGCGAGAAGGCGGGAATCTGCACCTGAAATCGCCGGCCTTGTGCATCCACCATCTCATACTCTCCCACCATGATGCCCTGGGGCGTGGAAAGCGGACAGCCGGACGCGTAGCGGAACGTGTCGCCGGGCTTGAGAATGGGTTGTTCGCCCACCACACCGGGGCCGCGCACGTCCTGGCGTTGACCGTTGCCGTCGGTGATCTCCCAGTGCCTGTGGCGCAGCTGGACGGTCTCGTCGCCGTGATTTGTGATTTCCACGTCGTAGGTCCAGAAGTACTGGTTCTTCTCGGGCTGCGACCGGTCCTGCGAAAACTGCGGGCGGACCACGACCTCGATATCGTCGGTAACGGCGCGATACATGCTGGTTCAGTCCCTGGACTGCCTCCGGCGGACACTCTGCGTATTGTCGGGCATCGCCTGCATTTGGCAAGCCTGCCCGCTGGATACAGGAAAGGAATTGCATGCTGGATGGCGTGATGCGCCGGATCGTGACGCCGCCGCTGGACGGGATCGCGGCGTGGTGCGCGGCGCGAGGGATCGCGGCCAATGCCGTGACGTTGCTTGGCGCGGCCTTCGGCCTCGCCTGCGGTGCCTGCATCGCCGTCGGCTGGTTCATGCCGGCGCTTGCCTGTCTGGCGGCGAGCCGGATTGCGGACGGGCTGGATGGCGCCATTGCCCGGCGCAGCGGAATCACGGATTTCGGCGGCTACCTGGATATCGTCTGCGACTTCGTTTTCTACTCGAGCGTGCCGGTGGGTTTCGCCATCCTCGACTCCGGACGCTGCGCCGTCGCCGCCTCGCTGCTGCTGGCGAGCTTCTATCTCAATGGCGCGAGCTTCCTGGGGTTTTCGGCACTGGCAGCCAAGCGCGGCATGGACACGGATGTCCGGGGCCGCAAGTCGCTTTATTTTACCACGGGCCTCATGGAGGGCAGCGAGACCATCGCGTTTTTCGCGGCCTTCCTGATCTGGCCTGAGTACTTTCCCGTGCTGGCGCCGATCTTCACGGCGCTGTGCCTTGTCACCATGTTGGCCCGGATGGCGCTGGCCTGGCGCGTCTTCTCGGTGGAAGACTCCGGTCGCCGGCAAGGCTGAGCTTGCCGCCACATTCCCTGACGACTAGGGCTTTCGAAGGAGGATTTCAGCGCGTGACAGGCAGCAGCGGCATCCATTCGGACACGATGATCCTGGGACTGATTCAGTCCGGCACCATCCAGCTGGCAGCGCCCGTGGCGACCGGGCAGGTCCAGCCCGCCAGCCTCGATCTGCGTCTCGGCGCCCGTTGTTGGCGCATGAGGGCCAGCTTCCTGCCCGGTCCACAGCGACAGGTGCGCGAGCGGGTGGACGCGCTGGCGCTGCATGAGATCGACCTGACCAAGGGCGCGGTGCTTGAAACCGGCTGTGTGTATATCGCCGAACTCATGGAAAGCTTGGCGCTGCCCAAAGGGGTTTCGGCCTCCGCGAACCCCAAGAGTTCCACCGGCCGGCTCGATGTCTTCACCCGTGTCATCACCGACCGGGGCGCTGCCTTCGATGTGGTGCCGGAGGGCTATGCCGGGCCGCTCTATGCCGAAATTTCGCCGAAGACCTTTCCCGTGCTGGTGCGCACCGGCTCGCGCCTGTCGCAGATCCGCTTCCGCTCCGGCACGCCACGCCTCGACGATGCCGAATTGTCGGCGCTGAACGCACGCGAGGCGCTGGTCAGCGGTGGCCGGCATCCGATTGCCGGGGGCGTCGCGGTCAGCGTCGACCTTTCCGGTTTCGACGCCGGCGGCCTGATCGGCTACCGCGGAAAGCGCCACACCGGCCTTGTCGATGTGGACAGGGTGGGCGGCTGCCGCATCTTGGACTACTGGGAGCCGCTGACGGCGGATGGAACCGGTGCGCTCGTGCTGGACCCGAGCGAGTTCTACATCCTTGCGTCCAAGGAAGCCGTGCATGTACCCCCGGATTACGCGGCGGAAATGGTGCCCTTCGATCCACTCGTTGGAGAATTCCGCGTGCACTACGCCGGCTTTTTCGACCCCGGTTTCGGCCATGCCGGCGCGGGCGGGGCCGGCTCGCGCGCGGTGCTGGAGGTGCGCTCGCACGACGTGCCTTTCATCATTGAGGATGGGCAGATCGTCGGGCGCCTCGTCTACGAGCACATGGCGGAACGACCGGCGACGCTCTATGGTGCCGGCCTCAGTTCCAACTATCAGGCGCAGGGCCTGAAACTGTCGAAGCATTTCCGCTGACGGGTTGCGGCGGGCTGGCGAACCGGCTTATATCGCGGTGCGGGCGGGCGTAGTTCAGTGGTAGAACGACAGCTTCCCAAGCTGTATGTCGTGGGTTCGATTCCCATCGCCCGCTCCAGATCATCCCGGATATCACGACGACGGAACACGCTGGAGCGCACTTGGGCCGGTTGCGGAGCGCGCCTTGTGCGCCCGAAAACGGACCTGATCGCATCCGTGAGCTTCCACCAGGGCCAGCGCCTGAATCGCCTGTGGGCGCTTCGGGCAGCGCCGCCGTCGCGCGATACTTCCTGGCTTGTCGGCAGAAGTGCCGCCGACGATCCCTGGGCGGCGTCGGTGCCTTGATCGTGCCGATGCAGTGTTGACCAGCGACACCTGTCGTTTCAGCGCTATGCTGGAACCGGTTTCGAAGGAGTCGTTCGATTGCTTACCCTCCGCCAGATCGAGGTCATCCGCGCCATAATGGTGACGGGCACGGTCGGCGGCGCCGCGCGGCTGCTGCACGTCTCAGCGCCCGGCGTCAGCCGCACCATGAAGCACGCCGAGAGCGTCGTGGGCATCAAGCTGTTCTCCCGGAAGGGCGGGCGCTATACGCCGACGCGCGAAGCCTCCGACATCTTCGGCCAGATCAACGCCGTCTATGACAAGGTGGAGGATCTGCAGTTCGTCATCGATCGCATGAAGAAGGGCGAGGAAGCGGAACTGAGGATCGGATCGGTGCCAAGCCTGTCGAATGTGATGGTGCCACGCGCCATTGCCGACATCCGGAGCGCCTACCCGAGCCTCAGGATCGATTTCGATGTGCTCAAGATCGAGGATGCCATCGACTATCTGCTGCTGGGAAAGGGTGAAGTCGTGGCGATGAGCTACAGGATCGAGCATCCGATGCTCTCGTTCCAGCCGCTCGCCACGGGGAGGCTCAAATGCATCGTCCCGGCCGGCCATCCTTTTGGCGGAAGGAAGCGCATTTCCGCGCAAGAGATTGCGGATCATCCGCTGATCGGCATCGACCCGAACGATCCCTACGGGCGCATCATGGCCGGTATTTTTGCGGCAAGTGCCGCGAAGTATGACGTGACCATACGGGCGCGCTTCGGCTCGACCGTTTGCGCGCTGGTGACCAACGGCCTTGGCATCGCTGTCATTGATGAATTCACTCTGGCCGGAGGCAACTGGCCTGGCCTTCGCGCGCTCGACATTGAGGAGCCGACCGCCTTTCAGACCTACATTGCCATGCGCCGCGATGCCGCGCTCACCGGGTACTGCGAAGCGTTCGTCACAAGGCTGCGCCATCACATGCAGGCGCTGTCACCGGGAAAGCCGGCGTTGGGTGGGGTAGGCCGCAGCGGCAAAAATTAACATCATGTTTGGCGCAAAAGCATTCTTGGTATTTGACCGCATCTTGGGCTTCTGCCAACTCTAGCGCGCCTGGGTCATCTGCGAGCGGCGCAGCCCGAAACAGCGACAGAGAGCCGGGCGTGGAGGAACTCAGGGAGATCGCATGATGCGTCACATGTTCAAACTGGCAGCTTTGGCTGCCGCCTTGGCCGCTTTTGCAGCGCCGGCGTCCGCGCAGCCTTACCCAAACCAGGATATCCAGGGCGTGATCCAGTGGGGCGCGGGCGGCAGCACGGACGTTGTGGTGCGCGCTGTCACGCCCCATGCCGAGAAGGTTCTCGGGCGTTCGGTCATCATGACCAACCGCACCGGCGGTGTCGGCGCGATCGCGATGAAGTTCGTGCAGTCCCAGAAGTCCGACGGCTACACCCTGCTGATGGGCGCGGAGAACCCGCAACTCTACAAGGTCATGGGCCTTTCCGACACCGACTACACCGACAGTTTCACCACCATCAATCTGCTCGCCCGTGGCATTCCGATCCTGGTGGCCAACAAGGATGCGCCGTTCAATACGGCGAAGGAACTCGAAGCCTATGCCAAGGCAAACCCGGGCAAGGTCAAGGTCGGCTCGACCGGTCCCGGCGGCCTGCCTTCGGTCGTCATGGCCATGCTCGGTACGCAGGTGAAGCTTGACCTGACTGCGGTCCCCTATGACGGCGACGGCCCGGCCCTGACCGCCCTCCAGGGCGGCGCCATCGACCTGATGCCGGCCGTTCTTGGCGCCGCGATCGAACATATCAAGGCCGGTCGCATGAAGCCGATCGCGGTGATCGACACCGCCGCGAACCCGGCATTGCCGAACGTGAAGCCGATCGTCGCGGATTATCCCGGCTTTTCCAAGCTGCTGCCCTGGGGTCCCTTCTTCGGCATCTTCGTCAAGAAGGACACGCCGAAGGATGTCGTCGACAAGCTTGTCCAGGCCTTTAATCAGGGTGCCAAGCACCCGGACTTCGTCAAGCTGATCGACGACCGCGGCTTCAAGATGATGAACATCGCCGGCGCCGAAGCGGATGACTTCCTGAAGCGGTGGCAGGCAAACACATCGTGGATCGTGTTCGATGCCGGCATCGCCAAGAAGTCGCCGGCCGAGTTCAACATTCCGAAGCCCTGATCTGAACAAGGGGCGGCAAAGCGAAGGGCTTTGCCGCCTTTTCCTCTTCACAGGCTAAAACGGAACGCGCCATGGATCCGCAACCCACGCGGCGCCCGGGGGAGACCGTGTTCACGGTCATGATGCTGCTGCTCAGCATCTTCCTCCTGTGGAACGCCTACAAGATATCCGGATTTTCGTCGAAGAGTTCACCCGGAGCGTTTCCCCTCGCTGCGACCCTCGTCATGGTCGTCGCCGGGCTTGTGGCCGTGTTCAACACGCTGCGCCTGCCTGAGGGCCCGAAGGGCTTTTCCGCCTTCCGGTCGCAGGTCGCACCCAACCTCGTCCTTGCCTTCGCCGGCCTGATCCTTTTCTACGGCCTGGCGCTGGAGTCGGTGGGATTCATCCTGACCTCGCTCGCCTTCCTGTTTGCCGGCATGCTGCTGCTGCACAGGCAAGGTATTGGCCGGTCGCTGATGTATTCCGTGCTCTCGCTTGCGCTCGTCTACGTGACCTTCCGGCTCGTCTTCAAGGTCGTCCTGCCGGAGGGCATCATCCCGGAGCGGCGCATCCTGGCCGAGATTGGTGCCGTCCTTGGCCCCTATCTGGGGGTGCGGTGATGGAAGCGCTCAAGTATTTCACGATGGCCTGGTTCGATCCGAACCTTCTGTTCCTGACGGCCATCGGCACCTTTGCCGGAATCTATATCGGGGCAATCCCCGGCCTTTCCGTGACGATGGCCGTGTCGATCCTGATCGGCTTCACCTTTTCCTGGGAAGTCAACAGCGCGCTCGCGCTTATCGCCGGGATCTTCACCGGCGGCGTCTACGGCGGGTCGCGTACCGCGATCCTGCTCAACATTCCCGGCGCGCCCGCCGCGATCGCCACCGGCTTCGATGGCTATCCGCTCGCCAAGAAGGGCGAGGCAGGCAACGCCATCGGCATCTCGACGGTCATGTCGGTCATCGGCGGCTTCTTTGGCATCCTCGTTCTGGCCGTCGGAGCACCGATCATCTCGGAGTTCGCCGTCAGGGTGCAGCCGCGCGACTACCTGCTTCTGGCCCTCATGGGCGTACTCCTCGTCGGCGCTCTGTCGGGCGAAAGCCTGGCGAAAGGCATCTGGGCCGCAGCCTTCGGCATGGTTCTCGGTTCCGTTGGGCTCGATCCGTTGACGGTCGAGGAGCGCTTCACCTTTGGCCTGCCGCAGTTGACCAACGGTATCTCGGCGATCGCCGTGATGATCGGCATGTTCGGCCTGTCCGAGGCGCTGATCCTGCTGCACGACCTCGACAAGAAGGCAATCAAGCAACGCGTGGACAACATCGTTCCGAAGTGGTCGGACATCAAGAAGTACTTCGGCCTGTCGATGCAGTCCTCCGCCATCGGCGTCACGGTCGGGGCCTTGCCGGGTACGGGCGGCGACATCGCCGCCCTGCTTGCCTATGACCATGCCAAGCGCGTGACCAAGAACCCGGAAGTGCCGTTCGGGCAAGGCGCGAAGGAAGGCATCGTCGCGCCGGAAGCGGCAAACAATGCGGCGGTCGGAGGGTCCTATATCCCCATGCTCACCCTCGGCATCCCCGGCGATGCGGTGACGGCGGTCATCATCGGCGCCCTGTTCATCAAGGGCCTCAATCCCGGCCCGCTGATGCTGATCGAGAAGCCGCATATGTTCTGGTTCACGGTCGGCAACCTGACGCTCGCCAACTGCTTCCTGCTGATTTTCGGGCTGACCGGAATCAAGATCTTCGCAAAGATCGTCGAAATCCCGAAAGGTGTTCTGCTGCCCCTGATCGTGCTTCTGTCGGTGGTGGGCGCCTACTCCATAAACAACTCGGCTGACGACGTGTTGTGGATGATCGCCTTCGGTGTGTTCGGTTACTTCCTCAAGCTCTACGGTTATCAGACCGGGCCGCTGATCCTCGGCATCATTCTGGCCAGGCTGATTGACGACAACTGGCGCCGCGCCATCATCTCGGAACGAGGCGACATGACCGCCTTCTTCCTGAACCTCGTCTCCAGCCCGCTTTCGGCAATCCTGCTGGGCATCATCGTGGCTGTTCTGCTGTCGAAGACGCCGTTGTGGCCCAAGCGAGCGCAAACCAAGGCAAGAGCGGAGGGGTCGACATGAGCCGGGATCGGTTTCTGGTTGGACTGCTCGGCGCGAACATCGCGAAGTCGCTGTCGCCGGCGCTGCATGAGGACGCCTTCGACGCCCACGGCCTGCGCGGCCACTACCATCTGATGGATGCCGATCGGATCCCTTTCCGGCGCCTGGAACAGGCCCTGGCCGCCGTTAAGGGTTTGGGATTCGCCGGCGTGAATGTCACGTTCCCGTTCAAGCAGGCGGTCGTGCCCTTGCTGGACGAGGTTTCGGCTGATGCGCGCCAGATCGGCGCCGTCAACACCGTGACCATCGACGCGAGCGGGCGCACGGCCGGGTTCAATACTGACCGCAGCGGGTTTCGCCGCAGTGTCGAAGAGGCCTTCGGTCCGGCCTTTGTGGCGGGCAAGCGGGTGGTCCTGGTCGGCGCCGGTGGCGCGGGGCGTGCCGTCGCCTTCGCGCTCATGGACCTCAAGGCATCTCATGTGGCGATCCACGATGTCGACAGCCAGCGCGCGACGGCGACGGTCGCCGACCTGATGACGCATTACGGCGCCGGGTGCTGCAGCTATGCGGCGCATCTGGCGGACGCCATCGCGGGCGCCGCCGGCGTGGTGAATGCGACGCCGATCGGCATGCTCGGCATGCCCGGCAACCCGGTTCCCATGGAGGCCGTGCGCCAGCATCATTTCGTCGCCGACGTCATCTACACGCCGATGGAGACGGCGCTTATCGCGGCAGCACGCCGCAAGGGCTGCCAGGTGCTGACGGGCGGGGGCATGTGCGTGCACCAGGCCGCCGATGCGTTTCGGTTGTTCACCGGCCTGGAACCCGATGTCCGCCGCATGGCGACGACCTTCGCGCGGGCGCTGGCGCAGCGTGATAGCGCTTTGGCGAAATCGGCCTAGGGCTTCCGGCTTGAAACCAAGGAGCACGCTATGAAACTCTCGATCGCCACGGTGTGCCTCAGTGGTGACCTCAGGGTAAAGCTCGAAGCCATCGCCGCCGCCGGCCTGCGTGGGGTCGAGATCTTCGAGAACGACCTGCTGACCTTCGACGGCACCCCTTCGGATGTCCGGCGCATGGCAGCCGACCTTGGCCTTGAGATCGTCGCCTTCCAACCCTTCCGCGATTTCGAGGGGTTGCCGCCGGTCAAGCGCGAGCGGGCGTTCGCCAGGGCCGAGCGCAAGTTTGATCTGATGGCGGAACTCGGCTGCTCGCTCATGCTGATCTGCTCCAATGTCGCTCCCGACAGTATCGGCGGCATCGCGCGCGCAGCCGATGATTTCAAGGCACTGGGAGAGCGCGCCGTTCGGCGTGGCTTTCGCGTCGGTTTTGAAGCCTTGTCATGGGGACGGCACATCAACGACTACCGGGACTCCTGGGAAGTTGTGCGGCGCGCCGATCATCCCGCGATCGGCCTTGTTCTCGACAGCTTCCACATCGCCGCGCGGCGTACCGACATGGCGACGATCCGCAATATCCCGGGAGATCGGATCTTCCTGGTCCAGCTTGCCGATGCGCCCATGCTGAACATGGACTATCTCACCTGGGGGCGCCATTTCCGCAGCTTTCCTGGACAGGGCGAAATGCCGCTCGCGGATTTCATGGAAGCGCTCGCCGCGACCGGATACGATGGCATCCTGTCGCTGGAGATTTTCAACGACCAGTTTCGGGCAGGCTCCGCCAGGCCGGTGGCCGTCGACGGACACCGGTCGTTGATCTATGCGCTCGATCACCTCGCCACCACGACCGGCCGGCGGCTGCCCGGCCTGCCGCAGATGCCTCCGAGGGCGCGCTGCGTCGGCACCGAGTTCATCGAGTTCGCTGTCGACGCGCGCTCCGCGCCGCAGCTTGAGCGGCTGCTCGGCGGGCTCGGGTTTCGGCGGACAGGGCGACACAGGTCGAAAGCGGTGTCACGCTGGCAGCAAGGGGACATCAATCTGGTCGTCAACGCGGATGCCAACGGCTTTGCCCATGCCTT
>ERZ761609.1915-NODE-1915-length-16803-cov-9.610998_pt1 | contig 16803 bp, 16 predicted proteins | sample MGYA00511163_ERZ761609 | MGnify/ENA primary metagenome ERZ761609 (study PRJEB28899, sample SAMN02445070) | bioreactor sludge metagenome | biome: EBPR sludge | place: Australia: Brisbane, Thorneside Wastewater Treatment Plant | collected 2011-12-16 ... | reverse complement strand
GAAAAAAAATGGCGGCGGATAAAAGACGAGCCGAAAATTAAAAACAAGCTACTGGGCGTTTTCGAAGACCAAGATGCGGCGGGCGCGTTTTTTTCCGGCGCGCTGGAAACGCTTTGCGCGCTGCAAGCGGCGGCGGCAGATTTTGATTTCAAATCGGGTTTGATACACGGGGATTTGCGGCTGGATAATATCCTGCTGACGGACGCGCGCACATATATTGTCGATTGGCCGAATGCCTGCCGCGGGCCCGTGGTTTTTGATGTTCTGATGCTGTCGGTGCATCTGGAGGCGATGGGCTTTGGCCCTGCCGAAGAATTTTTGTCTTTATATGATGCAGAGGCAGGCACGGGCTTTGCACAGACAAATGGCGAAGAGCTGATAATCATGGCCGCAAGCATGGCCGGATTTTTTGCCGATCAGGTTTACAGGGCGGTGCCGGAAAAGATGCCGCGTCTGCGCTGGATGCAAAAATCCTTATTTTTCGGGCTGTTAAGCCTGATGCATCGCCATGGGCGAATCGAATCACCCCCGCGTATGTCGGGGCTGCGCCATATTTGACAGCTGATTATTTGAACTGTTGTTCAGCGCAGCATGGCAAAAAATGCCTATTTGATTACATAACTATAATATTTTGCTGCTTTTTGCGTCAAAAACACCGGATGTTAACCACCCCTGCCGCATGATGAAGGTGCTAGGGGAAAAGCTGCCTGCTCGGATAACAAAGACACGGACCAAAAGATACCTGACGGGGGACTACACAGGTATCGACGGCCTCAAGGCCGACACTACCGCAAACTTTGACTTCGAAGCAGCCAAGGGAAAAAGGTGTGTAGATGGCAAACGACGTAGATAAAGACAGCGACTTCAAACTGCCGAAACCGGACAAGCGCCGTTTTCGTCATACAGCAGGCCGCCTGCGTGATGGCAAACATCTGTCGCACCGCGCAAGCCTTGACTGGCGTTTGGACCAGCGCACCGTTTGCGACAAATCGGAAAGCCCCGCGACCATCGTGCCGACCGAAGAGTTGCGCGCAAGCCTGATGCAAAGCCGCACAGCCGAAGAGCTGATGTCGGGCGCTGCCGCTGAAAACCTCAACATTGTATATGATGCGCAAGTACCGGCATCGCAGTTTTATCCGCCGCGCGAAGGCCGCGGTGCGACGATTACGCTGAACCCGTTCCGCCCGCGCGGCGATTTGCTGAATATGCTGGCGCGTGAACTGCGCCGCAACTGGCAGCATTTCCACGGCGCGCTGGTGAACCCGATGGACTATGAGCCGGATGAGGCCATTCTGGTCAACCGCGCGCAGCAGGCCGATGTTTTGATGGTTTCCATCAAGGTGGCGTGGGAGCTGAAACTGGGCGGCAATAGCGAGGCCTGGGATTTCCTGGTCGGCTCGCCCATGTCGGATGTCAGCCGTACATTTGAAATCAAGGCGCAGACGGATTTCCGCAGCCTGAACAACGGCGAGGCTTCGCGCGCTGCCTACGATAAATTTTTCGAAGACAGCCGCACGAAAATCCATGACAAACGCATCATTCACCAGATGCTGCTGGACGAAGCGGGCTATATGAAGTCGCAAAAAGAGCGCAGCCGCGTATCCATGGATTTGTTCCAGCGTCTGGGCGAGCTGCCGCATGGCCGCAACTACCTGTCGATGAGCGCGCAGCGCACGCCGATGGATACCTGCTATGCAACGGTCGAAGACCGCTCCAACGCCAACTTCCTGTGGTTCATCAAGTTCGAGCGCAGCTTTCAGGAGAAAGAGCGCCAGATGATTGAAGAATCCGTCAAGCTGTCTGCGGAAGTTGTCGATTTCGCCCGCTTTGCGAATGCGGCGCGTCGCGGCGGCAACGCCGAACAGGCATAGGGTTCCGCATGACCGCGGGCGTTTCATCATCGCCGCGCATCGCCTTTCCGCTATCGGTTTTTTTGCAGCACGATGCGCAGGATGCTGCGTTGCCTGCGGGCATGGGGCTTCAGGCAAAAATCTTTGCCGATGCGGTTCAGCAAGTTTGCTCGTTCCTTTTGCATGCACCAAGTGGGCGCGCGCTTTTGCGCGCGGCTGTGCTGCGGGGCGTGCATATCGGCCTTGACCCGCTTTTGGAGCCGCAAACAAGTTTTTACTACCCGCTGCAAAAGCGGCTTGATATCGGCTACCAGCCGTCATCATTGTTATCTTCGCAAAAAGGCATCAGCCTTTATCTGGCGAGCATCATTGGCGGGCTGCGGCGCATCTGGCAACATAGCCGTGCGCTGACGCCGGATACAAGACTAAAGCCGGAAGACTTTTTGCGCTACTGCCGCGCCTTTGAAGCGGATGTTTGCGCCATCACCCATCTTGCTGCGTGGGAATTGCGTGCGGCGGGCCCGTGTTTTTTCTGGCGGCATTTGCTGGCGGCGGCAGATGGTGATGTATCCGTTTCCTTTGCCCGCACCGCCGCCGCACACCCGCGGCATCAGTTCGACGGCACGGCGCTGCGCGCGGCGTTTCTGGAATGGTTCGAGGTGGCGGAGCGTGTGGACGCCTGCGACCATCTGGCGCTTGAAATGATGGATATGGCGCTTTTGGGGGCGCGTGGTGCCGCGCAGGATATCGGGCGTATGAAACTGGACACCGCGCGGCTCTGCCAGCTGGGGGTTATGCCGCAGGGCGGAAACTATCTGGGCGGTATGCGTTTTCGCGCCCCGCAAATGCGCCGCGGCTGTGACCCATTCAACCGGACACATTTGAAACATATCGAGCGGGATATTTGTTATCTTTCTGAAAACCAAGAGAGTTTTTGATAACTTTTGACATATCGCCGGAATCGCCGTAGTGTTAACGCATCGTTAACAATTAGTTTTTTCGGGGTTTCGTCATGGCGAATGAAAACACGTTTAAAGAGTCCAAACTGAAATCCGCGTTTCAGGGCGTTGTCGGCGGGCTTTATGCCGCCATCGGCGAAGACCCGAACATGGGCATGCAAACCGCCGGCTACGTTTATGACCGCGCGAAGCTTGCCAAAGACCAGGCTGTGCAAGGTCTGAAAACGAAATTTGCCTAACGCATAGGGCAGCGCAAACGCGCGCCTGTATCGTTTCTTTGTAAAGTGGAAGCCCGCTTACTGCATATCCAGTAGGTGGGCTTCTCCTCTTTTGGTGAGCCATTCGCGCGTCATCAGCATGGCGTTTTCACGGTCACGGCGGTTGAGACGGCCATAGACGGAATCGCGGTCGCGGCGCGCAGCGTCTTTTTCCGGCCCATCCGGATAATTGATAAGCGCAAGCTGAAGCCACATCAGCGCTTTGATGCTGTCCTGCGGGGTGCCCGCGCCGGTGAACGTCATAACCCCGATATGGTGCTGTGCCAGCGCGCGGCCCTGGTCAGCGACGGGCAGAAGCATTTCATAGGCTTTTGTCGGGTCTTTTTGCACGCCCTGGCCGAGGTTGTACATGATGCCCAGAATTTCTTTGGCGCCCATGTGGCCGCCGCTGGCCAGCAGTTCAAGGTGCGGCAGCGCGCGTTCATACTGCCCGTCTTTGTAAAGCTTCAGCACCGCTTCGTAGGTCAGCGCGACGGGCTTGCCTTCGTCATCCATCGGGTCTTTTTCAAGAACCTCATCGTCTTCTTTCTTTTCTTCGAGCAGAAGCCCTTTGCGCACGCTTTGGTATTCGGACACGTCCGGCATGGTGTCGCTGCGGTTGCCCAGTTCGAAAACGGATTCCTGCGCAAAGGCGGGCGCGGCCGCGGCAAGCGGCATCAGCGCGAGGGCGGAAACGGTCAGGAGCGGTATCAGAACACGGGTCATGACGGAATAATCCTTGGGTTTAATCGCTGGTTTAATTATAGGCCTTTTTGTGAAAAAAACAAAATGGCCGCAGCTTATGCGGGTTTTTGCAAGACCAGTGCGCGCCACTCGCCAAGCTCGATTTTATCGACCAGCTTAAGGCCAAGGGCGGTATGGGCGGCGGTCACATCTGCTTCCTGACGGGCCAGCAGGCCGGAGAGAACGGCAAAGCCGCCCGGCAACAAAACGGCGTTCAGATCGCCCGCCATGTCAATCAGCGGCTGCGCAAGGATATTGGCGGCAATCAGGTCATAAGGCGCGTGCGCGCGCGCCATGGGGGCGGCGTAGCCATCGCCTGCCTGCATGGAAATCAAATCCGCCGCGCCGTTCATGGCGGCATGGCGTTCGGTCACGACGATGGATTCAGGGTCGATATCTACGGCGGTTGCGCGTATATCCGGCCAGATTTTGACCATGCCAATCGCCAGAATCCCGCTGCCGCAGCCCATATCGAGGCCGTTTCTGAAGGTGTGGTTTGCCGAAAGGCGGTCAAGCGCCATCAGGCAGCCCTTGGTGGTTTCATGCTCCCCGCTGCCGAAAGCCGTTGCAGCATCGATGCAAAGCGGTACCAGACCTGCGGGTTTTTCGCCCGTGTAGTGGGAACCGTAAACAAAAAACCGCCCCGCTGTCACAGGGGGGAAATTGTCATGCACATGGCGCAGCCAGTCTTTTTCCGGCAATTTTTCGGCGCTGAGCGCGAGGCCTGCGGTGATGTCTTCGAACCCGCCTTCGGCGGCGGCCATATCGACCTGCGCCTTTATCATCGCAAGGTCGGGCTCCCCGTAGGTTGTGAGGGAAACCGTCCAGCGGTCACCGTCGGCCGCCTCTTCGTTGCGAAGGAATACGGAAAGACCGAGTTCTTCGAGCGCCGCGCCGATTTTTTCGGCCACATCGCCTGTCACTTTTTGTCCAAAATCAAAACTGACTTTGTAAAGCAGGTGCGGAATGATGTTGTCGTAGTCGATAAGCGGGTGGCTGGACATGCGCGTTTCCTCGGCGTTTTTCCCGTGCGGGATTATCTTGCGGCAATCATTCTTGATATTGGCGGCTTTGTCTATCATATTATTCATACAATGTATCTGATTTAACGGGGTTTTTATGCAGCACAACGTGGTTATCGCCGGATATGTCCGCACGCCGTTTCACTTCGCCGGCAAGGGCGACCTCGCAGGCGTTCGGCCTGACGACATGGCGGCCATCGCCGTGCGTGCGCTGGTTCAAAAAACCGGCGTGAATGCGCGGGAGATTGAAGACCTTATCCTCGGCTGCGCTTTCCCGGAAGGCGAGCAGGGTTTTAACGTCGCGCGCATCGTTGCGAATATCGCGGAGCTGCCGCTGACAGTGGCCGGCACGACAGTCAACCGTTTCTGCGGCTCGTCCATGCAGTCCATTCACATGGCGGCAGGGGCTATACAAATGGGCGCAGGTCATGCGTTTATTTGCGGCGGCGTCGAAAGCATGTCGCGCATTCCGATGGGCGGTTTCAACCCGCTGCCGAACCCAGCGCTGGCCGAGACATTCCCGCAAGCCTATATCGGCATGGGGGAGACGGCGGAAAATCTGGCGCGCAAATATTCCATCAGCCGCCAGCGTCAGGAAGCCTTCGCCGTATCGTCGCAGCAAAAAGCCGCCGCCGCGCGCGCCGCAGGCAAGCTGCAGGATGAAATCACACCGGTCACCGCCCCAGACGGCAGCGTTGTCAGCGAAGACGGCTGCATCCGTGCGGATACAACGCTGGACGCGCTTGCAGGGCTTAAACCCGCATTCGATGCGGAGGGCAGCGTGACCGCGGGCACATCATCGCCGCTGACAGACGGTGCGGTGGCCACATTGATTACGACCGAAGAATTCGCCAAGGCAAACGGGCTTCATATCATGGCGCGCGTGCGCAGCATGGCGGTTTCCGGCTGCGCGCCCGAAATCATGGGCATCGGCCCTGTTGATGCGTCGCGCAAGGCGCTGAAGCGTGCGGGCTTGAGCATCGAAGATATTGATATTATCGAGCTCAACGAAGCTTTCGCCGCGCAGGCGCTGTCTGTGCTGCAGGAACTGGGCGCGGATGAATCGCGCGTGAATCTGGATGGCGGCGCGATTGCGCTGGGTCACCCGCTCGGCGCATCGGGCGGGCGTATCACGGGCAAGGCGGCCAGCCTTTTGAAACGCGAGGGTAAAAAACTCGCGCTGGCGACCATGTGCATCGGCGGCGGCCAGGGGATTGCGACCATTCTGGAAGCGGTCTGATAGGCATGAACGATATTTCAAAACTGCCGAAGGTTGATTTGCACATTCACCTCGAAGGCTCCATCACGCCCGCGATGGTGCGCAAGCTGGCGGATAAAAACGGGATTGAAATACCGGCGGGGCTGTTCGACGCCAGCGGTGAAAATTTCCATTGGCCGGATGACGGCACGGCGGCAGGCGCGCTGAAAGGCTTCGTCGAAGCCTACGACAAGGCAACGTCCGTGATGCGCGGGGTGGAAGATTTCGAAGCCGTCACCTATGACTACTTCGCCCGCAGCGCGGCCGAGGGCTGTATCTATGCGGAGCCGATTATTTCCGCCGAACATGGCGCCATGGCGGGATTGAGCTACGCCGAAATGATGGCCGCGATTACCGCAGGGTATGAGCGTGCCAAAGCCGAAACGGGTATCGAGGCGCGTTTTATCGCGACCTGCGTGCGCCATTACGGCCCCGCGGCCGCCATTCACGTCGCCGAAATCACGCGCGACAATCCGCATCCGCTGGTCACGGCCTTTGGCATGGCGGGGGATGAAAATGCGCATAGCGTGGCGGATTTCAAGGCCGCGTATGACATCGCCGCGCTGCCGTACCGCAACGCCCATGCAGGCGAAGCGGCAGGGGCGGAGAGCATCCGCGCCGCGCGGGAGCTTCTGGGCGTACGCCGTTTCGGCCACATGGTGCGCGCGATTGAAGACGCCGCACTGATGCAGGAGCAGCTGAAGATTAATGCGGTGCCGGAGGTCTGCGTCTCCAGCAATCTTTGCCTGAAAGTCTATCCGAATTACGCATCGCATCCGCTGCGCAAGTTTTTTGATGCGGGGTTGAAAGTCACGCTCGGCAGCGATGACCCGACATTCTTCGGCACATCTATCGGCCGCGAATACCAGATAGCGCACGAGCATTTTGGGTTTACAGTAGCCGAGCTTTTGCAAATCAGCCGCAATGCAATCGAAGAAGCCTTCTGTGATGAACAGACGCGGGCGAAGCTTTTACAGCGTATTCATGGTTATCGGGCTTGAGGCCTGGGCAACATCCGTTTCTCTATTTACGGGTCTTAGGTGCACTTACGGCAAAGTTTAAAGCTGTAAAGGCTCGGGGGACAGCCACCAGTGTGCGTGAGCAGGCCAGTTTGTATCTGGCAGCAGGGCATATTGAGAGCGTAGTAGGCTCTTTTAATGAAAAAAGCCGTGTGTCCCCCATAAAGAGAAAATGTAAAGAGAAATGCCAGAGGCACATAGGCGGCGGTTTTTATGGTGAGCGCGCGCCTTTTTTTAAACAAGAAGGCGATAGCTAGTAAAGAAGTGAGTGCCGCGAAGTCGAGCGCAAGCCGGTTTTCAAACTCTTTCTGGTCGTGCGCGCGGCTGTAGTCAGGCCAGCCTTTGGGATAATGTCCGTCAAGCAAATGGGCGAGTGGAAAAAAGGAAGGCAAGAAGCTTGCAGCCAGAACAGCGGTTGCGGCAAAAAAGTGAAACCTAGAAAGAGATGCATTTGAATCTTTTGTTGTGAGGCTTCTTGTTTTCATGAAGCTTTGAGCACAGCTAACCACATACCAAACAATGAAGAAACAAAGCACGCTCTTAAAGAGGCTGTATGCTCCGTTGGAGGCCAAGTTGCAGCCAGCATGTGCGGCGGTGGCGGGAAAGAAAAGCAGAATAAAAACGAGCGCTATGACGGTGAGAGGGGATGCCGCCATATAAAAGGGCTGTCTGTGCATCAAATCGTCCGCGTTTGCGGCGCGATGGTTTTTTCGACGGCTTTTACGAGCGCACCGCCGAGGGCGGGGTCGAGGGCGACGATGTCGGCGCCGGCGCCCTTGAAGGCGCGCAGCGCGGCGAAGTGTTCGGGGCTGCGGAGGTTGATTTTAAGGTCGGGCGCGGCATCGGCCGTTTCGGGCGCGCGGCTGCGCTGTGCGAATTCGGCTTCGCGGGATTTCAGTTTTTCGGCGGCCGCGTAAAACGCGGTCAGCGCGGCGCCCGCGGCAGGGCGGGCGGCGTCATTCTGGCTGTCGATGATTTGGCGGTGCAGGCGCGCGACATCGGATGCGGCGGCAAAGCTGCTGCCGAGCTTCCCGCCGAGGGCGGCAAGCGGCGATATTGTCTGCGGCTCTTTTTCCTGCATCTCTGCCATGGTATAAAGCCCCTTCGGAAGGACTTGTCCTTTTTGCGGATTTCCGCTATCTATTTTCCCTAAAAGCAAAGCTTTTGGTTCTTAAGCCCAGTATAGCGCATCTTTGCGGGTTTATGAGCAATCGTTTGGCTTACAATCTTACCGATTTGCGAAAGATTGTTATAACCATATCAAGTGATTGAAATGTCTAATAAATTCGACGTTATTGTGGTGGGTGGCGGCCATGCCGGCTGTGAAGCGGCGGCGGCATCCGCGCGTATGGGCGCGAAAACCCTGCTTTTGACGCATCGAATCGACACAATTGGCGCCATGTCGTGCAATCCGGCCATCGGTGGGCTCGGCAAGGGGCATCTGGTGCGCGAGATTGACGCGCTCGACGGCGTGATGGGCCGCGTGATTGACAAGGCGGGTATCCAGTTCCGCATGCTGAACGCAAGCAAGGGCCCCGCCGTGCGCGGGCCCCGTGCGCAGGCAGACCGCAAACTGTACCGCGAAGCCATGCAGGCCTTGCTGCTCGACTACCCGAACCTCACCGTAATCGGCGAGGGGGCGGAGGATATTTTGCGCGATGCGGCTGGCAACATCAGCGGTGTCATTTCGTCGGCGGGGACGCAGTATGACTGCGCGGCGCTTGTTATAACGACCGGCACTTTTTTGCGCGGGATTATTCACCGCGGCACACACCAGCACGAAGCGGGACGTATCGGCGAAAAGCCGTCAGTCGGCCTTGCGCTGGCGCTTGAAAAGTTGAACCTGCCGCTTGGCCGTTTGAAAACAGGCACGCCCGCGCGCCTTGATGGCCGCACGATTAACTGGAGCGTTTGCGAAGAGCAGCCGGGCGATACGCCGCCGGAGCCGTTTTCTTTTATGTCAAAAGAAGTCACGGTGCCGCAAATCAGCTGCTATATTACATATACCAACGAAAAGACGCATCAGGTCATTCGCGACAATCTGCACGTCGCGCCGATGTATTCGGGGCAAATCAAATCTTCCGGCCCGCGTTATTGCCCGTCTATCGAAGATAAAATCGTGCGCTTCGCCGACAAAGACCGCCACCAGATTTTCCTCGAGCCCGAAGGGCTCGACGACCATACGGTTTACCCCAACGGCATTTCGACATCGCTGCCTGCCGAGGTGCAGGAAGCGCTCATCCGCACTATTCCGGGGCTTGAAAATGTCACGATTATCGAGCCCGGCTATGCGATTGAATACGACTATGTTGACCCGCGCGCGCTAAAACGCACGCTGGAAGTCAATGCTGCACCCGGGCTGTTTCTGGCGGGGCAAATTAACGGCACTACCGGATATGAAGAGGCGGGCGCGCAAGGCCTCATGGCCGGTATCAACGCCGCGCTGGTTGCAGCTGGCCGTGCCGAAGAATTCATCCTCGACCGTGCGGACGGTTATATGGGCGTGATGATTGACGACCTTGTGACGCAAGGGGTGACGGAACCTTACCGCATGTTCACCAGCCGCGCGGAATACCGCCTGCTGCTGCGCGCCGATAACGCCGACCAGCGTTTGACGCCGCTGGGTCTTTCCATCGGCTGCGTGGGTGCTGACCGCGCTGCGGCCTTTGCCGAAAAGCAGCAAAAACTCGAAGCGGCACGCACGCTGGTGCATAGCCTGCAAGCCCTGCCGGTGGAGCTGGAGCGCCGCGGGTTTAAAGTCAATCAGGACGGCATCAAACGCTCCGCCCATGACCTCATGCGCTATCCGGATATCAGCTTTGACAATCTGGCCAGCATTTGGCCGGAGTTGGCGGATATCGAGCGTGATATCGCCGAACAGGTCGAAATCGACGCGCGTTACGCCGGATATATCCAGCGGCAGGAAGCGGATATTCAGGCTTTCCGCCGCGATGAAAACCTGAAGCTGCCCAAAGATCTCGACTACAGCCGCGTGGGCAGTCTGTCGAATGAAATGCAGCTGAAGCTGCGCCAGCATGCGCCGGACACGCTGGGCGCGGCATCGCGCATTCCGGGCGTGACGCCCGCCGCGCTGGTCGCCTTGCTGCGTCATGTCAAACGCCGTGACCGCGAGGAGCGAGACGTTGCCTGAAGAAACCCTTGATAAAGTTTTCCTGCGCTACGGCTTTGGTGTTTCACATGAAACATTGGCGGCGCTGGGCACATACGAAACCCTGCTGCTGAAATGGCAGAAGGCCATCAATCTGGTCGGCCCCTCGACGCTGGATGCACTGGCGGAGCGGCACTTTTTCGACTCTGCCCAGCTGTTCCGCTATATCCCCGATATTAACGTCCGTCTGGTCGATATGGGCTCGGGCGCCGGTTTTCCGGGGCTTGTGCTCTCGCTTCTGGGGGTCAAGGAAGTCCACCTGATTGAATCCGACGTGCGCAAGGCGACTTTCCTGCGTGAAGTTTCACGGGAAACAAAAGCCGCCGCACATATCCACGATACCCGCGTAGAAGACGTGCAGCTGCCTAAAATAGATGTTTTCACGGCGCGCGCGCTGGCGCCGCTCAAAGACCTGCTGTCTTATATGCACCGCCTCTCCACCCCCGGCCACGCGTCCTATGGCCTGTTTATGAAGGGCATGCAATATCAGGAAGAGCTGGATAAAGCCGCCAAACAGTGGTCTTTTGACGTCGAAACCTATCCCAGCATGACGGATTTGGCCAGTAAAGTTATTAAAATCAGTAACTTATCCAAAAAATAAGCTATTTTTCAGGATTGTTTCATGTGAAACAGGCCTGCGGGCGGGAAACATAATTTGCCTTGCCCGCCGCAGGGGATTCGCGCTATTTACTGGACATGACCCAGCCCTCAGACACATATACCCAAAACGCGGCCCCTGCCGCCGATAAACCCGCGGACGGCGTTTCTGCCTCCCCCCGTTTGTCCGGCCCGCGCTATATCAGCATTTCAAACCAGAAAGGCGGCGTGGGCAAAACCACCACCGCTGTCAACCTCGCAACCGCACTGGCCGCTGTCGGCAAGCAGGTTTTGCTGGTGGACCTCGACCCGCAGGGCAACGCCTCGACCGGCCTTGGCATTGACCGCGCTGACCGCGACCAAGGCTCTTACGAGCTTTTGTTCGGCGAGACGACGGCAGACGAAGCCGCCGCCGCGACCAAAGTGCCGGGGCTTTATTGCATCCCGTCCTCCATGCACCTGTCGGGGGCGGAGATTGAACTGATTGACGCCGACAACCGCGAGTTTCGCCTGCGCGACGGCCTTGCCGCCGCCACGCGCCGCTATGACTATGTGATTTTCGACTGCCCGCCCGCGCTGAACCTGCTCACCCTTAACGCCCTTGCGGCGTCTGACGGCGTTCTGGTGCCGCTGCAATGCGAATTTTATGCGCTGGAGGGCCTCAGCCACCTTGTGAATACCATCGAGCGCGTGCGCGATGCATTTAACGACAAGCTGGAGCTGCTGGGCATCGTGCTGACGATGTATGACAAACGGAATAATCTGTCAAATCAGGTTGCCGACAACGTGCGCGAATTTTTTGGCGACAAAGTTTACGACACCGTCATCCCGCGTAACGTGCGTATTTCCGAAGCACCGTCCTTTGGCCTGCCCGCGATTGTCTATGATATGTCGTGCAGCGGCTCGCAAGCCTATATCCATCTGGCGCGCGAGATTCTGAAACGCGAAAAAAACCTGCGTGATGCCGCGCTGAAATCTATGGCCGAAGCCGAGGGAGTCCCCGCATGAGTACCGACCCGAAAAAACGCGGCCTTGGCCGCGGCCTCGACGCGCTGTTCCGCGACGTGAAAAAAGAAGAGGCAACCTTGCAGCAGAAAAAGGCTGCAACGCCCGCGTCCGCCGCACCTGCTGCCGCGCCTCAGTCTGCGGTTCAGGCCGCGCCCGTGCGCCGCGCCGAAGAAATGTTGAAACCGTCCGAAGCGAACGCCCCCGCGCAGCCGCCGCGCCGTTTGCCCGTTGACCGCCTGAAGCCCGGTAAATATCAGCCGCGCAGCCATTTCGATGATGACGCGCTGGCGCAGCTGGCGGATTCCATCGGCGCGCATGGCGTTTTGCAGCCGCTTCTGGTGCGCCCTATCGAAGGCATGATGTACGAAATCATCGCGGGTGAGCGCCGCTGGCGCGCTGCGCAAAAAGCGCGCGTGCATGATGTACCGGTGGTTATCCGCGACCTGACCGACAAAGAGGCGATGGAAATCGCGCTCATTGAAAACCTGCAGCGCGAAGACCTTTCCGCCATCGAAGAGGCCGAAGGCTACGAGCGTTTGATGCAGGAATTCGGCCATACGCAGGATATGCTTTCGCAGCAGCTGGGCAAAAGCCGTAGCCATGTCGCGAATACCTTGCGTCTTTTGAAACTGCCTGCGCCTGTGCGTAAAATGGTGCAAACCGGCGCGCTGAGCGCCGGCCATGCCCGCAACCTTGTCGGCCTCAAAGAAGCCGAGCAGATGGCAGCTGTTATCGTGAAGCGCGGGCTGAATGTGCGCCAGACCGAAAAAATGGTGCAGCAGCTGAACGGCGGCGACAAGAAAAAGCCCGCGGCGCTGAAAACCAAAGGCTTCGCGCAAAAAGACGTCGATATTCTGGCGCTGGAGCAGAAAATGTCCACGCTGCTCGGCATGAAATTCGTGATTGATGGCGAAGGTAGTGCGGGTAAGCTGAGTATCGAGTATAAAAATCTCGACCAACTGGATGATATTATCGCCCGCCTGTCGCGCGCGCCGCAGCGCCATTGAGCTGAATGAATATTCAAAAAAATGTCACCGTATTGTCACAGATACGGTGACTTCTTTTACGTCGATAAAAAGGAAAACCATGACTGTCTTGCCCGCCTGCCCGCTCTGCTCCTCGTCCTATACCTACCTTGACCGCGGTATGTATATTTGCCCCGAATGTGCGCACGAATGGTCTGAGGCGGCGGCCGCCACGCCGGAGGACAGCGCCGCAAAAATCGTGCGCGACGCAAATGGCACGGAGCTAAAAGACGGCGATACCGTCAGCATCATCAAAGACCTGAAAGTCAAAGGCTCATCGACTGTTGTGAAGGTCGGCACCAAGGTCAAAAATATTCGTCTTGTCGATGGCGACCACGATATCGACTGCAAAGTCCCCGGCATCGGGCCGATGGGGCTGAAATCCGAATTCGTGAAAAAAGTCGCGGAGTAATCCGCAGATTTACGCGCGGCGGCGGAGCGAGCGGGCGCCGGTTTGCGCCAGCGACAAAATCGCGCGGCCGCAAAGCAGGTTCGGGTCGGCGCCGGTTTGTTTGCATTTGGCTTCGACCGACATCAAAAGGGCGAGCGCCTGTTGCAGCTGTTCCATGCCCCAGCCGGTGACTTGCGCTTCAAACGCCGCTTTGTGCTTCCAGAAAACTTCGGGGCGCAGTTTTTTCATGGCGACGTCGATATTTTCGCCGCGGTCGATGCGCGCGCGGGTCAGCGACAGGCGCGTGAAATAGTTTTGCAGCGTGCGCAACACCGTCACCGCCGCGACGCCTTCGGACAGGACGAAGGTCAGGATGCGGTCAGCTTCGGCATAAAGGCCGCTTGCTACATGTTTTGAAAGGTCATCCAGCGACAGGGCGGCGCTGGCGCCCACGCAGGCCATGACGTCATTCATGGTGATGTTGCGATTATCGCCCATGTATGTCACGAGTTTTTCAATTTCGCTGCGCGCTACGCCGCGGTCGCCCACGACATTCGCCGCCATATAAACCAGCGCGTCGGACGGCATGTTGTACCCGGCGGCTTTCAAGCCGTCTTTCAGCACGCGGGCAATATCGCGTTCATCTTCGACATAGCAGGGCAGTGCGGCGGCATTGGGCGCGGATTCAAAAAGCTGCCTGAGGCCGGAGCGCGGCGGCAGCTCGCCCGCCGATACCAAAACAAGGTTATCGCCCCCGCGCAGCGCGTCAAGCGCGGTACGAATGGCGTTTACCGCCTTGTCGTCGGCATCGCGCAGGCGCACCACACGGCGGCCGCCGAGCATCGAAATCGATTGCGCTTCGTCCAAAAGGCGGGAGGGATTGTCGCCCAGCTCGTCCGCCGCAAATTCGACAACGCCAAACGGGTCGTTGGCATCGGGCACGATATGGCGGGTCAGCAGGTTCATGCGCTCGCGTATCAAGCCCTCGTCGGGGCCATAGACCAGCACCGCCAGCATGTCGGGCGGCGGGTTTTTGGCGAAACCGTCGATGGCTTTGAAGGCAAGCTTGACCACAAAGCCCCCTTACGGCTGCGTGTTTTTAGTGTGGAAATGCAGCGCCAGTGCGGTTTGCACGCTGTCTGCCAGCTCGTCCAGCAAATGCTCGTTCAGGCTTTCCTTGGATGACAGCGTCGCGAACTGGTTGTCCAGCAGGTTATAGCTGCCAAGGGCGCGCTGCTTGCGCTCCAGCACCACAGTGCCGCTTGCGCGCTCCCGCAGGCGCATGACGGTTGAAATTTCCATCAGCGCGCGGGTATAGGTCGCATCCTTGCGCACGGCCTGGTTGGTCAGGGTCGTTTGCAGCGGGGCGATTTCCAGCACAAAGGGCGCATCGGCGGGGCGTCCGGCCAGATACAGGCGGTCTATCAGCGCATTGCGCAGGTATTGCCCTTCACGGTCGGGGATATTCGCAATCTCGACGTTGCTATAGGCGGCGGCGACGCTTTTTTGCGACGCTGCATCGGGGCGGGCGTACATGGGCTCGAACCCGCAGGCGGAGGGCAGCAGCAAAAGCGGCAGCAGCAATAGCGCCCGCAGGTTTTTATCCGACGACATTGATAATCCTGTTCGGCACGACAATGATTTTCTTGGGCGCTTTACCCTCCAGCGCTTTTTGCACGGCGGGGTCGTCCATGGCGGCTTTTTCGGCGGCTTTCTGGTCGATGTCGCGCGGCAGCTGCACGGTTGCGCGCAGTTTGCCGTTGACCTGAATGGCGATGGTGACGGTGTCGCTCGACAGCAGGCTTTCATCCGCTTGCGGCCAGCCCTCGTCAACAACCAGCGTCGCGTTGCCCAGATGTGCCCACAGCTCTTCGGCCAGATGCGGCATCATGGGCGCCATCAGCTTAATCATCGCCTCGATACCTTCGCGGCGCACGTCGGCATCGCCGCCCTGCGTGGTGAAATCTTCCAGCGCGTTTGAAAGCTCCCGCAGGCGCGCAACCGATTTGTTGAAATGAAAACGGTCAAGGTCCTGCGTCATTTCGTGAATGGTTTTGTGGATGCGGCGGCGCATGGCCTCGCTATCCGCTTTACCGCCGGTAGCCGCGCTGTCTTGCAGCATGACCAGACGCCAGACGCGGTTGACGTATTTCCACGCGCCTTCGATACCGCTTTCCGTCCATTCCAAATCGCGCTCCGGCGGACTGTCGGACAGAATAAACAAACGCGCGGCATCGGCGCCGTAGGTCTCCAGAATTTCCACGGGGTCCACCGTGTTTTTCTTGGACTTGGACATTTTTTCGATACGGCCGACGGTGACGGGCGAATTGTCTGCCTTTTTATAAACCGCATTGCCGCTAAATTCGATTTCGGCGGGGTACAGCCATTTGCCGTTCTGGTCTTTGTAGGTTTCATGCGTGACCATGCCCTGCGTGAACAGCGCGGTGAACGGCTCGTCAAAATTCAGGTATCCGCATTTTTTGAGCGCACGGGTAAAGAACCGCGCGTACAAAAGGTGCATAACGGCATGTTCCACACCGCCGATGTATTGGTCAACGGGCGCCCAGTAGGCGACTTTGTCTTTGTCAAAACCGCGTTCTTCGTTTTTCGGGTCGCAATAACGGAACTGGTACCACGAGCTTTCAAAGAAGGTGTCAAACGTATCCGTCTCGCGCTCCGCCGCTGCGCCGCAGGCGGGGCAGGTGGTGTTTTTCCACGTCGGGTGATGCGCAATCGGGTTGCCCGGCTGGTCAAAACTGACATCTTCGGGCAGCGTGACGGGCAGGTCTTTTTCCGGCACCGGCACAATGCCGCAGGACGGGCAATGCACGATAGGCACGGGGCAACCCCAATAACGCTGGCGGCTGATGCCCCAGTCGCGCAGGCGGTATTGCGTGGTGCCTTGGCCTTTGCCGAGTTTTTCCATGCGCGCAATCGCTGCGCGCTTGGCATCGTCCGACGTCATGCCGTTCAGAAAATCCGAATTATTCAGCTTGCCGGGGCCGGTATAGGGCTCGTCCTTGATGGCGAAGGTTTTGGCGTCTTCGCCCTCCGGAATGACGACGGGGATGATGTCCAGTTTGTATTTGCGGGCGAATTCGAAATCGCGCTGGTCATGCGCGGGGCAGCCAAAAATCGCGCCCGTACCGTAATCCATCAAAACGAAGTTGGCGATGAACACGCGCAGTTTTTTATCGGCGGCGAAGGGGTGAATAACCTCGACGCCGGTGTCGAAGCCGATTTTCTCCGCCGTTTCCAAAACCGCTTCGGATGTGCCAAGGCGGCGACATTCGGCGATAAAATCGCGCACGCCCGCGTGTTTTTCGGCCAGCGCGGCGGCAATCGGGTGGTCGGGCGACAGCGCAACGAAAGACGCGCCGAACAGCGTGTCGGGGCGGGTCGTGAAAACTTCGATGTCAGATGCGCCCGCGTCCTTCGCGGTGTCGTTCGGGGCGATGTCAAAACGGAAATTCAAACCCTGCGATTTGCCAATCCAGTTTTCCT